>Ga0075163_10005539_pt1 | contig 16812 bp, 21 predicted proteins | sample JI1023141ADNA_FD_71478 | JGI IMG/M metagenome (GOLD analysis project Ga0075163, IMG submission 71478) | Wastewater effluent complex algal communities from Wisconsin, to seasonally profile nutrient transformation and Carbon sequestration -... | ecosystem: Engineered > WWTP > Effluent > Algae...
AAGTAATGTCAAAATTGTTGAACGAAAGAAATTCCGAAAACAAATCCAAGAAAAACCAGTGGTTCAAGGATACCTCGGCACGAACGCAAGAAGGTGATGGGTCCAAGCGTGATGGTCGAGAGATTGCTCAAGGTGGTCGTGGAATGGACCACGTGTTCAATCGTAATCGCGCCCAAGAGAAGTTTCGTCAGAAATTTGGAAAATATAAGTTTGTCCCACGAAAAATGACTTCAGAGGAAAATGATATGTCAAAAAAAGATGAAGGGTCAGTTGCAATAAACGAAATGAAGTACGGCGCAACCCATGAGTTCCGTGGAACTACGGAGTTTATGTCAAAGTGTGCAGACAAAGTCCTGAAGAAGCACGGAATTCAGGTACATAGCATTGAAACATTGCCAGACGAAAAGGAGACTATTTACCACGTGAGTGGTTCTGTCGATGCCATTTCTAAAGCCTCTTCTGCGTTGTGGGATGAGGTGAGTGGAAGTTCAAAGCCCATTGCATACAAGCCAACAAAGTTTCAAGGTTCACATAAAAAGTATGTTGTAGAAGAAACCGAACTCAACGAGGAAGAAATGGAAACAGAACAGGATATGACCACAGAAGAAATTCTTGAAGCTGGCCCAGCGGCTATTATGTCGGCTATCTCCACCGATAGTGAAGATGCAGATGAAATCTTTCAGTCTGTCATGGGAGCCAAGATTGACCACATTCTAGACGGTCTTAAGAATGAGCTTGCCGCTGGAATGTTTGAGACACCAGAGGAAGTGACGACAGAAAATCTTATTGCTGTATTGGGCGACATCGGCGTTGAGTTGACGGAAGAGCAGTTGGAAGAGGCGAAGTTGAGTGGCGAGGGCCGCAAGATTTCTACCTCGGATGCCAACGCACACAAGGCACAGGAAGCAGAGCATCGCGGTGATTTTGCCGGGGCTAAGGTATTCTGGAAGCGTTCTGGGTTGAATCGTATTGGCACCAAGAACGGCAGTGCCGCCAACCTCAAGCTTCAGATTCGCGGGAAGAGTGTTCGAAAGGAAGATGTCGCAGACATCCTGTCCAGCTTTGGGGTAAATCTCACGGAAGAACAGCTTGAAATCGCAGAAGCCAGCCTATGGAAGCCACAGGCCGCTGGGTTCACCAAGAAGGGTGTTCCGCCGAAAAAAGGCATGAAGAAGTCTGGTGAGTACGACAAGGCCGCACACGAAAAGTCATCGTCGGCCAGCATGGTTGACCAGATGACCGCGAAGAATCGCTAACATGGAATCCCTTTCACATGAGGCTCTACAAGATATCCTCCACGATGTACTCGTGGAGGAAGGTGTAGAGTTGACAGAAGTCGTCAATCGTGTGGCAAAGCGGTTGGCGACGGGAACCAAACCCCGAAAGCGTTTGACCCCAAGTAAGTATTTGAAGAAATACGGTAACCGTTGGCACAACCTGAAAGAAGATGCAGAAGAACTTTCTGAAGAGCTAAATCCCGCCCCGCGAGAAGATTCACCTTCTCTCGCACATAAATATACCAAGAAGAACAAAGAGACGGCAGAAGTACGCCGTGTGGGTATCGACGGAACCTTGCACGAAGCCAAGGGCATGACGCCAACGAAAGCCAAGAAAGAAGAGCGCATTGCCAAAAACCGCGACCTTGATGCCAAGCACGAAATGCGAACGTCTTCATCAGGCGTTCCGCATACAGCGTCGGGAAAGCGCATGACGTTTGAAGAAGTCATTCCCGCCAAAGGAAACAAGAAAGACAAGCGAGCCGATGTGGTTGCCAAGGAACTTCCGACTATGCCAGCCGGAATGAATGCTGGTATGCGTATGATGCCTGAAGAAATTCTTCACGAAATCTCAAGAGATAAGATTTACGGTGCTTACAAGGAACGCTACACGTTGGCAAAAGCACACACCACGGTTGGTAACAAGGCCGAGGCAGAAAAGAATGCTCATAAGGCATTGAAACATGCGGAATATCATGCGGGATACAATGATTCGCGTGAAAAGTATGCGAAGATTGCGTCCGCTCGTGCGGAAATCGCTAAACGTGCGAAAAAGGTGCGGAAAGAAGAACCCGCTTCTGAAAAAAAGTCAAAAGCAACACCCGCACCAGAACCAAAGAAGAAAGGGGCATCGAAAAAGAGTACCCCCAAGACCCCAACTACGAAAGAGGAATAACCGATGGCTATAACCGTACTGAAGAAAACACCAATTCATTGTGTGGTGAAAGTATCTGGGGCTAGTACAGAAACTATTACATTAGCTACCACATTACTTTTTGGTCCAAATGAAGTGGCGAATAATCCCCGTGTAGATATTATGGGCCTACATTGGTGCATTCCGGGTGCAACGGCGGCAACTGTTGTGAGAAATGGTGTAACCGTCTTTTCATTGATTGGGGCGTGGGGTGAACAGTTTAACGGGTTTTCAGACACGCAAGAAAACGAATCAAACATTTCCGTCACCATTCCTGCGGGTGGTGGACAAGTCATTTTGGAATTGTTAAAGGTGTCTGGATATGGCAACACACAGCACCGCAACTTCAATCAGGACGGCTAATCATGAAGATTATTCAAGAGATTAACGAAGAGGTTCAAGTTCTTACCGAGGGAAAGGGTGAGAGCAAGACGTATTTCATCGAAGGTGTGTACTTGCAGGGGAACATCGCTAACCGAAACAAGCGGTTGTATCCCATGAACACCCTGAGAGAAAAAGTTGAATCCTACAACAAGAACTACGTAGAGGCCAAGCGAGCCTTTGGTGAACTGGGACATCCAAACGGACCCACCATCAACATGGACCGCGTGTCTCACATGATTACCTCGTTGAAAGAAGATGGAAATAACTTTATTGGTCGTGCCAAAATCATGGACACCCCGATGGGTAAAATTGTCAAAACCTTTATTGATGAGGGAGCAAAGTTCGGTGTTTCGTCACGTGGACTTGGCACACTCAAGTTGAATTCTAATGGTATCAACGAGGTGCAAAATGATTTCTATCTTGCAACTGCCGCTGATATCGTGGCTGACCCGTCTGCCCCAGACGCCTTTGTGCAGGGCATCATGGAGGGCAAAGAATTTTGGTTTGATTCTGCAAAAGGAACTTTTGTGGAGGTTGAAACAGAAAAACTGTATGAGCAGATGCGAAAGATGAAAGTTCAACAGATTGAGGATGTAAAACTTGCCATTTTTGAGAGCTATATCAATGGAATCTCAAGAAAATAAGTACTTTGTCGAAGATTTATTAGAAAATAGGGGTTAGTGAAAGAACGTCCGAGTATAAATACAAACATATGTCACACCAATTTTAGGAGAGCATAAATGTCACTTAAGAAAAAGATGATGGGCCTACTTGAAGCATATCCCGGATACGGCAAGAACCGTGAGTCGGATTCTCCGTCGCAGGGGTCTTCAAAGAAGCCTGAGGTTCAGGTTCTAGAGAAGGGAAGCGGTGGTGGAAAGACCATCCGTAAGTCAAATGCTGGCCTTGCACCGTTGGGTGCGAAGGTTGGTGCATTTGAAGAGAAGCCATCCAAGCAGGGTAGCTCACAGGATGCTCCTTCACAAGACCTTGGCAAAGACCCGGGCGAGCCAGCATTCCGAAAGGCTAAGGGCAAGGCTGGTATTGCAATGAAGGGTCCGGTTGGTAAGGCTCCGAATTTCAAGACAGTTTCCGACCCTGCCTCTGTGGTGAACATGTCTTCATCAAAGGGTAACGTGCATCAGGAAGAAACCGAAACCAACGAAGAGTTGGTGGAGACGGAAGTCGAGGAGACAGAAGTCGAAGAGACTGAGGAAGTCGAAGAGTCTGAATTGACCGAGAAGAAGGAAGAGAAGGAAGAGGACGACGATGAGGACGAAGACGAGGATAAAGAGAAGAAGGATAAGAAGGAAGCGTTTACCAAGCTGAAGAAGGAAGAGCTTGAGCGTGACGTTGCCAATCTTTTCTCTGAGGAAGTAGACTTGACCGAAGAGTTCAAGAATAAGGCAACTGCGTTGTTCGAGGCCGCTGTTGTTGCTCGTGTTGCCCACGAAATGTCATTGGTCGAGGACGCGATTGCGGCCAAGGCGATTGAGATTATTGCCGAAAACGAAAATGCGCTGATTGAGAAAATCGATGCGTATTTGACGTTGGTTGCAGAACAGTGGATTGCTGACAACGAAGTCGCCGTAGAGAACATGCTTCGCACCGAGATTGCGGAGAACTTCATGGAAAGTCTACACACCTGTTTTGCCGAGAACTACATCACGGTCCCCGATGAGAAGTACGATGTAATCGGTGAAATGCAGGAAGCCTTGGATTCTCTTGCAGAGTCACATGAGGAAATTCTTAATGACGCTTCTGCCTTGGCGGAAGAGTTGATTGCGTTGAAGCGCGACAAGGTTGTCTCTCAGGTAACTGAGGGCATGGCCAAGACGCAGGTAGAAAAGTTCGTTTCTTTGATTGAAGAAGTGACTTTTGAAGACGAAGAGTCTTTCACCGACAAGCTATCTATCGTCAAGAAGAATTTGTTCTCGGGTAGTGTTTCTGCCCCGCAGAATGTAGTGGAAGAAGTAGATGGGTCAGAGGCGATTATCTCTGAGGCAGTTGACCCCGAGATTGCGGCATTGAATGCCAAGATTTCTGGAAAACCGCGATTCTAGAAATTCTGGATTGCATAAATACTAACGTGATTCAAAAGTAAATTCATCAAAAGGAGAAATACATGTATCTAATCGAAGAGAGTAAGCTAGACACTCGTTGGGCACCAGTTCTTGAGAACGCGAAGTTCGCCCCGATTACTAGCCAGTACCGTAAGGACGTAACGACCATCGTTCTTGAAAACCAGTTCCGCGAAGCTCGCGCACAGGAACAGATGTTGAACGAAGATGCACCAGCGAACAACATTTCGGCTTCTGCCGGAATTGATAAGTATGACCCCATTCTTATCTCGCTTGTCCGTCGTTCACTTCCGAACTTGATGGCGTATGACATTTGCGGCGTTCAGCCGATGACTGGCCCAACAGGTTTGATTTTCGCGTTGAAGAGCAAGTACGGCACCGACCGTAGCAATACTGGTTTGGAAGCGTTGTTCAACGAAGCCGATACTGATTTCTCAGGTACAGGCACACACGCTGGTTCTAACCCTGTGGACGGTAACCCGTACACCACTGGTACTGGATTGGCAACTGCTGATGCCGAAGCTTTGGGCACAGGTGGTTCAGGTGGCTCATTCGCTGAAATGACTTTCAGCATTGAGAAGACTTCAGTCACCGCGTTGTCACGCGCTTTGAAGGGTGAGTACACCATCGAATTGGCACAGGACTTGAAGGCGGTCCACGGTGCTGATGCCGAAGGCGAGTTGTCAAACATTCTTTCGCAGGAAATGCTTGCGGAAGTGAACCGTGAAGTCGTCCGTACCATCTACAAGGTTGCAAAGGTTGGTGCCGCTTCTACCGCAGTACCGGGAACGTTCAACCTTGACGTTGACTCAAACGGTCGTTGGAGCGTGGAGCGTTTCAAGGGCTTGATGTTCCAGATTGAGCGTGACGCAAACGTTATCGGCCAGCAGACTCGTCGTGGCAAGGGTAACTTCATCATCGTGTCGGCTGACGTTGGCTCGGCATTGGCGATGGCAGGCAAGTTGGATTACGCAACTGGCTTGACCAACAACCTTGAGATTGATGACACAGGTAATACCTTTGCAGGTGTGTTGAACGGTCGCTTCAAGGTCTTCATTGACCCATACAGCGCGAACATTTCAGCCGCCGCACAGTTCTACGTAGTTGGTTACAAGGGCAAGACTCCGTATGACGCTGGTATCTTCTACTGCCCATACGTACCGCTTCAGATGGTTCGTGCGACTGACCCGAACAGCTTCCAGCCGAAGATTGGCTTCAAGACCCGTTACGGCATGGTCAGCAACCCATTCGTCACCACGAACGGTTTGCAGACAGGAACTCCTGACGCAATGACCTTCACCGCTGGTGCCAACCAGTACTTCCGTAAGGTCAAGGTTTCGAACCTGATGTAATCTTCGGATTGCATGACAGAAAAGAGGGTCACCCCTTGAAAGGTGGCCCTCTTTCTTTTGTTACCTGTTTTTCGAGAGTTTTTGTGCGATATTTCGCGCCTCGGTCATCATGAACATTTCTACGGTTTCTGTGAAATGTTGTTTGGTAACAACTCCTATCGTCTTTCCTTTTTCATCTATCACATGAAAACACGCAAGATTTGTCGGAGAAGTTAGGTAAAACTCTGGGCTGAGTGTTACTGTTGGTATCATCATGTCTCCTGTTTTAGTTTATCTAGTCTTTTTTGGGATGGAACACGGGTTGAAATTGGAATGTCGATGTAATAGAGACTCTCGTAATATCTGGCAAACTTTTGAAAGTCACGAAGAGCAACATCCTCCTCAATTATCCCTTCCCCTTTTAAGAATCTGCTTAGAGCGTTCTCTTCAGAAGACGCAATGATGTAGAGTCTCATCAGAACACCAACGCACCAAGAACAGCCCCGAACATTACCAACCCAAACGACAACAGGATTGGGTGATTCAACAACCAACTATCAATTACATCTTCCAGAATATGCCATTCCATTCTTCCTCCCGAGAGACAGTGTATAAATACCCTTAGAGTAGGGTGTTCTATGGCTTACAACGGCTACACCCTGATTCTATCACCTGTCAACCCCGATGTCAAGGGGTGTTTGTAACAACTTCCAAGGATACAGATGACTGTCACGACCACGAGAAGTAAAATCGACATCTCAAATCTTCAATGGGACCAACGTAACCCAAGTGATATCAACTACTTACGTCCCAATGGTTTCAGGTTTCTCATCCAAACCCTACCAAAAGTGACGTATTTCGTCCAAACGGCCAACATCCCGGAAATCACCCTAGGGGTGGCAGAACAGACCACCCCATACTATGACATGCCTCATCCGGGTGAGAAGTTGGTCTACGGCAATCTCGTCCTGAAGTTCATGATTCAAGAGTCTTTGGGAGACTATTACGAACTCTACAACTGGATGATAGGATTGGGCTTCCCGACAACACGACAGGAATTTATTGACTTGGTTGGGTCACAAGCCTATCGATTCCCTCTGGTCGCACAAAGTTCAGAAGGCCCTCAACTCAGCGATGCTACCTTGTTGGTCATGGGGTCAAACAACACCCCCGTGGCGGTGTTCAGCTACTTTGACTGCTTCCCGGTTTCTCTTAGCGCAGTAGAGTTTGATTCGACTGTGGAAAACCCGGAGTATTTTCAAGCAACGGTTGAGTTTAAGTTTAGACATTTCACTTTTAGTGAAGTGGCCTAACCCCTTGACAAACACGGTGTTGCCGTGTAATATTCGACATGTGATTCAGCGAGGATATTATGTTTCTTACCGAGTTTATAGACGCAGACAAAAATGAAACACCACCCCCAGTTTTTCACTGGGCGTTGTTGGTGTTGTCTATTGTGTTGCTTTTCTGGGCGGTCTACCCATAATGAAGCTTACTGAGCTTGAAGCAATGTGGAAGGAAGATTGTGTCGTGAATGAACTCAATCTTGGTCAGGAGGCGGCGAGGATTCCCCGCCTTCACGCCAAGTATTTGGGGCATTTGATGCAATACAAACTTCAGCTAAGAAAGGCTGAGTCTGAGCTTTCTCACATGAAGCGAAACAAGCGGGTGTGGTATTCTGGTAAGATGTCACAAGAAGACTTGGAAAAACTCCAATGGCCCCAATATCTCTTTAGTGCCGTGCTTAAAAGCGATATGGAGCGCGTCATATCCGAGGACGAGCTTGTCATCAAACAAATAGATAAGATTGAGTATCTTCGGAACACGGTGTATGCGATTGAGTCGATTATGAAATCGATTTCAAGTCGTGGGTGGGATGTGAAGACCGCGCTCGAATTTGAAAAGTTCCGGGCGGGACTATGAGGCCCGTAGTACAGGTCATTAAGAAAAATGATGTATACATGAAGGTTCAGGCAGAACCTTATGTGTTGCAAGAACTGAGCGATGCGTTTTCGTTCTTTGTTCCGGGCTATCAACACATGCCGAAATACAAGTGTGGTATGTGGTCTGGTAAAATTCAACTGCTTAACATGTGGACGGGTGAACTCTACTTGGGGTTGTTGCCCAAGCTTCATGCCTTGTGTGAACGGAACGAGTACACTCTGGACAATCAAATCCAGATTACCGCAGATGAATTGACCTACGATGATTTCTACGCATTTGTTGAGTCGTTGAATCTCACGGCCCGTGGTGAATCGATTGAGGCCCGGGACTATCAGTTGGAGGCCGCACATCAGGCAATTGTGCGTGGGCGAACCCTGTTGTTGTCACCAACCGCCAGTGGAAAATCGCTCATCATCTACATGATTATGCGTTGGCATTTGGCCAAAGGTAGAAAGCAGTTGATTGTGGTGCCAACCACCTCATTGGTTGAACAGATGACCTCGGATTTTGCTGATTACGGGTTTGATGTGAAGCACATTCACAAAATCTACAGTGGTCAAGAAAAAGTCTATGATGCCCCGGTGATTATTAGCACGTGGCAGAGTATCTATGAAATGCCAGATTCGTTCTTTTCAAACTTTGATGTGATGTTTGGAGACGAGGCCCACCAGTTTAAAGCAAAGTCGTTGGTATCTCTCTTAGAGAAGAGTGTAGACACTCCATATAAAATCGGGACGACTGGAACCTTGGACGGAAGCAAAACCAACAAGATGGTTCTTGAGGGGTTGTTTGGGTCGGTGTTAAGTGTTACGACAACGAAAAAACTGATGGATGCCAATCAAATTGCCAAGCTGAACATCAAGGTCTTGGTCTTGAAGTATCCAGAGGCAGTACGAAAATCCTTCCGCGATGTTGACCCAGATACCAAACGGGTTAGTAAGAAGAAATATAAAGATGAAGTTGATTTTTTGATTTCTCACCCCCAACGCAATCGGTTCATCCGTAATCTTGCTCTTGACCAAAGCACTAACACTCTACTACTGTTCACGTATGTGGAGAAACACGGGAAGTTGTTGTACGATATGATTCAAGAGAAGGCTGGGTCGCGCAAGGTATTTTTTGTCCACGGAAAGGTAGACACGGAAACCAGAGAACAGATTCGTGCTATCACAGAAAAAGAGACAGATGCTATTATTGTGGCGAGTTCTGGTGTGTTTTCGACGGGTGTGAATATTCGTAACATCCATAACATCATTGCCGCATCCCCAACAAAATCCCGCATTCGAAATCTTCAATCTATTGGCCGTGGGTTGCGTTTGGGAGACGAAAAAAATTCGTGTACGCTGTATGACATTGGCGACGACTTGTCATGGAAGAGCAGACAAAATCACACCTTACTTCACTTAGCAGAAAGGATAACCATATATAATGAAGAGTCATTTTCCTACCGAGTCATCCCCGTCCCCCTTTAGGGACGATGGAGAGGAGTTTTTTAAGGTCATTCGCTTAAAGACCGGAGAAAACATCCTCTGCACCATGAGCCGAAACGTTACCTCGGTTGCGTCTGAATCCTACCTTACGTTACACAAGCCTGTGTTGGCGGTGTTGCACAAACAGATGACTAAGGCAGAGAGTGTTGTGGGAGAGCTATTCCTTCTGCGTCCGTGGATTGGGTGTAGCAATTCCACCGATTTTGTTATGCCCACAGACATCATTTTGACGATGGGTGACCTTACAAAAACAATGAAGTTCGAATATCTTAAATATTTGGAAGAGTTGGAGGATGCACAAAAATTCATCGATAGGGAAGAGGATGAACGCGCCATGAACACGGCGATTTACAACCTGTTGACCGATGTCAACCCGGGTAAGCCGATTCATTTTCTTAATGATAACTAGGAGATATATGAAAAAGGAACGAACTCATTATATAGACAACGAACGATTTTTGCAAGAGTTAAAGAAGCATGGGGTTGCAGTACGACGGGCGAAACGATTGAAACAAGAACCGCCGCTTCTCTCCGAATATATCGGAGAATGTTTTATCAAAATCGCCACCAACATGGCACACCGCCCAAACTTCAATAATTACACATTTCTTGATGAAATGATATCAGACGGCATCGAAAACTGTTTGATTTATGTTAACAACTTTAGTCCAAAGAAATCTACCAATGCCTTTGCTTATTTTAGCCAGATTGTGTGGTATGCTTTTATTCGGAGAATACAGAAAGAAAAGCGTCAACTCAACACCAAGTATCGATACATCGAAACATTGGGCGTCGAAGACATCATTCGGCAAGCCCATGACGAGGGTGAATACGAGACGCCTTACATCGATTATTTGAAGAATCAAATAACCCAAGCTAGTGTGGAATTGGGTGAACAGCGGGAAAAGGCCCCCGAAATGACAAAGCGGCCTAAATACATGACCAAGGCTAAAAAAACCAAGTGAGGTAGATTATGAGCAGACTGTTAAATGTTATGATAGACTTAGAGACAATGAGTACGGCACCAAACGCCGCGATTGTTTCTATTGGTGCGGTCAAGTTCTCGTTGAACGATGATGCCCCAAATCCCATTGTAGACAGCTTCTATTGCACCATCGACGCTAAGAGTTGTACGGCGGTTGGTCTACAGATTAGTAAGGCAACGGTAGAGTGGTGGTCCAAACAGCCACGGTCGGTAATGGATGCTCTCCGCAAAGACGCCAAGCCATTGAAGGAAGTCCTTGTCGAATTTTCCAAGTGGTATGGCTCAACCTCTCTCCCAACGTGGGGATGTGGGGCGAGTTTTGATAACGTCATTGTTGCGTCTGCATACGATGCGGTTGGGTTGATTCGTCCATGGAAGTACTGGCACGACCGTTGTTACCGCACAATGAAGGAAGTGGTCAAGCTTACAGAGGACGAGCGTCAGGGCACTTATCACAATGCGCTGGATGATGCCATGCATCAGACCAACCACCTATTGAAAATTCTGAAGAGCTAACCATGAAACCAGCTTCTTTTTCCAAGACTTGTGGTGCGCCATTTCGGTGCATCTTCAGAGATTACAAGACAAATGGCCCCCTTTCGGGTCATGCGTTGTATGTAACGTTGAAGTTTGTCTGTGCATATCCGAGTGCGATGTCACACGACGATTTGGAACAATTTGTGTTGAACGATACGCAGTGGGCCAATCAATATTTGGAAGAACTGTTGACTGACACCGTTCTGATTTCTCGGTTTGACCCTCTTGGAAACGTCATTATCATCATGGAAACCGAGTCATTGATTGACGTTCGGTTGATGGATGACGTATCGCTTGAAGGACTGTCCAAAATGATTAAGGAGGATTTCTCTCTCATGCTAAACCAAAAAACAGAGGGTGTTGTGGAACTGGCTGGCGTCGAGGTTCTTGAGGCTACGTTTGCATGAAGATTGCCATTGTAACCGACACACACTTTGGGTTGCGCGGGGATTCGGAGGCGTTTGATAACGCCGCCCGTCGATTTTTCACAGACCAATTCTTCCCATACTTAGAAGAACATGACATTCAAGAAGTGTTTCATTTGGGCGACTTGTTTGATAGGAGAAAGTTTGTAAACTATCAAACGTTGCATAACTGTTTTGAATATTTCAACGGCCCTGTATCAGATTACGGATTACGTATCATTCCCGGAAACCACGATGTGTATTACAAAAACACCAATCGGGTCAATGCCATTCATTTGTTGTTGGGGAGTGACTATGACTATGATTCAAAGTACGTGATTTTCACACCAAAAGAGCTTGTAATGGGTGGAAGAAAGATTGCGATGATTCCATGGGTCACGGAAGACAATAGGGAAGAAACACTCAAGTTTCTTGAGAAAACTGACGCAACCGTGTGTATGGGCCATTTTGATATTGTTGGGTTTAAAATGACCAACGGTCAAGTGTGCGAACATGGGTTTGATGCATCGATGTTCAGTAAGTTTGATTTGGTCTTGAGCGGACACTTTCATCATAAGAGTCACAAGGGAAACATTCATTACTTGGGCTGTCCTTACGAGCAAACGTGGGATGATTTTGGGAGTGATAAAGGATTCCACGTTCTGGACACGGATACGTTGGAGTTAGAGTTTATCAAAAATCCCAATGTCATGCACAAGAAAATTCACTATGATGACTCTCAAGACCAGAAGATTGACGCAAAACAGTACAAGGGGTGTATGGTCAAGATAGTTGTGGTGAATAAAACGGACTACAAAAAGTTCGATGCATTGGTTGAAAAGCTGTATGTCGCGGGTGTGCTGGATTTGAAAATCATTGAAGATTTGATTGACCTAGAGGGGTTGACTTCTGATGACACCGAGGTTAACTTGGAAGATACTGCCAGCATTCTATCCGACTACATTGATGACGCTGATATTTCTTTGGAGAAATCACGACTCAAGGTTTTAATGAGAACGTTATATATTGAAGCACAAAATGTGGAGAACATATAAGTGATTAACTTTACAACCCTACGTTTCAAAAACTTTCTGTCGTCGGGGAATGTATTTACGGAAATCAAGTTCGATGAACACCCCACCAATCTTGTGGTGGGGAAGAACGGCGCAGGAAAATCCACTATGTTGGATGCCTTGTGTTTCGTTCTGTTTGGCAAGCCATTTCGCAACATCAATAAGCCACAGTTAGTGAACAGCGTCAACCAAAAGGCGTGTGTGGTTGAAATTGAGTTTGTGGTGGGTAAGCGGCAATACAAGATTGTGCGTGGGATTAAGCCCAATCTCTTTGAAATCTATCAAGATGGAGTTCTGATTGACCAAGATGCCGCGTCAAAGGATTACCAGAAGCACCTAGAAGAGAACATTCTAAAGTTGAATTTCAAGTCCTTTACCCAGATTGTGATTTTGGGTGTGGCTTCGTTTACGCCGTTCATGGAACTTTCGGCGGCTTCCCGCCGAGAAATCATTGAAGATATTCTGGATATTAGAATCTTCACGGTGATGAACAATCTCTTGAAAGAGAAGGTGTCGGACCTCAAGGATGCCTTGAATACCCTTGAGGGTGACTTGAACATAAATATAGCCAAGACGAAGCTTCAAGACAACTACATCAAGTCCCTGCAAGCGGATAGGCAACAGCGCATTGATGAGTTGAATCAGAAGATTGCCGAGGCCGAACATGACATCAGAGAAAAAGACGTTCATATCAAATCTTTTGCGGAAGATAGAGACAGGTTATTGGATATTCTTGGTGATACTTCTGGTCTGCGATTGGAAATTCAGGAAATTCATGCGTCGATTCGAGACTTGGAGAAAGAGAAGAAGTCGCTAACATCCTTAGCGGAGCTTTCCAAGAATCATACCCTCTGTCCGGTGTGTGTAATTCATCCGGACTTGTTAGAAGTCAATGCCAAAATTCGGGATTTGAACAAGGAGTACAATGCAATTCCAACCTTGACAGAGAAGTACATCAACTGTCCGGTGTGTTCTACTTTGCCAGCGATTTTGGACTTGGATGCAACAATTCGAGATTTGACGAGAAAAGAAACGTCTGCGAATCAGGCAATGGCTCTTCCAGAGGAATATACTGCTTGTAAAAGCTGTTCGGTTCTCCCTGAAATACTAGAGATTACCGCAACAATTCGGGACTTGGAGAAAGACAAGATAAACATCACGAAGACCTGTGGGTTTTATACGGACCATACCACGTGCCCGACCTGTCAACAAGACATCAGTGAAGAGTTGCGTCAAGACCATGTTGCGGAGTCAAACAAAAAGATTGATGATATCACCACCACGATAGTTGAGCTTGTTGCTCGGCGTAAAACGTTGGGGGAAACGGCGCATACCGAACATCAGGCGCGAGTCAAGCGTGAATATGATGAAACGGTCTTGGGGCTGACTGAGGCAGTTGTGGAACGAGAAAAGTTGGGTTCGGTATCACACCAACTACATGTCAATTCGGTTGAACAACATCGCACCGATATCACGCAGATAATTCAGGTGTGTAATACGGAGCGTGACAAGATTGGTGAGAATCTCCACCGAATTCATACAGAGGAAGTAACCCTACGTCACACCACTATTGATACGTCATTAGAAGACCTGACCACCAAACTTCAAGAGAAGAAAGTGGTGTCGGATAAGGTAGAGAAACAGGAGGGAGAGATTGCACTCTTGACTAACAAGATTTCCTCGCAGAATAGTGAAAAGCTTGGGCTTCAGCGGTTTATGGAAACTCTCGTCAAAGAGAAGTCTGAGTTGGAGAAAAAGGGAGGCAACATTGAAGAGGAGAAGGCCAAGCTTCGTACTATGGCATCTGAAGTGTTGACCATGACTTCAAAGAAGGCTGAACTAAAGGAAGAGAAAGATTATCATGATGTGGCGGTGACCTTGTTGAAGGATGGTGGTGTTAAGACTCGTATCATCAAGCAATACCTTCCAGCCATCAATCAGATGGTAAACAAGTATCTTCACGCTATGGATTTCTTTGTATCCTTTGAGTTGAACGAACAGTTCAGCGAGACTATCAAATCTCGCCACCGGGACGAGTTCAGTTACGAGAGCTTCAGTCAGGGTGAGAAACAGCGTATTGACTTGGCCTTGGTCTTCACATGGCGCACCATTGCAAAGATGAAGAATAGTACCAGCACCAACCTTTTGATTTTGGACGAGGTGTTCGACAGCAGTTTGGATGCAGATGGAACGGATTACGTAGTAAATCTTCTGAAGGTCATTGGGGAACAGACCAATGTATGGGTTATCTCACACAAGCCTGATATCATGGCGGATAAGTTTAGTAACGTACTACACTTCGTGAAAAAGAACAATTTCTCTGTTTTGGAGCGATAATATGTATAATCAACGTGAGGTGGGTGCTTACATTCCCCCACAGAAGTTCTCTGTAGAGGGGCTTGACTTCGACCGTCTCTCCCTAGTACCTTTCGATGATGAAAGACTGACCACCCCACCACCCGAGTTCGATTTTGAGCAAGATGGGGTCCACGCCGAAACATTGGCTAATGGGATGTTCAAAACCATGTTGAAGTTTGGTGGGGTGGGACTATCTGCGAACCAGATAGGTCTGCCGTATCGGGTATTTGTGTTTGGTGGTAAGGATGTCCAACTAAACATCTTTAACCCAAAAATCGTTGGGGTATCCAAGGAAACGGTGGTTATGGAGGAGGCGTGTTTGTCTCTCCCGGGGTTCTCCTTGAATCTAAAACGCCCAACAGAAGTCACTGCATCCTACCAGAATGTAAGTGGAGAAGTTGTCGTATCTAAGTTTGTGGGTCTTGGGGCAAGAATATTCCTTCATGAATATGACCATATGGAAGGCGTGTTGTTTACTCAGTGGGCATCATCGTTTAAAATGAAACGGGCGGTAAATAAGGTCAAAAAACGCATCAAGAAGTTTGAGAGAAACAAACTCAACAATGAGAGGTAACTACATGGATGAAGAGGAACAGTACATGAGCGGTTCACGAAATAATATGTTTGTCGGGAAGACGTTAAGCCAAATTCATAAGCTGTACATTTCAGGGTCTATCAAACAACCTGAGGAGTACATTGACATGTTTGAAGTCATTCGTAATGCGGGAGAAAACGACATCATTTATCTGCATATCAATTCAGAGGGTGGGAGTTTATTCACCGCGATTCAGTTTCTTCGAGTGTTGGGTGAAACAAAGGCTATGGTTATCGCCTCTGTGGAAGGAATGTGTATGAGTGCCGCAACCATCCTCTTTATGGCGGCAAAGAACCACGAGATTACCAACCACTCTATGTTCATGTTTCATAACTACTCCAACAAGGTTGAGGGTAAGGGTGGAGAGTTACACGACCACATCACCTTTGCGAAAGAATGGGGTGAAAAGCTCTTGCGTGATGTATATTCCAATTTCCTCACCGAGACAGAAATTGTGAAGATTCTAGACGGAAAAGATTTATACATGACGAGTGAAGAGGTGGCACAACGTCTTGAGAAACGAAATGCAGAAATTCAAAAGCTTGTGGAGTCGAAGAATTTGGTTGTGGCGGAAGAACCGAAGAAGAAGCCTCGGAAGAAGAAAGTTCTCATTTCACATCGTGACGGGGTGGCCGCATGACAGAGTCTATTGCATACAAGTACAACGAGGGTGTGGCCTTGGCTGATGTTAAGGCGTACATCGACAAGACATACTCGCAACATTATTCCCGGTCCAAGTTCCAAACCACAGAGTTTGTGATTGACCAAGGTCATGGAGACGGGTTTATGGTGGGAAACATCATCAAATATGCACAGCGATATGGAAAAAAGAATGGCTATAACAGAGACGACATCATGAAGATTATTCACTACGCCATTATCCTGTTGCATGTTCACGACACTCGCCATTCAGAGGAGTTACCATTTTAATGAAAATCTCTGCAAGCACCATATCGTTTTTCAAGAATTTCTCGACTATCAATCAAAGCATTGTTATCAAGCCGGGAAATCAGTTGGCCACGATGGACAATGGAATATCAATCCGTGCGATGGTTACGGTTCCAGAAGAGTTTCCGCATCGTGTTGCGATATACGACCTTCAAAAGTTCCTTGGTATTTTGGCTATGATGGGGGACTGCGAGGTAGAGTTCAAAGAGAACAAAGCGGTCTTAAAGCAGGGGAAACAAAAAGTCAACTTTATGTATTCCAACGCCAACCTTATCAAAGAAGCGTCAACCAAACGCCCAAAGAGTAACGAAGTATTTACTGCCACGTTGACCGATAAGGACATTTTGTCTATCATTAAGTCTTCAGCGGTTCTGGCTTCTGATGTTCTATCGATTGTTGGTGAGAATGGGGTTGCTACATTGTACATTGGTACACCAAAATCTGATAACTACGGAAGTTCGGCAGATTCGTTTCAGTTAGATTTGGGTCCGT
>Ga0075163_10005541_pt1 | contig 16808 bp, 9 predicted proteins | sample JI1023141ADNA_FD_71478 | JGI IMG/M metagenome (GOLD analysis project Ga0075163, IMG submission 71478) | Wastewater effluent complex algal communities from Wisconsin, to seasonally profile nutrient transformation and Carbon sequestration -... | ecosystem: Engineered > WWTP > Effluent > Algae...
GGAGCCCGGGTCCACGTCGCGCGGTTCACCGGGCGAGATCCGATTCGCGTCCGACGCGATCAGCGGATACGCGGTCGTCTCGCACTCGAGCCCGCCGCGCGTCTCCGCCGGCGCGTCGATCGCGAGGATCACGCCGCCACGCAAGCACGTCCAGCGCACGGGCACGCTCGCACCCTCGCGAATCAGCTCCGTCGCGTCGGCGATCGGGATCTCGTCGGGCGGACACTCGAGGTTCTCCGCGCGGCCTTCCAAGGTGACGCTCACGGGGGTTCCGTCGCGACGCGCGAGTCGCAAGGTCCAGTCGAACGGCGTCGCGATCGGATGCCCGTCGACGGTCGCGACGGGCGTCAACGGCGCGACGCCCTCGCGCGCGAGACAGCTGCGCGGCGACACGTCGCGCACGAACACGCGTCCCGTGGCGGGATGGTCGCCGTACCGCAGGATCAAGTCGCCCGGCCGCAGGCCCGCGCGCGCCGCGAATCCGTCGGACTCGACCGACGTGACGACGAGGCAGAGATCTCCCGGGTGGAAGTCGTCGGTCCACTCGTGCTCGCGCACGCGGCCCACGCCCGCTGTCGGCACGGGGACGAGGCGTGGGACCACGGGATCGCGCCGAACGGTGGTGTAGTTCTCGAAGCGGAACAACCACGCCGTGGCGTCGCTCGGCACGGGTGCGAAGGCGATCGTCCCGCGGCCCAGGAGCTCGCCGCGATGCTCGCCCCTCGTGTCGTAGCGCTCGGTGAACGTGCGCATCGCCTCGGCGCGCACCGTGTTGCCGTTCGCGGTCGCCTCACGCCATTGTTCCAAGTAGAAGGTGGCCATCGCGCTCTGCGTGGCCTCGCTGGCGCCGCCCCAGGGATCTTCCAAGCGCAGCGCGCGTTCCAGTGCTTCGGATCGCAGCAAGAGAAGTCGCTCGGCGTCGATGCGCAGCGCTTCGACCTGCTCCTCGCGCGCGCTCAAGTCCGCGTGGCGCGGCTCGGGAGCGAACTCGGCCAACACCTCGGACTCGTCCTGCAGGATCGAGGCCGAGAGCTCGTCGATGCGCCGGCGCGTGTCGGCGTAGCTCGCGCCGAACGCCTCGGCTTCCACACGAGCTCGCTCCGCGCCTGAGAGAGCCGCGGCACGATCGGCCGCGCGTTGCGCGTCCTTCTGCGCTCGGTCGACGCGCGCGAGGAGGCCGATGACCTCGAGCGACTCGGGGTCGAGTTCCTGGGCCTTGGACACGGCCAACGCGGCGCCCGTGTAATCCGCGCGCACCAACGCCTCGTTGGCCGCGCGCAGGTGATCGCGCAAGTCGTGGGCCCGTTGCCACGCGCGCACCGAGACGATGGTCAACGCCGACGTGACGAACACCGCGACCGCGACGGCGCCCGTCGCGCGGGCCGGGTGGCGCCGAGCCCACTTGCGCAGGCGCGCGATCGGTCCGGCGGATTTCGCGCGGATCGGCTCGAACGAACGCACGCGACGCAAATCCTCCGCCAGGGCCTCGGCCGTCGGATAGCGGCGCGCCGGATCGCGGTCCATCGCGACTTCGATCACCGTGCGCAGGTCCGCCGGGAGTCGCGGGTTGAACTCGCGCGGGTTGCGCGGCGTGCCGTCGAGGATCTCGTGGAACAACGCGTCCCATGTCGCGCTCTCGAACGGTCGATGCAGCGTCAAGCACTCGAAGAGCGTGACGCCCAGGGCGTACACGTCCGTGCGCCGATCGACCGGTCCGCGCGCGGCCACGATCTGCTCGGGGGCCAGGTAGGCCGGCGTGCCCATGATCTGCCCCGACTGCGTCAACGTCTGGCCTTCGCCGTCGAGATCGCGGGCCAGGCCGAAGTCGAGCAGGACGGGATACCCGTCCGCGTTGACCATGATGTTGGCCGGCTTGACGTCGCGGTGCACCAGCCCGGCCTCGTGCGCGACGTGCAGCGCGCGCGCGGCCCGTTCGAGGAGGCGCAACACGTCCTCGAGGCCGCCCTTGCTGTCGCCCGACACGATCGAGATGGTCTCGGCGCTGCGCGTGACCGACGCGTCGCCGCTCGCGCCGCCGTTGCGCGCCTTGTCCACCAACGACGCCAGCGTCGTGCCGCGCACGTACTGCATCGCGATGTAGGGGAGGCCGTCCACTTCCCCGACGTCGTGCACGCCGCAGATGCCCGGGTGCTCGAAGCGCGACGTCAACTCCGCCTCGCGTCGGAATCGATCGCGCGTGACCTGCGACTGAGCGCCCGCGCTCGTCAGCACCTTGAGCGCGACCTTGCGTCGGAGTGTCTGGTCCTCCGCCAGGTACACGACACCCTGCGCACCGCGCCCGAGCTCCTTCAAGAGCCAGTAGTTGCCGAACGGCCGCGGTTTCTCGGACCCGGAGTCGCCGGCTCCACCCTCGCGCGGCGGTTCGGTGGGCGTTCCCGTGGACATCGCGGCGAGGATAGCCAGCGTCCACGCGGGATCGACGACAAAAAGAGCCGGGACGAGTCCGCTCGCGGGCGACGCGGCGCCGCTCCCGACGACCGACTCCCGAACGCGCGCGAGAGCCCCCGGGCGACGTGATCGACCCGCGAGCGCGTCAGAGCGGGAGACGCGCGTTCAAGGAGTCGAGGAGCCGGCGGTGCACTTCGGGTTGCCGCTCCACGACGTTCACCAACTCGAGCGGATCCGTGGCGGTGTCGTACAGGCCGTGACGGCCTTCTTCGTCGATCGGGACGACCAGTCGATGGCGACCGTCCGTGATCGCGCGGCCGCGCGTCGCGGGATCGATCTCGTTCGGGCGCGTCGCGCCGATCGGATAGAAGAGCTGCTCGAACACGTAGGGCTTGTGGGCCTGCACGTCCGCGCGGGGGAGCGTGTCGGACAGGATCGGCACCAGTGATTTCGATTCGGGCGCCACGTCGGCGGCGCGCGAGCCCAGCCCCATCAGATCGATCACCGTGGCGAACACGTCGCCCACGTCGGCGATCTGCGGTGCTTCGCGACCGGGGTGGACGACGCGGTGGCCGTACGCCAGGCAGGGCACGCGCGTCCCGCCCCAGAAGAGTTGCGACTTGTAGTGTTGGAATCCCGTCGGCACGGCGCCGAGTTGCGTGCCGTTGTCGCTCAGCACGATCAAGGTCGTCGTGGGCTTCAGCGCCGCGGGGACCGCGTTCCACACGCGTGCGACGGCCGTGTCGGCGCATTCGATCGCCGTGCGATAGGCCAACTTGAACACGGGGCTCGCTTGCGTGAAGCGCACGAACTGACCCGGCTCGAGTCCCTGCGACCGCAAGGCGCCGCGCGTCGCGTCGGACAACATCGAGAGCGGCGGCACCGTCAGCGGCGTGTGCGGCGGATCGAGGCTCACGACGCAGAAGAACGGACCCGTGCGCGCGGAGAGCCAAGTCGCCGCGGCCGCGGTCTCGACCGCGCCGACGAACGTCGTCTCGTCGAACGGCGGCGGCTTCACGTAGGTCGGCACGCCGTCGACGATCTTCCACCACTCGTACGAGCCGCCGTAAGGGAGCGGTCCGCCGGTGAAGTGCTGGAATCCCAGACGCGCGTAGTCCTGGAGGTTGGCGTCGGGCGGAAACTCCTCGCGCGCGTTGCGCGGCACGTACGACCACATGTCCGACACGTGCCACTTGCCGAAGTACGCGGTCGACACCGACGGCTTGGCGGCGCGGATCGTGCGAGCCAGGAACGGCTGTCCCTGGTTCATCGTGTAGGCGGTCGTCGGGAACCGCGGCGACACGGGCGTCGACGGCTCGCGCAGGTTCTGACCGATGCCCGTCTGGTCCGATCGCAGTCCCGTCCACAGCCGCGCGCGCGAGGGCGAACACAACGGCGTCGCGTAGAACTGCGAGAACCACACGCCCTCGGCCGCGACGCGCGACAGGAACGGCGTCGGGGCGTAGGCGAACGCGGGGTCGGTGGTGTACCGCGCTCCGACGCCCATCCAGTCGAGCAATTCCGTGCCCACGTCGTCGAGCAAGACGAGGAGCACGGAGTTCGCCGCGTCGCCGACACTCGGTGAACCCGTCGATCCGGACGACGTCAGGATGTCCTGGCTGCCGTTCGGAACACTCCCCAGGGGCGGTCGTCCGGCGGGGCCGTCGTTCGAGGTCGCGCTCATCTCGAGGTTCTCCAACGCCACAGGAGGCGGCGTGGCGCGGACGTTAGCACAGAGCCAATCGCCGCTCGACGGCATCTCGCGTGAGGCTCGTCGCTCGCGAGGCGGGGCGTCGAACCGCACGCGCGAATGCGCTAGCCTCGCGCCATGTCCACGCGACGCCTCGACCTTCCGTCACGCAACCTCCTCTTCCGCGACACGACGCCGATGCGTCCCGAATCGGTCCAGGGCCGAACGACGCCGACCTCGAAGCGAATGCGCGCGTGGGTCGCTCTCGCGCGCGGGATCACGCTCCTCCTCGCAATCCCCGTGGCCGCGCGCGCGCTCGACGCGACGGAGTCGTCGACCGTGGCGTCGGAACGCGCGTCGCAGACGCCGCCGCGCGCGGACGCGCCGCCCGAGGCGCCCGTCGGCGACAAGGTACTCGCCGCTCCCGCTCCCGGGTTCCGTCACGTCGACGCGGGCTTCTCGGGTCAGTTCGAGGACGAGCAGGGCGACAAGATCGTGCTCGACACGGACGGCAAGTCCTACACGGGCTCGCTGTCGTTCGCCGGGGATTGGTCGATCGCCGCGACGGTGCGCGGCGGCAAGTTGGTCGGCACCGCCAGCGCGGCACCGAACACGGAGACGTTCGAGGCCTCCTTCGAAGGCGAGCGACTGCACGTACGCGTCGGATCGGCGCGCGAAGCTCGGCTCGCGCGCACGTTGGCCGAGAACCCGCAGATCGCCGATCTGGGACCCGTGGTCGAGGATCCCGCGCGGCGCTGGACGCTGGCCGTCTACCTGGGCGGAGACAACGACCTCGAAACCGGCGCGATGCTCGACCTGGAGGAGTTGCGCGCGTCGATGCCCGAGACCGGCGTCGAGGTCGTCGTGTTGCTCGATCGCGCCGTCGGTCACCTCGACGAGGAGGGGAACTGGACCGACGCCCACGTCTTCCGTTTGAAACACGGCAGCGAAGGCGCGCCGATCCTCAAGGCCTTGGGCGAGATCGACACCGGGGATCCGGCCACGCTGGCGAGCTTCCTGTGCGGCACGTTCCGCACCTTTCCCGCGCCGCAGCGAGCCGTCGTCGTGTGGGATCACGGCGGAGGTTGGACGGGCATCGTGCAAGACGAGGACAGTCCCGGACGGCCTGGCCACACGAGCTTGATCGAGTTGCACGACGTGCGCGTCGCGCTGCGCACGGCGGCGTGGCACACGGGAGGTGCCACGCTCGACCTCCTGGCGTTCGACGCGTGCTTGATGGGGCAACTCGAGGTCGCGTTGGCCGTTCAAGATCAGGCGCGGTTCCTGGTGGCGTCCGAAGCGTCGGTGCCCGGCCTCGGATTTCCCTACGACGCGGTACTGCCTCTCTTCGCGGACGCGAGCTTCGCGCCACGCGACGTGGCGCGCGGGATCGTCGACGCGTTCGGCCGTTCCTACGACCAGGCGCATCATCCGGCCACGACGATCAGCGCACTCGACCTGTCTCGCGTGGGATCGCTCGCCGGCGCGCTCGACGCGTTCGCCGCGCGGTGTCAACCCGAAGCCAAACGTCAGTGGCCCGCGCTGGCGCGTGCGCTGTACTACGCCGAGGCGTACGAGCCGCGCACCGAACGCGAGTTGCCCGGCGTCGCGGGCAGCCGCGACCTGCTCGACTTGTTGCACCGCGTCCGCAACGGGATGAACCCGTTCCCCGCGTCGGCGGAGTTGACCGCGGTCGAAGAGGAACTCGGACGCGCGGTCGTCGCCTCGCACGTGGGGGATCGACGTCGCGCGAGTCACGGGATCTCGGTGTACGCTCCCTACCGCGGCGATCAGTGGCGAGCGTCGCACTCTTCGACGCCCATGGGCGGCGGCAACCGCTTCACGGAGCTCGTGCGACGCGTCCACCAACTGGCCGTGTCGGGTGCCAAGGATCCCGTCACGTTCGCCGACGCGCGCATCGACGGCGCGGCTCCTTCGACCCTGTCGTTGAAATCGGGCGTGACGCGCCCGCTCGACGGGAGTCGCTTGACGTTCACGATGACGGGTACGTCGGTGGTGGCGGTCGAGGAGTGGGACGCGGTGCGCGACGGCGAGGGATTCGCGGTATTGCGCAAGAACTGGGTGCCCGATCCCGCGTGGATGAAGCGCGCGAAGGAAACCGTGGCCGACGAAGCGGACCTGTTCATGCCCGTGTTCGTGGACGGTCGCAACGAACTCGCGCTCGAGCTCACCGGTCTGCAGTTCCGCGTGACGAACGACGAAGACATGGTCCTCGCCACGATGGACGCGACCGCGCCCGCGATCGACGCGCCGATCGTGGCGCGTGCGCGCATGATGGAGCCCGGCGCGACGGTGCCTCTCGAAGTGGAAGTGCACTTCGACCGAGCCCTGTGGCACGCGGGCGAGGTGTACGAGATCGACACGACCGGCTCGAACGTCGAGCCGCGTCAGATCCAGCCGACGCCCGAGCACACGTTCGCGTTCCTCGTCGAGACGCGCGGTGACGACGGCACCGCGGGATTCGTCCTCGGTCCGCCGCTCGCGTGGAAGAAGGGTCTGGGGCTCGTGCTGACCGTCGACGAGCCCGGGGAGTACCGCACGCTCCTCGCGGCGCGCACGATGGACGGGCGCGTGTTCGAAACGCACGTCGACTACCGCTCCGACGCGAACCCCGACGTCGCGCGCTGGACGGAGAGTTGGCGCACGTGGGATCCCAAGGTGATGCCCGGGACGTGGAACCGCGAGGTCGCGACGGGACCCGACGCATGGAGCGAGATCGACGCGCCCAGCCGGATCCTGGCGTCTCCCGACTACGCGCCGGGCATCTTCGACGTGGTCTCCACGTTCGGTCCGGTCGATCGGCGCGAGACGCTGAACCAACTGTGGATCTTCGACACGCGCGGCGTGCCGAACTTGCGGATCGTCACGCCGCTCGAAGGACAGAGGAAGTTGTGTTGGTACGGACCCGCGTGCTTCGGCGGCGGCCCCGACCGACCGTGGGTGGTCTTCAAGGCGATCCAACTGGGCGGCGTCTTGATGCGCTACCGCTTGAGCAACTACGACTTCCTGTTGCGGCTCGACATCGAAGGCGTCGACACGCCGCCCGAGAAACCCAAATGACGCGTGCGCCGGCGCGACGCTACGTCGTCACGACCGGCAGGCCCGGCACGCCGTCGTCGGGCGACAGTCCACCGAGAGCGCGATACGCTCGCGCCCAGTACGCCGACCGCGTGCATCCCGCGTAGCCCGAGAAGAGGAGCAGCGCGGCGGTGCTGATCCACTCGTGGAACATCATCGCCGTGATCCCGGTCAAGGTGAGGATCGCGAGCGACAGGACCAAGTCGACGACCACGGCGCGCACCGTGGCCCACGGGTCGTGTTGCATGATGCGCCACGCGTGCAGCAGCGCCGAACCGACTCCGCGGCGATTGTGGGCCAGGCTGTGCAGCGCGAGTTGCGTCAGGACCGAGATGGCGAGCAAGTAGGACGCGCACAAGAGGACGACCGGTCCCATCCAGAGCCCGATGGTGACGAAGTGCGTGCCGTTCACGCGGTCCGCGCCCTGCAGCAGCGGACGCGCGACGCTCTCCGCCGGCAGGAGGATCGCCAGCAACATCCCGATCACCATCACGATGAACTGGACCCACAAGCCGATGACGGACAGCGTCATTCCCGCGCCGTTGCGCCACAACGTCGACAGACGCGGAGCGGAGCGGCCCGCGGAAGCGCTGGACCACGCGGCGTTCGTCGATACGCGCGCGAGGCCCGCCACGAGTCGACTGACCGGGAAGAAGAGGAACACGAGCAGGGTCGTCCACAGTGCGCTCAGCAGGAGCTCGCTCGCGAGCATCGAGGAGCCGATCGCCGGTCGGAAGAAGACGTCGGCCGACAACGGGCCGAGCGTCGCCTCGGTGCCCGGTTGCGACAGGCGCCACGTCGACGTCACGCCGAGCGTCACCGACGGATAGAAGACGCCCACGAACCAGGCCCAACTCGGTCGACGCGATTGTCGCGCCGCTTCCCCCAACGCGTCCGCGGCGCGCGTGAGCGACCAGCGGTCGGTCGGGGATCCGATGAGGCTCGACATGAGGTCGCGTGGGAGGGGGGGAAGCAGGAGGGAGGAGGTGGGCGGCAGCGGGTCCGAGAAGGCGCCGCGGTGGCTTGGCGTGGTTGCTCGGCGTGATGTCCTGGCGTGACGTCTGAGCGTGACGTCTGAGCGTGAAGTCTGGACGTGATATTTGGGCGTGGCGGCTGGACGTGGCGGCTGGACGTGGGCGCGGTTGCGTGGCGCGCGGGCCTCGATTTCCCGCCGGCGCCGAGTCGATGCGCGAACGCGTTCGGTCGGATCCCGGTCGACGCTCGCGCGCGGCGCGGTCAGCGCGTCGTGTTCTGCAGCGCGCGGCCTTGGCACGTCGCCTCGACCTCGTCGATCGTCTTCGGGATCCCGGTGGTCAGCACGTCGTGCCCCGTCGGCGTCACGAGCACGTCGTCTTCGATGCGGATCCCGATGCCGCGCCAGCGCGCGTCGACGGTCGTGTCGTCCTCGGCCACGTAGAGCCCGGGCTCCACCGTCAGGACCATGCCCGGTTCCAGCGCGCGCGACTGACCGTCGACCACGTACGCGCCGCAGTCGTGCACGTCGAGGCCCAACCAATGGCTCGTGCGGTGCATGTAGAAGCGGCGGAAGGTCGCTTGCGCGATCGCGTCCTCGGGCGTGCCCGATAAGAGTCCGAGCCGGATCAGGCCGCGCACGAGTCGGTCGACGGCCACGTCGTGCACCGACGTGAACGTCACGCCGGGTTTCACGTGCGCGATCGCCGCCAGCTGAGCCTCGAGCACGACCTCGTACAGCGCGCGCTGCTCGGGGCCGAAACGTCCGTTGACCGGGAACGTGCGTGTCACGTCGCTCGCGTACCAGTCGTACTCGCAACCGGCGTCGATCAGGAGCAGGTCGCCGTCCTTCAAGGGACGATCGTTCTCGACGTAGTGGAGGATCGTGGCGTTGGAGCCGCCCGCGACGATGTTCGTGTAGGCGGCACCCGTGCCGCCGCCGCGCCGGAAGGTCGCGTCGATCTCGGCGTCGATCTCGCGCTCGTTCACGCCGGGCTTCGCGCGGCGCATGGCGTTCGTGTGGGCTTCGCGCGTGCAGCGCGCGGCGCGCCGCATGATCTCGATCTCCGCGGGCGACTTCTTCAGGCGCAGCTCGTGCAGGAACGGCGCGACGTCGAGCAACTCGAGCGGCGGGACGATGCCGCCCTTGGCGGTCGCGCGCAGGCCGGCCACGACGCGCAGCATCTCGCGGTCACGCGCTTCGTCGACCCCGATGCGCCACACGATGCGCTCGACGTTCTTGAGGATCTCGGGGAGGTCCGACCACAGCTTCTCGATCGGTCGTGCTTCGTCGACGCCCAGCGCGGCCGGGGCGGCGGCGACACCCAGTCGCCGGCCGCTCCAGATCTCGCGCTCGCGGTCCTTGTCGCGCAGGAACAAGATCGAGCGCGGCGCCGTGTGCTTCGTGCCTTCGATGGCCGGCACCAGCACCAGCACCGCGTCGGGCTCCGCGAAACCCGTCAGGTAGACGAAGTCGCTGTCCGGGCGAAAACGATACTCGGCGTCGAAGTTGCGGATCTTGTGCGTGGCCGTCGGCACGATCGCGGCCGCGCGGCGCGCCGCCAAGGACTCGAGCAGACGAAGTCGGTGTTCGCGGTGCATGCGGCGAATCGTAGCCGCGGGAAGAGGGGGTGGCCACGGTGCGGATGTTCGTACGGAGCCAGGCTCCCTGTGAACATCGCTCGGAAACCGCGGCGGTCCGCGAGTCTCTCCGGCGATGTTCACAGGGAGCCTGGCTCCGTACGAACATCCGGGGCGCGCGACCTCAGCCCTTCGTCTTGGGGCCCGGGGTGGCGGTCGGACCGGAGGCGCTCGCGTCCGGGCCTGAGCCCGTCGCGGGCTTCGCGCTCGACGCGGTGGCTTCGTCGGTGAGCTTGCCGAAGTACTCGGGCATCTTCACGCCGCCGATCTCGCTCATCATGTGCATCATCGGCGGCAGCGAGCCGGCGACGCCGCGGATGAAGTTCGAGGTGGCGCCGGTGCCGTCCTTGGCGTTGCCCGAATCCCACACGACGACCTTGTCGAACTTGATGTTCGCGATCGCGGCCGCGGCCGTCTTCGAGAGTTCGTCGATGTGTTCGAGCATCATCATCTGGAACGCGGGCTGCGCGCCGCCGCAGCTTTCGATGATGCGCTTCAAGCCCTCGCCCTTCTTGGCCAGGATCTCGTAGTTGCCGCGCGCCTCGGCCTCGAGCTTGGCGAACGTCGCGCGCGCCTCGCCCTCGGCCTCGATGCGCTTGCGTTCGGCCGCGGCTTCGGCTTCGACGATCACTTGCGCCTTGACGGCGCGGGCGAGCGACTCGAGCTCGGCGCGCTTCTCGGCTTCGACCTTCTTGCCCTGAGCCTCGGCCGCGCGGGCCTGAGCCAGGTACTGGGCCTCGAGCACCGCCGCTTGCGCCTCGCGCGTGCGGGTTTCGCCGAGTTGATAGGCCTCGGCCTCGCGCACCTTGAGCTCGGCGTTCGTCGACGCCATCTCGGCCTTGGCCCGGTTCTCGCCGCCGACCGCCGTCGCGTTGGCTTCGGCGACCGAGATGCGCATCGCCTGCTCGGCCGCGCGCACGCGCGCTTCCTGCTCGAACGCCGCGGTCTGCTCGCCGATCTTGCGCTCCTTCTCGAGCTCCGCGAGGCGCACGGCGCGTTCGCGCTCGGCTTCCTTGGTGCCCATGTCGCGCAGCTTCTCGTTGTTCGCGACCTGGATCGCCTTGTCGCGGTCCGCCTCGGCGACGCCGATCGCACCACGCTTCACTTGCTGCGCGACGTCGATCTCGGCCTGTTGGATGGCCTCCGACGCGGCCTTGCGACCGATGGCCTCAATGTAGCCCGACTCGTCGGTGATGTCCTTGATGTTGACGTTGATCAGGACCAAGCCGAGCTTCTTCAACTCGGGCTCGAGGGACGTCTGGATCTTCGACAGGAACACGTCGCGGTCGCGGTTGATCTCGTCGATGCGCATCGACGCGATGACCTGGCGCAGCTGTCCGAAGATCATGTCCTCGGCCTGCTTGACGATCTGTTGCGTCGGCAACCCGAGCAAGCGGATCGCCGCGTTGTTCATCGTCTCCTCGTCCGTGCCGATCGCGACCGTGAACACGCTGGGCACGTTCACGCGGATGTTCTCGATCGACAACGCGCCCTGCAGCGGGATCTCGATCTGGACCGGATCGAGCGACAAGTACTCGTAGTTCTGGATCAGCGGATAGACGAAGGCCGCGCCACCGTGGATGCAGCGGCTGGACCGACCCGAACCCGTCTTGCCGTAGATCACGAGCACGCGGTTGCTGGGGCAGCGCTTGTAGCGCCGCACGAGCACCAGGATGAACCCGAAGAGGACGAAGACGACCGCGACGACCGCAATGAGCACGACGAGCGCATTGGAGTCCGCCGCGCCCGCGAGCGGGCCGGAGCGGTTCGCTTGGAGGGCCAGGAAGAGTCCGAAGGGGAGCATGGTGGATGTCTCGCGAGGTTCAGATGGATTCGACTTCGAACGTGTCGGGCGTGACCTGACGCACGACGCGCACTTCCGCGTCGGTCGGGATCGAGGCGCCCTTCGTGAACGCGTTGAGCTCGACCGTGCGCCCTTGCAGCGCAACCGTGATCTTGCCCTTGCCGGTGTTTTTCTCGGGGATGCGCAAGTAGACGCGTGCCGTCATGCCGACCGCGCGCGCGGGTTCCACGTTCCCTTGAGACGCGAGCTTCTTCTGCGCGTGGAAGAGCCACGCCACGGCCAGCAGCATGACGCTGCCCGCGGCCAAGGCCACGAGGATCGTGACCCAGCCCGACCACCCAGCACGCAAGCCGCCCCAGCCGGCGAGGCCGAAGAACGTCAAGAACGCCGAGATCGTGCGCACCGAGAAGAGCCCCATCCCGGTGTCTTCGCCGTGCACTTCGCCGGCGTCGGACGCGCCGATGCCCGTGTCGACGTGAGCCACGTCGACGTCGTGATCGCCGCCACCGACGAGCAGCATGACAGTTTGCAGGACCAAGATGGTGCCACCCACGGCCACGCAGCCGAGGTACACCGTCAACAGGCTCCACTCCATCGGAAGGGTCCTTCGGGGCGAGTGCCGCGCGCGGCGGCCGGGGGATCACCGCGGGCGCGGTGGGGGGAAGGCGGGTCGCGAGAGCCTACACGGCCGGCGCCCGATCCTTCAACGCGACTTCGACGACGTGTCGTGGTGTTCGCGGCCAGCGGGCCAGCCCGACCGCGCGCGAACTAGCGCGAACCGGCGAGCCCCAGCGCGTAGTGCTCGATCGCCGACACGAGCCACGCCAGTCGCGCGGCGCGTTCCTCGCGGTTCGAGAGGTCGACGCTCGTCCCCGCGATCCCCGACGAGGGCGCGCCCGGCGATCGCAGTCCGCACTCGAACCCCAGTCCCGTGCGACCGATCGCGGCCGCGGCCGCCGCGAGCAGCTCGCGGTCCGGATCGTCGTTCGCCACGACGAGCCACAGTCCACCGCGCGCGAGCGAGGGAGGCAGTCGCGTCGGCACGCTCGCCGCGGGCACGTCGCGCCGCGCGTCGAAACGGCCGTACAGCGTGTGCTCCTCCTCGCCCGGCTTGACCTCGATCACGTGCGGGACGCCCTTCGTCTCCTGGCGGTACCAATCGACGTATTCGTCACCGAAGTCGTAGTCGGGCGACCGCGGAATGCGCAACGCGAGGCGCGTCGCGGGCCCCGATCGATGGCGCACGTCGACCTGCACGCCTTCGGCCTCGACCGACACGCGCACCGACACGACCGTGTCGCCGATCGTCACGTCGCGCGCGCTCATCGCTCGTCGATCGACGCGGCCCGCGACGCGCTCGAGCGACGGCGGCGGCAGCGCGGGCGAGAGCACGACGCCGGCCTCCGACGGTCCCGACGCGCCGCCGACGCCCGCGCGGGTCTGGAGCGGGACGCCGGGCAAGAAGCGCGGCAACAACGCGGCCGTCCATTCGGGCGTCGTCGCGGCGAAGTGCTCCCACGCGTCGTCGCTGCGGCCTTGTTCCAACGCCAGCAACGCCAAGCGCGCGCGACGCGCCGCGGCTTCGCGCACGGCGTCGTCGGTCGCCGCTCCCCCGATCGCGCCGGCACCGGCGCGCGAGTTCGCGGCCGCGATGCCCTTGGCCCACGTCTCCCACGTTTCGGGTTTCGACCAGGCGCCGGGAGCGACGCCGGGCACGCGCCCTTCGCCGCCCAAGTCCTCCGGCGTGCGCGCCGGCTTCGTCGTCGGCTCGAGCCGGGCGACCGCGTTCGCGGCCGCGCCCGGCGGCAACTCGAAGCGCGCCGGCGCGGGGACGGCCGGCGAGGCGTCGGCCGGGGCGGGTGAGGCGTCCTGTCCGGCCACCGCACACGTCGGGTCGGCTGCGGTCTGGCACGTAGCCGTGCACGGCGCGTCGACGAGGGACGCCGTGGCGGCCCACGAGGCCGTGGGGGAGGCGGCGGGCAGGGTCGCGACAGTCACGGCGAGCGCGGCGAGGAGCTTCATGGCGGGGATCCGAGGGTTCGTGGCACGAGGTCGGAAGTCAAGCGCTTGAGCGGAACGGTGGACAAGTCCATCCTCTGCGCGGCGGATCGCCCCGCGCCGGCGCACGCGCGCACACCTCTTCTTCTGGAACGAGCCCCACGTGATCGACAAGGACTATCTGCAGATGTTGGCCTGCCCCGAGACGCGGCAGACGCTCGAGGAGGCCTCGACCGCGGTGCTCGCGAAGCTCAACCAGGCGATCGCCAAGGGGACGGTCAAGAACAAGGGGGGCACGGCCGTGACGGCGCCGGTCGCGGCGGGGCTCGTGCGCAAGGACGGCAAGGCGCTCTACCCGATCGTCGACCGCATCCCGGTGTTGCTCGTCGACGAGGCGATTCCGCTGTGAGCGCGACGGCGCGCTGCGCTGAATTCGGCGCGAGAGCGCGCCGCGCACGCGCCGAATCGCTCGTCGGGCGTCGACGTCGATGATCTACCGTCACGAGCGACATCCCGCGCGCGCCGTGAGGCTCGCGTACTGTCAGAACGTGCACGCATCGGAGCGCGTCAGCGAAGTCGAGGCCGGCTTCGAGCGCGTCACGGCGCCGCTGCGCGATCGGCTCGCGCCGCACGGTGCGTTCGGCGTCGGCTTGTACCTGCCCGCGGCCACGGCGCGCGAGCTCGCGAGCTCGAGCGGAGCGTGCGACGCGTTCGCGCGACGGCTCGCGCGCGAGCGCTTCGATCCGTTCACGTGGAACGCCTTCCCGTACGAGCGCTTCCACGTCGACGGGCTCAAGAGCGACGTGTTCCGCCCCGCGTGGGACGAACCGGCCCGACTCGACTTCACGCGCGACGTGGCGCGCGTCGCGGCCGCGTGCGCGCGCGCGTGCGAAGCGCACACGCGCGCGACACCCGATTCGGCCTTCGGCTCGACGAACCCCCACCGACGACCACCGTCCGACGCCACCGCCGGCAACGACACGAGCGACCGCGCCGTGCGCGCGACGGCCCGCAGCGACGCGAACGATTCCGCGTCGGGGCGTCACGTGTCGATCAGCACGCACACCGGCGCCTTCGGATCCTGGGTGCGCGGCCTCGACGACGTCGACGCGTACGCCGCCGCGATGGCGCGCGCCGTGCGCGAGCTCGCGCGCCTCGAGGACGAGACGGGCGTGCGCATCGTCCTGTCGCTCGAGCCCGAGCCGCGCGCGAACGCCGGCAACGCGCGCGAGCTCGCGACGTTCCTCGCTCGCGCGCGCGACGTGGCCACGCGCGGGACGACGGCGGTCGCCGACGCGCTCGTCGCGCGACACTTGGGCTACTGCTTCGACACGTGTCACGCCGCGATCGAGGGCGACGACGACCCGCTCGCGACGCTCGCGGGCGTCGTGCTGGGCAAGGTGCAGTACTCGAACGCGCTCGTCGTGCGCGATCCCGCGCGTCACCCGGAGAGCGTCGCCGCGATGCTGTCGCTCGCCGAGCCGCGCTACCTCCATCAAGTGCGCGGACACGGCGCGGGCGTCGAACTCTCCGTCGCCGACTTGCCCGAGTTGCGCGCGGAGCTCTCCGGGGCGCGCGCCGCGTCGTGGATGTCGTGTCGCGAGTGGCGCTGTCATTTCCACGTGCCCGTCGACCTCGAGCGCGCCGAGGGCGGCCTGACGACGACGCGTGCGCACGCCGACCGCGCGCTCGGGGCGTTGCTCGACGATCCCGCGCGCTGGACCACCGCGGAGCTGCACGTCGAGATCGAGACGTACACCTGGGACATCCTGAGCGGCGCCCTGCGCGGTGGGGGTGACCTCGTCGATGGGCTCGAACGCGAGTACCGGCACGTCCAGGGCCTCCTCGAGCGTGCCGGATGGCGCGCGGACGCGCCGAAATCCCGTTGACACGACCGAGGGTCGTTCCTAACTTCTCACCTCCTCGAACGGGCGCCTGGCCCTTCCGAGACCGCTCAAGGCGGCCCCATCGTCTAGCCAGGCCTAGGACACAAGGTTTTCATCCTTGCGACAGGGGTTCAAATCCCCTTGGGGTCACCACTTCACGCGGGCGGGTGCCGGTCTCCGGTGCCCGCCCGCGCCCTTTTGCCCTCACCGTGGGCGCAGGACGACGTCGAGGGACTCACCTCTGCCGTAGGGTTGCCGGGTGGAGCCGCACGCGCCGCACGCGGCGTGGGGACGCGTCGAGGACTTCGATCCGTCCGCCGTCCTCGATCGTCAGTTGGGTTCCGGTGGGTGGGATCCGTCCGTCGTGCAGGGTCACGCACAGGCCCGAGAGGGTGTTCACCCCCGCGTCCTCGGGCAACTCGATCCCGGTCTCGCGGGTCACGTCGCGCAGGCTCGTGCCGCCTTGGACGATCCAAGTCCCGTCGGTCTCGGCGTGGATGGCGTCGACGGCGTCCTTGTCGTGTTCGCTGACGATCTCGCCCACGAGTTCCTCGAGCAGGTCTTCGAGCGTCAGGATGCCCGCCGTGCCCCCGTGCTCGTCGACCAGGATCGCGAGGTGCACGTGCTGCTCCTGCATCTCGCGCAGGAGCTCGACGGCGGGCTTCGTCTCGGGCACGAAATGGCAGGGTCGCAAGATCTCGTCGATCACGATGGGGCGCTCGTTCCACACGCGGTCGATCACGTCGCGCCAGGACACGTAGCCGACGATGTGGTCGAGCGACGAATCGTAGATCGGAATGCGTCGGTGTCCCTTGACGAGGATCGCGTGCTTGAGATCGACCAAGCTCGCCGTCCGCGGCAGTCCCACGACGTACCGGCGGTGGATCATCACGTCCTCGCCGGTCAGGGTACCGAACTCCAATGCACGCGCCGCGATGTCACCGGACTCGGGGTCGACCGAACCGGACTTCGTCGCGTCCTCGACCATGCCTTGGATCTCCTCGAGAGAGAGCTTCGACTCGAGGAACGTCGTGCTGTCGCGGAACGGTTTGAGCACCGCGTTCGAGCTCTTGGTCAAGAACCACACGACGGGGCCGCCGATCAGCGCGAGGCCCAGAAGGGGACGCGACACGAGGAGCGCGTAACCTTCCGAGTGACGGAGCGCGAGCGACTTCGGCACGAGCTCGCCGATCACGAGCGACAAGTACGAGATCGAGGCCACGACCGCGATCAACGCGACCTCGTGCGCGTGCTCGCCGATCCAACTCACGCGGGCGAAGACCGGCGCGAGGTCCTCGGCGAACGACGA
>Ga0075163_10005542_pt1 | contig 16806 bp, 13 predicted proteins | sample JI1023141ADNA_FD_71478 | JGI IMG/M metagenome (GOLD analysis project Ga0075163, IMG submission 71478) | Wastewater effluent complex algal communities from Wisconsin, to seasonally profile nutrient transformation and Carbon sequestration -... | ecosystem: Engineered > WWTP > Effluent > Algae...
GAGATGCACGCGTTCGCCGACCGCAGCCCCGAGGCCAGCCTGCGCGCCCGCGTCTCGCTCGGCGGCGCCGGCAACCTCGGCCTCGACCGCCTCGCCGACCGCCTCGCGGCGCTGCGCGGCTGAACAACTCGATCGCCAGTATCTGGCATGGAGCTCGCAGCGGGGGCGACGGAGACCTGGTCAAAAGGCCAGGCGCAGCCCGAGGCCGCCGCCGTGCGGCACGACCAGCGGCGTGACCGCCTGGAGGCGCAGGCGGGGGCCGCCGGCGAGGTATCCGGCGTCGCGTAGCGTATTCAGGCGCTGCTGGTTTCTCGACCAGATCCTCGCGCCGAGGCCGATGCCGGTGATGCCGATGGCCGTGACTCCGACGGCGAGCACCCCGAACACGGCCTGGCCCTCGACGTACTCGGCGCCGCCGACGACGTAGACCCAGAAGATCGAGCTGAGGCCGGTGAACACGACGCCGCCGATCGTGAGCCCGATCCCGCCGCCCCGGCGGTTGCGCAGCCGCTGCTCGGTGTAGCGGGCGAAGCTGCGGCGCTCGCCGTCCTCCTTGTAATCCTCCTCGTAATCGTCCCACGCGTCCGCGAGGTCGAGGCCGGTGTCCTTCTCCATCTTGTGATGCATGCGGCGCTCGAGCCCGAGCCCGGTCGCGTCCGGGCGCTCGTCATCGAGCGGCGCGGCCGCTGCAGCGGCCGCGTCGGGCACGGTCGAGGGCGGCGGCGGGGCCGATAGCAGGGCGCACGCGAGGCCACAACAGAGCGCGAGGGGCATGCGAACCACGGTAGCGCCGCGGCGCTCCGCGGGCTGTGCGGTGGGCGACGCTGCGTCCGCGTCCCCATCCGGCCCGATGGAACGCCGATTCAGGCGAACAGCGAGGCGAAGATCACCAGCGCCTCGTCGACCTCGGCCGCCGACACGATCAGCGGCGGGACCATGCGGACCACGCGGGGGCCGGCCGGGACCACCAACAGGCCGGCCGAGAGCGCCGCGCGGCCGAGCTCGGCGGCGCTGCGCGGCTCGTCCGCCCCGAGCTCGACGCCGACGATGAGGCCCCACCCGCGCACGTCGCAGATCTTCCCTGCATGCTGCGCCGCGATCGCGCGCAGGCCCGCCTGCAGCTGCTCGCCGCGGGCCATCGCGTTGGCGATCAGGCCGTCGCGCTCGAGCGTCTCCAGCACCGTCGACGCGGCGGCGCACACCAGCGGGTTGCCGCCGAAGGTGCTCGCGTGATCGCCGGGCTCGAACACGTCGCAGCTGCGCCGACACAGCATCGCGCCGATCGGCAGGCCGCCGGCGAGGCCCTTGGCGAGCGTCATCACGTCGGGCGTGACGCCGAGCCGTTGATGACCCCACAGCGCGCCCGTGCGGCCGACGCCGACCTGGACCTCGTCGAACATCAGCAGCAGCCCGCGCTCGTCGCACAGCGCCCGGACCTGCCGGAAGTACGCCGGGTCGCCCGGGCGGATGCCGCCCTCGCCCTGCAGCGGCTCGAGCAGCACCGCGGCGACCTGACGACCGTCGCGGTCCTGCTCGTCGACCGCGGCGAGCAGCGCCGCGAAGTCGTTGTACGGCACGTGATGAAAGCCAGGCACCAGCGGGTCGAAGTTCTGCCGGTAGCGCGCCTGCCCGGTCGCGGTCACCGTCGCCAGCGTGCGCCCGTGGAAGCTGGCCTGCGCGCACACGATGGCCGGGCGGTCGATGCCGAGGCGCGTGCGCCCGTACTTGCGCGCCAGCTTGATCGCCGCCTCGTTGGCCTCGGCGCCGGAGTTGCAGAAGAACGCCCGCTCGCCCGCGCCGTGCGCGACCAGCCAGGCCGCCAGCGCGCCCTGCTCCGGCACGTAGTAGAGGTTCGAGACGTGGTGCAGGCGCCCGATCTGGCGCCGCACGGACTCCACCAGCGCAGGGTGGGCATGTCCCAAAGTACAGGTCGCGATGCCGGCCGCGAAGTCGAGGTAGCCGCGCTCCTCGCTGTCCCACACGCGGCAGCCAGCGCCGCGCGTCAGCGCGATCGGGGCGCGGGCATACGTCGACATGACGACGCGGTCGAAGGCCTCGGCGTCGAAGTGGGCGGGCGGAGAGCGGTCGGCCATGCGTGCGCGGGCTTCCCACATCGCGCCGGCGCTGTCGAGCGCCCCGCGAAGAGATGCATCACATGACCCCGCCCTGTCATCACGGCCGCGACGCGGCCCGTCGCGCGCGGACGAAGCTCTCCTCGGCGTCCGCCCGCGCACGGACGCCGAGCTGCTCGAGCCGCCGGGTCCACCGCGGGTCGATCGCCCGCCAGGACGCGCCGTGGCTCGGGAACCTGTCGACGTCGTAGCCGCCGTCCCACCCGGGGGCGTACTGCCCGGCGAAATATGTCCGCAGCGCTCCATCATCACCGTCGTCGGCGACGAAGTCGACCCGCCATTGTCGGCGCAGCGCCCCGCCCGAGCTCGCGTGATAGAGGCGCTCGTCGAACACGATCGCGTCGCCGGGCGTCGTCGGCACGGCGAGCCCCGGCGGCTCGCTCGCGCGCTCGAGGTAGCCGGCGATCGCGGCGGCGTACGCGGGACGGTGCGAGCCGGGCAGCACCCGCAGCGCGCCGCTGCCGGCGTCCAGCGGCTCGAGGTAACACGCGAACCCGACGCTGCGCACCGCCAGCTCGCTGTCACGATGCCACCGCGTCGCGCCGCGATACTCCGTCCCCTTGGCCCGCCCCGGCAGGACCGGCGCTGCCAACAATTCGCCGGCGACCCGCGCCAGCCGCACGGCCAGCGCGACGCTCACCGGCGTATGCTCGCACATCATCGGCAGATAACGAAACGCGTTGCCGGCGGGCCCGTGGTTCATATACGAGGGGTCGGCGAAGCCCTCGCGCAGCGCCCGGTCGAGCTCGGCGGACAGGGGCGCCGCGTCGAACAGACCGGGGAGCACGACGAACCCGAACACGTCGAGGTGCGCGGCGTGAGCGGGGGTGACGGGCATGCGCCGCTTGTACACCGGGACCGCGTGGTATGGCCCTCGCCGTGAACGGTCGTCGCGGGCGGCGCGGACGCGCGCCTGGTCGCCGACCGCGACCGCATGCGCGCCCGCTTCTGGGCGTGACGCCTGCGGGCTCAGTGGGTGCTCAGCGGCTTGATGACCACGTCGTTGCAGGTCACCCGCTTCGCCTCGACGACGATCTCGTCGCCGCGGGAGACGAAGTAGGGCTCGATCTTGCCGAGCCGCCGCAGCACCATGACGAAGCCGCGGGGGTCCTCCCGGTCCCAGGTCTCGATGGCGCTCTGGCCCAGCGAGCTGTAGTCGGTCTCGCCGTCGTTCCCCCACCGGTTGATGGCGACCTCGATCGCCCGGCCGGAGGTGTTCTTGACGCTCAGATGCGCGTCGCTGGAGACGTGCACGAGCTGGGCCGCGAGCGGGCGCCCGTGGTCGGTCGCACGATCCTGATCGACGATGATGTCGCTGTCGGCGTGGATATAATAGTAGCGCCGGGCCTTGCGCCTCGTCACCACCATGATGAACCCGCGCGGGTCGCTGCGGTCCCACGATTCGGTCTTGTTGGGCGCCACCTCGAAGTCGTCGGTGCTGCCATCGGCGCCCCACCGATTGATGGCCACCTTGATCACGTCAGCGGAATGGTTCTGAACTTTCACGGTCATGTCGAGCCCTCCGCCGACATCCAAGCAATCCCCGTGCCGGAAGCCCCATCAAGCGGCAGGAGGCGGCAGGAGGCGGCAGGAGGCGGCAGGAGCAGTCGCAGCGGCCGCGAGGGGCGGCTCCACGCCGGGCGCACGCCCGGTGTGCGGCCGGTGTGCGCCCGCTGTCCGGTCTCACGTTCGAAGACGCGCATCATGTCGGATGACATGTCCCTGAAGACAGGTCGATCCCGCCGTCGACAGCCGTCCCCGATCGTGGAAGCATGGGAGCATGGGCCCCCACCGTCTGCTGGTCTGCGCGTCCCTCCTGCTCGCTTGCGGCGACGACACCACGCAGCTGCCGTCGGGCAGCGGCGACGCGAGCGAGACGGGGACATCGTCGGCGACCGACATCTCGGCGGGGCAGACGAGCGCGCCGACCTCGACCGTCGGCGACGCGACGACCGGCGGCGCGACCACGGACGCCACGACGGGCGCGGCGGAGGACAGCACCGGCGCCGGTCCGGGCGGCCCCAGCAGCGAGGCGACGGGCGAGACCACGGGCGTCCCCGCGGGCTGCGAGGAGGTGAACGTCCCGGACGCGCTGCTGAGCGCGGAGCTCATCACCGCGCTCGGGCTCGGCGTGGGACCGATCTCCGGCGAGTTCGCGTCGACCGTCGAGAAGCTGCGCGTCGCCGGCACCGGCATCGCCGACCTCACGGGGCTCGAGTGCTTCGTCCATCTCAAGGAATTCGAGCTCGTCTTCGGCGGCGAGGTCACCGACCTCGGGCCGCTGTCCGGCCTGCACGCGCTCGAGCGCGTCGAGATCCGGTCGCACAAGATCGCCGACCTGCAGCCGCTCGTCGGCCTCGAGGCCCTGCGCGTCCTGAACGTGAGAAAGAACGCGATCGTCGACCTCGCGCCGATCGCGGCGCTCACCTCGCTGGAGGAGCTGACGATCGACGGCAACCCGGTGACCTCGTTCGCCCCGCTCGCCGGTCACCCCGCCCTGCGCACCCTCGACGCCGACAGCACCCAGCCGGCCGACCTCGTCGGCCTCGGACAGATCTCGCAGCTCGAGCTGCTCGAGCTGCGCTCGGCCGGCGTGACCGACCTCGGCCCGCTCGTCGGGCTGACCGGGCTGGTCGAGCTCCAGCTCTACGAGAACGAGGTCGCCGACCTCGTCCCGCTCGCCGGCATGAAGAAGCTGCGCCGGCTCGGTATCTACGACAACAAGCTCACCGACCTCGCGCCGCTCGCGGGCCTGCCCGCGCTCGAGGCGGTCACGGTCGGCCACAACAAGATCGTCGACCCCTCGCCGATGGCGCATCACCCGGCGCTGGCGATCCTGTACCTGCAGGAGAACCTGATCACCGATGTCTTCGCGCTCGTCGACCTGCCCGCGATCACCCAGCTCGGCCTGAGCGACAACGGCATCAGCGACGTCACCCCGCTCGCGCAGCTCACCACGCTCACCCAGCTCGAGCTGGCCCGCAACCCGCTGACGAAGGGGATCGCCGGCCTCGAGCCGCTGACGGCGCTCATGATGCTCGATGTCACCGCCACCGGTATCACCGACCTCGCCGAGATCGCGCCGGGGGAGCTATCGAACCTCATCGCCCGCGACAACGCGATCGTCGACCTCGCACCGCTCGCGGGCCATCAGAAGCTCGGCGAGGTCGACCTGAGCAACAACGAGATCACCACCATGAACCCGGTCCTCGCCGGCTCGTGGTGGATGAAAAACGGATGCTCGTACTGGATGCTCGGGGGCAACGCCCTCGATGCCACGACCGTGAACGTCAGCCTGCCGACCCTGTGCGACGAGAACGCCGTCGCCCTCTCCTGGGACGGCGGCGACTGCCTCAGCTGCGACCACAACTGATCGGCGCGGGTCGCCGCACGGGCTGCGCGGCGCTTACTTGAGCTCGCAGGTGACGAAGGCCATCTTCTTGCCCTCGGGGTTGGTCGGCGAGCACTTCGTGCCGGTGACCGTCTGACCCGCGGCGATCTTCTTGTCCTTCGCGGCCTTGCCGAAGTCGGCGAACAGGACCTCGACCGTGTTGCCGCCGCCGGCGTCCATCTGCAGCGCGTACTCGCCCGCCGGGTCGTCGACGACCTTGGTGACGGTGCCGGTGATCGTCACGCCGTCCTTGTAGTTGGTCATGCGGTCCATGTGCGACATCGTGGACAGCGTGGTCCACGCCTCGTCGGGCTTGAACTCGGTCTTGGCCGCGGCCGGCGGAGCGGGGGTCTTGGCCGCGTCGGCGACCGGCGCGTCCTTCTTGACCTCGGTCTTGACGTCGGTCTTGGCGACGGCCTTGGTGTCACCGCCACAGGCGGCGAGGAGGGAGGCGAGGGTGAGGGCGGCGGCCGTACGAAGCATCATTGTGTCCTTGAATGCCCGCAGTCAGCCCGGGCCGCGCCGGGATCTCACGCGCGATCGCGCCTGTCAAGTTCTTCTGGTCGGCGATACGCGCAGCATATCGAACGAACTTTCGCCGCGACGGCGATCACGGGCCGATGTGCGTCATGTCGACGCGAGCCGCGACCGCGACAGACGACGATTCGAAGTCCGGAGATTTTCGCGGCGCCCGCCATCGCTCCGCGGCACGCAGCGCATTGTGCGCCGCGTGAGAACGACCCAACCCATCTCTATCTTCAGGTTATGCCAGAGCCGGGGGCTTGCGGCAAGCCCCCCGTCATGCCGCACTGTCGCCGCCGCACAGAACGGGAGGATCGAGATGCACGACGGATCCGGACAGAGCGTGGCGATGGCAGAGCATGCGGTGGTCATCGCCGGAGGGGGCCCGACAGGGCTGATGTTGGCGGCCGAGCTGGCGCTGGCGCGGGTCGACGTCGCCGTCGTCGAGCGCCGCGAGAACCAGGATCTGGCCGGCTCGCGCGCGGGCGGCCTGCACGCCCGCACGATCGAGGTGCTCGATCAGCGGGGCGTCGCCGATCGCTTCGTCTCGCGGGGGCAGCGGGTCCAGGCCGCGTCCTTCGCGCTGGTCCCGCTCGACATCAGCGACTTTCCGACCCGCCACAACTACGTGCTCGCGCTGTGGCAGAACCACATCGAGCGCGGCCTGGCCGACTGGGTCGGCGAGCTGGGGGTGCCGATCTATCGCGGACGCGAGGTGACCGACTTTGCGCAGGACGACGCCGGCGTCGATGTCACCCTGTCCGACGGTCGCTCGCTGCGGGCGAGGTACCTCGTCGGGTGCGACGGCGGTCGCAGCGTGATCCGCAAGCAGGCGGGCATCGACTTCCCGGGGTGGGACGCGTCGATCAGCTACATGATCGCCGAGGTCGAGATGGCCGAGGAGCCGGCGTGGGGCATGCGCCGCGATGTCCACGGCACCTACGGCCTCGGCAAACACGAGGACGGGAGGCGCGTGCGCGTCGTGCTGCGCGAGCAGGACGTCGGCCACGGCGAGCCGAGCCTGCAGGACCTCCGCGCGGCGCTCATCGCCCTCTACGGCACGGACTTCGGGCTGCACAGCCCGACGTGGAGCTCGCGGTTCACCGACATGGCCCGGCAGGCGGCGGCGTACCGGGACCGGCGCGTGCTCCTGGCCGGCGACGCGGCGCACGTGCACTCGCCGATGGGCGGACAGGGGCTCAACATCGGGGTCCAGGACGCCGTGAATCTCGGCTGGAAGCTGGCCCAGGTGGTCCACGGGGCCGCGCCCGCGAGCCTCCTCGACACCTACCACGCCGAGCGCCACCCGGTCGGCGCCCGCGTGCTCAGGAGCACGCTGGTGGCGACCGCGCTGAGCCGCGGCGACGCGCGCATCGAGGCGCTGCGCGAGACCATGTCCGAGCTGCTGCGGATGGACGAGCCGCGCAAGCGCTACGCGGGGATGATGTCGGGTCTCGACATTCACTACGACCTCGGGAGCGGCCATCCGCTGCTCGGGCGCCGCATGCCGGACCTCGACCTCGAGACCGCGGACGGGCCGCGGCGGGTGTTCAGCCTGCTGCACGCGGCGAGGCCGGTGCTGCTCGATCTCGGCGAGCCCGGCGCCCTCGACGTCGGCGAATGGGCGGATCGGGTGCGGACGATCGACGCGCGATATGCCGGGGTCTGGGAGCTCCCGGTGCTCGGCGCGGTCGCTGCGCCCGCGGCCGTGTTGATCCGGCCGGACGGGTATGTCGCGTGGGTCGGCGACGGCACCGACCACGGCCTGCGCGACGCGCTCACGGCGTGGTTCGGCGCGCCGTCGGTGTCGCCGGGGAGCGCGACGGAAAGATCAAAGGACGCTGAATAGCCGCCACACGCGCCCGGTTCACCGTCGCCGCGGTCACAGCGTCGTGGGCAGCGGCCACGCGCTGATCGTGCCGGGCTGCAGATACGCGACGGGCGCGTACCACAGCGCGCCGCTCGGGCTGACGGCCACGCGGCCGCGGGTCGGCATCATAGCGAACGGCTCGACCGCGCCGGTGAACGGGTGCACGCGCACGACCTCGAGGGTGGCGAGCCCGGCGTAGACGTGGCCGGAGAAGGCGTCGTGGCTGAGGCTGGTGACGTCGGCCATGAGGTCGACGACGAACTCGGCCTCGCCGGTGAGGGTGTTGAAGCGGTGCAGGCCGCCGCCGAGCACGGCGACGAGGATGTGCACGTCGCTGACGGGGGCGCTGGCGGTGACGCGGGCGTCGAAGGTGAACACGGACTCGCTGGTGCCGAGCAGCAGGTCGGCGCGGCTGTAGTCGCCGTTGGCGGCGGCGTTGCCGACGTACAGGACGCGGTCCTTGCCCCACGTGAGGCCGGCGGGTCCGCCGTCGAGGTGCTTCTCGCCGAACGGGCCGTCGCCCTGGGTGGCCTCGGCGAAGATGACGATCGGGAGCGGCATCGCGAGGTCCTCCTCGACGAGGTGCGCGACGCCGCGGGCGCCCGGATTGTTGGCACAATCTCCGCACGTCGGGCAGCAGATGTATGTCACCGCGACCTCACCGTAGCCCTCGATCGGGGTCGGCGGGGCGGGCAGGGCCGCGAGCGGCGGCGGGGCGGTGAGCTGCGGGATCGTCAGGTGGCGCAGCACGCGGACCTCGCCGAGGTCGAAGTCGCCGATCGCAGGGAAATTGCTCAGCTCGCCGGGCGAGGTCAGCCGCCGCACCGACTCCTGGCCGCCGCTGACGGTGACCGCCCACGCGGTGCAGTCGTCGGCGAAGTCGAGCGCCGCGATGTCCTGTGAAAACGGGCCGTTGAGCAGATCGGCCGGCGGATCGGCGCACTCGACCTTGCGCTCGCACCCGCATTGCGCGCCCCAACAATGGCCCGCGGCGCACTCCGCGACGACGCACGGCGCCACCGCGATGCACGCGCCCTGACCGTCGCACACGGTGCCCGGGCCGCACTGGACGCCGTCGCACGCGACGCTCGCGCCCGCGAGCGTGCACGGCGAATCCACATCCTTGCACGTGCCGCTGATGACGTCGCACACCTGCGCCGGCCCGCACGGGTCCGGCTCGACGCCCTGACAGCCGTCGACGCAGGTGTCGTCGACGCAGAACTGCTCCGGGCGGCACGCGGCGCAGCCCGACACGCCCCCCGATGTCGTGGTGGTCACCGGCGAATCGTCGGTGGTCGCCGTGGTCGGCGAGTCGGTGGTATCGCCGGTGTCGGGCCCGCTGCCGGTGGTCGGGGCGGTGGTCGGGGTGGTCGTACCGCCGCTGCTCTCCGCCGCGGTGCCGGGTCCCTGTGAATCGGTGTTGTCGGCCCGGCCGTCGTCGCCGCAGGCAGTGAGCAGGCAGCAGCCGGCGAGCGTGGACAGCGCACGAAATGCTCGAGGGGTCATCGTCGCATGCTACGTCGGGTGCCCGCGCGATGGAACGGGCGAATACGCGCCGCGTCCGTCATCCTGCGCTGATATTGTCGGCGGCGTCGGCGAGGTCGCGCAGCTCCCGGTCGCAGTGCTGGCGGGCGACGAGGCGGCAGACGTCGGGGATATGGCGGACCTCGAGCAGCAGGCGCGGACCGTCGGCGCCGCGCAGGTGGAAGCAGCGCTGGCGACGCGTGACATAGTAGGCCTCGTCGCCGAGGACGTAGATGCCGGGCTCGCGCCGCGGGCCGAAGTTCGCCGCGGGCGCAGGCACGAGCAGCTGGAAGTCGTCGCCGGAGATCGCCGGGGTGTGCAGGCTCGGCGGCGCGGCGCCGGGCGCGGTCAGCTGCAGGTCCTCGAGCTTCAGGACCTCGAGGAAGTGGCGATCGTCGCGAAAGTCCGCGGGCGCGTACAAATGCGTGTGATGGCGGCTGACCAGCCTGTAGATCGCACACACGACGACCAGCGGATAGACGACGACGAACCCGCACAGCATGACGGCCTCGGGCCGCCCGAGGCCGCCGCCCCGCAGCAAAAACAGGCTGGCGATCGCCTCGCCGACCACGAGGCACAGCGCCAGCAGCCCGAGCGGGTTGCGCGACAGCACCGTCGCCGTGCGCGCCACGCTGTGGGTCCGAACCGTCATGCGCGACCTGACCTCATAGCATGATCGCGCGCGGATATGCGCTGTAAATTGTGTAAAACACAATACGTATATTTCACGACGGAGCGTCACACGGAGGTTTCGGGGAGCCCGGCGGTTTCGCGGAATTTTTGGCCGGGGCGGCCCGCCGCGGCTAGCGTGGCGGCGAGAGCCATGAGCGAGGTCGTGGGGGGCGAGGCGCAGGAGATCGCGGTGACCCGCAGGGTCGCGGACGGGATGGCGGCGCTGTTCGACGCGATGGTCGCCCGCGGCGTCACCCGCGAGCAGGCGCAGCGCAGCACGATCGCGTGCGTGCACGCGCTGTTCGCCGGGGAGCGCGGACACGCCGCGGAGCTGACGGCCGGGGAGCGCGGGCTGGTCGACGCGGTCGGCCGCGAGGACTGGTCGCGGGTCGAGCCCGCGATCTTCGGGGCGCTGTTTCAGAGCAGCATGGGCCGGGCGCGCCGGCACGCCCTCGGCGCGCACTTCACGAGCGAGGCCGATATCTACAGGGTCGTCCTGCCGACGATCGTCGGGCCGTGGCAGCGGCGCATCGACGCGGCGCCGGGCGCCGCGGAGCTGGCGGCGCTGCGCGAGGAGCTGGCGCGCTTCAAGATCCTCGACCCGGCCTGCGGGAGCGGCAACTTCCTGTGTGTCGCCTATCGTGAGCTCGTGCGCCTCGAGCTGCGGATCCTGCGGCGATCGCATGGTGTAGCGCCGGAGCGGCTGCGGGTCGGTTTGTGGCAGATCCACGGCCTCGAGATCGACGGCTCCGCGGTCGCGCTGGCGCGGTCGACGTTGCTGCTGGCGCGCGACCGCGCGCACGCCGAGGCCCGCGGGATCGCCGTCGTGGATGGACCGGCGGACAGCGAGCGCGAGGCGCTGGAGCGCAACATCGTGCAATGCGACGCGCTGCTCAGCGACTGGCCGCCCGCCGACGCGATCGTCGGGAACCCGCCGTTTCAGGCCAAGAACAAGCTGCAGGCCGAGCTCGGTCTGGAGCACGTCCGCAGGGTGCGGGCGCGCTATCCGGAGGTCTCTGGAAAGGCCGACTATTGCGTGTACTGGTTTCGCCGGGCGCACGACGAGCTGCGGCCGGGCGGTCGCGCGGGGCTGGTGGGGACCAACACGATCCGGCAAAATGCATCGCGCGAGGGCGGGCTCGATCATATCGTGCGGTCGGGGACGATCGTCGAGGCGGTGGCGAGCGAGGTGTGGTCCGGCGACGCGGCCGTGAACGTGTCGATCGTCAGCTGGCTCAAGGGCGAGCAGCCCGGCAAGAAGCGGCTGTCGTGGCAGGAGGGGGACAGCCAGGGCAGCCCGTGGCAGACGGTGGAGGTCGACGAGATCCACGCGGCGCTGTCGCCCCGCCTCGACGTGACCGCGGCGCGTCCGCTGCGCGCCAACCGGGCGGCGGGGGTCTGCTATCAGGGGCAGACGCCGGGCAGCGACGCGTTCCTCGTCGCGCACGCCGAGGCGCAGGCGATGGCGGCGCGCGCCCCGGAGGTGCTGGACGTGCTGTTCCCGTTCCTGATCGGCGACGATCTGCTGGGTCGGCCCGACGGCGGCCCGGGGCGCTGGGTGATCGACTTTCAGGGTCAAGAGGGGCTCGCGGCCGCGGCGAGATATGCGGCGCCGTTCGACCGGGTCGCGCGCGACGTGCGGCCCGGGCGCGAGCGCAGGGCGCGGGCGGAGGCGGCCGCGAACGCGGCGCTGCGGCGCGGCGAGCCGGGCGCGCGCGTCAATCGTCATCATCAGATCTTCGGCGAGCGCTGGTGGCAATTGTCGTGGCCGCGGCCGGAGCTGATCGCGCGGCTCGCGGGTCTGCCGCGCTACATCGTCTGCGTGCGCGCGACGCGACGGCCGATCTTCGCGTTCGTCGACGCGAAGATCCGCCCGGGCGACGCGCTGCAGGTGTTCGCGCTCGCCGACGACTACGCGTTCGGCGTGCTGCAGTCGGACCTGCACTGGCGGTGGTTCGTCGAGCGCTGCTCCACGCTCAAGCGCGACTTTCGCTACACCTCGAGCACGGTGTTCGACGCGTTCCCGTGGCCGCAGGCGCCGACCCTCGCGCAGGTGCGGGCGGTCGCCGCCGCGGGCCGCGAGCTCCGCGAGCTGCGCGACCGCATGCGCGCAGCGGACCCCGGGCTGACGCTGCGGCGGATGTATCGCGCGCTCGAGGGGCCCGGGGCGAGCCCGCTGCGGGAGGCCCACGCCGCGCTCGACGCGGCGGTGCGTGCGGCCCACGGCGTCGCCGCGGGGGCCGACGGGCTCGCGCACCTGCTCGCGCACAACCTCGCGCTTGCGGCCCGCGAGGGGCGCGGCGAGTTGATCGCGGGCCCCGGCCTGCCGGCCTGGGTCGATATGCGGGACAGCTATGTGACGGGCGATCGCGTCGGTGTGCCCACATTCATCGCCGAGGGACAATCGTCATAGTCGCGGCGGGGATGTTCACGGGGCCTCGAACGCGCCGAGGGTGCATGGTTCGGCGCGGGGGTTGCCGCGCTGGTCGGTCGGCGGGCAATCGGTGCCGGCGGCGAGGGCGGGGCTGCCGGGCAGCGGGGCCATGGTGCGGGTCGGGCCGCCGTTGTCGGCGAGCGGGCCGAGCTGCGGGTCGACCCGGGTGATGCCGGGGGTGCAGTCCATGTCGTCCTTGAGGCCATTGGGCCACTGCAGGTTGTGATCGCCGGCGCCGGGCGGGGTGGCGAACATGCTGCCGGTGCAGTTGATCGGCGCGTACTGATTCTCGACGATGCTGCTGAGGATCGTGTTGCGCACGGTCAGGGGCGTGACCCGAAGGATGCCGGCGCCGAACTGCGCCTCGTTGCCGGCGATCGTGCAGTTGAGGATCGTGCCGGTGGTATTATCGCCGATCGTCAGGCCGGCGCCGATGCCCCGCATCGTGAAGTCGGGCTGCGGCCAGGTCCGGTTGCCGGTGATCGTCACGTTCGTCAGGTCCGCCGTCGCCGCCTGCCCGCCGTGGCCGAGGATCCACACCCCGGCCGAGCCGCGCGTGGTGTTGTCGGCGATCGTCGAGTTCGTCAGCCGCACCGCCGTGCCCTGAATGTACAGGCCCCCCGCGCCCTCCATGCCGTCAGGGATGCTGTTGTTTTCAAAGGTGCTGCGGTCGATGTCGGTCGGCTCGCCGTGGTAACCGGTGCGAAACAGGGCGGCCCCGAACGCGCCGGCGGTGCTGCCCGCGACGGTGGTGCCGCAGATCGTCAGGGTCCGGTCCTCGCCGTCCATGACGATCGCGCCGCCGTTGCCGCCCTGGCCGGCCTGGTTGCCCATCTCGTCGATGTAATTGGCGCCGTTGCCGGTCGCGTGATTGTCTTTGAAGGTGCTGTTGACGATCGTCAACGCGGTGTGCAACGCGCCGACCGCCCCACCGTTGGCCGCCCGGTTGTTCTTAAAAGTCGAATCGACGATCGTGGTCGAGCCGACGCCGATGCCGTAGATCGCTCCGCCGGCGACGTCGGGGCCGAGCAGCGCGGCCTCGTTGTTTTCAAAGGTGCAGCCGATCGCGACGACGTCGCCGCCGAGGTGGAAGATGGCCCCACCGCCGCCGTCGACGTCGGTGCCGAGCGGGATCGGCGTGCCGCTGGCCTTGCCGTCGATGAAGCGCAGGTGCTGGACGGTCAGCTTCGGGCCGGTGGCCTCGAAGTTGCCGGTGTTCATGTCGAGGATCCGGACCTGGCCGCCGCCGCTCAGGGTGACCTTGCCGCCGCCGTCGATCACGGTGTCCTCGATGATTTTTAAAGAGGCGTCGAGGGTGATCGTGACCGGGTCGGGGCCGCAGTCGAAGACGATGGTGCCGCCCGCCGCGATCGCGGTCGCCAGGCTCGCCTGATCGCAGCTCGCGGGGCTGCCGTCGCCGATGACGTGGTCCGCGGGATCGACCGGGGCCGGCTGCACGGGCGGGTCGCAGATGACGGGCGGCGGGTCGTCGCCGGTGTCACTGTCGCTGTCGCTCGTCGGGTCGCCCGAGGGGTCCGCGGTGGGGTCGCCGGAGGGGTCCGCGGTGGGGTCGCCGGAGGGGTCCGCGGTGGGGTCGCCGGTGGGGTCGCCGGACGGGCCGGCGGTCGGGTCGTCGATGGCGGTCGAGGCGGTGGAGGGGTCGCCGCTCGAGCCGGTGGCCGCGGTCGCGGAGGTGTCGGCTCCGGACGCGCCGCCGCAGGCCGCGATGAGCACGAGGGTCAGACAGCTCGCTCGCGTATGCGCCATGAAGTCGCCTCCGGAGCCAGGATACACGCGACCTGGCGCCCGGAGGCGAGGAGTGCGCGCATGCGCGCATGTCGGCCGTGGGGGGGGCCGTGAGGGGCCGTGGGGGCCCGGGTCAGCGGCCCTGGAGGTGGACCTGGAAGGGGGCGGGGACGGGGAGGCCGGCGGTGGCGTCGGCGATCGCGCGATGGGTCGCGGCCCACACGGCCTCCTGCTCGGGGACGCCGCCGCGGACGTAGGGGCGGACGTAGAGGAGCGAGCCGGCGGCGTTGTACTCGAGCACGCCGACCTCGGGGGCGGGGTCGGGGAGGACGTGCGGGATCTGGGTGAGCGCGGCCTGGATGCGGGCGGCGACGTCGAAGGGGTTGACGCCGTTGGCGATCTGGGCGCGGGCGTCGAGGCGGACGTAGGGGTTGTGCGAGTGGTTGATGATGTTGTCGGAGAACAGCTTGTTGTTGCCGACGAAGATGCGGACGTTGGCGCGGGTGTCGAGGGTGGTCGCGAACAGGCCGATCTCCTTGACCTCGCCGTTGACGCCGCCGGCGGTGATGATGTCGCCGACCTTGAACGGGCGCAGCAGCACGAGGAACACGCCGGCCGCGAAGTTGGCGAGCAGGCCGGCCCAGGCCATGCCGATCGCCACGCCGGCCGCGGCCAGCAGCGCGGCGAAGGAGGTCGACTCGACGCCGAACATGCCGAGGACGCCCGCGATCAGCACGACCCGCAGCAGGATCGACAGCGCCGAGGTGACGTAGCTCGTCAGCGTGCGGTCGAGGTTGCGGCTGTTCATCGCGCCGCCGACCACGCGACAGGCGAAGCCGATCAACATGCCGCCGATGATCCAGATGGCGATCGCGCCGAGCACGCGCCACAGGAACGGGATGGCATAGAGCTGGAAGAGGCTGGTCGCGTCGGCCAGCCAGGTCTCGGGGGGAGCGGCGAGGAGCATGCCCGCAGGGTGGCGGGTGCGGCGCCCGCTGGCAAGACCCCCATGGCGGCGCCCCGGGGCGCAATGGTGGGGCGTCGGCGTGGTATAAGCCGGCGGCTCGCATGTCCACGACTGCCTGTCCCATCGTTTTTGCGCTGGCCGTGCTGCTGACCGGCTGCGCCGGGAAGCTCGACGACGTGGTCCGGGTCCAGGCGGCGCAGGACCTGAAGTGCCCGGCCGACGAGATCAGCGTTCGTGACCTGCGTAGCCGCAATTACGCGCGCGACTACACGGTGACGGGCTGCGGGCAGGAGGTCCACTACCAGGCCGCGTGCAACATGGTCGGGAGCTGCGTCGCATATCAGCCGCGGGACCTCGCGCGCGACGAGACCGGCGTGATCGCCAGCGGGGCGTTGACGGCCGGGTCGGACGACCTCGCGCCCGCGGAGCCCGCGGCGCCGGGCGAGGCGGCGCCGGGCGAGGCGGCGGTCGGGGCAGACGCGCCGGTGGCCGAGCCGACGGGCGAGCCGCGATCGGTGCTGCTGCGCAACGAGTGCGAGCACACGGTGGCGCTGTTCGTCGGTCCGCGGCCGCGGCAGGACAGCGGGCGCTACCTGACGCTGGGGTCGATGAACACCGTGACGCTCGGCGTGCGGGCGGGCGAGCCGGTGTGGCTGCTCGACGAGAAGGGCGCGGGCGTCACCAGCGTGGCGGTCGATCGCGGGTCGAGCGAGATCGTGGTCGCGGACGGCTGCAGCGGGCTGAGCGCCCGCTGATCGTCGGGCGGGGCAGGTGACGGCGAGGGCGCGCCCGGGGCGAGAGCTTGCCCCCGGAGCGCGAGTGGGGCATGGTCCGCCCCCGTGAGCGAAACCGCATCCGACCCGCGAACCGCCCTGTCCGTGTTCGACCCGACGCAGGCGGAGATCCCCGCCCAGCTGTGGCTGCGATCGGGGCGGCCGTTCTTCGGGACCGCGGTGCGGGTGTACGTGTGCTTCGCGCTGATCGCCGGGGCGCTGATCTTCGTCGCGCCCGGGCCGGTGTTCTGGGGGATGATCGGCGCGGCGGTCCTGGCGTATTTTCTGTTCCCGCTGGTGATCCAGGGGCTGCTGGCGCCGCTCGAGCGGCGGGTGCTCGCGGCCCGGCGGCGCGAGGCGACGGCGCTGCTGCAGGAGGTGCGCGCGCGTCGGCTGGTCCGCCAGTTCGCGCCGCACGCGTGGCTGACGCTGCAGGAGGGCCGGCTGCACCTGCGGCGCGGCGACGGGCGAGCCGCGGCGCGGGCGTTCACGGAGACGGTGCGGCTGTCGAAGGGCGCGGACGCGCCGGCGCTGCTGTCGGCGCAGGCCCAGGCGCTGCTGATCGCCGAGCAGCCGGAGCAGGCGCGCGAGCTGCTGCAGTCGATCGCGAAGCGTCAGGCGCTGGCGCCGGCGGATCGGCTGCACCTCGGGCTGGCGCTGCTCGGCGGCAAGGGCCACGGCCGCGAGGCGCTCGAGCACGTGCAGGCGGCCCACGCGGCGCTCGGCGAGCACCCGCGCGTGCTCGCGGCGCTGGCCCTCGCGCTGCATCGCGCCG
>Ga0075163_10005543_pt1 | contig 16804 bp, 8 predicted proteins | sample JI1023141ADNA_FD_71478 | JGI IMG/M metagenome (GOLD analysis project Ga0075163, IMG submission 71478) | Wastewater effluent complex algal communities from Wisconsin, to seasonally profile nutrient transformation and Carbon sequestration -... | ecosystem: Engineered > WWTP > Effluent > Algae...
CCCGACGGAGATGTCGAGATCGAGACCTGGATCGACTACGCCATCAACCGCCAGGCGCCCAACCAGTGGCGCTGGTGGATCGGGCCGCGCTGGGCCCCGCACGAGAGCATCGAGATCGCCGCCTTCACGATCATCGCCCAGGACCAGGGCCAAGGCCAAGGCGCCGAGCTGTGGGCCGAGCAGATCGACCTGCGCTGGCGCTTTTACTCGCATCCCGTGGCCGGCAACCTGACGCTCCAGCTCAACGCCCGCATCGCCATGGCGTACTGGCTGCCCAACCAGCTGTCGCCGCAGCTCGGCTGGTCGACGCATGTCGGTCGCTTCGGCTTCGCCGCGCAGCTGGGCTATGCCGGCGGATTTACCGGCCCGCCGCAGGACATCAACTACCACTGGATCGTCTGGAGCGCCGGCGCGTCGTTCGACGTTGTGCGGGGTGAGATCGCACCGCCGTTTCAGGTGGGCGTCGAGGCGTTCGGGCAGGGCGTGCTCGCCGGCAACAACGAGTTCACCGGCGTCTCTGGCTCGACGGTGAACCTGGGCCCGACGCTGGCGGTGGCCAAGGGGCGGCTGTGGCTGAGCATCGGCGCGCTCCTGGGCCTGACCGCGGCCAGCCCGCTCGCGTTTGTGCGCGGCACGGTCGGCGTCGCCCTGTAGCGCCTGGCGCAGCGCTACTGCAGGTCGGAGATCAGCTCGACCTCGCAGCTGCCTCTGGGAAGCTGCTCCTCGCGGGCGATGCCGCGGCGGTCGGTGGTGCCGATGCGTACCAGGCCGTCGGGCAGGGTCAACCTGTATGCCACTTCGCCCAGCGGCCGGTGGTCGTAGTCGAGCTGATACATGCCCAGGCTGTGCCGCCGCTCGCGCGCAGCTGCCGGCCCCGCCGCGCGCAGCGCCCGCTCGGCATTGGCGCGCACGCGGTGATCCTCATCGGTCACGGCGATGTTGCGCAGCCGCGCCTGCATGCCCGGCGACGGCGACTCCAGCGCCGCCAGCAGCAGCGCGGCATTGGCGCGCACGCCGGGATCGGGATCCGCGAGCCACTGCGCGTCCGCAACCTCGGCATGCGCCAGCCGGGCCAGCGCCCCCAGGGTGTTTACCCGCACGGCGCGCTCATAGCCGGCCGTGGCGCCGCTGCTACCGGCTCCGGCGGCCCCTTCGCGGCGCTCCAGCAGCTGCCGCAGCGCAGCCTCGGCCCGACCGGCCAGCGAGCTGCCGCGCGCCACCTTGCCCAGCGCCCAGGCCGCCTCGGCCACCACCCGGGCATCGCCATCCTCGCGCAGCGCTGTCATCAGCGCCCCGATGCTGCCATCGCTGCCGCCGGCCGAGATCACGCTGCCCAGCGCCGCGGCTGCATGCAGGCGTCGCAGCGGCTCGCGATGGCCAAGCAGGCGGGCGATCCGGCCCGCGGTCTGGGGGTCGCGCAAGGCAGCAAGCGCATCCAGGGCATCCAGCGCCAGCGCCGACTCGGGACTCTCGGCATCGGCGCTGCTCTGCGCCAGATCCAGGAGCGTCTTGCGCACCGCCTCGCTCTCCGCCACCGGCGGCGCATCGCGCAGCGCTGCGGCCAGGGCCAGGATGATCTCCGCGTGCCCGGGCTCCGAGGTCCGGCCGCGCCGCAGCGCCGCCAGCAGCGCCGACACGGTCTGCGCCCGCAGCGAGGGCGTCGCGGCAATCACTAGCCCCAGCGTCTGCGCCGCCGCCCGCCGCAGGCGCAGCTCGGGCAGGGCATCGCCGCCCTGGCCGAGCGCGGCGATCAGCGCCGTCACCAGGCTGGCGTTAAAGGGCGGCGGCTCCCGGCGCTGCGCACTGCGTCCGAGGGCCTGCGTCGCGGCCAGCCGGGTCTCGGGATCCGCGGCGCGCAGGAGCTCCAGCAAGCGCGGCTGCGCCGCCGCACCGGGCAGCTCGGCCAAGAGCAGCGTCGCCTGCGTGCGCACCTCGCGGTCGCTGTCGCGCGTCGCCGCCGTCAGCGCATCGAGCGCCCGCGCATCGAGCAGCTCCGGCTGCTTGAGCCCGGCCGCCGCATGCCTGCGCACCGGCGCCTCCGCATCGCTGAGCAGCCCGACGAGCAGCGGGGCGCTTGAAGGCTCGGCCTGGGCGGCCAGCGCATCCACGATCTGCTCGCGCGGCAGGCGACCGCCTCGCAGCTCCACCGCCAGCGCGTCCGCGACCTGCTTGCGCAGCGGCGCCGGCAGCGGCTGTGGCTTCGCAGAGCTGGCGTCGCTGCCCAGGTCGCGCAGCAGATCCACCAGCGCGCTCACCTCGGCCTGACCGCTCGCCCCCTGGCGCAGCCGGCCGAGCAGCGGCGGCACAGCGGTCGCACCGACCTGAAGCAGCGCGTCACGGCACAGCGGCCGCAGCTCCTCGCGCGCAAGCCCGCCGACGAGCGCTGCCAGCGCGGTGGCCGCCGCCGGTCCGCGCCCCGCCTGACTTGAGGCCGCAGCCAGGCTCGCCAGCGCCTGCGCAGCCGCTGGACGCAGCGCCTCGGCGCCGCTCTCGAAGGTCTCGACCAGCAGCGGCACGGCATTGGTGTACGCGACCTTGCCCAGGTAGAGCAGCGCCTGCCGCCGCACATCCTCGGCCGGATCCTGAAGCAGGCGCAGCGCCGCTGGCGCCGCCTCGGCCGCGCCCAGGGCGGTCAGGCTGGTCAGCGCCTCGGCGCGCACATCGCGAGCGCTGTCGGAGAGCCGCCCGAGCAGCGCCACCACGGCGCGGCGCCCGAGCTCGGCCGGCAGCGCCAGCGGGCCCATGCGCCCCAGCACCGAGGCCGCCGCGCGCCGCACGCCCACATGCTCGTCTTCAATGCGCAAGAGCACCGGACCGAGCAGCTGCTGCGCGTCGGCCAGCACCAGCACGCGCGCGTGCAGGAGCCGCTCGATCGCCCGCAGCGCCTCCACGCGCACCTCATACTGATTGTCGCCAAGCGCCCGGGTCAGCGTCGCGGTGGCCCGCCCGGTCAGGCCCGGCGGCAGGGCGCCAAACTGTCCCAGCGACTCGGCGCAGGCGCTGCGCACGCCGCTGTCGGCATCGCTCAGGCAGGCGATGAGCTGCGGGGCCGCGTCCTGCTGCGCCACCGGCCCAAGCGCCCGCGCTGCCCGCGCACGCACGCTGGCGTCGCTGTCGCGCAGCCGGGCCAGCAGGTGCGGCGCCGCCACCCGCGGCTCAAGCCCCGCGAGCTGCTCGATCCCCTGGCGCCGCTTGTCGGGATCCGGCGAGGCGAGGAGGTTGCGCACCTCGACCTCCAGATCGCTGCCGCCGCCGTAGAGGTCCGCCGCCCGAGCAAGTCCGACTCCCGCGGTCAGCAGCCACGTCCCCAGTGCCGCCTCTGCCAGCCACGTGCCCCGTGCAAAGCCCACGACGGCTCCTACTTGCTGGCCTGGAAGATGAAGGGGTAGGCGAACTGGATGCCGTCGCCGCCATTTTGCGGAGCGGGGAAGCGCCAGCCCATGGCGCGATCCGTGATGCACTGATTGACCTCGTCGTCGTGCATCGTGTCGACCTCGATCTCGACGTGCGTCACCTTGCCGATCTTGCCGATGGTAAAGCGCAGCGTGATCTTGCCCGACAGGTTCGGGTTGCGCTTGAGCGCGGTCTCGTAGCAGGCGACGAGCGCGCCGCGATACTGGCGGATCTTGGCCGCCACCGCCGCCGGATCCAGGTCATTCGAGTCGAGATCCTGCGGCGCCGACTCCTGGACGATGGCCTTGACCTTCTTTTCCGATTTGTCGCCGGTGCCGATGCCGCTCGATGGGCCATTTGCGACCAGGCTGCCGATGCCGCTGGACTGACCCGAGCCGCCGCCGCCGCGCGCCGCGCCCAGGCTGGGATCGCCCGTCGCTGGCCCCACGCCGCCGACCTGGCGGAAAACCTGCTCGGCATCGCCTTCGCTGCCGCTCCTGTTCAAAAGATCGGTGAGCGCGCCGCCGGGCCCCTTGGCGGTGAGCATCTTGAGCACACCCATGTTCTGCACCTGCTCGGCCATGCGCGCCTGCTTTTCGGCGGCGGCGCGGGCGGCGGCCGCCGGATCCTCGGCCTCGGCCTTGGGCGGCGGCTTGCCGCCGGGCTTGCTCTCGGCGGGCTTCTTGGCTGAGTCGTCTTTTTTCGCCTCGGCCTGCTTGCGCGCGTCGGGCTTGGGCAGCGGCGGGGGCTTTTTGAGCTCGATCTTTTTGGGCACCAGCATGCGCACGAAGCGGTCGGGGATCTCCTCGATGTCCGGCGTCTTGGGGCGCTCCATGGCGCGCAGGTAGACGATGAAGGCAAAGTGGGTGACAAACGACCCGAGCGCAATCGCCCACAGCCGCCGATCGCGCTTCAGAAGATCGATGAGCGACGGTCGCAGCGACAGCGGCAGCGTCGGCCGGGGCGCCAGCGCCGGCGGCTTTACGAACTGAAACAGGACCTTGAGCTCGCCCAGCCGCAGCTCGCCAAACGCGCCCTCGTCCAGGGCGACGCGGCAGATGCCGTCGCGGTCGGGCATGCTGTCGGTCAGGATATCGGCGATGCTCTGCGTCTCGCCGCGCTGGGTGACCTTGCCGCGCAGCGTGTCGGGCAGCGCCAGCGCGTAGCCGCGCTCGGTGGCCTGAAAGAGCGTGAAGCGCGGCGGCAGGCCGGCGATGGGCGGCACGATGAACGTGCAGCGGGCGTCGGGGCCCACGGTCACGTTCTCGCGACGGCGCAGCAGGCGCTCCTCAAGCGGCTTGCCGCCCAGAAACAGGCCAATGCGCAGGGCGCGCTGGGGACGGCCGTCGCTCATGGCTGGCGGGGCTCCTCGCTAGTTGAGCTTGGACTTGGGCGTGCCGGCGCGGCCGGGAAGGTGCTGCGGCCGTCGAAGGGCGACTTTTCGGCCGACTTCAGGATGCGGGGAAGGAAGCTCTCGTCGAGCGCTTCCCAGTCGTAGGGCGTACTGGCGCGCTGAAGCACGTAGAATGCGTTGGGCTTCTGGCGCTGCCCTTCAACGAGCAGCCCTTCGGTGATGCGGAAGAGCTTCTGGCCGCTGCTGGCGCGCTCGACGCGGATGCTGTCGGCCGCAGCCGGCGCAGGTGCCGGCGCCGCCGGCTTTTCAGCGGTGGGCTTTTCAGCGACGGGCTTTTCAGCGGCGGGTGGCGCAGGAGGCGGCGCGCTCTGGGCAGCCGCGGCGGTCGCCCAGAAGAGGCCCAGGCCCAGGCACGCACGCCCCAGCGGCAGCGTCTTTGTCCAGGTCGTCATGTTAAGGAGCGCCTCCTGGCTTGCGCCGCTGCTTCCGCTCCTCGCGGTCGACGGCGGCACGCGCCTCTTTGATGGCTGCCTCGACCTGCTCATCGCGCCCGCCGCGGCCGACATCCTGGTAGCGCATCAGGTACTGGAGCGCGGTGCGCTTCTGCGACGCAGCGTCGGTATCGGGCAGAGCCGGCGCATCCAGATACAGGATGCCGAGGTTGAAATAGGCATCGCCATACTGCGGATCGCGCTCCAGCAGCCGGCGGTAGGTGTCGATGGCCTCGCCGTAGCGCCCGAGCCCGCGCAGCGCCGAGCCCAGGTTCAGCTGCACGGGAGAGGCTCCCGACCCGCTGAGCAGCCCCGCCGCCCGCTGCGCCGCCGCCAGCGCCTGCGGGTAGTTTTTGGCCAGGAGGTACTGCGCGGCCAGGTTGTGCCACGCCAGGCCCAGGTTCGGATCGAGCTCGGTGGCGCGCTTGAAGGCGGCGGTGGCGGCGATGCGGTCGCCATCGTCGCGCGCCAGCGCAATCAGCCCCAAAAGCAGGTAGGCCTCGCCGCTCTGCTCGTCGATCTGCTGCGCGGCGCCCACCAGCGCTGCGGCCAGATCGATCTTGCCGCGCTGATAGTAGGCGCGGGCCAGGAGCAGGATGGCGGGCGCGCTGCGCTCGTCTTCGCTCAGCACCTGCCGGGCCAGCACCATCGCCGCTTCGTACTGGCGGTTCTGGAGGGCCTCGCGCGCTTCGGCCAGCGACCGCGCCTGCTGGCTGCCCGCGGCGCTGGGATTCTGCGAGCCGGCGTCGAGGCCCTGCGCCACCCGCTCGTCGTGGAGCTGCGGATACTTGTCGGGGCGGTAGCTGGTCAGCCGCGCCCGCGCCTCGCGCGTCCAGGTGTTGCCCACGCCCAGCCGCCCGGCCTGCTCCAGCGTCACGGCGTAGCGGGCAATGGCCTTCTCTTCGATCTGCGAGACGTTCTCTTCAATCTTGGTGCGGTACAGGCCGCACGCGCTCTCCCCGAGGCGGCGAACCTCCGTCGGGCAGGGCGCGGCGAGCAGCGCCTTGGCGTAGAGCTCGGTGACGTAGCCCATGCGGTAGTAGGCGGCGAGCGTCCAGGTGGCGCGGCGGAAGCTCAGCACCTTCTCGTACTCGCCGATGGCGGCGGTGACGTCGCTGTTGAAGCGCGAGATGCTCTGTTCGAGCTCGCTGCCGCTGCCGCCGATGCGCAGCCGCTCGAGCTCGCCGATGCGCCGCTCGGCCAGGATGAAGGCGGCGTGGGCGGCAAACTCCGCGGGCTCGCTCGCCGGCTGAAGGCGGCTGCCGAGCTTGGCGGCCTTAAGGTAGCTCTCGCGGGCGTCAACGGGGTTGCGCTCGGCGTCGCGGGCGCGGCCGATGCGGAAGTGCCCCTCGACGACGCGGCCCAGCAGCTGCGGGTCGGACTCGGCCTGACCGGCGGCGCGGCGCAGGAAGCGCTCCCACTCCTCGATGCTGCGCTGCGGGTTGCTGGTGCGCTCGCGGTCGGTCAATAGCGCGGCCCGGTAGGCGGCTTCGTTGGCCTCGGCGGGCGAGGTCGCGGGGTCGGCCTGGTAGCTGTGCCAGAGCTCGATGCCCAGCGCGGTGTCGCCGTCGCGGTCGGCGAGCAGCGCGGCGTTGTACAGCGCGTCGTGACGGTGCGGCGACTTGGCGTAGCGCGGCAGCGTGGCCAGCGCCCGGTAGGCCAAAAGCGCCTTGTCGAACATGAAGAGGCGCTGCTGGTTCACGGCCGCGCGGAAGATCGCCTCGTCGGCGAGCGGGCTCTGCGGGTAGTCGCGCACCAGCCGCTCGTAGAGGCCGGCGGCGAGCCCATAGCGCTTGAGGTTCTCGTAGGCGACAGCGGCGTTGTTGACCGCCTTGTCGGCGCTGGGTCCGCGCGGATTTTTTTCGACCAGCGCGACGAACATGTTGGCCGCCAGCTCGTAGCGCTTGGCGTCGAGCAGCTGCTCGGCCTTCTTGAACGTCACGTCGTCGGACAGCTTCTTCAGGTTGTCGCGCTGCTGCGAGGCGAGCACGCTGCCGCCGCCGCAGCCCTTGGCCTGGATGCGGCCGGTCCACGACTCGACCTGGTCGAGGTTGCCGTCGATGGTATGGCTAACGATGATAGCGTTGCCGGCGTCCACGGCGCGCTCGGTCTGGCAGTAGCGATCCAGCACGAACGAGAAGCGCTGGCGGGCGCGGTCAAAGCGCTGGTAGCGGAAGTCGAGCTCGGCCGACTTGTAGGCCATGAGCGACGAGCGCTCAAGCGGCTGCACCGGCTTTGCGGCCTTCGCGTCCTTGGCCGCATCGGTGTGCGGCAGCGCAGCGTCGGGCGCGGCGTCGGGCACCAGGGCGACGTAGCGCTCGTAGGCGGTCTGAAGATCTTCCACTTCCGGCGGCATCGCCAGCGGCGACACCGGTCCCGTCACCTTGCCCACCACCGGCAGCGGCGGCAGCTTCTCATCGAGCTTCTGGCTGGCGTCATCGCCGTCGCTGTCGGCCGGCTTGGCCGCCCCGCGCAAGGCGCCCAGCGCCACATGCTCCTGCGCCTTGACCGCCCCGTATGCAGCCTCTTCGAGGTGGCTGCCCTTGCGGTCGGCGTCGCGCACGCGCACATAGGCGGCGGCGGCGGCGGCATACTCACCCGCGTAGAACAGCGACTCGGCGTAGAGGTAGCTGTACTCGTACGCGCTCTTGGACTCGGGGTGCTGCTTGAGATACGACGCGTAGGACTCGGCGGCCTGCCGGTAGCCGTCGCGCGCCTGGGCGAGGAGCTTGGCGTCTTTTTTCGCCATCGCCTTCTGCCGCAGATCCTGGGCGCTGGCGTGGCGATTGGTGATCGCGTGCAAGAGCGACGCATCGGCGAGCTCGGCGGCGCTGGCCAGCGAGTCGGCATCGCCCTTGTTTTCCTCATACCACGCCGAGCCGGGGGCGTAGTCGCGGGACAGCGCCTCGCGCGCGCGCAGCGCCTGCTCGAACGAGCGCAGGCGGTCGTAGGCAGCGACGACGCGCTCCTGGAGCTTGGGGCTGTCGGGGGCCAGCGGCGAGCGGGCGATGGCCTTCTGGTAGGCGTCGGCCGCGCGGGCAAACTCGGTGCGCTCAAACCAGATGTCGCCCAGGCGGATCAGCACCTCGCGCACGTGCGGCTCGCTCTCGCGACCGCGGTAGAACTGTTCGAGGCGCGGGATGCCGAACTCCGCGTCGGCGCGGCCGTCACCGTTCCAGTCACGCTCGGCGAAAGAGAGCGCCAGGTACTGCACCGCTTCGCCGCGCAGCGACGAGCCCTGCTTGTCGGGGACGCGCCTGCGCACCCCCGGAACCGGCAGCTCGGCAGGCGCCCCGGGCACATTGGACTCAGTCTTATTTTGAGCGGCCTGCGTCTGATGGTCGGCGAACACCACCAGCTCGTCGAAGCGGCGCACCGCCTCCTCGAAGTGGTCCTTGCGGTACTGCGACCAGGCCAGCTTGTACAGCGCCTTGTCGAAAAACGGCGAGTCGCGGAACGGCAGCACCTGCGCATACGAGGCGATGGCCGCGTCGAGCTCGCCGCGGTCAAAGTGCTGCTCGCCCAGCCGGGTCCAGGTCTCGGCGATGAAGCGCGAGTCGCCCTTGAGCGCCTGACAGCCCTGATACGGCGGCGTCTTGGGCTTGCGTCCGGGCCACGGCGCCGGCGGGTCGAGCGCCCGCTGCTGGTTGCTGCACACCAGGCCCAGAAACGCCTGCCGCGACTCGGCCTCCTTGCCCATCTCGCCGAGGCAGTAGCCGAGCAGGTAGTGGACGCCGTCGACGAGGCGGTAGCGCGGATGCTCGCGCAGGAGCCGCTGATAGAGCGCGACGCTCTGGCTGAAGTCGGGCAGGCCGCTGCTGTCGCTGGCGTCGCCCTGCCGCTTGACCGCGGCGGCAAACTCCTCGCTGGAGCGCTCAAAATAGAGCTCGGCCAGCCGGAACATGGCGTCGGGAGCAAAGCGCGGATGGCTGGGGTAGCGGGCGAGAAACTGCTCGAACTGCGCGATGGCCTGGACGCGGCGGGCGCGCTCTTCGGTCTCTTCGCTGCGGATGCGCTCGGCGTACTCCTTGCTGACCTCGCCGCGACGGACCTTGTAGCCCTGCTGGCCCGCCTCGACGAGGCTTGCGCGCAGGCTCTCGGCCGTCTCGAGATAGCGCAGGAGATCCGCGGCCACGTCGGCCGGCATGTCGCCGGGCAGCGCCGGCGGCGCCTTGTCCTTTTCCGAGGGCGGCGCCGGCGGCGTGCCAAACTCGTCGTCGAGGATGCGCAGGTCGCGCTTCTCCTCTTTGACCAGCCCCGAGACATGTTCGCTGCTCTGGACCTTGCGCGCCCAGGCGACATCGACGGCGCCGGCCTCGGCGCGCAGCAGCACCTCGGCGAAGCGCTTGTGCACGTTCTGCCCCGCGGCGGCCAGCAGCGCCCCACCCGACTGGGCGGCCTCGCGGATGGCCTGATCGAGCACGCGGCGATAGGAGCGCGCTTCGTCGCGCTCGCGCGCAACGGCCACCCGCAGCTCCGCGGCGCTTTCCGGCCCGGCGGCCAGAAGCTGGCGGTCCAAAAAGGCGATGGTCAGCTCGATCTCGTCGAGGGCGCGGCTGATCGACGCGATGTCGCGCTGGGTGGCCAAAAAGCGCACAATGTCGGGATCGCTGCGCAGGAGCGGCAGCGCGGCCCCCGGCGCCAGCTTGCCCAGGTCAAAGCCGCGCGGGTCGGCGGCGATGAGCGCGCTCAGCCGCTCGGGCTCGGGGCGGGCCATGCGCTCGGCCAGCGCGTCGACCACCGGCGTGGCGTCGAGACGCGCCTGATTGAACCACTCCAGCGCCTGGTCGGGCTCGCCGCGCCGCAAGAGCAGGTTGCCGAGGAGCATCTTGGCCTCGGTGGCCGCGTAGCTGGTCTCGTGGGCGTCGCGATAGGCCAGCAGCAGCAGCTGTAGCGACTGCTCGGCGCGCTCGAAGTCCTTGGCGCGGATGGCGGCCCAGGCAGCCTCGTAGATCGCGTCGCGGAAGAGGTCGCTCTTCTGCGAGATGTGCAGGTAGGCCTGGTGGGCCTTCTGCGAGTCGCCGCGGGCGTGATGGATGCGGCCGAGCGCCAGGTGGGCCAGCTCGACGGTGCGGCGGTCGTCATCGAACTCTGGCAGCGGCTGGCTGACGACGGCGTTGAACTCGCTCTCGGCCTCGCCGAGCTTGTCGAGCGCGACCAGCGCAGCGCCGCTGAGGTAGCGGGCCCGCAGCGCGTAGGGACTGCCCGGCGAGTCGCGCAGCAGCGCGTCGAGCGCGGCCTTGGCGTCGGCGTAGCGCTTGCGCAGGAGCAGGTTGCGACCCACGACGTAGCCAGCGGCGGCCGGACGCTCGGCGGCGGGAATGCGGCTGAGCTGCCCGATCCACTCATCGGCGCGATCGTCGCTGCTGGCGCCCGGCTCGCTGGCGAGCTCCAGCAGCCGCACCAGGGCCAGCGGCGCTCGCGGCGACGGGGGCGACAGCGAAGCCAGCTGCGTGAGCACGCGCTGCGCGGTGCGCACCTCGCCCTGCTGGTACAGCGCCTCGCCCAGCGTGTAGAGCGCCTCGCGATAGGTGAGCTCGTCGCCGGCCGGTCCCAGGGCCACCACGGACCACAGCAGCGACGCTGCCGCCGGGGCGTTTTTCAAGCGCAAGAGCGCCTGCGCATCGGCGAGGCGGCGCGCCCGTCCGGGTCCCGGCTCCGCCGACGCAGCGGTCTGCTCGTCCCGAAGCCCCTCCTGCGCCTCGGCCTGCCAGCTGCCGCCGATCCACAGCGCCAGGGCCAGCGTCAGCTCGGCCACGCCCGAAGGCAGGAGCGAGGCGAGCAGCGAGGGGCGGCGCAGCGCTATGGGATCACGGCTGGGCACGCTTCTCGGCCTCGACCTTGGCGGCTACCTTGGCGCCGGCAGCCTGCTGGCTGACGCTGTCTTCGACCTTGAACTCGATGAGCGGACGGTCGGCGACATCGGTCAGGACGGGGTTTCCCTGCTCGCGGCAGAGCACCTGAATCCGGGTGGTTCCACCGTCGCTGGCCGTGAAGCGCTGCGCAGCGCTGGCGGTGTAGGTGTACTGGTTGTAGTAGGGCAGCACCGGCGCGGCGCTGCCGCGGTAGACGACGCTGACGCTCAGCGTGTGGTCGCCGGGCTTGAGTCCGCCGTCCCAGACCTGGAGCTCGCCGACGGACGCGGGTGCGACCGACTTCTGGCCGCCATCTTCGCCCTTGCTGAAGACCTCGCGGCCGTCGAGCTGATAGGTGATGCGCACCGGCACGAACAGGCGCCCCATCTTGTTCTGGTGGACGACCACGGCGTGGCCGCCGCCGGGCGTCGAGCGCAGGAAGCGCTCGCTGAGCAGGGTCAGGCGGGCGCGGGCGCGAAAGACCTGATCCTTGAGGTCGGCGACGCGCTGCTCGATGCTGCGCAGCGAGTCGCCGCGGTCCGCGGCCGGCGCAGCGGCCGGAGTGGCAGGCGCGCTGGGGGCGGGAGCAGCGACGGGCCGAGCGGGGGCCGCGGGTGGTGTCGACGGTGCCGAAGGTGCCGACGCTGGGGGCAGCGGCGGGGTGGCTTCGGACGGAGCGCTCGGCTCGGGCAGGGAGGGCGGCGGGGCCTCTTCGGGCTCAGCCGCGACCGCCCAAGGAATCCCCGACAGAAGCGTGAGCAGCGCCGCGCTCGCACCGGCGGAGCGCCACGCCGAGCAATTTTTCTGGGAGTTAGGCCTCGACATGAGCGGAATCATTATAGGCCCACTCGGAGGTGGGGTCACTGAGTATGGTGATGCCAGACCTCGGCCGCGGCCGCAATCACCGACAGTCCGAGCAGGCTCCGCCCGAGCCCGACCAGGGCTCGCACCGCAAAGGCCAGCCCGATCCAGAGCGCGTAGTCCAAGCGGCCGGCGGCCAGGCGCCCGCAGCACAGGAGCGCCAGGTAGCCGAGCACCGAGACAAGCCCGAGAAGCAGCGTCGCGCCCAGCGCCTTGCGCGGCTCCAACGCCAGCCCGAGTGCCGCGAGCAGCGACGGCAGAGCACCCGCACTTGCCGAGCCCGCGGGCTGGGTGAGGCGGTGTAGTCGCGCATAGTACAAGGTCACACTGCCGGCCGACCACAGCCAGAAGGCCAAAAAGAGGAGCGGCGCCAGGCGCAGCAGCAGCACGGAGGCGGTCAGCTCGAAGAGCGGCACCTTGTGGGTGAGCAGATAGCCGCAGACGACGACCAGGACCAGCGTCGGCAGGCGCAGCATGAAGCAGCCGAGGAGCTCCAGGCGCAGCATGGCGCCGGCGGTCTCGGTGGCCCGGGCGAGCAGCCGACCCGGCGGCGCATGGGCGGGGTGCCCGGGCCGCAGCATCGCCGCAACCACGCCGCCGCTGAGCAGCAGCGAGACGAGCCAGTAGAGCAGAGACGACACCAGCAGCCCGACGAGCAGCTGCGCAAAGAAGCCGCCGCCGGCGCTGTCCGACGAGAGGAGCTCGATCCACATCACATCGGCCTCGCCGCGGGCGAGCCGCTCGGCAGCCGGATGGATGCCCAGCGCTTCCAGGAGGATCCAGCCGGCCGGCAGCGCTGCCAGCACCGCGACCAGCAGCGACAGCAGCCACAGGCCCACGATGAGCTGCGGACGGTGCAGCGCGCGGCGCAGACCGACGGAGAGATGGCTCATCTGCGATGGATTTGGAGGGGTCGATTGCATCGGCTATGCCCCCACCAGATCGAGCAGCGTCTGCACACCGCCTACGATCGAGAGGAAGATCCGCAGCACCGGCTTGAGTCGGGACTCGGCATAGCGGCCGTTGTTGATGTGGCGCTCGTCGAGGAGAAGCCGCTGCTCGGGATCCACCTCGACGCGCGCCACAGGGCTCGGACGGCGACGATAGCGCAGGGTCTTGATGCGCGTCTCGGGCTCGGCCTGCTGCTCGGCCAGGGTCCAGGTCGCCTGCTCGCGGCTGCCGTCGGCAAACACCACCAGGATGTCGACGGGGAACAGCAGCTCGCCGCGGCGCTGGATGATCACCTCGCTGTCGTGAAGGGCCGACTTGGTCGAGTGGATGTCAGTGAGGAGCAGCTCATGCCGACCCGGCGGCCACGACTTGTCCTTGTCCTTGTCCTTGTCGGCGGCGCTGGCCTTGGCGATTTGCGCGCAGGCGGCCTGCTGCGACTCGTGCGCCAGGTCGGCCTGGGCGCGGCGGTCGGCCTGGCTCTGGGAGAGCACGGCGAGCACGCCCTTCGCGCCCGAAGCAGGCGGCGGCGGCGACGGCGGCGGCACCGGACAGTCCCAGAGGCCGGCGGCCAGCTGGTGCGGCTTGTTTTCGATGTCGAGCACCAGATAGTCGGCGACGCGGGTGGTGTCGAGCGTCTGCTGGAAGAACCAGCCGAGGTCCTCGCCGGCGCCCTCGCTCATGGTGGCCACGAAGTCGCTGCGGCGCGGATGGCGGAAGCGGAAGCGCTCGGCGTAGCGGCGCAGCGCGGCGGCCATGCGGTCGGGTCCGAGGTAGCGTTCGAGGGTGCGCATCATCACGGCGGTGTGCGCGTAGGTCACGTTTCCATACAGGCCGACCGGCAGATCGTAGCTGCGCGTCGACAGCGGCAGCTCGCGCGTCGAGCTGCGGTAGGCGGCCCAGTCGAGGTCGCGCGATGAGAGGCAGAGATGGGGCAGGTCGAGCTCCGAGCAGCGCTCGCCGAACATGCGCTCCAGCACCAGGCCGGTGAAGGTCTGCGTCAGGCCCTCGTCGAGCCAGGCCTCTTCGACCTCGTCGCTGCCGACGATGCCGTAGAAGTACTGGTGCATGAACTCGTGCGCGGTGGTGTCTTCGAGGGCGTGGATGCCGCCGGGAAACGGCAGCGCAATCGAGGTAAACAGCGTCGGATACTCCATGCCGGCAGAGCCACGCCCTTCGTAGGGCGGAACGATGATGGTGATCGCGCTGTAGGGGTAGAGGCCGAGGCGCTCCTCGGCCATGAGCAGCGCGGCGCGCACGGCGGCCAGATGGCGCGGCGTGTAGGGCTCCTGCGTCTGGCGGGTGAGCAGGCGCACCGAGACCGAGCCCCACTGATCGTCGATGCGGTCATTCACTTCGACGAAGTGCGGGTCGGCGAAAAAGGCGAAGTCGTGGACATCTTCGGCGTGATACGTGAGCAGCTTGCGCCCCTCTTTGCCCGGCTGCTCAGCGGCGAGGACGCCAGTTGCGCCGACCACCATGGCGGCGGGCACGTCGAGCACGACATCGTAGACGCCGTAGTCGGCGAAAAACTCGGTCACGCCGTGGTACTGGGCGGCCCGCCAGCGGCAGCTGGGCTGCGCAGAGGCCGCTCCGGTCGAAGATGCAGCGGAATCGGCGCAGTCGAAGACGCCGATTTTGGGAAACCACTGCGTGCCGGCGTGGAAGCTGTCGGCCCATCCCGAGCGGGCAAAGACGCGCGGCAGCTGGACCGTCCAGGTCAGCTGAACCTCGACGGTGGCGCTGGGTCCGACCGGGGTGTCGAGCGGCACGGTGAGCAGCGTGTCATCCAGGCTCGCGCGCTCGCGCAGGTCGCGACCATTGACCTTGAGCGCAGTGATGTCCATGGCGCCAAAGCCGTGCTCGGGCATGCTATCGCCGCGCAGCTGCGCCCCGACTTCAAAGATGTACGTCGAGGCGTAGTTTTTAAACGCGTTCTGGTAGACGTGAAAGACGAGCTCGCTCGCGGGCTGCCGCTCAAGGTTGCGCCAGGTCAGCGTCGCCTCGCCGCTCAGGCGATGGTTGACCTCGTCGAGCTTGACGCGCATGCGGTAGCTGGCGTTGCGCGCGCTGAGCGGCCCCGGAACGCGCAGCGCAGGCGTGCTTGCCGACGGAGCTTCAGCCGCCGCGGCCATGGCAGCTGGCAGCCCCGCCGCCAGCATCACGGTCAAAAATAGCGCCAGCCGGTTCGCGAAACGGCCGGCATTCCGAGTCGCCCAAGTCAAAGGCACGAACATGAGGGCAGTTATCATAGTGTCTCTTTTGCGGCGCAGCCTGGGCTTTTCACGGGTTCCTTGCAAATCGCCTTGACCTCGGACCGCTCGCCAGACAATCTGTCCGGCACTAAGAAGGAGGATCGGGATATGGCGCACACCAACAAGAACTTCGAGCACCTGCTCGGCGAGTGCAAGGCGTTCCTCAGCGAGAAGCAGCTTCAGGCTCACTTCACCCTGTATCAGGGCTACGTGAAGAAGCTAAACGAGATTGAGGAGAAGCTGGCCAAGGCCGATCCCACGACGGCCAACTACTCGTTCAGCGAGTACTCGGAGCTCCGCCGCCGCGAGCCGGTCGCCTACAACGGCACCGTGCTCCACGAGCTCTACTTTGCGAACCTCGGCGCGCCCGATGGCTCGCCCTCGCCGGACTTCAAGAAGGCGGTCGAGTCGAGCTTCGGCACCTGGGATGCGTTCATCGCCGACATCAAGGGCATCGTCGGCTCGGGTCACGGCTGGGCGCTCGTGACCTACGACCACAACTTCAACCGCGTGCGCACCAACCAGGTCCAGGGCGAGCACCACATCGGACTTCTGCCCGAGCAGCAGATCCTGCTCGCCATCGATGCCTGGGAGCACGCCTACTTCCTCGACTACGGCACCAAGAAGCCCGACTACCTGGCCGGCGTGCTCAAGCACATCAACTGGTCCACCGTCGACAAGCGCTTCGCCCCGGCCCTGCACCACCTGAACGCCGGCAACACCAAGCAGCTCTAGGCAGCTCTGGTCCAGCAGTCAGTCGGGTAGACCGCTCGACTGAAGGAGCGCTTCGACATAGGTCCTGCCCATGTCGGAGTGCTCGGTGGCGACCCGCTTGATGACCAGCGGGTGATTGAGGGCAGCCTCATCGAGCGGCGTGTCGATTGGCTCCAGGGTGTCATTGAAAAAGAGCGTCTCGGGCGGCAGCTGATTTTCAGCGAGCAGCGCCCGCAGATGCTCGACCAGCGGCAGGGTCAGCTTCTCGGTCCCGCCGCGGTACAGGTTGACCAGCCGCCGCCGGCGCTGGCCAGTCGCATGATGCTTCACGTGCTCGGCCGCGATCTCCTTGTACACATCGAGGTCGTCGTACAGCGAGTCGAGCAGGCAGATCTCGTCGATGAACATGCCGCCCTGGCGAGCGATCTGCCCCGCCGCCCGGTAGGCGCCCGAGTGCGAGAGCAGCACCACGTGCTCGACGCTCGCGGGTTGGGTCGCAGCGAGCGCCGGCAGCTCCTGGCGCAGCCGTGCGTGAACCTCCTGCCACAGCCGCTCAAAGCCGCCCGCTTCGCCCAGCCGCCCCGGCTCGGAGCTGCGGGCGTGGTAGCGCGTCTCGGGCATAAACAGGATCGCGCTGCGCCCGCTGCGCTCCAGCTGACCGATGAGATCGGCCGATGGCTGCGGCGGCTCGTGAATTCCCGGCGGGGCGACCGCGGCGTTTTCGATGCAGTTGTCCCAGCCGTGCAGGTAGGTCACCAGCCCAAAGCGGCTAGGATTCAGGCGCTCCGGCACATGAACCAGGGCATCGGGGTGCTCGGATCCATCAAAAGCGGCGTGCTTGAGTCCGGAGAACACAAAAGTGGGCATGAACCGCATTATAAAATGAGCCATGCGTCTGCGGCCGATCCCGATGCCGGTGGTCCTGATCGGCGC
>Ga0075163_10005544_pt1 | contig 16802 bp, 9 predicted proteins | sample JI1023141ADNA_FD_71478 | JGI IMG/M metagenome (GOLD analysis project Ga0075163, IMG submission 71478) | Wastewater effluent complex algal communities from Wisconsin, to seasonally profile nutrient transformation and Carbon sequestration -... | ecosystem: Engineered > WWTP > Effluent > Algae...
CGAACGCTATGCCAGCTTCGACAGCGGCGCGGGCAAGGACTTCGAAAGCGGCAAGTTGTCGCTCACCGACCTGCACGCACTCGCGCTCACGCAAGGCGAGCCGAAGCAGATCAGCGGCAAGCAGGAGCGCTACGAGAACCTGCTGAACCAGTATTTGCTGCGTTGATTTCCTCCCCGCAAGAGCGCGTCCTGGTGGCGGGAACTACTCCCGTGTATGCATCCAGATGCATTGCCTGCTGCCAGAGGCGCTCTTGCGGGATTCTCCATGCACAGGCACGGCAACCCAAGGTAAGCCCATGACCATTCCGGCCCACAGCGGCGAGAACACGAAGTTCATCATCCTGATCAGTTGCGTGGCCACCATCGGTGGCTTCCTGTTCGGATTCGACAGTGGCGTGATCAACGGCACCCAGGACGGCCTGCACCAGACCTTTGGTTCCGGGAAATGGATGCAGGGATTCGAGGTCGCCTCGATGCTCCTGGGATGTGCGATAGGCGCGTTCTTCGCAGGCTGGTTGGCCGACCGTTGGGGCCGGCGCAGCGTGCTGGTCATTTCGGCGGTGCTGTTCCTGTTGTCGGCTATCGGCGCCGGTGCTGCAGGCAGCTCGATGGTGTTCATCGTCGCGCGCGTGCTGGGTGGCTTCGCCGTGGGCGCGGCCAGCGTGATGTCGCCGGCCTACATCGCCGAAGTCGCTTCCGCGCGTTACCGCGGCAGGTTGGCCACGGTGCAGCAGATCGCCATCATCAGCGGCCTGTTCATGGCCTTCCTCAGCAACTACCTGCTGGCCAAGGCGGCGGGTGCCTCGACCGAGGCGTTCTGGCTGGGGCACGCGGCATGGCGCTGGATGTTCTGGATGATGGCGATCCCGTCCCTTGCCTTCCTGTCGTTGCTGTTGCTGATCCCGGAGAGCCCGCGCTACCTGATGGTGAAGAACCGTCGCGAAGATGCGGAGACAGTGCTGACCAAGCTGTATGGCCCGGCCGAGGCGCGACTGAAGCTGCAGGAAATCGGCGACTCGCTCTCCGTGGACCATCGTCCGCGTCTGTCGGACCTGGTCAACAAGGCGACCGGAAAACTGCGCCCAATCGTGTGGGTCGGCATTGGCCTGGCAACCTTCCAGCAACTGGTCGGCATCAACGTGGTGTTCTATTACGGCGCGGTGTTGTGGCAAGCGGTGGGCTTTTCGGAAAACGATGCGCTGTTGATCAACGTGCTGTCCGGTGCACTGAGCATCGGCGCCTGCCTCATCGCCCTGGTATTGATCGACAAGGTCGGGCGCAAGCCACTGCTGTGGATCGGTTCGGTCGGCATGGCCGTGTCGCTGGCCTTGGTCACCTATGCGTTCGCCAGCGCCGACCTGGACGCCGCCGGCAAGCTGGCGCTGTCCGATTCCATGGGCATGCTGGCGCTGGTGGCGGCCAACGTCTACGTGGTGTTCTTCAACATGTCGTGGGGCCCGGTGATGTGGGTGATGCTGGGCGAGATGTTCCCCAACCAGATCCGTGGTTCGGGCCTGGCGGTGGCGGGCGCGGCGCAATGGACGTCCAACTTCGCCATCACCATGTCTTTCCCCGTGTTGCTGGCCAGCATCGGCCTGTCCGGTGCCTATGGCATCTACACGGTGGCGGCGGTGCTCTCGGTGTTCTTCGTCATCAAGTACGTGCACGAGACCAAGGGCAAGGAGCTGGAGCAGATGGAAGGCTGACCTGACATGGCCGGGCTTGCACAACGTCACGCCAGTCATCGCATGCGAGATGCTAGGACGGCCCGGCATCCAGCGAGTGCGCGGGCACCGCGCGCTGGCCTGCGGTCAGGTCCTTGCGGCCCGCTTGCGCTTGGGCGGCGGGGCCACCGAATCGCGGACAATCAACTGGTGCGAAGCCACGTGGTCGACGACCACGCGCGTATCGGGATCCTTGCTGCGTATCTTGCGCAGCAGGATGTCGATCGCCGAATCCGCCATGTCGGACACGGGCTGGTGGATCGTGGTGAGTTCCGGCCACACCGTGGTCGCGGCGAAGGTGTCGTCGAAACCGACCACCGACAGGTCGCGCGGCACATCCAGTCCCTTGCGATGCGCAACGGAAATCACGGCGGCGGCCATGTCGTCGTTGCTGGCGAAAATCGCGGTCGGCGCCGGCGTGCGCGCAAGCAATTTCTCGCTGGCGTCCAGGCCAGAGCGATAGGTGAAGTAGCCCTGTTCCACCAGGGTCTGGTCAAGCGCGATGCCGGCTTCGGCCAACGCCGCCTGGAATCCTTCGTAGCGGTGCGTACTGGCGGTCTGGTTGGTATGGCCCTTGATATAGCCGATGCACGTGTGGCCCTGGGCGATCAGGTATGCGGTCATTTCCTTGCTGGCGTGGAAATCGTCGATGCGCACGCACGAGACTTCATGGCTGAATCGACCGGAGGCGATCGATACGACGGCAACGCCGGCGTTGGCGAATTCCTTGAGCACCGACTTCGACTCGCAGAGCGGCGGTGGCAGGATCACGCCCGCCACGCTCCTGGCCAGCACGCGTGCGGCGTTGCGTTGCTCACTGGCGCCCAGGTTGTCCCAGGTGTCGATGACCAGCTGCGCCGCCGTGCGCGCGGCCCCGCTGAGCGCGCCGACCAGCAGTTCGCGCAGGTAGGCCGAGCTGGGGTTGGTGTAGATCAGGGCGATACGCGTATGTTGGGCGGCCGCCAGCGAACTGGCCGCCAGGTTGGGCGTGTAGCCCAGTTCATGGACCGCGCGCATGACATTGTCGCGCGTCGAGTCCCGCACCTTGCCCTGGCTGTTGATCACGCGCGACACGGTCATGGGGGAAACCCCCGCGAACGCGGCTACTTCGTCGATGGTGACCGCACGCCCTTTGCGTCGGTCGGCCTTCTTGCGCTTTTCCAACACTGGCACCTTGGGTTGACGGTTGATCGGGCAGGGCGGGAAGCGCTCCCATGACGAGGGAAACCTGCAGCACGCACTTGTCAGAACCCGACAGAGTGAATGTCGGAATGGTAACGCTAACGGCTACCTGCCGCGAGTCGCGCGGGGCGGGTCGCACGACAGGCATGCAAGCACGGCCCACGATTGCACGCACCCTTTGTCGCATCGCCATGGCGTTCATGGCCTGTCTTCTGCTCCACGCTTTCAGCATGCAGCCGGCATTCGCCGAGGACGGGCATGAGCTCTGGCTCCGCTACCGCCCACTCGCCGCCCACCAGGCCCAGGCCGTGCGCGCGCACGCGTCCCAGCTGGTTGCAGCATCGGGCACGCCTGGATTGGCAGCGGCGCGTGCCGAATTGGAGAAAGGCCTTGGCGGCCTGCTGGGAATAAAACTCCCGCTGTCCGAAGCAGTGACGCAGGACGGGGCCATCGTGCTCGGCAGCGCCCGGTCGTCGCCGCGGATAGCCGCATTGGGGCTCGACCTTGAGGCGCTGGGCCCGGAAGGCTATGTCATTCGCAGCATGGAGGTGGAAGGCAGCAAGGCCACGGTGATTGCAGCGGCCGAAGACATTGGCGCGCTGTATGGCGCCTTCCATTTCCTGCGCCTGGTGCAGACCGGAAAGTCATTGCAGCACTTGGACCTGCGCGAATCGCCGCGCTTGCAACTGCGCATGCTCAACCATTGGGACAACCTGGACGGCTATGTCGAGCGTGGATACGCCGGTGGCTCGCTGTGGGATTGGCACACGCTGCCCGGCTACCTGGATCCGCGTTACACCGAGTACGCGCGCGCCAACGCATCACTGGGCATCAACGGCACCGTGCTCAATAACGTGAATGCCAATGCGTTGAGCCTGACGCCAGCCTACCTCGAGAAAGCCGCGGTCTTGGCCGACGTATTCCGTCCCTATGGAATCCGGGTCTTCCTGAGCGCGCGTTTCAGTGCACCGATTGAAATCGGAGGCCTCAAGACTGCCGATCCGCTGGATCCACAGGTACGGCAATGGTGGCGCGACAAGGCAGACGAAATCCATCGCCTCATTCCGGATTTCGGAGGGTTGCTGGTCAAGGCCAACTCCGAAGGCCAGCCCGGGCCGCAGGATTACCAGCGCACGCATGCCGACGGCGCGAACCTGCTCGCCGACGCATTGGCACCCCATGGCGGCGTGGTCATGTGGCGTGCTTTCGTCTACTCGCATGAGGAGCCGACGGATCGCGCCAAACAGGCCTATGGCGAATTCGTTCCACTCGATGGCAAGTTCAAATCGAATGTCTTGCTGCAAGTGAAGAACGGGCCCATCGACTTCCAGCCGCGGGAGCCGTTCCATCCTTTGTTCGGCGCTATGCCTGCCACCAACCTGATGATGGAATTCCAGGTCACCAAGGAGTACCTGGGTTTTGCCACGCACCTTGTCTATCTGGGGCCTTTGTACGAAGAAGTGCTTCGGTCCGAAACGTTTACAGGTGGCGAAGGCTCGACAGTCGCGGACATCCTCCAAGCAAGCGCAGTCAGCGGCATGGCGGGCGTGGCCAACATCGGCACGGACCGCAACTGGAGCGGCTCCCATTTCGACCAGGCCAACTGGTACGCCCTGGGCCGTCTGGCGTGGGATCCGCACCTGGGTTCACGGCGCATCGCAGAAGACTGGGTGGCGATGACGTTTTCGCAGGACCCGCGTTTCGTCGAGCCGGTCGTCGACATGATGATGGGCTCGCGCCAGGCGGTTGTGGATTACATGACGCCGCTCGGCCTGCACCATGTAATGGGACGCGGACATCACTACGGCCCAGGACCCTGGGTAGAAGGCGGTCCGCGCGCGGACTGGACCTCGGTCTACTACCATCGCGCCGACCGTGACGGGATAGGTTTCGACCGGACCCGCACGGGTAGCGATGCGGTGTCCCAGTACGCGACGCCGGTCGCGCAGCAATTCAACGACCTGCATCGCGTGCCGGAGGACTTCCTGCTCTGGTTCCACCACGTGCCCTGGGACTACAGGACACGTTCGGGCCGCGTGCTGTGGGATGAACTGGTATTCCGCTATACGCGTGGTGTCGATTCGGTTCACCACATGCGATCTACATGGAAGGAAATGGCGCCTTACGTCGATGCGGAGCGCCATGCGCAGGTGGATGCGTTCCTCGGTATCCAGGAACACGAAGCGCAATGGTGGCGCGACGCCAGCATCGCCTATTTCCAGGATATTTCCGGTCGGCCACTGCCCGCGGGGTTCGCGCCGCCGGCGCATTCGCTGGACTACTACAAGGCACTGGAATTTCCATTCGCTCCTGGAGACGGCCGATGAAAACGGTCGGCATCAGCAGTGGCCTGTGCAAGTTGCTGGCGATGGTCGTTCTGTTTCATGCAAGCCATGCATCCGCGAAGGAGGCGGGCGAGGTTTCGCTGCTGCATGCCATGTTCCAGGAGCATGCGGTCTTGCAGCGCGACCAGCCGATCCGGATCTGGGGCACGGCCACGCCCAATACGAAAATACAGTTGGAGCTGGGCACCCATCGCGCCAACACGCGTACCGACCAGGCAGGGGCATGGGAAGTACTGCTGCCGAGCATGCCTGCCGGTGGGCCGCACACACTCACCGTGAGCGATGGCGTCAGCACGCAATCGGTGGGTGATCTGCTGGTGGGTGACGTGTGGCTGTGCTCCGGGCAATCCAACATGGAGCTTCCGGTGTGGAGAACGCTGGATGCGGCATCCGAACTGGGCAGCGCTTCGGCACCGACGATCCGTCTGCTGACGATCCCACAATCCGCAAGCCCCGTTCCGCTGCCTACGTTTCCAAGCGCGACGCAATGGCAGGCCGTTGATGCGGACAGCCTGCGCGAGTTCTCTGCCGCCTGTTTCTACTTCGCGCGTGAACTGCAGAAAAAAATCGACGTGCCGATGGGATTGATCGATGCGTCCTGGGGCGGTTCGCGCATCCAGGCCTGGATCGATGGCGAGGCGTTGAAGACCGATCCGCGCTATCAAGAGTCGCTGGAAGTGCTGGCCCTTTATGAAAAGGATCCGCTTGCAGCCGCACGACGTTGGGGCGAGGTCTGGGGAAAGTGGTGGGAGCAGCGTGCCGGCACGGTGGCCGGTGATCGTCCCTGGAGTCCGTCGGACCAATCGGAATCCGAATGGCGCAAGGCGCCTGGCGAGCTGGGTCTTTGGGAGCATTGGAACGATCCCGCGCTGGCGGACTACAACGGCATGGTGTGGTTCCGCACGGCCGTCGAACTCACACCCGATCAGGCGCGCCAGAAGGCGGTGCTGGAACTTGCTGCGCTGGATGAGACCGACATTACCTGGGTCAACGGCGTGGCGGTCGGCAGCGAATACGGTCCCGGGTCGGCCCGTCGTTATCCCCTGCCTGCAGGGGGATTGAAGGCAGGCGAGAACAAGGTCGTGGTCAACGTGCTGGACACCTGGCGTGACGGCGGCATGAATGCGCCTGCGGCGGCATACCGTGTCGTGTTCGAGGATGGATCCAGCGTCGCGTTAGGTCATTGGGAGTACCGCGTAAGCGGCGGCGCGGGGTATCCACCGGGTGCACCGTGGCAATCGACCGGCGGCGTATCGACGCTGCATAACGGAATGATCGCGCCGCTCGGCCGCTATGGCGTGCGTGGAGTGCTCTGGTACCAGGGTGAATCCAACACCGGTGAGGCCGCGGAGTACTCCGATCTGCTGCGCCGACTGGGAACCGGGCTGCGCACACGGTTTGGAAGCGACTTGCCGATCCTGCTGGTTCAACTCGCAGGCTTTGGCATGCCTGCTACTCAACCGGGCGAAAGTGGATGGGCAAGCCTGCGTGAAGCACAGCGGGCGGTGGCCGACGAAAATCCGCACACGGCGCTCGCAATCGCGCTGGACATCGGTGATCGCTACGACATCCATCCACCCAACAAGCAGGAACTGGGTCGTCGACTGGCGCGTGCGGCACGGCAGCTGGTCTATGGCGAAGCGCTTCCTGCATCGGGTCCAGTGCCGCTATCCGCAACACGCAAGGACGATGCGGTGGTCGTGCGCTTCGGCGATGTCGATGGCGCGCTGTTGGCCTATGGCGCTTCGGCACCGGTGGGCTTCGAGTTGTGTGGACATGCGATAGATAGCTGCCACTACGCAAACGGCGAAATACACGGGTCGGAGGTAGTGCTGCGCATTACTGCGTCCGTAGACGCCACTCGCGTGCGCTATGGCTGGGCCGACAATCCGGTGGTCAACCTGTTTGACGGCGCGGGGCTGCCCGCCGGACCTTTCGAAATCCCTATTGGCGAGGGCAATCCATGACCTGCCTGATCAGTCACCGTGTCGACCCCTGCAACGAGGAAGCAGCATGACCCGTTTTGGAATCATGCTGGTACTGTGCGCGATCTTCACGCCACCGGCATCAGCGCAACAGCCGGTCCTGTTCGACTGGTTCGAATACCGCGGCAACGATGCGGTGTTCGATGCACCCGTGCCGGAGGGCAGTTACCGCAATCCAATACTGGCAGGCTTCCATCCCGATCCCAGCATCACCCGGGCAGGGGATCGTTTTTACCTGGTAACTTCCAGTTTCGCGTTCTTCCCCGGCATTCCCGTGTTCGAGAGCGTCGATCTGGTGCACTGGAAACAGATCGGCAATGTCATCGACCGACCTTCGCAGCTGGACTTCGATGGACTGGGCATGTCACGCGGCGTATTCGCGCCTGCCATCGAATTCCACGACGGCATTTTCTACGTGGCCAACACCGCGGTCGACAGCGGTGGCAATTTCATTGCGACGGCAAAAAATCCTGCAGGACCCTGGTCGGATCCGATCTGGTTGCCCAGCATCGGCGGCATCGATCCGTCCCTGTTCTTCGACGAAGACGGACGCGTGTACCTGCTCAACAACGACGCGCCGATAGGCACGCCACGCTACGACGGTCATCGCGCCATCTGGATGCAGGAGTTGGACCTTGCGACGATGAAACCCGTCGGGCCGCGTGAAGTGCTGATCGACGGTGGCGTGGATCCCTCCAAAAATCCGATCTGGATCGAAGGCCCGCATATCTACAAGCGCGAAGGCTGGTATTACCTCAACAGCGCAGAAGGCGGAACCGGCCCACGGCATTCCCAGGTCATCCTGCGCAGTCGCAATCTGTGGGGTCCGTACCAGGCGTATGAGCGCAATCCCATCCTTACCCAGCGTGACCTGCCCGCGGATCGCGCGCACCCGATCACCAACGCCGGGCATGCCGACCTGGTCGAAGGCCCTGACGGTCGCTGGTGGGCTACCTTCCTGGCGAGTCGCAATTACGGGCAACAGCACTACAACACCGGTCGCGAAACTTTCCTGCTGCCTGTGGAGTGGAAAGACGGTTGGCCGGTGATCCTGGAGCCGGGGCTCGAGATTCCCTACGTCGCGCCCGGTCCGAGCTTCATGGCGAACGACGGCAGCCAGTCGCCTTCCACCGGCAACTTCACCTGGCGTGACGATTTCGATCAGCCCGAACTTGGCAATGCCTGGATGTTCGTGCGGGTTCCCAAGCAGGATTGGGCAAGCCTGGCCAGTCATCCAGGGCAGTTGGCGATCACCCCACTGGCGGAAGGGCTGGACACGCTGCGGAATCCCGCGTTCCTCGCGCGTCGGCAACAGCACACGACGTTCGAAGCCAGCACCGAACTGCGCTTGCCGATGCAAGCAGGAACGGAGGCTGGCATCGCGGCATTCCAGAACGAAACGCACTGGTATTTCCTGGGCGTTAGACATGACAAGCACGGCGGGCAGGAATTGTTCCTGGAGCGCAGCAGCAGCGCGGGCAAGCAGGTCGTTGCCACCGCCACCCTGCCCGAGACAGATCGGCTGCAGTTGAAGATCGAGGGCAACGCCGGCGACTACCGTTTCGGCTTCAACACGGGCAACGGCTGGCAATGGCTGAAACAGAATGAGGATGGAACCGTGCTCAGCACCGATGTCGCCGGCGGCTTCATAGGCGCGGTGCTGGGCCCGCATGCGCGTATCGCGAATACAACGAAAGGCGAAAACAATGCAGACCAATGACCATGTGAATCAAGCTGCCATGCGCAGGCGTTTGCGCCAATGCTTCCTGATGCGCGCCCTCGTCGCCGGGTGGGTGGTGTGTGGATCGGCAGGACATGCGTTGGCGGCTGAACCCGCTGCGGCGTCGGGCATCGAGACGCCGTGGCTGGACAGCAGCCGCAGTTTCGAGGAGCGAGCGTCCTTGTTGGTGTCGCGAATGACACTGGAGGAAAAAGCAGCGCAGATGCAGAACGCCGCGCCGGCGATCGAGCGACTGGGCGTGCCGGCGTATGACTGGTGGAACGAGGCGTTGCATGGCGTGGCCCGCGCCGGGGGCGCGACGGTGTTCCCACAAGCCATCGGCATGGCGGCGACGTTCGACGTGCCGCTGATGGATGCGGTGTCCAACGCCATCAGTGACGAGGCACGCGCCAAGCACCACGAGTTCGCGGCGCGTGGCCAGCGCGGGCGCTACCAGGGACTCACCTTCTGGTCGCCCAACATCAACATCTTCCGCGATCCGCGCTGGGGCCGTGGCCAGGAAACCTACGGCGAAGATCCGTACCTGACTTCGCGCATGGGTCTTTCCTTCGTGCGTGGGCTGCAAGGCGACGATCCGGTGTATCGCAAGCTCGACGCCACCGCGAAACACTTCGCCGTGCACAGCGGACCCGAAGCGGATCGCCACCATTTCGACGTGCATCCTTCCAAGGCGGATCTGTACGACACCTACTTGCCAGCCTTCGAGGCGCTGGTGAAAGAGGGCGACGTGGATGCCGTGATGGGTGCCTACAACCGCGTCTATGGCGAATCGGCCAGTGCCAGCCAGTTCCTGCTGCGCGACGTGCTGCGCCGCGACTGGGGATTCAAGGGCTATGTCATGTCGGATTGCTGGGCAGTCGACGACATCTGGAAGCACCACAAGATCGTGGCCACCGTGGAAGAGGCTTCCGCGTTGGCGGTGCGCAACGGCACCGAACTGGAATGCGGCCAAAGCTATGCCGAAGCGCTGCCCGTCGCGGTGCGCAAAGGGCTCATTACCGAAGCCGAACTGGACGACGCGTTGACGCGACTGATGGCGGCGCGCTTCCGCCTAGGCATGTTCGATCCACCCGGGAAAGTACGCTGGGCACGCATCCCCTATTCAGTGAACCAGTCGCCGGAACACGATGCGCTCGCGCGCCGTGCGGCCCAGCAATCCATCGTGTTGCTGAAGAACGATGGCGTGCTGCCACTTTCGCGGGACGTGCGCAGGATCGCCGTAGTCGGTCCGACGGCCGATGACACCATGGCCTTGCTCGGCAACTATTACGGAACGCCCGCTGCGCCCGTGACCATCCTGCAGGGCATCAAGCAGGCGGTGCCGCAGGCGGAGGTGCGTTATGCGCGGGGTGCGGACCTGGTCGAAGGTCGCAACGATCCGACCGCCATGCCGCTGATCGAGCCGCAATACCTGCGTCCCTCACCCGACTCCAGCGAGCGCGGTTTGCGCGGCGAATATTTCCGCAACGCCGAACTTGCAGGCACGCCCGCGTTGGTGCGCGTGGATCCGCAGATCGTTTTCAACTGGGACCGTGGTTCGCCGACCGACAACCTGCAGGCGCGTGGCGAGGCGGGTCCGGACGAGGCCGTGCCGAATGACAATTTCAGTATCCGCTGGACGGGGCAGCTGCTCCCACCTGTTTCAGGCAAGTATGAAATCCAGGCCGCGGCGAATGATGGCTTCCGGCTTTACCTGGATGGCAAGCTGATACTCGACCACTGGCAGAAGGAGGATCGCCTAAGCGCCGACCGTGCCAGCGTGGAACTGGAAGCAGGCCGCGCCTACGATCTCAAGCTGGAGTACTTCGATGCCGAACGTGATGCCGGCGTGCGCCTGGCATGGGTGCGTCCCGGCGCGCTGCCGGCGCTGGAGGAAGCGGTGGGTATCGCACGTGAGGCCGACGTCGTCGTGTTCGTCGGTGGCCTGACCGGCGACGTGGAAGGTGAGGAAATGAAAGTCGACTACCCTGGCTTTGCCGGCGGCGATCGCACCGACATCCGCTTGCCCGCGAGCCAGCAGGTGCTGCTTGAGGCGCTGCAGGCCACGGGCAAGCCGGTGGTCATGGTGTTGACGACGGGATCCGCATTGGCGGTGGACTGGGCGCAGGACAAATTGCCCGCCATCCTGCTGGCCTGGTATCCCGGACAGCGTGGCGGCAATGCCGTGGCCGATGTGCTGTTCGGCGACGTGAATCCCGCGGGGCGACTGCCGGTGACGTTCTACAAGGCCGATGAAAAGCTCCCCGCCTTCGATGACTATGCGATGCAGGGGCGAACCTACCGTTACTTCGACGGAGAATCGCTGTATCCGTTCGGGCATGGACTGTCCTACACCCGTTTCACCTATTCGGATCTCGAACTGGACAGCCGCGAAGGCGCTTCGACGCAAGCGGTTACCGCGACCGTGAAGGTCCGCAACGCGGGTGATCGCGCGGGCGAAGAAGTAGTCCAGTTGTACCTGAAACCCAAGCAGGCCGATCGCGAGCGTGCGCGCAAGGAGTTGCGTGGTTTCCAGCGCGTTGCATTGCAAGCGGGCGAGGAACGGACGCTGACGTTTTCGTTCACGCCTGAAAAAGACTTGAGGACGTACGACGAAGCGAGCAGCACGTATGTCGTCGATCCGGGCGCCTATGAAATCCAGATCGGCGCGTCCAGCGCGGACATCCGCGTTGCCAAGGTCTTCACGGTGAAGTAGCGTCGAGATCCGAACCTGCAGGCATTGGCATGGATGCCGGCCAGCAAGCGCATTCCGCAAGATGGATCGCTGTTGATGCGGCCAAGTCCAGTTTGAACTTGTGGGAGGGGTTTCAACCCCGACGCCTTTATTGGGTAGAGCGTCGGGGTTGAAACCCCTCCCACACAGGATAAGTTGTGGTCAAACGTGCTCTGGCCTGATCAATTGCGTGCAAAGCCTACGCCGATTGCCTTGACCCGTACACGCGCCAGCATCGCTTGCGAGGTCATGTACAGCGTGCTGCCGTCATCGCCGAACGCACAGTTGGAAATGGCGGTGCCGGTTTCGATTCGCCCGAGCCGCTTGCCAGTGGCATCCATCACCAGCACGCCACCAGGACCGGTCGCGAAGATGTTTCCGTCAGTGGAAACGGCCATTCCGTCGGGAAGTCCCGGCACGCCTTCACCCAGGAGATCCGAGGCATCGGCGAACACGCGCCTGCCGGTGGCCGTTCCATTCGCGTCCAGCGAGTAGGCCATCCAGATTGGACGTGCAGGGTCCGAGTTGGACACATACAGCGTGCGTTCGTCCGACGAAAGCGCGATGCCGTTCGGGAAACTCAAGCCATCGTCCACCAGCTGCACGCTGCCATCCTTGTCCAGGCGGTACACGCCGTTGAAGGCCAGCTCCTTGGTGGGCGAATTGTTCAGCCCTTCCAGTCCGTAGGGCGGATCGGTGAAGAAGATCGCACTATTGCTGTGCCGGACCAGATCATTCGGACTGTTGAATCGTTTGCCTTGGAATGCGCTGGCCAGGATGTTCCTCTGCCTGGTTCCCAGATCCAGGCGCGCGACCACGCGCGAGCCGGAGTCCGCCAACAACAGCGTGCCATCGGCTTCGGCAAACAATCCGTTGGCGCCTGCTTCACGCGTGATGCGCGGATCGGGGTTGGCCAGGCCGGACGGCTTCAGGAAAACGGACACACCCTCGGATTCCTTCCAGCGATGCAGGGTGTTCTGGGGAACATCGGTGAACAGAAGGTAGTTTCCGTCCTGTACCCAGGCGGGACCCTCGGACCAAGTGAACCCTTCGGCGATCTTCTGGATACGCGCATCCGTCGAAACGACGTCCTCGAAGGACGCATCCATCTTCGTGAATTTTCCAATACCGGGCGCGGGTGCCACGACCTGTTCGGGCGCTTCGACCTGTTCGGTCGCAGCACAGCCGGACAAACACAAGGCAACAACCCAGGCAGGTGCTCGCTTCAATGAAATGGACATCGGGTTCCTTGGGATGGTTGCGCGGAAAACAATCGATCGCATGCTTTGTATGATGGGGGTCGCTACACGCACAGGGACATTCTAGTGCGGTCAATACGCAACACGTCAATGCTCGCTGCCAGCCTTCGGATCCGATAGCGGTCGAGTGCCTTGGCTGCCCACATACGTCCTCAGCCACTGCAGCGCGGGTCGTTCGGTTCCATCTTCGCGGACCAGGTTCGCACCTTCCTTGGTACGCCACAGACCGGGCCGGAAACCCCACATGGTGACGCCCTTTACCGCGGGATGTTCCCAGAACACCGGGAATATCCGCTGGTAGTCGCGCAACTGGGCTTCGTCGGTGGCGCCATCGATGTCCAGTTCGGTCACATACAACGGCAAGCCAGTGCTGGCCAGTCGATCCAGATTGGCGCGATGCACGGACATCGGCGTCTTTTCGGTAGTTGCGAATGCATGGCCCTGCACGCCAATTGCGTCGACCAGTTTCTCTTTTTGCAACAGCTTGATGATTTCCAGGTAGCGGCCCGTGTCCGCATCTTCGTTGGTGATGCTGTAGTCGTTGATCATGAGTTTCGAGTTGGGGAAATGCTTTCGTCCGAGTCGGAACGACTCGAGTATCCAGTCCCAGCCGCTCTCGCCGCTGCCACCCAGCGCCTGCAGGTAGTTGCCTCCGCCTTCGTCGTTTTTCGAGGGCGGATCATGCAGTGGTTCATTCACGACTTCGACGAAATCCAGCTTCGGATACCGCGCCGCAACCGCCGCGAACCACTCCTCGATTTCTTCGCGTTGCTCCTGTGGCGACAAGGTCTCCATCCACTCGGGTTGCTGGTTGCCCCAGACCATGACATGCATGTGGAAAGGTAGTTGGTGCGCCTGTGAGAACCGATAGGCTTCATCCAGCGCGCTCCAATCCATCTGGTCGCGCACGGCCTCAACGCTGCCCCACTTGCCAGCGTTTTCCGGCGTCACCTTGTTCCAATATGTTTCGAAGCCGGCGACCTGGAGCGGGCTGTACGCGCTGCCCAGGAACTTGGGCTGGCCATCGGCCAGCGGCGCGGCTTGGCCAGCCCCCGCGAGCATCAAGCCGGCCGATGCGACCAACGTCCTGAAGATTTTGCGTGTCATGTGGATCCTCCTCTGGAGCCTGATGTTGATGCGCTGACGGCATTCTGGTGCATGGATCCCCGGCGTCTTGCAGGCTCGATTCGAAGCCATCGGGTCATGTTGCTACGCAGCGTGCAGGGCAATAATGGTAGCGCTAACATCCTTGTACATCGGGAGACGCATGGTGTCCATATCACTGCCGAATCCAGGATACGGCGCGTGAAGAGGGCAGCTGTGGGCATTGCAGTGCAGCATGTGCAGCTGTCGGGGCAGAACATGCTTGAAGCTGGGTTGGTGGGTTTCGGACCAGCGCTTCCTGTTGTTTCGAATTGCACTGTTGGCGTGACCGGACCAGGCTTGTATTGGAACTCATTGCAGGGGAATTGAATGGCGGCGATCACTACCAGCATGGAGACGCTCTCGGTCCGTGAAAAAGTCGGATACAGCCTCGGCGACCTGGCGGCGAACCTGATCTTCCAGACGCTGATCACCTACCTGGCGTTCTTCTACACCGACGTCTATCGCATACCCGCCGCCACCGCGGCCAAGATCATTTTTTCGGTGGGATTGCTGGGCGCCTTCGTGTTCACCCCAGTGGTCGGCCTACTCGCGGACCGCACGCGCACGCGCTGGGGCAAGTTCCGGCCATGGATACTGTGGACGGCGATTCCTTTCGGCGTGCTGTCCCTGCTTGCTTTCAGCACGCCGGACCTGGGTGATCGCGGCAAGGTCATGTATGCACTGACGACGTACACCCTGCTGGTGCTGGTGTACGCATCCAACAACCTGCCCTATTCGGCACTCAGCGGCGTGCTGACCGGCAACATGGCCCAGCGCAACAGCCTGTCGGCCTATCGCTTCGTGGCGGTGATGATCGCGCAGTTCATCGTGCAGGTCCTGCTGCTGCCCTTGGTGCTGATACTGGGCGACGGCGACAAGGTGCGCGGGTTCGAGCAGGTCATGACCTTGTTCGCCATCACGGGAACGGTGTTCTTCCTGAGCACCTTCCTCACCACGCGCGAACGCATCGTGCCTACGCCCGAGCAGAAATCGGGCGTGAAGCAGGACCTGTTGGACCTCAGCCGCAACGGTCCCTGGCTGGTGATGTTGGCATTGACCATCCTGGTCTTCGTCAACCTCGCGCTCAAGGGCGGCATGTACATCTACTACTTCCAGTACTACCTGGATGAAACGGCACTGGCAGGGTTCCTGCAGGGCATCGGCTTCAACGGCTTCATCGCGACGATCAACGCCGGACTGGCGGCGGCGGGGCTTACCCAGTTCGAATGGCCCAAGGATGCGCCGACTTCCGCGTTCAGCCTGTTCAATGCGGGCGGCATCATTTTCATGATCCTCGGGATAACCCTGTCCCAGCGCCTCGCCAATCGTTATGGCAAGCGCAACGTGTTTGGCGGGGCCTTGCTGGTGTCGACCCTGTTCCTGCTCGCCTTCTTCTTCTACTCGCCGGATTCCATCGGCCTGGTCTTCATCAGCTACGTCCTGCATGGCTTCAGCTACGGCATCACCATCCCCCTGCTGTGGGCCATGATCGCCGACGTGGCCGACTACTCGGAATGGAAGAACAATCGTCGCGCCACGGCCATCATCTTCTCGGCAATGCTGTGTGGACTGAAGATCGGCCTGAGCGTCGGTGGTGCCCTGGTCGCGGGCATCCTCGCTTTCTACGGCTACGACGCGGATGCTGCTGCGCAAGCGCCGCAGACCGTCAACGGCATACGCATGACGGTCAGCATCTATGCCTCGATTCCATTCCTGATCGCGGTCGCCATGCTCAGTCTCTACAAGATAGACAAGGCGATGGAATCCCGCATCGAACACGATCTGGCGGAGCGCAGGCTGTTGCCCGCGGCATCCTGACTCGACTTTCACGGGAGTTGCACAATGCCTGATGACTCGCCTGCGCTGGATCTGGAAGCCCTGGCCGCCAAGGCGGTGTCACAGCCGCTGGTCACCCATATCTACACCGCGGATCCCTCCGCGCATGTCTTCGATGGCCGGCTGTATATCTACCCGTCCCACGACATCGAGGCGGGCATTCCTTTCAACGACCTGGGCGACCACTTCGGCATGCAGGACTACCACGTCCTGCGCATGGAAAGTCCCGACGCCGAGGCGGTCGATTGCGGCGTCGCCTTGCACATCGACGATGTGCCGTGGGCACAGCGGCAGATGTGGGCGCCGGACGTGGCCTGCCGTGACGGTCGTTACTACTTCTACTTCCCGGCCAAACGGGCAGATGGAATCTTCCAGATCGGGGTGGCGGTCAGTGACAACCCCGAAGGTCCGTTCGTGCCGGAAGCCCGGCCGATCGAGGGAAGTTATTCCATCGACCCCGCCGCGTTCGTCGATGACGACGGTGCGTGCTACCTCTACTTCGGCGGCCTGTGGGGCGGGCAGCTGCAGAGCTACCGCGACAACGCCTACGACGCCTCCAACGCCGAGCCCGCGGACGAAGAGCCGGCGTTGGGGCCGCGGATCGCGCGGCTCGATTCCAGCATGAAGCAGTTCGCGGAACGGCCGCGCGAAGTACTTATTGTTGATGAGGACGGAATGCCGCTGCGCGCGGGCGACCATGAGCGTCGGTACTTCGAAGGCCCCTGGATGCACAAGCACCAGGGCAGGTACTACCTGTCGTACTCGACAGGTGATACCCACCTGCTGTGTTACGCAATCAGCGACAGTCCTTATGGTCCGTTCGTGTACCAAGACGTGTTGCTGACGCCCGTCGTGGGTTGGACCACGCACC
>Ga0075163_10005545_pt1 | contig 16801 bp, 11 predicted proteins | sample JI1023141ADNA_FD_71478 | JGI IMG/M metagenome (GOLD analysis project Ga0075163, IMG submission 71478) | Wastewater effluent complex algal communities from Wisconsin, to seasonally profile nutrient transformation and Carbon sequestration -... | ecosystem: Engineered > WWTP > Effluent > Algae...
GTCGAGCGCATCGACCTGGCCGCACCGACCGCGACCCGCACGATCGCCCTCGGTGGCACTGGGATCGGCGCCAGCCCCGGCCTGACCCTCGGGACGCTCGTCCACGGCAACACCCTCGGCCGCGGTCAGGCCAAGAACGCCTTCGCGGCGCGCTTCGTCGGGCGCGACCTGGCCCTGGTCGCTCACCAGGTGTCGGAGCCGCTGCAAGCGACCCGGTTCGAGAACCGCGGCAGCTACGGCGGCGGCAGCGAGTCGCCGATCCGCCATCACCTCACCTTCATCGCCGCGGGCGCGCGCGCGCCGCGCACGGTGGCGGCCCGGATCGCGCTGCACCAACCCAAGGCGGTGGCCTGGGATCCCGGCAGCGATCGCGCGCTGGTGGTCGGCTACGGCTCGGACACCCTCTTGATCCTGTCGGACGTCAGCCGCCGAACCGTGGCGATGGCGCGGACGGTGGGGCTGGGCAGCACCGGCTGTGGCCCCGAGGGCGTGGCCGTCGACGACGCCGGCGTCGCCTGGGTGTTCTGCGCGGTGTCGCGCACCGTCGTGCGCGTCGAGCCCAGCGGCAAGGTCGACGTCGGGGCGGTGGCCCTGGCGCCGACCAACCTGTCGCCCGCGGCCCACCGCGGCTTCGATCTGTTCCGCAAGGGCAACGACCACCGGCTGTCGTCGGCCGGCAGCCTGGCCTGCGCGAGCTGCCACCCCGAGGGCGGCGCCGACGGCCTGACCTGGCGGATCGAAGGTCACGAGCTCCAGACCCCGGTCCTGGCCGGGCGCATCGCCGGCACCCATCCGTACAAGTGGGATGGCGGCGACGCCGACCTGACGGTCAGCCTGACCGCGACCATGCGCCGGCTCGGCGGCGCCGGGCTGCCGAGCGACGACGTCGCCGCCCTGGCCGCGTACCTCGAGGCCCTGCCGCGCCCCCGGGCCGCGGTCGCCGATCGCGCCGCGGTCGCGCGCGGTCAGGCGCTGTTCGCCAGCGACGAGGTCGGCTGCGCCAACTGCCACGGCGGGCCGACCTTGTCCGACCAGGAGCAACACGCCTTCGGCGGCGATCTGGCCAAGGCCGACACCCCGTCGCTCGTCGGCCTGGCGCGCAGCGCGCCCTACTACCACGACGGCTCGGCGGCGACCCTCGAGGCCCTGGTCGCCGAGCGCGCCGCGGTCCACGGCATGGCCGAGATGACGCCGCTCACCCCGGCCCAGCGCGCCGATCTGGTGGCGTTCCTGCGCTCGCTCTAGCGATCCAGCTACTCGAGGCGCGCGCGGATCACGCGATCGCCGACCAGCAGGCGATCGAGCACGTCGCCGCCCTCGACCACCTGGCCGATCCAGGTGTAGCGGCCGGCCAGGTGGGGCGTCGGGCCGTGCATCGCGAACCACTGCGAGCCACCGGTGTCCTTGCCGGCGTCGGCGATGCCGACCGCGCCGGTGTCGAAGTGCAGCTCGCCGTCGGCCAAGGACGCCGGCTCGCTCGGCACGACGAAGCCGGGCCCGCCCCAGCCGGTGCCGCTGGGATCGCCGCCCTGGACGACGAAGTTGGGGACCACGCGATGGAACAACAGGCCGTCGTAATAGCCGCGCGCGGTCAAGGTCATGATCGTCGCGACGTGCCACGGCGCGACCTCCGGTGACAGCGCGATCGCCACCTCGCCCTGGCTGGTCGTCAGCCGCCAGGTGCGCGCGCCGCGCAGCGCCAGATCGGGATCGATCGGCGGCCGAGCCGGGGGCGCGGCCGCGGCGCGGCGCCCGGGATCGGTGCCGGTCAGCTCGGTGATGCAGGTCCGCGCCGCCGCGCGCAGGGCCGGCGCGGTCGCGGTCGCGAGGCGCTGACAGGCCGGCAGCGCGTCGAGCTTGGCGGTGCCGACGACCTCGAGGATCGCCGCCACCAGCTCGGCGTCGTCGACCGGGCCGTCGAGGCGCGCGACCACCGCGGCCGCCAGCGGCGCCCACGGCCCGGTCTTGCCGTGGGCCTCGAAGATCGCACCGGCGGCGGCGATCGCGGAGCCGGCCACCGCGGCCTCGCCCCGGCCCAGGGCCGCGATCAGCGCCGCCGCCAGGTTGGCCTGCTCGCTGGCCGAGGCCGCCGCCACCAGCGCCGGCGCCCGCTCGAGGGCGGCCGCCGCGATCCGCGGATCGCCGTGACCGGCCAGGAGCACCAGGCGCGGCACCGGCGGCCCCGACGCCCCGGCGACCAGCGCGTCGAGGCCAACCGCGGTCGCCAGGTGCTCGGGCAGGATCCCGGCGCCACAGGAGCCGAGCTGGGCCCAGGCCACCGCCGGATCGGCCAGCGGATCGCCGCTCGGCACGGTCGCGGTCGGCCGAGCCAGCGCCGCCAGGGTCAGGCAGTTGGCCCAGGCCGCGGCGAGCTGGCGCTCGGGCGGGCGGGCGCTCGGCGGTTGATCGGCCAGCCCGCGCGCGGTCGCGATCAGCACCTCGCGGACCTTGGGCTCGCCGACCCGCTCGCTCAGGTGGCGCAAGCCCTCGAGGAGGACGTGGGCGTAGGCCGGCGGCAGCCGCGCGCTGCCCCACTCCTGGATCACCCGCGCGATGAACGGCACCAGCGCGGCGCGGGTGGCGTCGGTCGCGGCCGGCCCGCCCAGCGCGCGTACCAGCTCGACCGCGATCCGCCAGTCGTGATCGTCGAGGGCGTCGAGCAGGTCGGGCGTGGTCACCGCGATCGCGCGTCGCGCCGCCAGCCCGGCGATCGCGGTCGCGCGGATCGGCGGCGTGGAGTCCTTCAGACGATCGCGCAGCGCGCGGATCACCGGATCGGTGGCGGCCGGCACCACGCTCGGATCGGTCATCGCCCGGGCCAGGGCGAAGGTCGCGGCGTAGCGCACCCGGACCTCGGCGTGACGGGTCAGGCCGATCAGCGCCAGCTCGGTGGTGTCGTCGAGGGCGATCTTGGCCCGGCCCAGCCGACCCAGGCCGATCGCCGCGGCCGCGACCACCTCGGGCTCCGCCGCGCCCAGCGCCCGCGACAGCGGCGCCATCGCCGCGGCGGTCCCCAGGCGCCCGATCGCCTCGAGGACGATGGCGCGCCGCGGTCCGCTCGGGGTCAGGGCGGCCAGCTCGCCGACGATCGCCTTGGCCTCGTCTGGCTCGAGGGCGCCGGTGGCCGCGGCGACCCCGAGGGCGGCGGCCGCGACCACGCCCTCTTGACCGACCAGGCGCGCGCGCAGCGCCGCGATCGCCTCGGCGCTACCGATCCGCCCCAGCGCCCGCAGCGCCAGCGCGCGCTTGCCGGCGTGGCGATCGTCGGCCAGCTCGCGCAGCTTGCCGACCGCGGCGTCGCGCTGGGCCTCGAGGGTGGCGATCGCCAGGCGGTCCTCGCGGGTGAGCTCGACCGAGGTCAGGGGCGGCTTGGGGATCGGGCGGGGACAGCCGGCGAGCGCGAGGGCGGCGACGGCGACGAGCGGGAGGCGCATGGGCGCATCCTACCGCTGCCCGGGCGATCCGGCCGCGACCGCTGGCGTCGCCACCGAGCGAACGGCGATCGAGCCGACGTCCAGACCCATCGAAGCCGCTATGTCGAGGTCCTGGCGTACAGTCGCGGCATGAGCTTGAACCTCGCCACCCTGCTCCGCGAGAGCGCCAAGGCCCACCCGGCCAAGCCCGCCATCCACGTCGGCGAGGTCACGCTCAGCTACGGCGCCCTCGACGATCTGGCCCAGCGCTTCGCCGCCGGCCTGCGCCGCCTCGGCGTCCACCCCGGCCAGCACGTCGCGCTGCTCCTGCCCAACGTGCCGCAGTTCACGATCGCCTACTTCGGCTGCCACTACGCCGGCAACCCGGTGGTGCCGCTCAACGTCCTGCTCACCGCCGACGAGATCGCCTATCACCTGGCCGACTCCGACGCGGTCGCGCTGGTCGCGTGGGAGGGCTTCTACGACGCCGCCCACGGCGGCTTCGCCCGGGTCGACGCCTGCGCCCACCTGATCGTCGCCAAGGCCGACCGCGCCGACCTCACCGCCCCGACCGGCGCCCACAACCTGGTCGAGCTGGTCGCCGGCCCGCCGATCGGCGACCTCCACCCGACCAACCCCGACGACACCGCGGTCATCCTCTACACCTCGGGCACGACCGGCAAGGCCAAGGGCGCCGAGCTGTCGCACTTCAACCTGTTCTTCAACGCGCAGTGGCTGACCCGGCAGCCGATGCCGGTGCCTTTGTCCGAGGCGGTGGTGATGGTGGTCCTGCCGTTGTTTCACAGCTTCGGCCAGACCGTGATGCAGAACTCGACGCTCCTCGCCGGCGGCACGCTCGTGCTCATGCCGCGCTTCGAGCCGGTCGGCGCGGCGCAGCTCATCGCCAAGCACCGCATCAACGTCTTCGCCGGCGTGCCGACGATGTACTTCGCGCTGCTCCACCATCCCGACGTCACCCCGGCGATGCTGGCCACCCTGGGCCAATGCCTGTCGGGCGGCGCCGCGATGCCGGTCGAGGTCATGGCCGCCTTCGACGGGAAGTTCGGCACCGATATCCTCGAGGGCTACGGCCTGTCGGAGACCTCGCCGGTGGCGTCGTTCAATCCGCGCGGCGCCAAGAAGGCCGGCTCGATCGGCCGGCCGATCTGGGGCGTCGAGTTCCGCCTGGTCGACGGCGAAGGCCAGGTCGTCACCGAGGTCGACAAGCCCGGCGAGATCTGCATCAAGGGCCACAACGTCATGAAGGGCTACTACCGGCGCCCCGACGCCACCGCCGAGGCCATCACCGACGGTTGGTTCCGCTCGGGCGACGTCGGCACCCGCGACGCCGACGGCTACTACTACATCGTCGATCGCAAGAAGGACATGATCATCCGCGGCGGCTACAACGTGTACCCGCGCGAGATCGAGGAGGTCCTGTACGGCCACCCGGCGATCGCCGAGGTCGCGGTGGTCGGCGTGGCCCACGACAGCCTGGGCGAGGAGGTCAAGGCGGTGGTCGCGTGCAAGCCCGGCCACACCGCCACCGCCGACGAGCTCATCGCCTACTGCAAGGAGCGCCTGGCGGCGTACAAGTACCCGCGGATCGTCGAGCTGCGCGACGCCCTGCCCAAGGGGCCGACCGGTAAGATCTTGAAGCGCGAGCTGCGGTCGTAGACGAGGCGGAGACCGAGGCGGAGACCGAGGCGGAGACCGAGGCGGAGGCCGAGGCCGAGACCGAGACCGAGACCGAGGCCGAGGCCGAGACCGAGGCGGGGACCGAGACCGAGGCGGAGACCGAGACCGATCGGATCCGGTTCCCGTTCCCGACCCCGTTCCCGTTCCCGTTCCCGTTCCCGTTCCCGCCCCCGTCTCCCTCGATCCTCCCCTACTCGTACGCAGCGAACGTCAAGGTGAGCTGAAGGTCGGCGTCGGCGCCCTTGGTCTCGAAGTCGGCGCCGGCCGGACCGCGGATCGCGACCTTGAAGCTCCCGCCGAGGAGCTTGGTCCAGTCGGCGCTCGCCACCGCCTCGGACGTGAAGCTCGCGTCGAGGTCGAGGGGACCACCGTCGGCGGTCGCGGCGATCATCCCGCCGCCGACCGGCACCACGTTGTTGGTGTCGTTCATGATGAACTGCACGTCGACCTGACCGGTGAAGACCTCGCCCAAGCGGGCGACCCCGGTCGAGCCGGCGCCGAGGGTCAAGGTCAGGCCTTCGAGTTCGATGCGCCCCGGGTCGGCGCCGCCCAGCGCCGCCCGCGCGTCGGCGACGAACGTCCCGTAGGGGTTACCGCTCTCGGTCGTGATGCCCTTCTCATCCGACACCACGCCGCCGGTGGTGTCGGCGGACTTGGCCTTGAGGTTGATCCCGACGGGCTCCGAGAACCGAACCGGGTCGTCGCCGCAGGCGGCGGCGGTCAGGAGGACGCACAGGGGGAGGCGAAGCGGTAGGTGCATATCGAACAGACGCGGCGCCCCCCGGCGCGGTCGCGACCATCGTGCAACCGCCAGGAATCCCACGATGGCGCGGTTGTGCGCAGCCGTGATCTCGTCCACCCTCGACGGGCATGGCCACCGCTCGCGACCTCGCCGATCGCCACATCGTCATCACCGGCGCCAACACCGGCATCGGCGCCGAGACCGCCCGCGCCCTGGCCGTCCGCGGCGCGCAGCTCACGCTCCTGGGCCGGTCCCGCGCCAAGACCCAGGCCATCCTCGACGAGCTGACCGCGACCAGCGGCCACGCCGTGGCCTTCGTCGAGGTCGACCTGGGCGATCTGGCGTCGGTCCGCGCCGCCGCGGCCGGCCTGGCCGCCGCGACCGGGCCGCTCCACGTCCTCATCAACAACGCCGGCCTGGCCGGGCCGCGGGGCGTCACCAAGGACGGCTTCGAGCTGGCCTTCGGCACCAACCACCTCGGTCACTTCTTGCTCACCACCGCGCTCCTGCCGCGGCTGCGCGCCACCGGCGGCGCCCGCATCGTCAACGTGTCGAGCCGCTCGCACTACCAGGCCAAGGGCATCGACTGGGAGGCGCTCCGCCAGCCGACCAAGTCGGTCACCGGCATGGCCGAGTACGCGGTGTCGAAGCTGGCCAACGTGCTCTTCACCAAGGAGCTGGCCCGTCGGCTGCCGCCGGCCGAGGTGTCGGCCTACGCGCTCCACCCCGGCGTGATCGCGTCGGACATCTGGGGTCGCCGCATGCCGCGGCCGCTCGCGTGGCTCATCACGCGGTTCATGAAGTCGACCGCCGACGGTGCGCTCACGTCGATCCATTGCGCCACCGCGACCGAGCTGGCCGGGGTCAGCGGCCGGTACTACGACGACCGTCGCGAGCGCCGCCCGAGTCGCCTGGCCGACGACGCCGAGCTGGCAGCCGAGCTGTGGCGACGCAGCGAGGCCTGGACCCAGGCGTGATCGATCGGCGGGACACCGCGCGGCGGTAGATCCTTGGCCGCGATCGCGCGTAGGAGACGACACGCCATGCTAGCCGCCCGCACGCTCGCCGCCCTGGTCGCCACCACCACCGTGGCCCTCGCCCAGCCGACGCCGGCGCCGATGCCACCACCCGACGGCCTGCCGACGCCCGCCGACCTCGACGAGCCCGCGCCGACGGTCGACGCGGCGCCGCCGGCCGAGCCCACCGAGGCCGATGAGCCGGCGGTGGTCAAGCCCGAGCGCGACGAGCCGGCGCCGGTCGCCCACGAGGCCATGGTCACGCTCGGCGGCGTCACCGACGCGCGCAGCTACGCCAAGGACTGGCTGGTCGCCCCGCCCGGCTACCACATCGGCGGCGAGCTGCGCTTTATCACCGCCGGCACCTCCCCCGACGGGCCGCGCATCAAGTTCACCGACCTGGCGATCTTGCGCCTGCACGGCCGCACCACTCTCGGCCGCCGCATCGAGCTGGCCGGCTCTCTCGATCTACTCGCCAAGCAGCCCGACAGCCGCACCGATCTGTTCTTCCAGGGCGGCGGCTTTGGCTTGAAGGTCGCGACCAGCCGCCGCACCGCGATCACCGCCGCGGCCAGCGGCGGGCCGACCATGGGCGACGACGGCTTCTGGGCCAGCGTCGGCACCGGCGTGACCCACCGTTCGCGGATCGAGAAGTTCCTCGCCTTCCAGTACGGCGGCGGCGCCAGCGCCACCGGCCTGCGGCTGGGCGAGGCGCCGACCGAGTGGCAGGCCGGCCTGGCGGGCACGAGCGAGCTCATCTTTCACACTCCGCACGGCGAGTGGGCGATGTGGCTCGGCTTCGATCTCGAGCTGCCGATCGTCCACTCCGACGCCCTCGATCCGCGCAGCCGCTTGGGGGTCACGATCGGCCAGGTGTTCGCGGCGGTGCGCGACTGGGATCTGTACGCGAGCTTCTCGTGGCGCGATCGCGGCACCACCGATCTGCCGGCCACGACCTTGCCGATCGTCGACGGCGGCTTCGATCAGAAGCAGTTCGCGATCGGCCTGACCCGGCGGTTCAGCGTGCGCGGCAAGAGCGCGCGCTGGGCGCTGGCGATGTGAGCGCCGATCGCCGCGGCGCTGCGTGCTACAACGCGCGCATGCGCGTCACCTGGTCGCTCCTCGCCACCCTCGCGATCGCCCTGGCCGGCTGCAAGGAGTCGGGCAAGAAGCCAGCGGCCCCGACCGCCGGCACCGCCACCGCTCCTGCTGCGCCCGCCGCGCCCGCCGCGCCCGCCGCCGGCACCGCGACACCGACGCCGGCCCCCACGCCGGCCGGCGCGATCGCCAAGCCATTCCTCTTCGAGGCGCAGAAGGGCACCGCCAAGGTCTTCCTCTTCGGCACGATCCATCTCGGCGTCGACGCCGACAAGCAGCTCCCGCCGTGGGTGTTCGCGACCCTCGACGCCCAGCCGGCCTTCGCGATGGAGGCCGACCTCACCGACCCGAGCATGATCATGCTCCTCATGCGCAAGGACGGCGGCAAGCTGTCCGCCGAGCTCGGCCCCGAGGACTGGAAGCTCCTGCGCGAGGCCCTGGGCCCGGCCCTGGCCGACGGCATGGACGGCATGAAGCCGTTCGCCGCGCTGTCGACCCTGGCGACCAAGGATCTGCCGATGACGCCGCCGATGGACATGACCCTCCACGGTCGCGCCAAGGCCGCCGGCAAGCGGCTGGTCTACCTCGAGACCGTGGCCGACCAGCTCGCCGCGATCGAGCCCTTCGCGACCGCCGCCGACATCCGCGCGCTCCTGCGCAACCGCGACCGGGCCAAGACCCAGTCGGCGCAGATGCTCGCCGACTACGTCGCCGGCGATGACCGCGCGATGGCCGCGCTGTTCGACGACAAGACCATGTGGATCGCCGCCGGTCGCGACCCCGCGACCTTCAGCGAGTTCATCACCGCGTCGATGACCAAGCGCAACCGGGCCTGGGTGCCGAAGATCATCGAGGTGGCCGAGGCCGGCGGCGGCTTCGTCGCGGTGGGCGCCGCCCACCTGGTCGGCCCCGACAACGTCCTCGGCATGTTGACCGCCGAGGGCTGGACGGTCCGCCGGGTCACCGGGCCGTGATCGGCCCCACGGATCCGGCCCGCCGATCCTCCCCCGTCGATCCTGCTCCGCGCGCTTGACTCCCGGCGCCGCGACCGGTATCCGTGTCCCGCCTCGCTCTTCCATCCATGCGCGGATGGCGGAATTGGTAGACGCGCTAGCTTGAGGTGCTAGTGGGTAACTCCGTGGGGGTTCGAGTCCCCCTCCGCGCACCACCCCAGCCGACCGCCGGTGACCCCGGCGGTTCGTCGTTTTCGGCGCTGGTTCGCTCCCGGCCGCCTCCGCCCGGCGAGGCGCCCGGGCATCGCTGACGGACAGCGGCGGATGGTGGCCGCCGTGACGATCCGTCCCCAGCGCCGCATCGAGTTTGGCTAGACTCCGGCGTCCCACCTCCCCCACCTGAGGGTCGCCTATGTCGTTCGTCTCGATGCGGTTCGTCCTGCCTGTCCTCGCCCTGGGCGCCCTGGCCAGCCCGGCGGCCGCCCAAGCCTTTCGCGAGCGCCACCGCTGCGGCACCGACCAGGTGTCGAAGGTCGATCCGAGCCTGCCGGTGCCGGCGGCCGCGGGTGGGCCCCGCACGATCTACCTGAACCGCACCGGCGCGACCTACCAGGTCCGCGGCAGCACGGACTCGCTGGCCGGCAACGTGTCGAGCGACGTGCTGAACGCCAGCCGGACGACCGTCACGATCCCGCCGCTCGGCGCCGGCTTCAACTGGACCTTCATCGCGCAGTGCGTGCGCGACGCCTACGCGCCCTACGACGTCTTCATCACCGAGACCAAGCCGACCAGCGGCAACTTCATCGAGGCGGTGGTCGGCGGCAACGGCACCGAGCTGGGCTTCAGCCAGAACGACCTCTACGGCATCGCCGCCGCCGACAACTTCTGCGGCGTCACCGAGCGCGGCATCGCGTTCTCGTTCTCCGAGACCCACCGCGGCGTGTCGGGCCAGGATCGCGAGCTGTGCGCGACCATCGCCCACGAGATCGGCCACCTGGTGGCCCTCGAGCACGAGACCCTGGCGGCCGACGAGATGTCCTACGTCCCGGTGTCTCAGGCGTGGCCCAAGAGCTTCCGCATGGAGAACTCCACCTGCGGTACCACGCCGGGTCAGAACCGGCCGTGCTCGTGCAACAACACCCAGCCGGCGCTGCCGAGCGGTAACACCAACTCCCACGTCCGCCTGGTGCAGTTCATCGGCCGGCGCATCAGCGAGACCATCCCGCCGACCGTCGCCCTGGTCGATCCCACCGGCGGCACCGTGCGCCGCAACTTCACGATCGCCGCCACCGCGTCGGACGCCAGCGGCGTGGTCCAGGTCGAGTTCGCGGTCGACGGCACGATCGTCGGCACCGACGGCTCGGCCGAGAACGGCCAGTACACGATCGACGTCACCGGCCTGACCGAGGGCAGCCACACGATCACCGCCACCGCCAGCGATCCCTCGGGCAATGAGGGCACCGCCACCGTCACCGTCGACGTCACCTTCGACTGCGGCGGCTGCCCGGGCGGCCAGACCTGCTTCGAGGGCGAGTGCTTCGTCGCCAACGGCGAGCCGTGCTCGCCTGAGGTCGCGTGCGTCGGCGGCGAGTGCGCCCAGACCGCCGAGGGCACGAGCTTCTGCACCCAGGTCTGCGATCTCGGCGGCGACAGCTGCCCGGACGACGGCGCCTGCGTCGACGTCAGCCGCGGCGATGGCTTCGGCCTGTGCGACTTCTCGGACAGCGGCGGCTGCGGCTGCCAGACCTCGTCGGGCGGCGGCGCGCCGTTCGCCGCCATCGGCCTGGGCGCCATCGGCCTCGGCCTGATCGTCGCGCGGCGCCGGCGTCGCGCGTAGGACGGTCGGGCGCGTCGCCGAGCGCGCGCCGCTCCGACACGTCGCCGATCGCGCCCGTCGCCGATCGGCGATTCCCCGAGACGGATTTTCGCGGCGCGCGCCCGCGAGCGGAGGCGGGATTGGGTATTGTCGGGGTCCGTGGGTTCGTCTCGCTGGTTCCGCGCTGCTCTCCTGGTCGCCGTCGTGGCCGTCGCGGCCTGCCCGCGCCCGCGGACCCGGACCACGACCGACGGCGTGACCGCGTCCGACACCGACACGTTCCCGCGCGACTTCACGCCGCCGCCGCCGCTGCCGCCGGCTCCCGGCGCCGATCCCGCGGCCTACGGCGCGGGCTACCTCGACCTCTTGGCCGCCCGCATCGAGCCGGGGTGGACCCAGTTCCTCGAGGACTGCCGCCTGCGCCTGCCGCCCAGCCACCCGCTCAACAGCCCGACCCTCGAGGCCACGCTCAACCTGGTGATCGACGTCCACGGCGCGGTCGTCACCAGCGAGCTGGTGGCGCCGAGCGGCGACCGCGAGTTCGACGACGCCGCGGTCGGGGTCACCGCCGACGCCGCGCCGTTCCCGGCCCCGGCGCGCGAGTTCCTGTCCGACGACGACCTGGTCTACGTCACCTGGCGCTTCGCCCGCGATCGCCGCCAGGCCGGCGCCGCCACCGCCAAGCTGACCCGGATCGAGTGGGGACTCGAGCGCGCGGTGCCGCGCTTCCTCGACGACGGCAACCTGACCGAGGCGGCGCGCCGCGTGGCGCGCGCCACCGACCGCGCCACCGACCCGGTCGCCGTCGGCTTCGGCGAGCGCATCATGGCCGCGGTCATCCGCGAAGGCCTGGCCAGCCCCGACGCCGGGGTCCAGCGCCTGGCGATCGCCGCCGCCGGCGCCGCCAAGATCCGGGCCGCGGCCCGCGAGCTGCGCGCGATCGCCGACGGCGCCATGGACGTCGGGCTCCGCGGCGAGGCGATCACCGCCCTCGCCGCGGTCGGCGACACCGACGCGACCGCGCTCCTGACCACGATCCTCGAGCGCGACGCCGGCGCCAACCTCGAGCTGACCGCGGCCACCGCCGGCGCCCTGGTCGCCCTGGGCGCGGGCGATCGCGTCGCCGCCCAGGTCAAGGCCTGGTTCGACACGGGGAGGGCCGGCGCCGCGCCCGCCGATCGCGCCCGCACCTGGGCCGCGCTGATCGCGACCTCGGGGGGACCGGTGCCGACCGCGATCCCAGAGCTCGGCCGCCTGGTCAGCGCGAGCGAGCCCCGGGTGCGCGCCGCGGCGTGTCGCGGCCTGGGCGCCGCGGCGCCGGTCGACGGCGCGGCCTGGAAGGCCCTCGGCCGTGGCCTCAAGGACGCGGACGCCGGCGTTCGCGCGGCCTGCGCCGGGGCGATCGCCAGCGCCGCCGCCGCCGGCGGCAAGAGCCGCGCGACCTGGTGGCTGGTGGCGCCGCTCCTGCGCGATCGCGACGAGCGGGTGCGCGCCGCGGTGGTCGCCGCGATGGGGCGCCTCGACCCGCGGCGAGCCCGCACCGATCTGGCGCCGATCGGCCGCGACAAGAGCCCGCTGGTGGCCGCCGCCGCCGCCGAAGCCGCCGCCCGCGGGGGCGACGTCGAGGCCGCCGCCGCCCGCCTCGGCCACGACAGCGCCACGGTCCGGCTGGCCGCCGCCGCGGCCCTCGCCGACCACGGCGGCGACGCCGGCCGCGCCCGGCTGGCCGGCCACGTCGACACCGACCTCGCGGTCCGCCTGCGGGTGATCGGAGTGCTGCCGGCCGGCGACGCCTTGATCGCCGCGACCTCCGACCCCGACCCGGCGATCGCGATCGCCGGTCGCCAGCGCGCGATCGAGGTCGCCGGCCGCGGCCCGAGCCTGTCCGTCACCGCGGCGGCGATCGCCGAGGCGGCGCCCGCCAGCGCGACCCGGGTCCAGCTCGCGGCCGCCTGGCTGGCGGCGCGCTGATCGGCCGCGAGATCGCGCCGCGGCGACGCCTCGTGGCGCCCCGCACGTCGGCGGCTGCAGGCAACCCGGAAGCGGCGGCCGTGGTCACACCGGGTCGGTGCCATCGTGCTATCAACCCGCCCCATGATTCGCTCGTTCGTCCTCGTCCTGTCGCTCGCGCTCGCCACCACCGGCTGCGATCAAGGCGTCGGTCAGCGCTGCCAGAGCACCGCTGACTGCGAGGACGGCCTGGTGTGTGTGGTCGTGCAGGAGCGCGGCGTGTGCCAGTCGAGCTCGACCCCGGTCGGCGCCGACGCCGCCACCGACGCCCCGCTCGACGGCGCGATCGACGCCACCGCGATCGACGCCGCGCCGCCGGTCGACGCCACGCCCGACGCGTGAGCGCAGCCTACCGGCGATCGACGGGCACCGCCGCCCACGGCGTCGGCGCGACCGCGCCGTAGACGCAGCGAAAGCCGACGTAGGGCAGCCGGGCCTCGGGCCGGATGATGGCCGACAGGTAGTGCGGGAGATCGACGCGACCGGCGAAGGGCGGATCCCGCCACGAGCCGCCGCGCACGTGGCCGGCGTCGCCCGACGGATCGGGGTCGCGCACCGGGTTGCGCCCGGGCTGACCCAGCAGGCCGCGCAGGCTGAAGGAGTCGAGCACCCACTCCGCGACGTTGCCGGCCTGGTCGGCGGTGCCGTAGGGGCCGTCTCCCGCGCGCAGGCTCCCCGGCGGCGCCGCGGTGGCCCAGCCGTCGCGGTCGTCGGGATCGCCGACCTGCCGCTCGGGGCGCTGAGCCGGCTCCATCAGGCCCTCGAGCTCGACCAGCACCGCCGCCCGCGGCTCGCCGTGATTGAACCGACCAGGCCCGCCGCGATCCCCCCACGGCCAGGTCCGGCCGTCGGTGCCCCGGGCGGCCTTCTCCCACTCGGCCTCGGTCGGCAGGCGGCCGCCGCGCCAGGCGCAGAACCCGGCGGCCTCGCCGCGGGTGACGTTGACCATCGGCTGGCCCGGCCCGAGGTGGCGGGGATCGCCCTCGAGCAGCGCCGCGATCGGACAGGCCCCGGCGTGGACGCAGGCGCGATAGGCCTCGACCGTGACCTCGAAGCGATCGATCGCGAACCGATCGAGCCAGACGTCGCGCGGGGTGCGCTCGGCCATGGCCGCGAACCAGGCCGCGCAGACGTCGAGCCCGTTGCTGCTCAGCGACTCGACCCGCCGGCACTCGTCGAGCAGGACCTCGAGATCCTCGAGCGGCGTGCCCATGATGAAGCGGCCGGCCGGGACCTCGACCCGGGCGGACTCGGGGCGCTCGACCCGGACCAGGCGGCCGGCGCGCCCCCCCGCCGCCGCCGGTCCAACCGGGGCGACCGACGCCACGAGCGCCGCCACCGCGATCCCGAGCCCAAGCGCGCGCGTGGTCATGGCCTCGGCCAGTGTGCCCCGCCGCCGCCGCCCGCGCCAGTCACTCCTCGTCGGGCGGGCCGACCTCGAGCCATTCGACCGCGGCGATCGTGAACTCGCGCTTGCCCTTGGGGGTCGTGATCGTCACCTCGTCGCCGACCCGCTTGCCGAGCAGCCCGCGCGCCACCGGCGCGACCAGCGAGATGCGCCGCTTCTTGATGTCGGCCTCGTGCTCACCGACGATCGTGTAGACCGCGGTCTCGCCGGTGTCGGTGTCCTCGATCGTGACGGTGGCGCCGAACTGCACGCGATCGCCCGACAGCTTGGTCGGGTCGATGACCTCGGCCAGGGCCAGCTTGCTGTCGTACTCGCGGATCTTGGCCTCGATCATCCCCTGCTCCTCCTTGGCCGCGGAGTAGTCGGCGTTCTCCGACAGATCGCCGTGGCCGCGGGCGATCTCGATCGCCTTCGCGTTGTTGGGGCGATCGACCTCCTTCAGGCGCTTGAGCTGCTTGCGCATCCAGGCCTGTCCGGCCGGGGTCATCGGGAACTTGTCAGCCATGGCATCACCGGGCCGCAGGCGGACTGCCCGCGAGAGATCGTTGGTACCCCTGGAGGGCGCACACCCGCAAGGCTTGGGCGCGGGCAAGCGTGATCGCCTCGAGCGCCGCCCGGGCCCCCCGGATGGTCGTGAAGTAGGCGATGCCGTTGCGCAGCGCGCCGCGCCGCAACGACTGCGAATCGAGGATGGCCTGGGCGCCCTCGGTGGTGTTGACGACGAAGTCGATCTCGCGGTTGTCCATCGCGTCGACGCAGTGGGGCCGGCCGTCGAGGACCTTGTTGATCGCGCGGACCGCCAGGCCGGCGGCCTCGAGGGACCGGGCGGTGCCGTGGGTGGCGACGATCGCGAAGCCCAGGGCCACCAGGTCGGCGGCCAGCTCGGCCGCGGCCGCCTTGTCCGAGTCCCGGACCGACAGGAAGGCGACGCCGCCGGTCGGCAGCCGGACCCCGGCCGCCTCCTGGGCCTTCAGGTAGGCCTCGGCGAAGCTCGGGCCTAGCCCCATGACCTCGCCGGTCGACTTCATCTCCGGCCCGAGGATCGTGTCGACCTCCTCGAACTTGACGAAGGGGAACACCGACTCCTTGACCGAGACGTGGGGCGGCACGGTCTCGACCACCCCGAGCTCGGCCAGGGTCCGCCCGGCCATGACCTTGGCCGCGACCTTGGCCAGCGGCACGCCGATCGCCTTCGACACGAACGGCACCGTGCGCGAGGCCCGGGGGTTGACCTCGAGGATGTAGACCAGCCCGGCGTGGACCGCGAACTGCGCGTTCATGAGGCCGACCACCCCCAGCTCGATCGCCAGCGCCCGGGCCTGGCGCTTGACCTCGTCGACGATCGCCGGCGGCAGCGAGTACGGCGGCAGCGCGCAGGCCGAGTCGCCGGAGTGGATGCCGGCCTCCTCGATGTGCTCCATGACGCCGCCGACCACGACCGCGCCGGTGGCGTCGGCGACCACGTCGACGTCGAGCTCGACCGCGTCGTGGAGGAACTGATCGACCAGGAGCGGGAACGAGATCTGGGCCGCCGAGCCGTCGCCGCCGCTCAGGCGATTGCGGACGAAGTAGTCCTCGAGGGCGGCGGCGTCGTAGATCCGCTCCATCGCCCGGCCGCCCAGCACGTAGCTCGGGCGGATCATCACCGGGTAGCCGATGCGGGCGGCCTCGGTCCGGGCCTGATCGAGGGTGTGGGCGATGCCCCAGGCCGGGGCCCGCAGGGCCAGGCGGTCGAGGACCGCGCCGAAGCGCTCGCGGTCCTCGGCGCGATCGATCGCGTCGGCGCTGGTGCCGAGGATCGGCACCCCGGCGGCGGTCAGCGCCACCGCCAGCTTGAGCGGGGTCTGACCGCCGAACTGCACGATCACGCCCCACGGCCGCTCGCGCTCGCAGATCGCCAGCACGTCCTCGAGGGTCAGCGGCTCGAAGTACAGCCGATCCGAGGTGTCGTAGTCGGTCGACACCGTCTCGGGGTTGCAGTTGATCATGATCGACTCGAGCCCGAGCTCGGCCAGCGCCATCGACGCGTGGACGCAGCAGTAGTCGAACTCGATGCCCTGGCCGATGCGGTTGGGTCCGCCGCCGAGGATGATCACCTTCTGGCGATCGGTCGGCTCGGCCTCGCACTCGTCCTCGTAGGCCGAGTAGAAGTACGGCGTGTGGGCGGCGAACTCGGCGGCGCAGGTGTCGACCCGCTTCCACACCGGCATCACCCCGGCGGCGCGCCGGGCGGCCCGGACCTCGCCCTCGCTGGCGCCGGTCAGCGCCGCCAGCCGACGATCCGACAGCCCGCCGCGCTTGTAGCGCCGCAGCGCCGCCGGCGTCACCGCGGCCAGCCCGCCAGCGGCCGCCGCCTCGACCTCGTCCTTGGCCATCTGCTGGATCTGGCGCAGGAACCACGGATCGATCCGCGTCAGCTCGTGGGCCCGCTCGATCGACAGCCCGAGCTGGAAGCCGCGGCCGAGCTGGAACAACCGCTCGGGGCCCGGCACCGCCATCGCCCGCTCGAGGCCCGGCAGATCGTCGGCCAGCGGCCCGAGCGGCGCGTCGAAGCCGGCGCGCCCGGTCTCGAGCGAGCGGATCGCCTTGCCCAGCGCCTCGCGGAAGGTCCGGCCGATCGCCATCGCCTCGCCGACCGACTTCATCT
>Ga0075163_10005546_pt1 | contig 16800 bp, 18 predicted proteins | sample JI1023141ADNA_FD_71478 | JGI IMG/M metagenome (GOLD analysis project Ga0075163, IMG submission 71478) | Wastewater effluent complex algal communities from Wisconsin, to seasonally profile nutrient transformation and Carbon sequestration -... | ecosystem: Engineered > WWTP > Effluent > Algae...
GCTTACCAAGATGATGGTAAGGTAAGATTAGATCATTTGTTCTCTGATGGAGATGCTTCCCAGCTTATGTTTTATGAACAAAAAGATAAGACATCGTGGAGAAAACCTGTAGACTATCTAAAAAATGTTAACTTTGATAAACAAAAGAGCATCGCAACTCTTATAACAGAATGTATTAAAATACTTGGCAAAGACTTATATAAAGAGAAAGCCGACGAAATTTCTGAGTTCTTAAATAAGACTTATAATCCAACCTCTAATCTTGTAAAGAAATACTGTATACAAGTTGTTACAAAATGGCTAGTACCTAAGAATAAGAATATTAAGAAAGATAGTGATAAAGGCACTGTCAATGATTTTAAAATTAATAAGAAAGCATTAAAGGCTTTTATAGATAATGATTTAAAATGGTTCTCCGATTTTACACAGAATTGGATCAATAAATATGTAAATATGATTAAAAAAGCAAAAATTAAAGAGAATAATTTAAATGCACCCACCTTAAAAATTATTAATGACCCAGAATCACATCTTGCTGGTTATTATACTAAAGCTACTAATGAAATCTATTTAAATATTGATACTCTAGAAATTAAAGATCTTATCGAATTCCGAACACTGCTACAAAACAAAAAGATTATAACACTTGCTTTAATTGATGAGATTGATATGAAAAATGATGTATGGAAGAAAATATTCGGTATGCATATGCCTTCTTCTACTCTTATACATGAACTTGAACATTGGAGAAGAGAAGATGGTGGTAAACATGAAATGCATGGCTCGATTAGTTATGCTCTTTATCCAGGCGATATAGCAGAGACTCGATCTTTTAATGAATCTGCAAATGCAGTTTATAGCAAAGTGATTGAAACCGGTTTATTCGATGAACCCTTTTAAAAGGGTTTTGGGAAAAACGTTGAACCTTAATAATTTGCGATTAAATTATGATATTTTTACGATTAATTTACTATTGATTAATCGTAAGAATAAAATCGTTGATACAGTATCCAGGATTTATTTGTAGTTTAAGAATTTTGAATTGTTTTCTATTCATCATCTGATAAGTCTGATAAATCTGATAGATCTTGTTCATCTCGTATTTCATTATTATATTGAACTTTAGTTAAAATTTCATCTGGACTAATTCCATATTCTTTCCATTCATTGGCATTTTTTGGAGTTCTTTCCAATCCTAGACCATGTAATTTGTGATATAAGATTACCCATGATTTGAGTTTATCTTTATGTATGTGTGGCAGATTATCTTTCTCATTCTTAAGTTTATCCATAAAAGAGTGAATGAGTTTTAGTTCTTGAGGCGTACCATCTTTAAATTTACCAGCTTTCATTTCTGATTCAACAAAAGCTTTCCTATTTTCAATTCTAATATCACTAAAATCATCATTAAGATTTGTTATTGTTTTTTGGTTCTTTGTAAGAAGATTTTGTATTTGCATACTCTTAGATATTTCTGATAATTGCTCGACCGTAGATCCCGTCAATTTAGCTAAATCTTTAAGTTCTGATTTACTCATCTTGTCAATGTTGGATAAATCTGGTTTCGTCTTCATTGACATCATCTTGCTGCGTACATTATGCATTGCTTTAGTGCTTTCCATCTTTTGATGTAATTTCTTTTTAAGTTCGGATCTGCTAATTTTCTTATTTTCATTTTCTGTCATTGTCAACTCCTATTTATTAGTTTAATTTATTTTTTATTATAAGATTCTCCTTAAGTTGCAATATTAATTAAAATAATTTTCTTGTCAGATTTTCTCGAGACCATACCAAGGAAAATTATGTTTTTAAAAACTAAATATGCAGTTATAATAGCTCATTGTAATTCTTGTCAAATTTATTGCAAATTTATTTCTATATTTTTTTGGGAAAAATTGAGAGCTGAGATTTTAGACTTTAGTAGGGTTTTATAATATTAAATATGGAAAAATTGCGACAATTTCTTGAATCTTGTAAGACTGATAAAGCTACTAATGTTACCAGTCTATCTGGTGCATGGGGTGGTAAGTGGTTAATACCGCCTTCTAAATATTTAGAGTTTTTAACATTATATTCCGCTGTTATAGCAAATAAGAATATAATTAGATTAGTGGAAAAGAAGTCAGACCCAACTGAACTTTTTCGTTTTTGTGCTGATATTGATATATCAGAGGATGATTATGATAAATACATAAAAGATAAGGAGTATCCTAATTTTATGAACACAATTATTAGTATTTATAAAGAAACTATAATATTTTATCTAGAAACTGCTGATGAAAATACTGATCCAATTATCAGTTGTAGACTGAGCAATCCATTAAAATGTCATTTAAATTGGCCTAAATTAGTAGTCTCAAATTCAATTGCAAGTTCACTTAGAGAAAAAACGATTGATAAGTTGCTTGGTGCTTTTTCAAGCCTTAACATTCCTAAAAATATATGGGTGAAATGGATTGATAATAATTGTTATACTTTATCTGGGCTTAGATTATTAGGGTCTTTAAAGAGGAATGAGACTGATTTTACTGATAGATATCATATCATATCATCATACGATGAATTTAATCACCCTTTAAATCCAGTTCATACTTGCAAAGAATCTGATATACTTTTAACAAGTATTAGAGTTTATAATTCAGATAAACTGGTATCTCTAACAAAGGAGGGTGAGGATATGATGAAACATGATAAACAGATAACTATTCATTCAGATAAAGGTGGGAAACTATCAATTCTTGATAAACAAGAGCCTCTACCAGAATTTAAACAAAAATATATTAGAGATGTGTTCGCAAAATCATGGACGACTGATTATTATCCTAAAGAAATAATTGATTTATTTACCTTGGGAGATGTTAAGCAGTTTGGTAATTGTTTTTGTATGTCAAATAAGATAAGACTTCCATGTTTAATAAAAGGTGCATATCATAAGCGATTAACACCTTGTCATTTTCATTGTCTAACAGCTGATGGAACAACTTTAAAGTGTTATGATGAGGAATGTAAAGGATGTACTTATCCTGATATTCCTATACCAATATCAGATGAACATAAAAAATATATTTTTATTAATATTAACATTAACAATGGTACAATAACTAACAATTATATTGATACAGTCACGAGCTCAGATACTATATCTAATAGTAATCAATTAGATTTTGTATCTGATTATCCTAGAATATCCCACTACAAGGATAAAGATAAAGATATAATATTATTAAAAGCATTAAATGGTAGTGATACGAACTTGGCACATTTGTTGCATATCATAACTGATAAAAAATGGATTTATCATAAAAATACAGGGTGGTGGAAGTGGAATGGTGTTAGATGGAAACAAGATGGAGATACAGGTTTATTAAGATTAATTCACAATTCAATACCAATATTAATTAATAAAATTAGAGAACAATATGCGATAAATATAAAAGATAATTTAAAAAAAGTAGCACAAATAGATAAATTATTAAATAAGTTAGATGCTGGAGACTTTAAGAATAAAGTACTTAAAGAATCAGCTTGGGTATATTCTGATATAGATAATATTGACATAATATCAAAATTAGATACTAACCCATATTTGATAGGGTTTAACAATGGTGTCTATAATCTAGAATCAATGACATTTGAATCCGGAAAACCAGAGGATTATATTAGTCAGAGTACGAATTATGATTATATTCATAAATCATCATATGATGATGAAATGAAAAACGTTGAACAGGAAATTACAAGCTTTTTAGAAAGTATCATGCCAAATAAAGATGATAGGCATTATCTATTAAAATTATTATCAACAGGGTTAATTGGCAAAAATCCAGATGAGCTTTTCCATATATTTACAGGTGTTGGAAGAAATGGTAAAAGCAAATTGATAGAGCTTTTAAATGCCACCCTTGGAGATTATATAACATCAGTAAGTTCTAGTTTCTTAACGAGTAAGATAGGGTGTGGTGAACAGGCGAGTCCACAACTTATGAGTCTTAAAAAGGCGCGAATCGTCATTAGTTCTGAACCTGATCATGAAGGTAAATTAAATTCAACAATTATAAAACAATTATCAGGTAATGATCAGATATCTGGTAGAAAATTATATGGTGAACAGCAATCTTTTAAACCATATTTTAAAATAATATTATTATGTAATGATATTCCTACAATTAACACATCAGAACCAGCAATCTGGTTAAGGTGTAGATGTTTAGACTTTCCTACAAAATTCGTAGATACACCAAAAGAGGCGCATGAAAGAAAAATAGATAAGGAGATATCTAAGAAGATTCCTGGTTGGAAAGCAATTTTTTTTAATATATTGATAGAGTATTTTCTTCATTGGAAGAATGAAAATCTGCAAATGACACCTAATATGGTGGAACGAACTCATGAATATCAGGGTGAGTCAGATCTTGTACTTGCATGGCTTACTGCAAGAACTGAACCAGCTACTACTCATCTACATACATGTGAGATGTATAATGATTACATAGGTTGGTATGCAGATTTAAATATTGGAAAGAAATGTATTAGTCAGCTTGAATTTGCAAAAGGTTTAAAAAAACATGTAAATGTTAAAAAAGGTGTATGGACAAACAATTGTAGTAAACAGGGTGTTAACTCTCTTAAACTAAAATAGATTGTATTGCAAAAATCTCTATTTTAATTGGGAAAAATATATTAGTCTAAATTTAGCCAAACTCTAAAATCTCAACTCTCAATTTTTAAGACTTTTTCCTTGGGGAGAATTTTAATAAATTTTGACAAGAATTACAATGAAATTAATATAACATCATAAAAAGCTCTTAATAGTTTTTTAAAGTTTTTTATGATGGTGTTTATTTTTATACAAGGATTCTTGTCATTTTTACAAGAATTAAAAGATCAAATTAAATTTTTAAAAGCCATATTTGATGAAATTTTAATGATCTCAATACCCCTTTACACCTACCTGATAAGCAATCCAATTATCATTAGGAATATTAGGATAAATCTCATGGATTATATTTCCATATGTCTTTGTTTGTTAAATGTTTGTTATTCATTAATTCTTAATAGAATATCAGTTACCATCCATTTTAATCAATACCCTTACCAAAGATCAAAATCCTATTGCATCAGGATTTGTTAGTGATTATGATTTTTAATGAGCAATTGTTTACAAAATGTCCTCTTTTATGACATAAATAGCATTGATCAAGTGCACTATCTATATCTTTTATAAGTTGATTTTTATATTCAGTAGACAGTTGAATCTGACAATATGAATCACCTCTTACATTTTCTATACCATATTCAATTACATATTTCTTAAAGTAAGTGTTTTCATCGAAAATATCAGCATTAGTTTTTAATATTATTGGCTCTTTAATAGGTGGATATAATGCTGTCCATTGTGCTCCCTCACCATTTTTGTGCTTTAAATATCGCTTTTCAACATTTTTTGATTTACCTACATAATATTTTCCATTTGTTAGTTCTAATAAATATATTGAGTCTGGTAAAGTTGATTGCAAATCGATTATATTCCCATCTGATTTCTTTAGTTGAGTAACTTTATCATCACTCTTTAATAAACGCAATTTTTCGACTCCTTGTTTATTTGATCCGTTAATTCTTATGTTTTTATGTACCTGTACATGTTGAGTTATACCTTTAACAAAATGAGATGCAATCGGAACCTTTCTATTACCACAATTCATAATGTGCCAATTTTTAAAATCTTCATATAATACACTTGTGTGAACATTTTCATCACATTTTTCTGTTCTATCATTAAGCCATTGTAAATACATATCAGAGTCAATTTGATATTCACGTGTTCTGTTTAACATGTTAGGGGTAGGTTTTAATCCTTCATTATTATAGTGCACTAAATTTTCTAACAATAGATGGAAAAATGCTAATCTCCAGGAAGGTAATTTTTGGCTCAGAGTTTTATCTAATTGTCTTTCATGTGATAACTGTGGATTAATTACAAAACTGGTCGGGAACGTTAAACATCTACATCTTAACCAAACTGCCGCATCAGTTGTATCGATTTCAGGGATATTATTGCATAATAATATCATTTTAAAGAATGGTCGAAATGTTACTTGTTCACCATACAATTTACGCCCAATGATTTCATCATTACCCGACAAACCTTTTATTATAGTTGCATTCAACTTAAAATGGTGATCTGGTTCTGATCCAATAACTAATCTTTTATTTCTTAAAACCATTAAGTGTGGCGAGGCTTGATTAGGTGAAGATATTTTAGCTGTAAGAAAACTTGAACTAACTGACTCAAAATAGTCACCAAGAGTATATTTTAATAATTCTGATAATTTGCTCTTACCATTTCTACCAGACCCAGTAAAAATATGAAATAGTTCATCAGAATTTTTACCTATCAACCCTGTTGCTAATAATTTTAACATATAATGTCTATCATGTTTATCAGGCATGATACTTTCTATAAAGTTGTTAACAGCTATTTTTTCAGAATCAGGTACATCATTATCATATTCATAATCTAAAAGTATACTAATATAGTCATTATATTCTATTTTACGAAATTCCATCTTTTCTAAATCATATACTCCATTCATAAAGCCAATTAAATGTGGATTTGTATCTAATAGCTGAGTAATTCTTATTTTACTATTTTGCGCAAAAACCCATTCAGCCTCAGATATGATTTTACTTTTATATTCCTTAGTTTCTAATTTTTTTATAATTGTATCTATTTGACAGAGTTTTGCATCTTTATTATTCTTTTTATTTGCATAATTATTATCACTATTAGTTAACATCTTATCATCTAATTGATCATATTTATCTCTAACTATTTTTAAAAGCTTATCACCAATCTCATTATACAATAAATTTATAATATCACCATCTTCTGGCCTCCAAACTGACCCAGTCCAATACCACCACCCATCATATTTAGAATAATGCAATCTATCATGAAAGCAACTATGCAATAAGAAAGCCATACTAGCTTCACCACCATTTAAAGCTTTTAATAATATTTTATCTTTTTTTTCATCAGAAAATATGGAAATTTTATTTATATCTTCCATAAAATTTAATTCAACTGATGAGCAAGATTTTATTACTCCATTATTGTTATTTGTAATATTGTTATTAATTGTAATATTGTTTACATACAAAAATTGTTTAACCTCTGGTTCTAATGGAATAGCTATTTCTGGATATCGCTTTCCCTTACATGCTTCATCATAACATTTTATGTATGTTCCATCTGGTCCCATAACATGATAATTACAACTACACTCCCTCTTATGAAAATCACGTTTAATAGGACACAACATTTTCTTTCGATTTAGCATTGTGTAATAATCTTCTACCATTATTATTTTACCAATTGAAAATGATTCCAAAACTTCTGGACTATAATTTGCAGTAGTCCACGAATTCATGAATGCTCTTTCAATATATTGCTTTGTAAGTGGTGGGATATCATATGATATATTACTCACGGTTCTCATATCATTTATGATTTCTGTTGGAATATTATCTATGTTTTTCACTGCTTTAACAACTATTTTATTTGAATCATATGATTTGAGACACTCTTTTCCAGCATCACTTAATTCTGTTATTTGTTCATTATCAGATAAAACTCTTATACTAGTATTTTTAATACTATCTAAAGTTAGAGACTGTAGATTTTGAGGAGAATTCTTTTCATTAAAGCCAGTTATCACATAATAACGATCAGCCTTTCTTTCATGCATTTTTAATGACCCTAACATTCTTAAACCAGTGCACGTATAAGAAGCTTTGTCAATCCACTTTTCCCAATCACCTGAATGATAAGATTTTATTAAAGCTAAAACTTTATCCCTTATTATTTTACCATATGTATTATTAACTATCAAGTTTGGCCATTGTAAATGACATTTAGAAGGTTGATTGGCCCTGCAACTGATTATTGGATTGACATAAGTAGTATCAATAATAAATAATTCAGAAATTATATTTTTATATATTTCAACTATGGATGACATTAAATTGTCTGGTAATCCCTGTTGAAAATATATTTTAATATCATCTTTTGAAATATCAATATCTGCAAACATACGAAAAATTTCATTGTTATCTACCTTTTTTTCAACGAATTTATAATTATTGTTTAAAATTTCTTTATAATATAATTCTAAAAATTCATGATAATTCTCTCTTGGTATGAACCATTTACCACCCCATTTACTATCTAAACTTGTAACGTTTGTGATGGTCTTACTTGAATGTTTTGCTAAAAACGTTTTTAAATCTGTCATTAAGATTAAAAATATTTAAATCGAAAAATTAGCAATAATATACATCAATTTTGAAATGATAAGTTCTAATTGAGTTAATTAAAAAATTGTATCTATTTATAAAAATGATATTTTCATTATTAATTTTATTTATAGATTTAAACTGGGAAAGAGCTATTATGTTTGCAATGGCATATATACCAATACTAATATATCTTTTAAATAAATATAATTATTTGATTTATCCTTTCAGCTTATTTTTAACATTAGATTTAATTTATGGTTTATATATGGCATACAAAAAGAATACAGTTGTGACAAATCCAATAAGAGTTGATAATGTCAATAAGGTTGATAATGTTGAAAATGTCAATAAGATTTCTAATGTTGTTAAGGTCAATAAGGTTGAAAGAGTTGATGAGGTTGAAAGAATAGCAGATGAAAAGGTTAAAAAAATTAATGTAGCAATGACAAAGAATATAAACGATAATCCTGAAATTGTTTGCGCTGGTGATGTATGCTATATTAAACAAAAGAAAGACTACGACTTAGATTTAAAAGCTGAGATGAATCATAACTTAAACTTATTAAAGAATGACCATGGTACAGAGCATAATAATCAGAAATTAGAACCTAAACTAAACTCATACACAGACCCAAGACCAGAACCGAATCTGGGTCTTGATCCAGAACCGAATCTGGATCTTGATCCAGAACCAGATAAAAACTATAATACTTATCGTAAATATAATGATGTTGTATCAGAAGCTTTCACAGAATATGATATGTATACAAGACCTGCTATTGATATAATTGTCGATAATGATGATAATGATGATGATGATATGGATACTGCTAATTATGATACTGCTGTTTCTGGTATGGGCATAAAGATTTTAAATGATGATTACAATCATTACAATAGTAATGCAACTAACAATAATAATTTTAAAATACAAATTAAAGACTACGAATGATTATATCATATATACAAAAAATGAAAAATTATATATTCATTTTGTTTATTCACTAAACAAAAGGAAAAAGATAATAGACAATGAATGAACAAGAAAACGATGAAGATGAAAAATACATGATATCATGCAAACATCCAGTAACAGGAAAGAGACTGACTTGGTATGTTCCTGACTTGAAAATCGTAGATGGATATAGGTCTCATCATCCTGTTTGTGTACTTAAATACATACCAGAAAGTCCTGATGAAAAGCCAAATGATAATATGATATGTCTGGATGATGAAGACTGGTTTTATAGGATTCTTGATAAATATAATGGCGAACAGGTTGCAAGATATGATAGAGGAGATAAATGGAATATATACAAAGATCAAATTGTTGATGTAGTTATATTGTCATTTGAAGGTTTTAAAAAGATATCTGAAAGAATTTGTGGTGATGCAATGAACAAAGAATATACATTCAAAACATTTATTCGACAACTAAATGAAGAAGTCTTTAAACCTCAGGAAAACTATATCAACTATATGGCTCGTTTTTAATAGCATCTTTTTTAAGTTTTTAAAAAGCCATAAATGGGAGGAAAACTCTACCATATACTTTGATATATTTTGTTATTATTTATTGTCTGAACATCTGTACCATTTCTGCGTTCGAAATAGACCCGTCCAGTGTTTCCCTCTTACAAAGAGCTCATCGTAATTATCATTTTCAAACCATACACTGCAACCATATTCAGATCCAGTCATTGGATCTATAATCGTACCACATGACCAATAATTTTCATAAGGGACAAGGTCCCAGATAACCTTGGAACCAACGACAGGTTGTCCAGCAAATCTGCCAACTCTTAACTTTGTATCAGCTGGTAATTTTAAAAGCTTTGTAATAAAAGCCTCTATCGTCTTCTTATTATTTTCATTTTCAACTGTCACAGATTTAAAGCAAACATGGCTTTTTTCTTCCTTGGTTTCATCATCTTGTGTCTTCCATTCACCTAATAATTTTTCTTCTTTATTATCTGCTACCATATCTGTTTTATCTATAAGTTGTATTACAAAAAAAATGTAATATTTTGGCGCATATTCTATTTTCAAACTTAATTTCTATTGATTTAGTATTGATTAATCTAAATTTTAAAGATTAAAAAAAACGCTGGATCCTGTATCAGCAGTTTTATTTTTACGATTGATTAATCGTAAAAATAACATAATTTAATCGTAAATTAATCGTAAAAGTTTTTTATTTAAAAATCTTTCTTCCCATGAAAAACTTAACAGATTTCTTTAATACTTTCGCAAACCTTATGCCATTCAGGATACTTTAATGATTTAAGCACTGAATCTTTCCATTTCATATATGTTTCATCCCTATATCCTTGTTTTTCTTCACTACTCAACTCTTCTAATAATCCTAGATCAAAAGGAAATGTAAACTTACCATTTAATATGTAAATCCTCTCCTCCTCATAAGCTGATGGTACTCCTAGGTAATGCAGTTTAAATAAAGGATTGTTAAAGAACTCCATTAACTCTTTCATTGTAAATGTTTGAGTAGATTGATAGGATTCATACATCCCTTCTAATAGATCTATTGCTAATATTAACTTGTTGATATGTGGGTCGTTCAATTCATCACTCTGGATGAATAATGTATTACGCATACTTTCTCCACCAAGATATGCCATTTGAACTATTCTAAACTTTGTTTCTACAGTTTCTGTCATCTGCAATATATTTATGATTTAAATATAAAATAAAAAGCATATAATTTATAATCAATTTTAAAAAATGATGAATTGGTTGCCTCTTTGAGCTAAATTACATATTTAGGTGGTAAAACATGAATAATACATTATCAATTAAGGAATATGATATGTGGAAAGAATCTAAACTCCATGAGATTGATACTAACTTCATAGATGATACACCATATTTTACTGCAAGAATGGAATTCTTTCAGGTTTGGAAAGTGAAAGTATTAGAGAAATACCGTAAATCAGTCTATGATAAACTCGATTATCAAGCTTTCAACAAATCCTATGATATAAGTGTTCTTTTATTACCACCATACCCAAAGAACAGATTAGAAGAATTCGAAAGATTAAACAAAATCTATCTTCCAATCTCACTCAAATTCTATCTCTTATATATTTCTAGATGGATTGGTAAATACTATGGAAGTCTCTTTAATATTTATGACTATAATTTGTTCTATGATGATTATTATAGTAAAGATAAGCAACCTGATCATACTAAAATACGCTGTGGCTACATAGACTTATGTAAAGATCATCCAATATTTAATAGTAATGATTCTTTATCAGATATAAAAGATCTTTTAGGATGCGTTCCTGATCTGGCTGAAGCGGAAGCAAAGGACAGATTAGAGAAACCATGGATATTCGAATATGAGAAATCTAGAGATTGCAGATATATTAATCCTAACAAATATTTCAGATACTGTGCTCTCAAGAACATAAAGAATGAAAAAGACTTTCCAATCCTGGTTAGACCTACATTCTCAATTAAACCAAGTAATTGGGTGAAGAGATGTGTTGATGCAAATGAATTTATAATTCAAAAATGCTCTTTATGCACTAAAATTATTTCAGACTGTTTGCATCAATGCGATACCTGTAATCAAGACTTATGCGATTCTTGTTATAAAGAAAATAGGTGTGGTTATATGAATCACAAAGTTATTCATATACCTAAAAGACCATATATAGATAATGTAACAGACTATGATCTTGTATGTGATACAAGATCAGATGATTTTAGTATCTATAAATCCAATTATTCAAATACTCTAGATTCTGCACCTAGAGTTGAAATATCAGAATCAGAATCAGATTCGGAATCCAATTCTGAATCAGATTCTAATTCAAACACTGATAGCTCACTTACAGCTTCAGAATCTGATTCATATATAAATCAAAATTTAGAAGATAAATGGTTTAAAACCTGTAATAAAAGGATAAAAGATTTTCCATATTACTATAACTGGAATCTTGATTCACATATATGTTTGGATTGCTATAATAAAGCTATCGTCGATTTTAATGATTCAATCGTTAAAAATTATAAATTGTATGAAAAAGAAGAGGATACAGCTAAAGTCTCTAAAAATAAAGAAGATATGGATAAAGATGATAAAGAAGATGATGAAATATACGAATTTTATTATAAAAAAATAGGTAGTTATGATTTTGTACCAGGAGCAATCGTAATTGGCGAATATGGATGTGGAGAATTTGAGTACATTATCCTAAATGGTGAGCACAAAGGCAGCATAATTGCAGTAGGCGGCAAAAGATGGAGTTCATTCTTTCATTATCTCACCTCATATAAACAATACAATATTAAATTATAAAATATTATTAAATCTTATTGACGATATAATGCTCTTTTGGCGATAAACTTGTATTATACATGATATTGTTTAGACAATCCATCTTTGCTGGCCAAGCCGTCTGACAGATTGGAAACTGTTGCTCATCCTTAAAGAAGATATTCGTATTCCTTCTAAAAAAACTCGACAGATTCGTCTTTTCAGATTCGAAATTACATGGACTCTCTACTGGTAATGCATTTACAGGTATTGGGTTTAATTCTGGTTTACCATATGGGGCATGTCTTATAAGTTCTACTTGTGTGATCATATGTGGCGGAATTGCATTATCCATTATATTCGTTACAACATTATTTGTATTGGAAATTGCATATGGCGACGCATATGCATTAAACGTTGAGACTGGTCCACATGGACTCTCAACTACATCCGATTCCACATTATCGAATATTGCTTTGTCAGTAAATGCTCCTGCATTTGCATTAACTTTTAAATTAAATAATCCAGAAAGATTTGAAAATGATCCTGCACTATTTTGTGGAGATTGACCCGTCAAAGTTGGTGATGTTAACGCCTTTGCACAGTTATTTATGTTACCCTTGATATATTTCTGGACTTTAACATTAGATGAATCGTCACAGCAATTAAACGGTTGATTACAATTCTTTAAGTCTTCGTTATAATCATAACCTCCTGTTTGTTCACCCTTATACGGTTGCTGCTGCTGTTGCTGTATAGTCTTATCATTATATTTATATATGATTAGACCTAATATTAGAATTGCTATTATAATATATATTCTATTATTCAACATTATAGTATATGCAAAGATTTTTTGATTGGTATTGCTAATACGCACTATATTTATATTTAAATTAAATATAAATATTTTCTCTTTTATGACAATAATTGAAAGCTATTTTATCAAATGACTTAAAAATCTATGTATTTTCCGTCGTGAATCATTCGTAATATGATAATATGTATTATCATCGTCACTATAATACCTTATTTCAATATCACATTTATTAGATACAGAATAAAGCGACTGTTCTTCTGCTATAGGAAGATAATTCGATACTTTAAAGTAGCATGATGATGGGATTTCTTTTAGAAAAGTAAACCACTCTCTATCTGTCATAGATAGTTGTCTAACCATAGTCATTCCTTTATATCTGCTTTCTGTCATATTGATTTTGTAGATAATGAAGAATATCGGTTTTATAATAAAATCATTTTTTTAAATATAGCCATACCTTTTCAAGTGTTTACATATTATTCTTCGAGCATCATTTGTAACATGATGATATATGATATTCTCTTTAATATAAAATCTTGATGATACATTTATCGAAGAGATTAATGTTTCGGATCCTTTCGATTCGTCTTTGTTTGTGACTGGATACGAAAAATAGCAAGATGTTTGTATGCTCTCACAAAAGAGATCCCAGTATTTGTCATTCACATATATAGTCTGAAAAGGTTGACTGTCCATGTTATACCTACTCATAGTCATAATGCAATAAAATTAAAGTATTTATTTTTATATATAAAACATATTTACAAAGATAAATCATTTTTTGTATAGGATCAAACTATAAAATACTATATTTTTCTCTTAAATATCTCTGTATAATCTTTCTGCTATCATTTGTGACATGATAATAAACAATCTTATCTTTTTGATAAAATCTTGCTTTAATACTTTTAGAAGATATCATATATCTGTTACCACCTAGATACGCAGAATGTCTGGTTACAGGAACTGAAAAAAAACAAGATGTAAGAATTTCTTTAGTAAAAGTTTTCCATTCACTCTCACTTAATATTAAAGAATTGAATAGATCATCACAAAAATATCTACTCGTTGTCATTTTATAGAAGACCAGTAAATCTACAATTTTATCATTTATCAATTTTATATCATTAGATAAAATGCTGATCTTTCAATATTTTTGTATCTTTCTTCTGGTTCATTTGTTACATGATAATACCCGCAACTAATTTAATGTAAATTTTTTACCTCTTTTTTGGTATCAGAAAGACTAAATTAATTCATAATCTATGAAATGTTGTACACATCTTTTAAATGTTTTTGTATTTTTCTTCTGGTATCATTCGATATATGATAATGTACATAACCATCCTTTATATAATATCTTGCTTCAATATCATGATTATCTATTGTTTTAGGTATTGACGTGCGTACAATATAAGGTAATGTGAAAAAACAAGATGTTAGAACTTGTTTGGTAAAAATTTGCCATTCACTATCTATTAAGAATATGTATTTAATTTTTCCACTCAGTTGATATCTACTCATAGTCATTTTTATATCACATTCATAAAGATAAAAGTCTAAAATCAATTTTTAATACCTATTTAACACATCAATCTGTCGTAAAATCTTTAATCTTTTATCATTCAAAATATGATATCAATGTTTATCGAAATTTACGTCAAATTGATCAAGAATGGACTATAAAAATTTGTGTGAAATTTACCCGAAATGCGGCTCCTTATCCTTGTGTTGGGTTTCCTACAAAGTGATTGACGCTGAACAAAACGAAATTAAATATCAATCAGAAAGAAAAGAGCTGCTACTAAAAACAACAATGCTGAAAAAGAATCAAATCGAAGAACTATCCTTGGACTTGGACTTGGACTTGGAGCAGGACGTGAAATGTTGATGAGCTTGTTCGTATAAAAGTCCAATTCGTGGCAATAAATGAATTTCATTTATAAGTTTCAATCGATTCAACATTCTTTTGGCAAGAATGACTTGCCACCATCTTTCAATAACATTGATAGCATCCATTCGTTTTTTCTTAAGTGCCACCCTTTCACGGTAAATCCTTCTATTTTGAGATCGAATACTTCTATTTTGAGATTGAATACTTCTATTGTGTGACATGGGTATTTTTACCATTGGAATTGCAAGATGTAGATCTGGATTAAACCAAAATCCTATAGAATTATAAATTGTCATTACATTATATGAATTACAAACAATTTCAGATCTGGGAGGAATGTAAAGCTGAATTTCCATAGTATATCTATAAGGTTCTTTTAGAATTTAGAAAGATGGTAATCAAATTTTGGAACATCGCTACATACAAACCTCAGGATGGTGCATTGAAGCATTGAGATTGTCTACAAAAACTACGAAAGAATCTTATATTTACTTTGTTTTGTTTTAATATAAGAAAAAATGATTAATACTTTCAACTAAATAATATAATTTCTTTGACTATTAATACCATATTTATCCTTTAAAGATTTACATATCAATCTTCTGGTATCATTCGTTATATGATAATGATATACACCATTACCAACATAATATCTTGCATAAAAAACACCAAACTTATATGTTTTTTTCGATTCGTTTAGATTCGAACAATTTAATGTAAAAAAACATGAAGTTAATACACTATTAGTAAAGTTAATCCACTCTTTCTCCGTTACATAAAAATAAATAAATTCAGCAGTATTCGTATACTTACTCGTAGTCATTTATTCTCTAATATTTAAAATAAACTCAGTTTTAAGTTTTTCAATTTATTTCTAAAGTTGAACTAAGTGACATCTTCAGGTAGGGAGGCTAAAAAGACCTTTAGGGTTTCTCCTAAAAGGCTTAACCAGCTGCATAATATTCCGTCCATCTTCTAGCAATATCGTTAAACTTGTTTACATCATGCTTATATTGATTTGCAATCTCTGATACCAATGGATCATCCGGATTCGGTTCCGTTAAAAGTGAACTTATACTTAACAATATCTTAGAGACCGTTAATGCCGGACTCCAATGCTCTTTCAATATATCTAAACAAATATTACCATTTGGAGCAATATTAGGATGATAGATCTTTGTTACGAACTGCACTAATGGTGCTTTGAATGGAAATGTTTGTGGGAAATATATCTTTAATCTAAAGATTCCACCCTCATAAGGACTATCTATAGGACCAACTATTGTTGCATTCCATGAATGTATATCTTCATTTTCAGGACCTGCACTGCAATTATCTGGTGGGTCTTTTGTGATCTCTTCTAATTCTTTCATAATACGTCTAGTGCAACTCGTCATTACTTAACTTTATTACTTATTTTCTATTTTTTTCTATTTCTTTACTTTAATAACAGTTTTTTTAATCATTTAATCTGATATTGAATGAGAGTATACATCATTTTTT
>Ga0075163_10005547_pt1 | contig 16799 bp, 12 predicted proteins | sample JI1023141ADNA_FD_71478 | JGI IMG/M metagenome (GOLD analysis project Ga0075163, IMG submission 71478) | Wastewater effluent complex algal communities from Wisconsin, to seasonally profile nutrient transformation and Carbon sequestration -... | ecosystem: Engineered > WWTP > Effluent > Algae...
AAGGCAAGAAGCCTTTACTCAAATTCGGACAGTAATTGAAATAGAAAAGCTTTAAGTACGCGCCCGTAGCTCAGCTGGATAGAGTACTACCCTCCGAAGGTAGGGGTCACAGGTTCGACTCCTGTCGGGCGCGCCAATTCTCTCGTGCCTAAGTTGTGCCTTGGCCTGTGCCCAAGCCGACAGATTGGTGGGAAAAATGAGTAAAGGCCAGGTGCCTTTAGAGCCGCGGCTCACACTTTGCCGTCAAGGCCGTGATATTTGAATTCAACGTCTCAATCCTTGCGACAAGCATGCACCACTATGGGCTCCATCCATAGCGAGCCCTCCCAAATGACGACGCTTTATAAGAAATCTGTCGATTGTGCGGTCTGCCTTACAACACAAGAAATAACTTTAGTTGGCAGCACGAATGCCTTCGGTTCGATGGACTTGGATATGCGTCCTCCGCCAATGGAGCGCAATACTTTGAAGTATCAGATTCATTGGTGCGAGGAATGTGGGTTTTGCGGACCCAAGCTGGCTTGGTATGAAGGTCTTGATGTGGGGTTGGCTACAGGCAGGGATTACTGTGCCGTTCTTTTAGACAAGGCCTATCCCGACCTGGCAAAAATGTTTAGGGCCCATGGCTTCCTGTCTTCGATGGCAAAAAATCACGTGGCGGCTATAAGTGCTTACATGAAGGCTGCCTGGGTTTGTGACGACTTCCCATTGATAGGGGAAGCGGCAATTGCTTGCCGCAAACAAGCGTTGAGCTTGCTACGCGTTTTGCATGAATCAAGGAATACCTACACCAGCGATCTGGTCACCGACCAAGTACTAAAAATTGATTTGCTCAGACGCACAGAGCAGTTTGATGCCGCAGCCGAACAAATATCGGCGCTCAGCAACGGTGAGCTAGCGGAAGTGCTTCGTCAAATCCTGAATTTTCAGGCTCGATTGTGTTCGTCGAAGGATATCGCCTGTTATCAGGTTTCCGATGCAATGATCGAAATTGATAAAAAATAAATGACGAAATAGAAGTCGATAGGTGTTGATCCGAATATTCCAGGAGAGGTTACATGTCATCCATTGTCCATGACGAATCCATCGCTGACTCTGATTATGGGCTTGCTCCACAAATCCATCGGTGGATATTGCGCATGCTCGTACCACTGGGAGGGCATCGTCAGTTGATTGCATCCATGGGATACAACAATGATTCTGTCGTCGACTATATCGGATTGACACAACAAGCCGATTCAAACGGCCCCAGTTTTGATGCCCATGCAGCACGCACTCAATTACGTAAGTTGTATTTAGAGGGAGAAGAACGGTTTAAGTCGGCACAATCGCCGTCCATGCTTAAGGAAAACCTTGCCCGACTTGCGGACTTGGTCGGTTTGAACGAAGTGGATTGCCAAATACTTGCCTTCGTCATTAGTTTGCGGACTGAGCGAATCCTGGATGAAGCCAATGAAATGCTGACGGGCATGTCGTCATCGAAGACAGTGAATGCCTTGTCGGTAATTCTTGGGCTTGATGAAAAAGATGTGCGGGATGCATTAGGTCCTAAGAGCAATCTGGCACGCTCGGGTCTCGTCTTGCTGAATCGTAGAGAATCCGGATTTTTAACTCAGAAATTGGAACTGATATCCAATGATTTTGCAGACCAAATGTGTTCGGGCGAAGCCGATCCCGTGTCCTTGCTTCGAGGAACGGTAAATTTAGCCGACTCGCCGTTGCTTTCGTTAAGTGACTACAGTCATCAAGAAGCCAACTTGAAAGTCTTGGTGCCGTACCTCAGGCATGTTCACGAGACTAGGAAAAAGGGAGTCAATCTCTTTTTGTACGGCGCACCTGGAACGGGAAAGTCCCAGCTGGCAAAAGTGCTGGCAAAAGAGCTTGGCTGTGAGCTCTTTGAAGTTGCCAGTGAAAATGCCGGAGGGTATCCGGTTAGCGGAATTGGGCGTTTGCATGCCTTTTGTGTAGCTCAGAGTTTCTTTGCCATGAGGAAGTCACTCATCCTGTTCGACGAGATGAGTGATGTCTTTGCAGACAATGAGGATGACTATTCAAATCGAAGTACAGCCAATTTACGAAAAGCCTGGGTAAACCGTTTGCTGGAAGAAAATCCTGTTCCAGCGCTTTGGCTATCAAATGGCTCCGAGCGTTTGGACCCTGCCTTTATTCGACGTTTTGACATGGTGATTGAATTGGCTGTGCCGCCCAAGAAGCAACGAAAGCAAATCATTGAAAAGGTCTGTCAGGATTTATTGGATGAAGAGACGGCTGCTCGTATCGCCGAATCAGAGATACTCGCTCCAGCGACCATTACGCGTGCAGCAGATGTAGTGAATTCCATACGAAATGACATTGGGAAAGAAGCAAGTAGCCGAGCAGTTGAATTACTTATATCAAACACGCTGGCAGCCCAAGCGCATCCTGCACTACGAAAATTCGGTAACAATGAAAAGCCAATTGTTTACGACCCTGCATATCTAAATGTAGATGTGGATTTGAATCGTATTACTAAGGGCGTCATTTCCAGTCGTACGGGGCGATTTTGCTTATATGGCCCGCCAGGCACAGGTAAGACTGAATATGGTCGTTGGTTGGCGGAACAAATGGAGCTGCCACTCGTGCTCAAGCGAGGGTCTGACTTGTTGTCAAAGTGGGTAGGCGGAACAGAAAAAAACATTTCAAATGCTTTCCAGCAAGCTAAAGAAGATGGCGCGGTATTACTCATCGACGAAATCGACAGCTTCCTGCAGGAGCGCAGGAACAGCCTGGCCGACTTTCGGGTGGGCATGGTCAATGAGATGCTTACCCAAATGGAATCGTTCAATGGAATTTTTATAGCCACCACCAACTATATGGCAGGTTTGGATCAGGCTTCATTGAGGCGATTCGACATCAAGGCGAAATTTGATTACATCAAGCCGGCCATGGCGTGGGAGTTGTTTAATAAGCAATGTGCTGTACTCGGTATCTCCAGTCCGACAATGGCGCATAAGCAGCGGCTTGGCCGCCAATCCCAGCTAACGCCTGGCGATTTTGCTACTGTTGCCCGTCAGCATCGCCTCTGTCCGATTTATTCAGCGGAAGCGTTTTTGGCCAGCCTTGAGGCAGAGTGCCGTTTGAAAGAAGGAGCAAAAGCCGCCATTGGTTTTATATAAGCAGCATTTGATTTTCCACTGATGTACTCAAAGGGGTTGTTGATGCGCGCTTTATCCAAATCAAAACTAGTTTCGTGTCGCCAATGCTCCAAGCGGATGTGGCTTGAAATTCACCATCCGGAGCTCGAAGTAGAAACTCCGCAAACAAAAATGAGTTACGCGATTGGTCATGCGGTGGGCGAGATTGCCCAGCAACTTTATGGTGAGGATGGTAAAGCCATATTGATTGAAGTCGACCGTCAGAATTTCAATGAAGCCTTCGTCAAAACACAGCAGTCATTATCTGCGAGAGCCATCATATTTGAGGCGGGATTCAAAATCGAAGGGGCGCTATCATTCGCGGATGTCTTGCTGCCAATGGGAGGTCAGCATGCCAATCAGTGGCGCATGGTCGAAGTTAAGTCGGCCACCTCCGTCAAAGACTATTACCATGACGATATTGCAATCCAGGCGTTTATAGCCCGGCAAGCCGGCCTTGAGTTGCAAGCAATTGCTTTAGCCCATGTTGATAACTCTTGGGTATACCAAGGTGACGGTAAATATCAGGGTCTGTTGAAAGAAGTTGATTTAACCGAAATAGCTTTTTCGCGTGAAAATGAAGTAAAGGCCTGGATCAATGAGGCCCAGGCAATTGCGGATAAAGTAGATGAGCCGAAAATTCATACTGGCAAACATTGTAAAGAACCTTTCGACTGTGGATTTCTTGCTTATTGTGAATCCCAGGAACCTCGAGCAGAGTTTCCGGCAAATTGGCTGCCTCGCATCCAGACTAAAGCTTTGAAGCAAGCCATATCAGAAATGGACGTGGCGGACTTACGTGAGATAGACGATTCACTTTTGAATGAAAAACAACTTCGGGTCAAGCAACATTCGATTTCAGGATTGACCTATTTCAATGCTGATGCAGCACGAACCGAGCTAGCCAAATACCCGCTACCCGCCGTGTTCCTGGACTTCGAAACCATCAACATGGCCATACCATTATGGAAAGGAACCCGGCCGTATCAACAAATTCCGTTTCAGCTGAGTGCGCACCGAATGGACGGAAACGGCAAGTTAGAACAGGAATATTTTCTTGATTTAACCGGGCAAGATCCCTCGGAAGGATTTGTAAAAGCACTCATCGATGTCTGTGGGAAAGAAGGGCCTATCTTTGTCTATAGCGGCTTTGAGAACACTCAAATTAAAGCATTGGCAGAAAGGTTTCCACATCATGTGGATGACTTAAACGCCATTTGCGCACGGCTGGTGGATTTGCTGAAGATCGCACAAGAACACTACTATCATCCATGTCAGCAAGGCAGCTGGAGCATCAAGAAAATATTGCCCACGATTGCGCCAGAATTGAATTATGACAATCTTGAGGGCGTTCAAGATGGTGGGTCAGCACAGGCTGCCTTTATGGAAGCAATTTCCCCGGGAACTTTAGTGGATCGAAAAAAACAGATCGAAAAGCAGTTATTAGACTATTGCGCTATGGATACTTATGCGATGGTTAAGCTTTGGCAGTTTTTCAAATAGGGTTTATGCGAAATCGGACAATAAAAAATGAAGACTAAATAGAGCACGCCATAAGATGACTGAACTAAATGCAGAAAAGCAGAACGAATTTATTAGTGACTTAATGAGCGCTGATATGGCGATTCGCCTAGCTAAATCAAGTCCCGACAAAATCACAAACTGGGATATGCCATTTCTAAATTTTCTAAGTAAAGAACTTGGTAACGCTGAGCATGAATCAAAGTCAAAAATTAGAGACATGATCGGTGCACATCGCGAAACATTTCCCTTAAGCCCTTTGTTTTCCGATTGTACATTGCTCTATCCACTTGGCCTATGCAGAAAGGAAACGGCTGTGACGCAGGCTTTGGCTTGGTTGCTTTCACCCAGCGAAAACCACGGGCTAGGAAATTCTTTGTTATGTGCATTTATTCAGGCAATTCCTGAGACAGACGAAAAGAAAGCACAGCTTTTGAGAAAAGTTAACTCTCGTGTCAATGTTCAAAGCGAATACGCAATTAAAGATGTGGGCAGAGTTGATGTTGTTGTATATGGAGATGATTGGGTAATTGTTGTTGAAGCAAAAGTTGATGCGTCGGAAGGGAAAGACCAAACGGTTCGATATGCAAAATGGTATGAAAACGAGCGTTATGAGCCAACGTTTGTCTATTTAACACTTGATGGTGCTCGCCCAAATTCCGACCAGTTTTTATTAGTAAGCTATCGACAACTAGCCAAACAATTTATCGCAGCATTGAGGATTTGCACGAGTGCGCCTGGATTTGGCTACGCAAGGCTATTTACAGCAGGCCTTCTGCGTGACTTTTGTGACATTAGGCCTTCAGGAAATATTGAAACGATTATCCGGAGCAACTCTTTCGAGCTAGAGCAATTGCTAAGCCAGGAGATTTTCATTGAAAGAAAATAAATTAGGGAACTCTATTGCCTTGGGTTTTTGGGCTAAGCATGTTGAAAGCGTAGATGCTTTATATGAAGCTTATGTGGAGTCAAGTATTTTTGAAGAGGCGATTAGAAATCTGCCGCCCTCACTCTCAAAATTATGTTCGGATGAAAAAATTCGAGATCAACTTATCAATATATTTGATGCGGCAGAAAAAGACTGTGATCCTTTGCTTGAGTCGACCATAAGCCGAGTTCAATCTGTTTTTAGTGGTAACTTAAGGCTGAAGTTTGAGTCAAAGCGAATCGTCGACTGGAGTAAAAGTTTAAATGTCAGGCTTAAACGAGATCGTTCCGATAATCGAATTGTAATCGGTTGTAGTATCTGGACAGCTGCAACCCTTGGCATGACGATGTATCTAACCATGTGGACTAAAGGCGGCAAAGCAGCTGCAGAAAGAAACGCCAATATCATTTTGGATTGCTGTGGAAGTAAACCCTTGAAGGGCTCGGAAGACAAAAACGAGTTGGACTGGGATAACGGAGTGATTATTCTTAGCAGGGTAGCTTTGGCTGACTTTATTCGCGAGAAATCTGAATTTGAAGTTGATTTGGATGAAGCTTCAAGCGGCCTCATTAAACAGTTGCATGACAAACTCCCAATTGCATTGGTACATATTTTGGAAGCGCAGTAGTATCCGACTAAATTAATTAGTGATGATTTTGCGACCGAAGACAAAGTTAGCGTTGAGGAGGTTGGTCTATGGCTATCGATTTGACATAAGTGTCTTGAGTCGAAAAATGCATGCGGCATTCAAAGCAAAAATTTGAATGCAAAATTCCATTCGTCTCCATCGTTAGGCGCCATCCTGGGTGGAGTTAAGCAAAATTTTCAGCAGACCTTCTAGGTCCAGCCCATGAGATCTAACTGACTTTTGACGAGACAATTGGCTCATTATTGGCATATCATCCCAACCTGAGAGGGTCCTAGTAGGGCCGGTTTCAGGGGCGCTCCTGACCAATTACTGGTAAATGCGCTTGTTGCCTTGGCAGCAGTCCTAGGTCTGGGCCAAACGGATCCTCTCAACTCATATGCCTTTTCGGCGCCGTGTGACCTCGTAGATTGAATACAGCTTCCTTTCGTCCTTGACTGGCCCGTGTGGTGATTTGGTTATGTCGCGCTCTAGAACAACTCGGACGATAGTCTCCTGCCGGTCAAAAAAAGTTACCCTCGCTGTCACTGCTTCGTAAAAGCGCTCACGCGAATCTCCGTTAGGTAGTGAAATAGTTGTGGATGGGGTTAATCTTTTGGACTGCAGCCCGCTAGATGGCTCGAGCATTTTGCTGGCGCATGGCAACAGAAGCAAAGATTGCAACATCCTCGATTTGGACCTTCCTATCCGAGTCATATGTCTCCAGCCTCGGTTTGTAACTTTCACACCTCCAAAATCTTGAGCGTTGGATCCTGCGAAGCTCATCCAGTCTTTGTAGAACGTTCGACTACGCTCATGTACGCTCTTGCTGCCGGCATATATCTTGTTTGGGTGGCTAGTTGACCATTTCACAGATGTCGGCGCGGCAATATGAGGTAATGATCTAAGCTCTGCCCATCGCCAACAGAGATTAAATAGGGCTGATTTGCCTTCCCATCCTGCAACCGTATGGCGCAAATCAAACAAGACCCCGCCTGCTAAATCGAAGCTTGCAGGATTCTTGAGATCCGTCCAATAAGCCACTGGATCACCACCGGTAACTTTAGGGGGAATAACATTAATTAATATTGCGGGTCCCGGGAACGCGGACCAGCGCTTTCTGTGGTCAGCTAAATATGCTTTCCCGAGATTGATTTTATATGTGGCGGAAGTTGGTAATTTACGGACGTACCCAGTCTTGACTTGTGCAAAGATAACATCTCCAGTCGGGCCGGAATAAGCAGAGTTCTTTCGTCGCTTAAGTAAGATTAAAAGGTCTATGCTGTTGTCATTATGCGCACCCAAGACCTCGACTCCGCAGGCCCATTTTCCTTCAATAACCCATCTAAGCCAACTGATACCAAGTTGCCCAATATGGTTTGTGTCATGACTCTTCTTTCCCATAAGACCTATTTCAATTGTGATTCAATGATTCTATCTTGATGTTGCTGCAGTATCCTAGATAATCGTTTGCACTATGCCTCTCCATTTGTAAATGACTCGGAGTAGCCCGCAAAACTCGCGCCTTGGCCCTTACTTAGGCGGCCATAAAAACAGACTCTCATGATTTGAGACTGAACTCAGACAACATATGACCTACTGAAGCCAAATTAGGGTCATATGGCCTGTCTCAGCTCATTTTGCATGATGGAATTTGTCTCATTCGACAACGATGAATTGCGGCTCAGATTAATTAGGTCAAACCTCCGTCAAGGAGAAGCGCATGAGCTCGCCACTAGGGAGATAGTTGGCCGTTCTTCGATACTGGTTATTGGCAGTCCTACTTCGACGACACTAGGTTTCTTCTTACCACAAAGCACGACCAGCCTAAACCGCGAGCTGGAAGAGCGCAGCATCAAGCACACCTTGCGAACATGGACTGGTTGGTTGAGAGACATGGGGATCATAAGCTTTGGTGGAATGTTTACAGGGCTCTTTGATCAAGTTATTCCTGCAAGGTATATCTGCACGTCAAAGATTGAATCGATACTTGGAATACCAAGTAAAACCCACAGCCAAACTTCGGCTACAGCTTTTGTGCATAAGGCTGAAGCAGCAAGACAATTGTTATCGGGATCGAGCCCGCACTCCATAGCCGGAATTCTAGGTGTCTCGTCACTCTCTGAGCAGTTCATTGATTGGTTATCGGACACTCATGAATCTGACTGGCCAAAGCTCCAGGTGCCGCTGTTTGAGTTGACGTCACCAATCGAAGCTAAGGCCTCATGCCTTAAGATAGGGCTCGCATTTTGGCGCAGTGCCCGTTGGGAAGATGATTTTGTTATCGGCAGAATGGCCCACGTCACCGTGGATGACAGAGGTTGGATTGAATTTCAGGAATACCCGATTGACCGCTACGGACATCGATGGTCACCACCAACGAATATTTTGGATATCAAAAGTCGCGACTCCGTATACCAAACCACTGACGATTTGCGGCTAACTAAACTCTTCTCTGGAATTTCGAAATTAATCGAGATGGTTTTGCATTCACTCATACGTGTTGTCGAAAGTGAGGAGTCATCACAGGAATTGATTGATAGTCACGATAAAGCCACGATCGAGGAGTTTGTCGAACAAATAATGCTAGATATTAAATTGGAATTAAGTGCCATAAATCATTTAGTTCTGGAGAACATTTGTCCGTCAAACAATGCTCCGTCCGTATCTATCAGTCAGTATTTGTTTTCTGATGCTGATCCAATACGACAGCGACGAAGAACAGAGATACTTGAAAACTTTCCTCTTCTGATTGTTGAAGCATCGAAATCCGCATCTCACAAAATGGAAGAGATTATCGACAACGGTCTTCCGATATTTCGAAACATTGCCAAGCAATACAACTGCCCTGTCTGGGTTGCCCGTCGTGCACAAGAAGTATCCAGGGGCCTTGGGGATTCCGTGCTCCAAGACAAGATTGACCTTGCGACATTGATAAGCATCCTTACCTATCTCGGACCCCATACCCAGCCACCTAGCGAATCTGCACTGATCGGGCTTTTCAACATTTTTAAGTTGGAATTACATCTATGTCGCAAGGACTCATATTTCGATTGGCAGCGTGAAATTCTATTTCGTTCTGCGGGGCGACAGGCTCAGCGTGAAGGGTGGAGAATAACATCTGATACATTATTAAATATTGAGCAAAACATCGGACTTTATAGTCTCATGGACTATTGGGATGTCATGATTGAAAACATCGCCGATGTTATTGTGCGCCATCACAAACATGCTGGGCAGAAAGATATCGGCAGCTTCTTCATATCTATATTGAAGGAATGGCTTATAGACACGCCTTTACAGCAAATGAGTAATTCTGCCGGGCGCTGGATGGCCTTGCTGATGAATGTTGCACAGATGCAGCACCAGACCCATACCGATAAGCTATTGCCACAAACCCCATTGTTTGGATGGCATAGCTTGATCGAAAATCGTGTCCAGATTCGCCCTTTGCTGACCAGGGATGAATTGATCGCTGAAGCTGGCGATATGAGGCATTGCATCGCAGCCTATAACACGGCGGCTTCCTCATATCAGATTCTGATTGCTTCGTTAACATATGAGCTGACAGGGCAGCGGGCAACGTTATCACTTTTGCCTTTACGTGATGGCAGCTGGAGGCGCCAGGAATTGAAGGGTTACGCCAATGCGGTTATAGAGACGGGCTCTGTAATTGATCGAGCAGCAAACGAGCTTGTAGATTTTTTGAATCAACAAAGGGAGAGTCTGAATGCCGAAATCCTTGATTCATACCTGACGCAAGCTAAAAACAAGAGTGAATTGCTTGAACACTTTCGAAATGGTCGACCAATTATTAATGGGCTACCTTCCTACTTACTTAATAGCGTAATGCCGTGTTTTCCTGGCAATGGAACAATCGATGAAAGAATCCTGCGTGCCCATTCAAGGTTCTTGAAGAAAAGCCTAATGGGCCGAGATTCTATTTAGCGAACGCTTCCTCTATCAGCAAATATATAGGGTCGCTTTCCTCTACCGATGTAACTGAACAAGCTAAATCTTGCTCTCCGTCGGTAGTTTTCTTGATCAAGTTCTCCTGCATGGCTTGCCTAAGAACCATGCAGTCATTCTCATCAGACCACTCGATCCAGTCAGAGACATGTTCGTTGATGCTCTGAAAACATAGCTTGTCTTCAAGAGAATTCGGCGTTGTTGGTTTGAATGCTGTGTCTGTTAGTTCGTCATCGTCTGGATTTTCACACAAGAAAATTCGTGAAGTACTTTGTTTTGAGGCATTAGTAATCTTGAAATAGGTATCTGACCAACAACCGCCGCCCTCATACCAATGGCGGTAACCGTAAATAATGCCCGTCGATGAATTTTCATGTGTAGGCTCCTTTAAGAAGTAGAAAAGTGCATATTCCAGAAGCCGACCCTCAGGGACCCATCGGATTAAATATTGCAAATTTTTCACCAGTAATTTGGTCTCAGATAATGTTCTAGAATTGCGATATGCGAGACCGAATTCTCCCAGAGGCTATGTCGTTAGCATTGCATATTTGCATTTGATGCTGGGACTTATTGAACCCGTATTGACTGGGATCGCATCCAAACGACTTGGAAGAAATATCCGGGTGGACAAGTTCTACGAAGTCAGTTTGTTTTGAGTAAGTCCTGGTAATGCCCCGAGAGCAAGAGTTGTCTGGTTCAATCATAACCAAAATGATTATGTAATAGAATTAAAATGATTCGATGTGCTCTGCATGAAGAGTGGCATATAATCGCAGGAATTCTGAATAAAGGCTTTAGTGATGTTGACCCAACAGGCTGGAGAGTTAACTCAATCTCAGCGTGAACGATTAGCGTTTTTGGAGCTACGGATGTACTTCGTGGGTGAAATACGCCGTCATGATTTGGTCTCTCGATTTGGCATTCAATCAGCAGCTGCTACTCGGGACCTTGCTCTTTATAGGGAACTGGCACCGGGAAACATAGATTATGACTCACGTGCAAAGACTTACATTTTAGGCTCCAACTTCCAACCCATCTTTGAATTCACCCCCGATCGAGTAATTTCATGGCTCGCTCAGGGGTTTTGCAATGAGGGAAATGCTAAAACAATTACGAAATTATCACCGGAGACTCCCTCAAGGTTGACCTTTCCAGATATTGATGTACTAGCAAGTGTAACTCGATCAATCCGCCAGGAATGCCCATTACGAATCGAATACCACTCTATTTCTAGCGGGAAAACGAATCGAGAAATTGTTCCCTTTGCTCTTATAGACAATGGGCAGCGTTGGCACGTCCGAGCATTCGATCGAGCAACAGACGAATTTCGTGATTTTGTGATTACACGAATTAAACATCCGCATGAGATGAAAAGCACATTAGTTAATGTGCATGAGCGTTTCGATCAAGATATTCAGTGGACTCGTATAGTCGAACTGGAGCTGGTGCCACATCCTGATCGCCCAAGGCCTGAAATTACGGAAATGGATTATGGAATGCAGGGTGGCGCTTTGCGTATGAAGCTGCGTGCTGCAACAGTGGGCTACTTTCTACGCCAGTGGAGTGTTGATTGCTCCAAGGATCACGTTTTGAATGGGCCTGAGTATCGCTTATGGCTGAAAGATCATCTTGCACTTTACGGAGTCAAAAATGCAGTGATTGCACCGGGATACTGTAATGACGCCAGTGTTGAGCAGATAGTTGATTGAAGATGCAAATTGAAAGCCCCAGCATGAATATCAACTCAAAAAATAACAGAATTCTTGAACGTTTCGGTTTCAGTTTTGAACGAGGCTCAGCACATAATTCTCGGACAATCATGTTGTCCGAGTTGCAAGCACTCTTTACATATGTAGATAGTCCGGACGCGCAAAATACAGAATATCTGGAGGCTATTCAGCTGGTAAATTGCCTTGGGAAACGCTCAGGAAAAACCAGGCAGCTAACCTATCGCCACCTTGTTGATTTGTACTCACTTAGCCCGCATTTTGCGTTGTTTAGAGCACTTCGCTATTTCTGGAGACGAGATGTGAATAGTCAGCCACTACTAGCAGTATTGTGCGCATATTCACGTGATCCAATTTTCAAGGCAAGCTCAACTTTTTTACTGGCTTATCCAGAGGGCTCAACGGTTAAAAGGGAAGCCCTCGAAATGTTTATCGAGGCTATTGAGCCTGGTCGATTTAGTGAAGCCACCTTGAAATCTACGGCCCAGAATATCAATGCATCATGGACTCAATCTGGACATTTGGAAGGGCGTGTTAAGAAGATAAGGAAGAAGGCTGAAGCAACAACTGGTGCTTTGTCATATGCCCTGTTTCTTGGGTATCTAAAGGGCTTACGTGGGGAATCACTATTTAAGAGCGAGTTCACAAAATTACTTGATTGTAATTTTGATCGATTAATTGAATTGGCTGAGGATTCATCGCGCCGGGGATGGATTAGCATGAAGCGGGTAGGCAATGTGGTAGAAGTGCTTTTCCCAAATTTAATAACTGCACAGGAATTGGAGTTGCTACGTGAGCAGAGTTAAGCGATTAACCCAATCCTACCGAAGATATGTCGCGGTCCCGTGGCGCGATGACGCTGCAGCTGCTCAGCGTGTTATTTTCTGTGTATATAACGAAACGGAAGAGCTGCGACTCCGTGCAAAAATCGACGAGTTTGAGATTGCTACCCGTGAAGCAGGCCATGAATGGGCTTTGTTTGACTTGACGAATTCATTCCCCGACTGGTTGTCTTCTCAGCGATACGTCAATAGCTACTTTCAAAAGCCCAACTTATTGTCCACACTGTTGCCAAAGTATCTCAGTTTTATCGAAGCAGAGTTCGAGGTCTTTCTACACACTAAAAAAGTTGACGACAACTTTGTGGTAGCACTTCAAGGTGTTGGTTCCCTATTCGGCTTTCTGAAGGTTAAGGAAGTGGTGGAAAAGCTGGCGCCAAAAGTCAAAGGCAGGCTATTGGTATTTTTCCCAGGCAGCTATGAAGACAACAACTACAGATTGCTTGATGGTTACGATGGCTGGAATTACCTAGCCATACCAATCACTGCAGACAAAGAATTTTGAAACGAGGAAGATCATGCTTAATCGAGACATTTATCAAAAAGATCCTTCGACCCGCAAATTGGTCAATGAAGGTGTGGCTAGCGTTAACGATGAAAAGACGAGCCAGGCACTTTCAGTTCTTAGATATGAGCTTGATACCTTTGTTTGCGACGGACAGTACGAAAAGGGTCTTGAGCATATCCTTGAAGTCTATTTGAAGAATATCGATCAAGCCGAGCAACCCGCTGTATGGGTAAGTGGCTTCTACGGCTCGGGTAAGTCTCACCTAGTTAAAATGTTGAGAGCACTTTGGGTGGACAGTCGATTTGAAGATGGTGCTACAGCACGCGGTATTGCATCTTTACCACAGGGTGTTTGCGATCAGCTAAAAGAGCTAACGACACAGGCAAAACGCCACGGAGGGTTGCACGCGGCATCGGGAACTCTGGGCTCTAGCTCACGCGATAAGTCAGTGAGAATGGCATTGCTGGGCATTATATTTAAATCAGTCGATTTGCCAGAGCAATATCCGGTAGCACGTTTTGTCATGTGGTTGAAACAAGAAGGTATATACGACGTTGTGCGTGGGCATGTTGAGATTAGTGGTTTCGACTGGAATGAAGAGCTTGATAATTTCTATGTAGCTGAAGGTCTACACAAAGCTTTGGTCAAGGCCAAGCCGAACCTTTTTACATCGCTTAACTCGTGCGTAGATACGCTTAATAACCTCTATCCTTACGTGCAAGATGTTTCAAGTTCCGACATGCTAAAGGCCATTCGGCAAGCGTTGACTAACGATGGTAAATTTCCATTGACCTTAGTGGTATTGGACGAAGTACAGCAATACATCGGCGAAGACAGTCAGAGATCGATTGACGTGCAGGAAGTCGTTGAGGCCTGCAGCAAAAACATTGGCGCCAAATTGCTCTTTATTGGTACCGGCCAAACCGCAGTCACTGGTACGTCCAACTTGAAGAAGCTGGAAGGCCGTTTTATCGTTCGCGTTGAGCTATCGGATGCCGACGTAGATGCAGTAATTCGGCAAGTAATTCTTGCCAAAAAACCAGAAGCAAAAGCCCAAGTAGAAAAGGTGATGCAAACAAACCTCGGTGAAATTTCGAGGCACTTGTCAGGTACTACCATAGGCCATAGAGCTGATGATGTTCAGTTCTTCCCACAAGATTACCCAATCCTTCCAGTGCGCAGACGTTTTTGGGAAAGCGCACTTCGCGTGTTGGACCAGACGGGAACCGATAGTCAATTGCGTAACCAGCTTTCGATGATCCATAAAGTCATACAGACCAACGTGGACTCGCCAATCGGAAGTGTAGTGCCGGCGGACTATCTCTATTTTGATGCAGCCGACAAGTTGCTCCAGTCGCGCATCCTGCCTCGCAAGGTTCATGAGAAAACCATGATCTGGTCCAAGGGCAGTGACGACCAGCGCCTTATGGGGCGCGCCTGTGGTTTGGTGTTTTTAATCAACAAGCTGGCCAGTAGTAATAACGAAATTGGTATCCACGCTACTGTTGATACCTTGGCAGATCTTTTGGTGGAGGATCTCACTCTTGGCTCCAGTGCTTTGCGTAGCAAACTTCCGGGCTTACTCGACAAGTGCGATTTGTTAATGAAAGTAGGTGACGAGTACCGCATTCAGACCGAAGAAAGTTCCGCTTGGAATGATGAATTTCTTAGCCAGCGCAATAGTCTGGCAAACGAAGCTCATCGCGTAGATGCCGAACGCGATGATCGAATTCGCCGTCGTTTCGGCGAAATGGTGCGAAGTCTCTCTCTGGTGCAGGGTACATCCAAGGTTACACGTGAAATTTCCCCGGTTTTCGATGCACGCCTGCCGAGTGATGCTAACGAGAGGGTTTGTGTCTGGGTGCGCGATGGGTGGAGTAGCGATGAGAATTCTGTTCGTGCCGATGCCCGTCAGGCAAGTAATCAGTCTCCCACTGTGTTTGTGTTCATTCCAAAACGTTCTGCAGATGATTTGCGTCACTACCTTATCGATTTCAAAGCGGCTAGTGCCACTTTAGACAAGCGCGGCGTACCCAATACTGCAGAAGGTACAGAAGCACGTTCTGCTATGGAAACAACCAAGCAAACGGCCGAAGGCAAGATTCGCGAGCTATTGCAAGAAGCCTTTTCAGGCGCACGTGTCTTTCAAGGCGGAGGCAACGAAATCCCGGGTGCTAATTTGCAGACAGCAATTCTTGATGCGGCCAACAATGCATTGCAGCGCCTTTATCCGCAATTTCAAATGGCTGATAACGCAGGATGGTCCAAGGTTTACGAGAAGGCGCAAAAAGGTGCGCCAGATGCTCTTAAAAGCGTGGGTGATGATGGCGAACCCGCAAGGAATCTAGTCTGTAAATCCATATTGGCCTTCATTGCCGGAGGGAAGAAAGGCATCGACATCCGCAAGAATTTTGAGGGGGCCACTTATGGCTGGCCAGGGGATGCAGTTGATGGTGGTTTGCAGGTACTTCTGGTAGCTGGACTGATACGGGCGCAGGATGAAAGAGGGCAAACAATCGATCCAAAAGATTTAGAACGCAAGGTCATTGGCAAAACCATGTTCAAGGTCGAGTCTGCTACCGTCTCGGCGGCTCAGCGAATTCAGATTCGCAAGGTGCTGCAGAAAGTCGGTATCACTGCCAAACAGGGTGAAGAGCTGACTCATGTTCCGCAGTTCCTGCAGAGCGCGCATGAACTCGCTTGTCGAGCGGGTGGCGATGCTCCTCGTCCTGCAACACCGCTCACTGCAGGATTAGAAGAAATTCGCCTTACTTCCGGCAATGAGCAATTACTCGCTGTTTACAATCAGCGCGATGAGCTTAGTACCGCCATCGACACTTGGAAGGATCTTGCAGAACGCATCGATAAGCGACTACCTGCCTGGAACATTCTTAAACGTCTGCTTGCCCAGACAAATGGTTTGTCTGGAGCTGACGTTCTAAAAGTACAAGTTATCCATATTGAACAACAACGCCAGCTGCTTGAAGAGCCCGATCCTGTTAGTCCATTGACGGCCGGCCTTACGCAGTTACTTCGGGATGAGTTGAACCGTCTGCATAGCGAATACCAGGTTAAACATCACGCTGGTATGGCACGTTTGAGTGCTGATATAAACTGGCAGCAAATAGAACCTGAGCAGCGCAATCATCTGTTAGCGAGTGAAAAGCTGACCTTGGCGGACGCCCCCAGGGTGCAGGTTGCCAGTACAGAAGAAGTGATGGCAACAGTAGATCAATTATCACTATCTTCTTTCGCTGACCGAGTGGCTGCAATCGATTCCCGTTTTGATGCCGTGCTAAGGGCAGCTGCTGAATTAATGGAGCCAAAAGCGCAATTTATTCGTTTGCCAGGCAGCACAATTAAATCAGATGAAGATATGAACCAATGGTTGTTAAAAGCCAGAAGTGCCATCAAGGATGCACTGGCCCTCGGGCCGGTCATTATTCGTTAGGACTAATCAATGAAAATATCTCACCTTGTGTTGCACAATTTCAGGAAGTTTGAGAATT
>Ga0075163_10005548_pt1 | contig 16799 bp, 13 predicted proteins | sample JI1023141ADNA_FD_71478 | JGI IMG/M metagenome (GOLD analysis project Ga0075163, IMG submission 71478) | Wastewater effluent complex algal communities from Wisconsin, to seasonally profile nutrient transformation and Carbon sequestration -... | ecosystem: Engineered > WWTP > Effluent > Algae...
TTTTATTAAAATTTATATTCTATAAACTAAAAACTTTATACTTTAATTTATTTAAATAAAGCCCTAGTAGTCCAAAATAGTAGTCCAAAATAGCCTAGTAGCCAAAATAAGACCTATTTAGAGCTTGTTAGTTATTCTCTTAGCCAAAAAACTGTACAACGGCCAATCTGACTACTACAATATTTAACTAACAATAAATCTTAGAGGAAAATTAATGAGTAAAGACGCTTACAAAGGCCCACTAGAAAAAGTAAATGATTATTGCTGGCGAATTCCTAAAAGTTACAAACCAGAAATGCTAGTAGATGGATTAATTTATGCTGATAAAAAACTAATTCAAAAAATTCGCGAAGATCTAGCCCCTGAACAAGTGGCTAATGTTGCATGTTTACCAGGCATTCAGCTTGCTAGCATTGCTATGCCAGATATTCATTGGGGCTATGGGTTTTCTATTGGTGGAGTATGTGCAACTGACCCTAATGAGGGTGGAGTTATCTCTCCTGGAGGTGTAGGTTTTGATATTAACTGTCTTGCTTCCAATGAATTAGTACTCCATAAACATGGTTATACCCTAACAATTAGTCAAATGCAAAATCACAAAGCAGAAGTGGCTTGCTTTAATCTTACTCAAGTTCGTCAAGAGGCTACTACTTTTTTTAATTGGTTTAGCCAAAAGCCTAAAAATCGAGTATTTAAGCTAGTTACTCAATCTGGAGATAAGATTGAAGCTACTTCAGATCATCCTTTTTGGACTCCTAATGGAATGGTTCAATTGGGTAAACTAAAAGTAGGCGATAAAGTAGCAATGTTTCCATTCCAAGGTGTTGCTTATGAGCCACCATCTGATGATGTGATTATTTCAGAAGAAGACTTTAAAAAGGTTTTAGCTAAACTAGGAAAAACTTCTCAAGGAAATGCTATAAATCAAATACTAAAACCTCTTAAACAAGCCAATCTACTTCCATTACGCTATTCATCCTCTGCTTTGCCTTATTTATGTAAAATTCTAGGGTTTATTTTTGGTGATGGGTCAATACATTTTGAAAAAAGTTCTGGTAAAGGAGTGGTTTCATTTTATGGAAAAGAAGAAGACTTAGAGCTAATTGGCACTGATTTAAGCGAGATTGGCATCACACCATCGCGCATTTATACTCGCAATCGCCTACACAAAATGAATACAGTTTATGCTAAATATCAATTTGAGTATAAAGAAGCCTCTATTAAAGTAAGAAATTCTGGATTTGCTGCATTGCTTGTTTGTTTAGGCTTACCAATAGGCAATAAAGCTAAACAAGATTATTTAGCTCCAAAATGGCTTGATAATGCTCCTTTATGGCAAAAACGGCTGTTTTTAGCAGCATTTTTTGGTGCAGAGTTGACCAAACCAAGTTTAATGACAGGACATGCTCATACTTTTACCGCCCCTACTCTTTCAATGAATAAGCGTCCTCAGTATGTAGAAAGTGGACAAAAATTTTTAGAAAAAATTTCCTCTTGGTTACTAGAATTTGGAGTTACAACCCAGCAGATTGCTCAAAGAGAAGAAAAAGTTTTTTCTGATGGAGATGATACAATTTGGCTAAGGTTAATTTTGTCATCAACAAATGAAAGCTTGATTAATCTATGGAGTAAAGTGGGCTTTGAATATAACCAAAAACGTTCAGGGCTTGCATCTTTGGCAATTCAATATTCAAAATATAAAAAACAAGTTTTAGCTACACGTCAATTTGTCGCCAAAGCCGCTGTAGCGATGATTAGTCAAGGAACACCTCGTCAAGAAACATTCCAACAGCTAATAACACCTACCACCAATGAAAGATTTATTGAACGAGCAATATATTCTCAAAAAGAAGTTGCCCATCGTATTCCACAAGACTTCCTTACTTTTGACGAATTTTGCTCACAAGCTCTAGTTGGTTCAATAACTAGCGGCATGGTTTGGGAAAAAATTATTGCTATTAACCCATCAGATTATGTAGGAGATGTTTATGATTTTACTGTAAATCATCCTGACCATAATTTTATTGCTAGTGGGTTTGTTGTTTCAAACTGTGGTGTGCGTTTAGTTCGTACTAATCTTTTTAAGTCAGATGTAGAACCAAAAATAAAAGAGCTAGTTGATGAGCTTTATCGCCAAATCCCTACAGGAGTAGGAAAATCCGGCAAATATCATTTTGATAAAAAAGAGCTTCGTAAGCTAATGGAAAAAGGCTCTCGCTATTTGCTTAAACAACGTGATTTAGCTGTAGAACGTGATATTGAATGCACTGAAGCAAATGGATGTTTAGCTGATGCTGATCCTGAAGCTGTAAGCGACCGTGCTTTAGCTAGAGGTGCTGAGCAATGTGGCACACTTGGATCAGGTAATCATTTTTTAGAAGTTCAAGTTGTTGATGAAATTGTTGATGAAGAAGCAGCTAACATCATTGGTGTAGAAAAAGACCAAATTTGTGTGATGATCCATTCTGGTTCACGTGGACTTGGCTATCAAGTTTGTGATGATGCACTGCTTAAACTTCGTTATGCTCCTTCAAAATACAAAATTAAACTCCTTGATAGACAACTAGTTTGCGCTCCTGTTGACAGCCCTGAAGGTCAAGAATATATAGGAGCCATGCGAGCAGCAGCAAATTTTGCTTGGTGTAATCGTCAGCTTTTAATGTGGCAAACTAGAGAAGTTTTTGAAACCATATTTTCACGCAAGTGGGAAGAAATGGGTATGAACTTAGTTTATGATGTAGCGCACAACATCGTTAAATTTGAAGAGCATATGGTAAATGGTAAAAAGAAACTACTTTGTGTCCATCGTAAAGGTGCAACAAGGGCTTTCCCTCCATATCATCCAGAAATCCCTTCACGTTATCAAACTATTGGTCAACCAGTAATTATTCCTGGTGATATGGGACGAGCAAGTTGGTTAATGGTTGGCCAAGAAGGTAGTTTAGAGCAAACTTTTGGAACAACTTGTCATGGTGCTGGAAGGGTGTTAAGCCGAACTGCTGCAGTAAAAGAAGCCCAAGGTCGGCGTATCGACATTGAACTAGCAGAACAAGGTGTAATAGCTCGTGCCCGTAGTTGGAAAGGGCTTGCCGAAGAACATCCAATGGCTTACAAAAATGTAGATGATGTAGTTAATATTGTCCATAAAGCAGGTATTTCCAAAAAAGTTGCTCGCTTACGCCCAATTGGTGTAATCAAAGGTTAAGAAGGGGCAGACCAAGGTGTCTGCCCTTCTTAATCTTTACCTGGGGCAAACTATTTACCCTCTGGTATTCATGTCTAAAAACTTAATTATTTATGTACTAAACTAACTGGTGTGACTAACTTATCAGACTCTGCCAAACCATGCATATAAATAACAGTAGGAGCAGAGGACTGTTTTGCTAGTGCAACAGTTTCTTTTATTGAGCGTTTTTCTGTTGTGCTTTGAACTTCTCCTTGGTCATTATTATTTTTACTTACTTTAACTGGAGTATTTATTGATGATTTTAAGGACTGCCATAAAACTTCGCTTGGTCTCCAAGGACAAAGCTTTTCTTGGCAATATTTTACTAACTCTTCACTACTAGGAACTTTATCTAAAGGGACACGAGACAATACTAGGTAAATATTTTCTGTAGCGCTTTTTTCATCAAAAACAAACCATTGCAACTCAGTTTCAGGGTTGTCACTAGAAGGAACTTCATAGGGTACATGTGCTTGAACAGTGTTATCACCACGCTTTAACCGTGCATCAGGAAAAATCATAGTAGGCTGACCATCATTTTCTGTATGAAAAACATAAAGATATCCATCAGTATTTGGTTCAACTACTATTCTAATAGCTTCTTGAGCCTGAAACTCTCGTGTAGGGCTAACACGAACAGGTTCATCATTTTTTCCTTTTAAGTAAAGTGTATAGCCTAAACCTAAAATAGATTTAGTTTTATTTACATCAGCCTTTTTTATATTCTTTTTTTGACTAGTATCAGTTTTTTTTCTAACAGGTTTCTCAGATGAACTACTAGTAGGTTTTTCTAGTGCTGGGCGTGTGCTTAAAAAACTGCCTCTTGTGCCAGTATCTTCATTTTGTTGAATTTGTGCATTAACTAACACTACAGACAAAATAAGAAAAATAAATAAAAATACTTGTTTCTTCATCAATTGTTACTCCAAAAAACTAAATCTGTTTATTTTAAGTTTAAATAACGAGTTGCTAAAATATCCATATGATGTGTTACATGACCTGCCATAACATAGGCCAAAGCTCTAACGCTAATTTCATTATTATTAGCCAAACCTGTTCTTAACCAAGCATCATTATCAAAATGTTTAAGCAAACACAGAGTTGAACGGCGAATACACTCAAATTCTGCTTTTAAGTCTGAAAGAGATCGTTCATTAAATCTCCCTGTTGGAATAAAGTCATCTTGTTCAAAGCCGCTTAATGGAGTTTTATCATTACGACCAAAGCGCAAAGCACGGTAAGACATAACTCTTTCTGTATCATTTAAATGGCCAATTAATTCTTTAACACTCCATTTACCTGGAGCATAGGGGTCGGTAATATTTTTTTCTTCTGCAAGGCTTATTGTTGAAAGGGTTTCAGAAAGCTGGTTCTCTAAAACGGCTATGATATCATCGCCAGCAATACGATCAATATATAAACTATAATAAGGTGCATGTTCGGTTGGTTGTGGTTTACCAACGATTAGATTTGACATGAAAATAATCTCCTTAAAATTTGAATAGTGATTTTAACTATTTTTAATGTTAAATAGATATTTGCTTTCTGGCAATGCGAGTTCAATCTGTCAGACGCAGTAAATTATTTATGGTTCCCAAAGATTTTTATATTTTTTACTAAAACATATCTTTTAAAAAAGCTATCTATTTAAGGTCTACTTCTCTAAGTCAAACGCTAAGCAAATTTCTTAAGCTAAAGTAGTTTGACCAACAGCAAATCCTTATATAACTTATTAACAACTGACTAAATTATTGGACAGTAAATTTTTATAGAAACCCCAGAAAATTTTGAAAAGGTGGTAATTTTTAATGTTACAAAAATTCTTTTTTCTTGTTTTAGTTTTATTTTGTTTTACTTTATCAACATCAGCCCAAACAGTAGACGAGATTATTGCTAAAAATATTCAAGCTCGTGGTGGATTAGAAAAACTTAAAGCTATTAAAACTATTAAACAAACTGGTTCTTTTATTCAACAAGGACAAGAAATCCCTATTTCAATAGTCAATAAACGCCCTGCTTCACTACGTTTTGAGCTTACAATTCAAGGAACTCAAATTATACAAGGATATGATGGACAAACAGGTTGGGCGATTTCTCCTTTTTTAGGTACTAAAGATGCTCAAAAGCTTAATGATGATCAATTAAAAGATGTTGCTGAACAAGCAGATATTGATGGAACTTTAGTAGACTACAAAGATAAAGGCCATAAAGTTACCTTAGTAGGTAAAGCAGACCTTGAAGGTAGCCCTGTTTATAAACTAAAAGTAGATAAAAAGGATGGTGATACATCTTATATATTTATTGACGCTGAAAACTATTTAGAAATTAAATCTACCCAAAAAAGAAAGCTTCCTAATGGTGAAGTCGAATTTGAAACATATTTAAGCGATTATAAAGCTGTAGATGGTGTAACATTTCCTCATGCAATAGAAAGCAAAGTTCAAGGACAAAGTGCTTTTCAAGCAAAAATTAGCAAAATAGAAATCAATACTGAAGTAGATGATAATATTTTTAAAATGCCTGCAAATGGTGCTAAATAACAGCAGAAACAAGCAACCCATTCTTACCTAACCACGTTAGCTAGAAAGCAAGCCATAGCTTTCTAGCTAATAATTATTTTAGATAAATAACTTTTTAATCTTCAAAACTTAGGAGAACAATTAAATGCACATCAAAAACCCAAAGATGTCATTATTAATGTTTTTTTTCACACTTATAGTTTTTTCCTTTACACCTGAAATTTATGGACAAGTTAAATTTGATTCTAATATGTTAGGTGGATTAGAAGCCCGATCCATTGGGCCAGCCGTAATGAGTGGGCGAATAATGGCAATTGCTGGAGTAAATAGCGACCCTAACACAATTTATGTAGGAGCAGCATCAGGAGGTGTTTGGAAAACTACTAATGGCGGAACTACTTTTAAGCCAATTTTTGATAAATATACTCAATCAATTGGCGCAATTGCCATTGACCAAACAACTCCAAACACTATTTGGGTAGGGACAGGAGAATCTTGTACTAGAAATAGTGTTTCTATAGGTACAGGTATTTATAAAAGCACTGATGGTGGTGAAAACTGGCAATTAATGGGACTGGAAAAATCCGAAAGAATTAGCAAAGTGATAATAGACCCTAAATCTCCTAATACAGTTTATGTTGCTGTAGTTGGAGCATTATGGAGTAGTAGTGCAGAACGTGGGCTATATAAAACTACTGATGGTGGTAAAACTTGGTCAAAAGCGTTGTATGTTGATGAAAATACAGGCTGTTCTGATATAGCAATTGACCCACAAGAACCTAATAGGCTTTATGCTGGAATGTGGCAATTTCGCCGTCAACCTTGGTCTTTTTCCTCTGGTGGAACAGGAAGTGGACTTCATCGTAGTACTGATTCAGGTAAAACCTGGGCTAAAGTGACTAAAGGCTTACCTGAGGGTATTTTAGGGCGAATTGCTTTAGCAGTTGCTCCATCTCGCCCTAATGTAATTTATGCTAATGTCGAGTCAAAAAAGACTGCTCTTTATCGTTCTGATGATTTAGGTGAAAGCTGGACAATGATGAATGCTGTTGATTTAAATGTCACAGTACGCCCTTTTTATTTTAGCCATATCACAGTGGACCCAAAAGATTATAAAAAAGCTTTTAAGCTAGGTGTAAATGTTTCTATTACACGAGATGGAGGAGCTAGTTTTACAGGTTCTGGTGGCTTTCATTCTGATGTACATGCACTTTGGATAGACCCAAACAATACATCTAAAATGTTTCTTGGTACAGATGGAGGAGTTTATTTATCTAATGATCAAGGCGGCTCTTGGCATCATATAAGGAATTTACCTCTATCACAATTTTATCGAATCGCTTATGACCAAGACATTCCTTATAATGTTTATGGAGGCTTACAAGATAATAATTGTTGGTATGGGCCTTCAGATAGTTCTGATGCTATTGGTAATAATAGCTGGCAAGTAACAGGCCCAGGTGATGGGTTTAACACTTTCCCTGATGCATTAGACAAAAACATTATCTATAGCCAATACCAAGGTGGAAATATTCTGCGCTTCCATAGAAATTCTCGTGATTTTAAGGCTATTAAACCTTTTGCTAAAGAAGCTGAGCCTAAATATCGTTTTAACTGGAATGCTGGTTTTTCTCCTAGTCAAAAAAAACCTAATGTAATTTATGTAGGAGCACAATTTCTTTTTCGCTCTACTGATAAGGGCGAGTCTTGGCAAAGAATTTCTGACGACCTTACTACTAATGATCCTAAAAAGCAGCAACAAGAAGACTCTGGTGGATTAAACATTGATAATTCCAGTGCTGAAAATCATTGTACTATTTATAGTATTAAAGACTCTAAATTAGATGAAAACATCATTTGGGTAGGTACAGATGATGGTAATGTCCAAGTTAGTCGCGATGCTGGAAAAACTTGGACTAATGTAACTAGCAATATTCCTAGCTTGCCTGCTAATACTTGGTGTAGCAGTGTTGAACCAGGACATAAAGATATTGGCACTGCTTATGCTACTTTTACAGGTCACCAAACCGGCGATTTTAAGACCTATGTTTACAAAACAACTGATTTTGGTAAAACCTGGCAATCTTTGGCAACAGAAGATATTAAGGGCTATGCTAGGGTAATTAGAGAAGATTTTCTAAACCCTAACCTTTTATTTTTAGGTACAGAGTTTGGACTTTTTATAAGTATTAATGGTGGACAAGCATGGGCACAATTTACTAGCGGTAGATTCCCTATTAGTGTCCCTGTTTATGATTTAGCTATTCATCCTCGTGAATCAGATTTAATTATTGCTACACATGGACGAGGGGTTTACATTCTTGATGATATTTCTCCACTAAGACAACTTAGCGCAGAAACGTTAGAAAAAAATGCTTTTATTTTTGAGACTCGCCCTTCACAAACCAAGTTTTATACAATTGGTGCGGCTTCTGATGGTCGTCAGGATGAGTTCTACGGTTCAACTTTAGCAGACGCGGTTTATATTACTTACTATCTAAAAGAACGTCATGTTTTTGGTGATTTTAAGATAGAAATTTATAATGCCGATGGTAAGTTAATGACAACCATTCCAGGAAGTAAACGCCGTGGTTTAAATAGGACTGTTTGGGCCCCACGACTTAAACCACCTAAAGTTTCTGCCTCAGAAACTATTGCTGCTGGTGCTTTAACAGGCCCAACAGCGCCAGAAGGAACTTACACCGTTAAAATTATCAAAGGCGATCAAAGCTATACAGGTTCAGTCAAGCTAGTTAGTGACCCTCGTTTACCATATTCAGCAGAAGATCGTAAGATACAAGAAACTAATGTGCTTAAGCTATATAGGCTACAAGAACGTTTAGCTTTTATTACTACTATAATTACAGACACTAGAGATCAAGCAAAAGATCGTGCTAAAAAACTTAAAGAAAATGATCCTCTGGTTAAAAACTTAGACAGTTTTACTAATCAACTTAACAGCCTACATGAAACTTTGGTAGCAACTAAAGCAGATAGTGTTTATGGTATTAAAGGCGAAGAAAAGTTACGTGAGCGAATTGTAGATCTTTATAGTACGATTTCTGGTTATGGTGGTCGTCCAACAGTCTCTCAACTTGAAAGAGTTCAAAGCCTTACTAATGAAGTTGAAAAAGGTAATAAAGACTTTGAAGCTATTATTAGTAAAGAGCTAGAAGGGTTAAATAGTAAATTAGCTACTAAAAAAGTAGACCTAATAAAATTGCTTACCCAAGAAGAGTACGATAAAAAAGCGTCAGAAAATCAATAAATAAGACTAGTGAAAATAGCCCTAGGAGAAGCATTTTTCCTAGGGTTAATTATTTTATGGAAAAGAAAAGATCTTGGTTTATTTTGCTATTTACCCTAGCTTTTGCTTATGCATTTGCTTGGATATTTTTAACACCATTTTGTGGGCTAGTTTTTCATTGTGGTTGTACCTGGTTATGGGCAGGAGCAGCAGAAAAGTGCATTGGAGCTATGGACGGGGCATGTCTTCAGCATACTTGTCCGTGGTGTGATGATGGCAAATTAGGGATGATGATCCCTTTTGTATTTATGCTTTTTAGTCAAACGGTTGCTATAGTATTTGTCTGGTGGAAATATCAATCTAATTTTATTAAGCAACTAGTTTTTCAGATGATAATAGGGATTATTGCTTTTATTCTTTCAGGCTATTTAGAAGCAGTAATTCATGGTTGGATCAAAAATTACCCTAGATAGTTAACTATTAATAGGCTTGCATCTAGCTAATTTACATTATTTTGATCTATTTAATATATAGCTGACAACAGTTCTTTCTATACAATAACTTAAGTAATAAAATAGGTGATATACCTTATATTTTATTGCTTTTAATATTGACTATTCTTGCAATTATTTAACTAGCAAAGTATTATGAAATTAATTTAAATTTAACAACTTTTAGGCTAGATAATATGCAAGGTTCACTTTCATCTGTTCCTCTCCCAGAAGTGCTACGGGTAATTTATAACGAGCGCCGCAGTGGTGAACTAACAGTAAGACGTGCTACAGAAAGCGCAAATATAGAAAAGCATGTTTATTTTGAGCGTGGGCAAGTTGTTTTTGCCTCTAGTAGCCAACCAGAAGACCGTATAGGTGAAACCTTAGTTCGTTATAACAAATTAAGCCGCGAGCAACTAGAACAATTTTTTAGCCAGCTACCTCCTGGACACCGATTAGGAAAGGCTTTGGTTGATTCAGGTATTTTAAGTGATAGAGAACTTCTTAATTATGTTACCTTGCAATTTATTGATATTATTTACTCTCTTTTTACTTGGAAAGACGGTTCTTACCAGTTTACTAGTGGTGAAAATAATGCTCCTGACGAATTAAAGCTAAAATTTTCTACTCCAACAATAATACTAGAAGGAATGCGTAGGGTTAATGATTTTGAGTTAGTTAGACGAGGTATTGGTTCAGCATCTAAAGCACTTCATACCACTTCAGCAGGACGTTCTAAAATTCAAGCTATTGCTTTTAATCCTTTAGAATTAAATTTAATGAATATGGCCAAAGAGCCTGTAGATTTGTTAAGAGTGTTAGTAAATTGTAAAGAGCGTCCTGAAAAGGTTTTACAGTCTATTTATGGTTTGTTAGTTATAGGAATGTTAGAACAAATAGACGAAAGTCAACCTACTAGTAATGCTGAAGTAGTTCAACAGCCTACCCCTTTGTTTGCTGGGTCAGATGTTACAACAGCAGATGTTGAGGCTATGAGAAATAGAATAATCTCACGTGATCCAAGAGTCATTTTAGGAGTGCAACCACAAAATAACATTAATGAAGTTTATGATGTGTATTTGAAGCTAGCAACAAAATTTCATCCAGATAAATTCGTTAATGTTCCTAAACAATTAAAAACAGAGTTAGAACAAATTTTTAATGCTATTAATGAAAGTTATAATTTTATTCGTACAGCACCAGCACCTGCTCCTGCAATTATGGCACCACCGCCAAATACTATGCAACAACCTAATTATGGGGTTCCAAACAGTGGTTATATGCCACAACAGCCTATGCAACAGCCTATGCAACAGCCTATGCAACAGCCTATGCAGTCTCCTGCTGTACCATTACCTAATACTAGATTACAAACAGGAGCAGTAAGAAATCCTTGGCAAACAGGAGCAGTGCCACAAGTTCCTCCAACAGGTGCAGGCGGCTATGCTACCCCTCAACAAGGGGGAGGAGCATATTATCCACAACAAGCTAACCCTGCTATAAATCCTTTAGCCCAATTACAAGCAACTAAACGTAGTTCAATTACTCGTGCTGTATCAGATGAATTAGACTATAGAGGAGAGAAAGACAAAAATCCTTTTTCTGCATTACAGAAAAAAAGTATGGATGTAAATCAAGCAATTAGTGAGATGTTGGACTATTTTGATGATCGTCGTGCACCATTATTTACATCTGATGCTTTATCTAAATTACTGCGCACTAAACCCCCAATGCATATTACTCAAAAAGAGCTAGTAGAAACTATAATTAATTGGGCACGCAATAAGACTGCTGTAATGGGTTGGCCTATTGCAATAATTTTATTAAGAGTAATTACTTTAATTAAACAAGCAGAAACTTCTCAGCTAATAGAAGATTTTGATGGTGCTGCTTTTTACCCTGGATTTATCCAAGAATTAACTAATTATTGTAGCCCGCCAGAAATTGAAGAATTTATGCGTGGGTTAAGTAGCTTATAAAAAAGATTAAGTAAGATTCACTCTATAGAGTTTACTAAAGAACTTAGTAGATTTATTAGTTTTTTATTTCATGTCTTCAATAGATTTCATTAACAACCTAGCTCTTTCAGCAATGCTAGCATAGTTATCATTATTAATATCACCTAATCTAAATATACTGCCGCCAATACATACAGCAAAAGAGCCTGCTTGTAAAAAATCTGTTACATTACTAACAGTGATACCACTAGCAGGAAGCAAGCGAACATCTGGCATTGAATCTTTTAATGAGCGAATATATGGTGCACCGCCAAAAGCATAGGCTGGAAAGACTTTAATTAAAGGAACGCCAAAATCCCAAGCTGACATAATTTCTGTTGGAGTAGCAGCACCAGCAATAGGAAAAACTTTTTTACTAATAGAAAATTCTATAATATTAGCACTAGTATGAGGAGAAGAAATAAATTGTGCTCCACCTTTTATAGCTCTATCAGCCCCATCTATTGAGATCACTCCCCCTGCACCAACTCTAATAGCATCTCCATATTTGCGACGTAAGTCAGAAATAACCCTTACTGCCCCTGGTGTTCCTAATGAAACTTCAACAAGCTTAATACCTCCAACAATAGCTGCTTCTGCTGATTTTAGGGCTGTTTCTGCTGAATCTGTTCTAATTAAAGCAAAAACTTTATGATGTTCAATAATGCTTAATATAGAAAAATCTATCATATATTTTTAATTCAACCCTATGCTTAAAGTACTATTAGAAATATTTTTGTTCCATAATTATTAACTACGTAAAATAACTCTTGCTGGGGCACCATCTGCATCTTTTATTTTTAGTGGTAAACAAATCATTTCATAATCCCCTGGTTCAACCTCAGCTAAATTTAGCCCTTCAACAATAACAACACCATTACCAAGTAATGTTTTATGGGTTTGGTAAGTAGTTGAACCATATTGCTCAATAGAAAGATAATCTATCCCTACTAGTTTAATACCTGCTTCTACTAAAATTTCCGCAGCATCAGGAGTAAGATATACATAATCTTCTACAAACCGATTAGCACTCCATAAATAAGAATTACGAGTCTTAAAAATCAACCTCATAGGATCATTTAAGTTAATATCCTTAAGCACTGATTTATCAATACGTGCTGATGTAGTTTCTACAACATATGTCCGTCCAACTAATAAGTTAAGAGGTATTTGATCTACTTTAATACCAGATTCAATAAAATGATATGGTGGGTCTATATGTGTGCCAGTATGAGAACCAAGAGAAATAGAGCTAACATTACAAGGAGAGCCTTTTGCGATACTTTCTCTTAGCTCAATTCTAACATTAGGATCTCCTGGATAAACTGGCATTTCAGGGCTAATTGGCACTGACACGTCGTAAATTTTCATTAATATACCTTTCTAGTATATTTCTTATACTAAGAAAATCATTAAGATTGTTCTATCTGTATTGATGGGTTGCTATTATTCATTGGTAAAACTCGGACTTTAGAAACACGGCGCCGTTCAACTTTTTCAATAGTAAATATAGTATTTTGGTATTCAACAACTTCGCCTTGAGAAAGCAGTTTACCAGTCTTTGCCATTAAAAAACCAGCAATAGTAGTATAGTCTTCAGACTCTGGGAGTTTAAGGTTTAGTTTACGATTAGCTTCACGAATAGGTAAAGCACCCTCTAGGATCACACTACCATCAGATTCAGGATGATAGAGTTTTTCTTCCTCATCATATTCATCGCGAATTTCCCCAACAATTTCTTCTAACAAATCTTCCATTGACAAAATGCCTTCTACCCCACCATGTTCATCTACTACAATAGCTAACTGGTTTTGAGCACGTTTCATTTGCTGTAAGACTTCTACCAGTTTTGCAGAATCTGGTACAAAAAGAGGTTTACGTAAGAGTTTTGATAGTTCAAGTTTTTCATTACGAACTAAATAAGGCAATATATCTTTAGCATAAACAATACCAACAATATTATCTAAATTGTCTTTATAAACAGGAAGCCGCGAATAGCCAGAATTTTCTAGCATTTTAGTTAGTTCTATATGATCTGTATTTGCTTCTATAGCGATTATTTCTGGACGTGGTACCATTACAGCCCTTACTTCTGTATCAGTAAAATCAAAAACATTATGAATCATCTGTTGTTCTTCTTCGATTAAATGGCCTTGGTGATAAGAAGTTTGGATCAATTGTCTAATTTCATCTTCTGTATAAGCCATTGTATGTTCAAAGCTAGATTTCATTCCAAGTAAACGAAGTAAAAAATTACCTGAATGATTTAGCAACCAAATAAAGGGAAGAAAAATTTTATAGATTATTTCTATAGGAATAGCAGAAAGGGTAGCGATTTTTTCGCTACGTTCTAAGGCTACAGTTTTAGGAGTAATTTCACCTATCACTATATGAAGGAAAGTAATAATAGCAAAGCTAATAGGTAGAGCAATGGCATGAGCAGAAACTTTTGTTGTAAATTCGTTCCAATTAAGGGACTGTAAGAATTTCTCTAAGAGATTTCCTATCGTAGCTTCTCCAAGATAGCCTAAGACTAAGCTAGAAACTGTAACCCCAAATTGTGTAACAGAAATAAATATAGTAGGTTTTTCAGCTAGCCTAAGAGCAGCTTTTGCCCCATGACTACCTAGCTCAGCCAGTGTTTTTAGGCGAGTACGACGAGCCGTTACTAAGGCAAATTCAGCCCCAACAAAAAACCCGTTAGCTAAAACTAAACTAAACACTAGTAATAGTTTTAATATTACATGTAGTGGAGGCTCGTCCATTGCTTATTGTTTAAGGATTGACAAACTCTAAACAAGATTTTAGGAAACTTTTCCTTTAATATTTTTACTTACTTAAATTCCTTATAAAAAAGCTTTGTCTAGCAAAGCTTTTTTATAAACATCTAATGAAAACGATTAAGGTTAATTTTTAATACTAGCTAAAAACCTTTATCAAAATATTAAGCATGAGCATGCATATGTTTACGTTCATGTTTAACACAGGCTTTATTTAATGATAGATCAACTTTTTCATTTACTTCTTTTTCTGAAGACATTGAAACTATTGCTAATTCACTAACTACTAAAAATCTTGCTCTTTCTAGCATACGTTTTTCACGAAATGAAAGTGGTTTAGCTTTACTTAAATAGGTAAGATTCTTAAGAATTTCTGCAACAGAAAAAATATCTCCTGTACGCATTTTATCAGAAAAGTCTTTAAATCTATCTTTCCAATCCGAAGGAGGTTCAGAAAAATTATCACCTAACATTTTCAACAAATTATCACAGTCGTTCATAGCAATAGGCTCACGTAGCCCTACTTGTTTAGCATTGTTAATTGGCACCATTACAACAGAATTAGTAGCGGAAAGGCGTAGGTGATAAAAATAATTCTCAATCCCTTCAATATGCCTAGCAGTAATGTCTTCAATAGTAGCAACCCCATGATTAGGATATACTACTTTCTCACCAACTTTAAAAAATGACACAAAACACCTCCCCTAAAAAATTTTAGTATATTTACAATAATATATTTTCAAGCTGGAAATCATATTTTTACGCTTTGAATTTTTTCGCAGGATCTTCAACCATTAGAATTTTATTTAAGATTATGATGAAAAGAATTGTTTGTTAAAAATAAACTCTTACGGAGTAAATTTTATCACTGTAATTAATATAAAGTCAAGAAGTTACTGGCATAGCTCTATTTTAGAAAAAATAAAAATAACATTACAAGAACTTTGTATATAGATGTCAGCTTACGTACTATTCTTAGATATTTTTCTTTTGCTATACTATGCTTGTTAAGTACTATCAAAGTTAGCTAATATCAGCCTTATTTACTTCTAATTCAGGAGCAACCAATGCCCTTTTCAGTAGATATTTCTCCAGAAGACAAAAGCGAATTAATTGCCAATCGTAGATGGTTACATCAAAATCCAGAACTAAAATTCCAAGAACATAAAAGTTCTAAATTTATCACTGAAAAATTATTAGATCTTGGTTACCAAGTACAAACTAATATTGCTCAAACAGGTGTGGTAGGAGTAATTGATACAAATCGCCCTGGAAAAACTTTGATGTTAAGAGCTGATATGGATGCCTTACCAGTAAAAGAAGAAAATTCTCTTGCTTATAGCTCTAATAATAATGGAGTTATGCATGCTTGTGGCCATGATGGGCATATGGCAATGTTACTTACCACAGCAAAACATCTAGCAGACATGTCGCCTAAGCTTTCTGGTAAGCTTAAACTTGTCTTTCAACCAGGAGAAGAAGGCGGTAATGGTGCTTTAAGAATGATTGAACAAGGAGTATTAGAGTCTCCCAAAGTAGATGCAGCTTTTGGAATACATCTTTGGAATGGGTTACCAGTAGGTCAAGTTGGTGTAATCAATGGCCCAGTAATGGCTTCTGTAGATGAATTTTATATCACTGTAAAAGGACGTGGTGGTCATGGCGCAATGCCCCATCAAACAGTAGATGCACTTTTAGCTGCTTGCCAAATTGTCATAGCACTTCAGACAATAGTTTCACGTAATGTTAATCCTTTGGACTCTGCTGTAGTAACTATTGGTAGTATTCATGCTGGAGAAGTATTTAATGTTATTGCTGAACAAGCCTACTTACGTGGTACGGTGCGGACTTTTAGCCGTGAACTCTATGACCAAATCCCAGATCTTTTTCATAGAGTTGTTACTAACACAGCCGCCGCTCTAGGGGCAGAATGTACTATTGAATATGAACGCCTAAACTTACCTACAATAAATAACTCTGCTATGGCCGATTTCGTCCGTCAAATAGCATCAGAAGTGGTAGGAAAAGAAAATGTTATTTCTGATGATCGTGCTCGCACTATGGCAGGTGAAGATATGGCTCATTTCTTGGCTAAAGTCCCTGGTTGTTTCTTTTTTGTTGGCTCTCAAAACGAGTCTCGCGGCTTAATACACCCACACCATAGCCCATTTTTTGATTTTGATGAAGATGCCTTGCCTATTGGAGTAGAAATCTTTAAACGTATTACTGCTGAATTTATGAAAACTGGAGGAAACTAATCATGAAAAGTAAAGTCCCTGGTATTATCGCAATAATTATTGCATTAGGTTTAATAGCTACAGGTATTATTGTTAAGCGTTCATTAAATATGCCTCAATATTTAATTATTTTTCATACTCTAGGTGGTTTACTACTTGTTACAGGAATTAGCCTACTTTTCCTTAGTCGTCAAAACAAAGAATAATCAAAACTCTATAATATATTATCTTACAAGTAACACATTTAATATCTATAAGTTATAAAGCTATGTTATAACTTACAAAAAAATTTTATAAAC
>Ga0075163_10005549_pt1 | contig 16795 bp, 11 predicted proteins | sample JI1023141ADNA_FD_71478 | JGI IMG/M metagenome (GOLD analysis project Ga0075163, IMG submission 71478) | Wastewater effluent complex algal communities from Wisconsin, to seasonally profile nutrient transformation and Carbon sequestration -... | ecosystem: Engineered > WWTP > Effluent > Algae...
TCTTCCTCGTCTTCTTCCTCGTCTTCTTCCTCGTCTTCTTCCTCGTCTTCTTCCTCGTCTTCTTCCTCGTCTTCTTCCTCGTCTTCTTCCTCGTCTTCTTCCTCGTCTTCTTCCTCGTCTAAATCTTCTTCCTCGTCTAAATCTTCTTCAGCGCGTCGAGCTGCACTTTCCCATTCAATTCCTGCCAAAAATGCAAAGGCCATGGCGGCCGCGACCCGCTCATCCTGTTGACCGGTGCCATAAGCAATGGTTTGGCTGCTTGCCCCTAAGTCAGATTCGACACCCCATTCGATGCGGCCATCAGGCCAGCTATGGCGCGTGAGCCGATAAGACCACCCATTCATCGCACACCAGAGATTGAATTCATCGGCAGTCAGCGGCTCAGCGCCAGAATCGGCGGAGATCCAAGGCTTCTTTAATGTCATGGGCATGTCCTCTGTCGGCAACCAGGCATGGTACCATACCTGAAGACGAAATTTACTATATTTTGAAATAAAAAGGCTCTGTTTCCGCCAGATTTAGTGGCTAGCGGTCCAAAGGATAGGCCGCCACCAAGATCTTCGAGACTGCCCCTGTTTCATCGGCCAAGGGCAGCACCAGCCGTTCCCACGTCATGGTTCGCCCGTTAAAGTCCGCGGTGTACACACGACTGATCGGGACAGCCTCCGCCCGAACCCGAGCATATTCTGCCAAAAGCAATGCCCGCTGATCCGCCGGGACTGACTCCAATGATTGCCCTGACTTGTCTTCGCCAAAGGCATTGGCAAAGGCTTGGCTATAGTAGGCATAAACAAATCGATCTTTCTCACTTGCGTCCATCAAGATGAGATTGCCCAACCAAGGACGTAACCCGGCAGGTTCCAGATCCACCGCTAGCGGCGGCACATTGCCTTGGATAAACCCCCGCCAATGGGCAAAGAGCTTCTTCAATAAAGGATGGCGGAGTATAGGAGCAGGTGCAGACATAACAGCCACTTTCACGGCACAAACCAGCATGGCGCATTCTGGCGCGCCATCATTCTCGGTAACAGCGGCGGCTCAGCCGGGCAAGAGGTTTCGCCGAAAGCGCCCACCACCTGGACTCTGCGATTGGTAATCGTAAGAGCCCTAAGAGCTTTATTGCATAACGATTCGCGGAGCAGGACGACTGCCTTCTTCCTGCTGTACCTTCGCCCATATCCGCGCGGCAATCGCCCGATAGATTTCAGCATGAGGGTCTTGCGGGCGCGATACCACAAGTGGCTGCCCAGCGTCCGAGGTTTCACGAATAGCGATATCCAAAGGAATTTCTCCTAAGAATTCCGTATTCAGTTTTTCCGCTTCGTGGCGAGCGCCCCCATGGGCGAAAATTTCCGACCTTTCTCCGCAATGAGGACACAAGAAATAGCTCATATTTTCGATGATACCTAGAACCGGCACATCAACCTTGCGAAACATGTTCAAACCCTTACGCGCGTCGATCAAGGCAATATCTTGTGGTGTTGAAACAATAACCGCCCCGGCCAAGGGCACCTGTTGCGCCATGGTTAGCTGCGCGTCTCCTGTTCCGGGTGGCATATCCACAATCAATATATCCACATCACCCCAAACAACATCGCGCAGCATTTGTTGAAGCGCACTTTGCACCATAGGACCACGCCAAATCATGGGCGTATCTTCAGGAACCAGAAATCCCATCGACATAACCTTGATTCCATGCCCCTCCATGGGCAACAGCGTTTTACCGTCGGTACTGGTTGGTCGGCCGGTAATACCCATCAACCGCGGCTGGGATGGGCCATAAATATCCGCATCCAAAATGGCGGTTTTTAACCCAAGGCTTGCTAAGGCCAAGGCGAGGTTGGTTGCCGTGGTTGATTTCCCCACGCCACCCTTGCCCGAGGCAACAGCAACGATGGACCGAATACCTGGAACCGACGGCCGTGCCCCACCAGACGCCGTCGGGCCGTGAGCAGGATGGCCGTGACCAGGGTGATTATGGCCGGAAGGGGATGACAATCCTGGCACAGAGGATTTGGGGGCTTTATGGGCCGTCAGCACCACACTTACCGACAATACCTCAGGCAAAGATTCGACGGCTTTTTGCGCAGCCAGACGCAGCGGCTCGGCTACCTTGGCGTCGGTTGGCGCCATTTCGAGCACAAATCCTACATGCCCCTCGCGAATGGTAATCCCCTGAACAAGACCCGCGGTCACGATATCTTGACCGCGCGCAGGATCAATCACCTTGCGTAATGCCGCGACAATGCTTTTCTCATTAAGGGTTGGCATAGGTGAAAGTCTCCGTTCGGCTTATCAACAAAACTCTACTGTATTAATGCCTTGATGTGATCTGCCTTGATATAAAACGCTTGCACTTCAGGCGGAAGACTTTATCGCTAGAGAGTTGGTCTATAGTATCGCAGCAGTGTTGGAAATAAGGGATACCAAAAACAATGCCTTGGTCGAATAACACAGGGGGCGGCGGCCCATGGGGGAGTGGCGGCAACAATGGCGGGGACAATCAATCACCCTGGGGCCGGCGGCCGAGCAACAATAATAACAATCAGCCACCTGATTTCGAAGATTTAGTTCGACGCGGCCAAGATCGCCTCCAAGCTCTTTTGCCGGGTGGCATGGGATCCGGACGGGCAATTGCGCTCATGATCCTTCTTGCGGTTATGGGCTGGCTTACCATGGGCTTTTACACCGTGGGACCGGAACAACTTGGCGTCGAACTTGTTTTCGGAAAGCGCGGCGAACAAACTGGACCCGGCCTACACTGGAACTTCCCTAGCCCGGTTGGTCAAGTCATGCGTCCACCGGTTGGTCGGGTAAATCGGGTTGAGGTCGGATTTCGATCAACCTCCGGCCAAATCGGCGTTCCGGAAAACACCCGCGATGTTACCTCGGAAAGTCTTATGCTGACAGGTGACGAAAACATCATCGATGTGCAGTTCAGCGTTCTCTGGCGCATCAATGACGCCAACAATTTCCTTTTTAATGTGCGCAATGGCGAGCAAACGGTGAAAGACGCGGCAGAAAGCGCCATGCGCGAAGCCATTGGGCGAACCGATTTTGAAAGCGCCCGCACCAGCGGCCGAACCAAGCTGGGTGATGACGCCAAGGATCTGTTGCAGAAAATTCTCGATACCTACCAAAGTGGCGTCATGGTGGTTGAACTTTCAGTACAAAGCATCGATCCTCCCAAGCAAGTGATCGATGCCTTCCGCGACGTCCAAGCGGCACGGGCGGATAAAGAGCGCAGCAGCAACGAAGCCCTCGCCTACCGCAACGAAGTCGTGCAACGCGCCGAAGGTCAGGCCGAACGGTTGATTAAGGAAGGTGAGGCTTACAAAAGCGAAAAGGTGGCGCGCGCCACTGGTGACGCTCAGAGGTTTATCTCCGTCTATGACGAGTTCAAGCTCGCGCCGGAAGTGACGCGTCGTCGTCTTTATTTAGAAACCATGGAAGAAATCATGGCCGGCATCGACAAGGTTCTGATCGATCCAAATGCCGGTAGCGGGGTTGTTCCTTACCTTCCTTTGGAAGAAATGCAGCGCTCTCGCGGGGCGAAATCGCCTGTGTCGCCACTTTTGCAGAATCAAGCTCCGGGAGCAGCACAATGAACAACAATTCACGCGGCGTCATTTATATTTTGCTGGGATTTTTTGTTCTGCTCATCGGCTATCTTTCGATGTTCACTGTTCAAGAAACCGAACGCGCGATTGTCTTAAATTTAGGCAAGCCTGTCCGCAGTATTTCCGAGCCCGGGCTTAATTTTAAATATCCGTTGATCGAAACGGTCCTTTATTTTGACGACCGTATCTTGGATTTTGACGCTTCGCCGGGTGAGATTCCAACAAAAGATCAAAAGCAGGTTCTGGTGGACAGTTTTGCCCGCTATCGGATCGTCGATCCGTTGGAGTTTTTCCGTACCGCGCGTGCGGAATCTCAATTCCGAGGCACCCTTAATAATATCATGGGCCAGTCGCTTCGCGCCGTTATTGGCGAAGTTCAGCTTGGCGAAGTCTTAACCGAACGTCGTGCGACCTTGATGGCTGACGTTGCGCGCCGGGTCGGCGAAGGCGTTAAGCCTTTTGGCGTTGAAATCGTCGATGTCCGCATTAAGCGAGTTGATCTTCCGGAAGCCAATAGTCAGGCCGTATTCCGCCGGATGCAGACTCAGCGGGAACAAGAAGCCCGCAAGTTCCGCGCCGAAGGTCAACGTGACGCCAATTTCCTCCGCGCTGAGGCTGACAAACAAGCCCGGGTCTTGCTTGCTGAGGCACAGAAACGCGGCGAGATCCTTCGCGGTGAAGCCGATGCCGAAGCGACAAAAATCTATGCTGGCGCCTATGGTCGTGACGCAGGATTTTTCGATTTTTATCGATCGCTCCAAGCCTTACGTCGGGGACTCGATGGCGAAACCACCCGTTACGTCGGACCGGCAGATGGGGATTTCTTTCGGTATTTTGGCAATAACGCCATAGGTAAAAGCTCAGACTCTTCGCGGCGTTAAAGACGAAACCTGCGGTTTTACATCGTGAATTCAGGGCCGGCGGGTTGCCGGCCTTGCCCTTCACGGCAAGGTGAATAACATCGCCTGGCTTTCGCCATATTAACGGCGATGATGCATTAAATGACCATCGGCCCCACCCTTGTCCTTGGCCGCATGGCGACAGACGGAGTTTTCAGCGGTGATAACACAAGCCTTATATCCTTCGCAGCGTTCGCAGCCGTTTTTCGCGCGTCTCTGCAGCGCTTTACTTGTCGTAGCTTTCTTCAGCATTGGCGCCACAGCCAATGCCCAGGCAAAACCGGCCCCGGACGGCTTTGCTGATTTGGCCGAAAAGTTGCTGCCGGCAGTGGTTAATATCTCCACTACCCAAATCGTTAAAGAAACGAACACCCCAGAATTTTCATTCCCACCCGGCTCTCCCTTTGAAGACTTTTTTAAAGAGTTTCTCGATCGCCAACAGAATAAGGGTAAGCCCCGGCGCGCTACTTCGTTGGGATCAGGCTTCATCATCGATCCATCAGGTTTGATCGTTACCAATAATCACGTGATCAATGAAGCCGAAGAAATCACGGTTATTTTGAACGACAACACAAACCTTAAAGCCAAGATTTTAGGCCGAGACACAAAAATTGATTTGGCCTTGCTCAAGGTTGAAGCCAGTAAGCCTTTATCAGCCGTTTCTTTTGGTGATAGCGACAAAGCTCGAATTGGCGATTGGGTTCTTGCTATCGGCAATCCTTTTGGCCTTGGAAGTTCCGTGACAACAGGTATCGTCTCGGCATTGGCCCGGGACATTAATTCCGGCCAATACGATGAGTACATCCAAACCGATGCTTCGATTAATCGCGGCAATTCCGGCGGCCCCATGTTTAACATGGCTGGTGAAGTGATCGGCATTAATACGGCAATACTTTCCCCTTCCGGTGGCAGTGTCGGTATTGGTTTTGCCGTCCCTTCTAATCTTGCTAAACAAGTCATTGATCAACTTCGGCAGTTTGGCAAAACCAAACGCGGTTGGCTTGGTGTTCGCATCCAAGAAGTGACGCCCGAGATCGCTGAAAGCCTGGGCTTGGGGAAACCTCGTGGAGCGCTGGTTGCCTCTGTGTCACCTGGTGGCCCTGCGGCTCTTGCCAAGATTGAGCCCGGCGATGTGGTTGTTAAGTTTAATGGCCGCGACATTACAGAAATGCGTCGCCTTCCCCGCGTTGTTGCCGAAACAGCGGTCGGTAGTGAAGCGTCTATCGAAGTTTGGCGGGGTGAAAAGATCGTACCTTTACGGGTAAAGGTTGGCGAACTTCCTGACGAACCGGAAACAGCTTCAGCAGAAGATGACAAAAAACCGTCCAGCCCGGTCATTACCGGAACCACAACGGTTATGGGTCTCACTCTTGCGCCGATGAGCGACGATGCCCGTCAGAAATACAGCCTCGACGACAAGATATCTGGCGTGGTCATCACTGCTGTTGACGCAAAAAGTAGCGCCAGCGAAAAGGGCATCCGCCCGGGCGATGTCGTGGTTGAAGTTGCACAGCAAGAGGTGAAAACCCCGGCCGAAATCGCCAAGTATGTCAAAGAGGCTAAAGACTCTGCCCGTAAGTCCCTTCTATTCCTTATCGATCGCGGGGGAGACCTTCGCTTTATTGCCTTGAAAGTCGAGTAAAGTTATAGGCTTTAATCAAAGGGCGGCGTTTCATCAGAGGCGCCGCCCTTTTTTTAAGCTGCTGCGGCATAATTCTTCGTGCTAAAAGCAGGCAAGGATCTGTTGTCACCGGAGGACGCCGTGGGCGCATTAAAAACTCGCACCGAAACTGATACAATGGGCGCTCTTGAGGTGCCAGCCGACCGTTATTGGGGGGCACAAACTCAACGCAGCTTACAAAACTTTCGGATTGGCGGCGAAAAAATGCCCATTCCGTTGGTACGGGCCTTTGGCATTCAAAAAAAGGCTTCGGCCCTCACTAACGTAAGCTTGGGTGAACTTGACCCTAAATTGGGCAAGGCGATCGTCGAAGCCGCAGGCGAAGTTGCGGATGGCAAGCTGGATGACCATTTTCCATTGGTCGTTTGGCAAACCGGCTCCGGCACCCAAAGCAATATGAATGCCAATGAAGTTATCGCCAACCGCGCCATTGAAATTCTTGGCGGCGAAATCGGCAGTAAAAAACCCGTTCACCCCAATGATCACGTCAACCGTTCGCAATCATCGAATGATAGTTTTCCTGCCGTCATGCATATTGCGGCGGCAATGGAATTAAATCGCACGCTTCTGCCGGCGCTTGACCATCTTCATCAAGCCTTATCGGCAAAGGCGAAAAGCTTTGCCGATATCATTAAAATAGGCCGTACTCATACCCAAGACGCCACGCCCATGACCTTGGGTCAGGAGTTTTCCGGATATGCTGCGCAAATAGCATACGGAATTACCCGCATTAAAAGCGTGTTACCTCGCCTTTATGAGTTGGCGCAGGGTGGGACTGCCGTTGGAACCGGCCTCAATTCAAAAGTGGGTTTTGCAGAAGGCTTTGCCCAGCAAGTCAGCAAAATTACTAACCTGCCCTTTGTAACGGCGCCTAACAAGTTTGAAGCCTTGGCGGCTCATGATGCGATCGTCGAAGCTTCGGGCATGCTAAACGTTTTGGCAGCTTCACTGATGAAGATTGCCAATGATATTCGTTTTCTTGGCTCGGGCCCGCGCTCGGGACTTTTTGAGCTGAGCCTCCCCGAGAACGAGCCGGGATCCTCTATCATGCCCGGCAAGGTTAACCCTACTCAGTGTGAAGCCCTAACCATGGTGTGCTGCCAGGTGATGGGTAACAACGTGACTATTACTGTTGCCGGATCAAATGGCCATTTCGAGCTGAATGTCTTTAAGCCGGTCATGATTTCTGCATTTTTGCAGTCGACCCGTCTTTTGGCCGATGCTTGCCGAAGCTTTACTGACAACTGTGTCGTCGGTATTGAAGCCAATCGGGATCAAATCAAGCGCTTGATGGAGCGCTCCTTGATGCTGGTCACCGCGCTTAATCCTCATATTGGTTACGACAATGCAGCCAAAGTCGCCAAGAAAGCCCATAAAGAAGGCACGACGCTAAAAGAAGCGGCACTGGCGCTCAATCTCTTAACGGCTGAACAATTCGATGCCTGGGTGCGACCCGAAGATATGATTGATCCTTATAAATAAGAACCCCTCGTGAAGAAGCGCTCTCTCGTTATTGCCGGCCACGCGACTTCGGTTTCTTTAGAACCAGAATTTTGGGAAGCCTTGGATGAGATCGCACGGCAAAGAAGCCTCAGCACGCAAGCACTCATAGACAAAATAGATACGGACCGCACCGGAAATTTAGCCCGGGCGATCCGTATCTTTATCCTTCAAAACCTGCGTAACTCTATTTCTTCTTCTTGAGAAGATCTTGGAGAGTTTGTAGTCCTCGGTTAACAGGCGTGTTCGCTGGCCGAGGCTGTTGTACTCCGGGCCGCTGGGCACCCGGCTGTTGGGTCCCAGGTTGCTGCTGGACTTGGCCTGGAACTTGCGGATTATCGGGATAAATATCCAGACTATTTCCTGCCTGGCGAACACCGATAAACAATCCTTGCTGCTCGGGGATGAAAAATTCGGCGCTCATGTTCTGCGACTTTGCCGCTAAATCATAGGTTCCTTTAGGCGCCATGGTGGCGCGTTGCCACGTGATCTTAGGATCAAGGGTTTGAACGCGTCCATTGTCGATTTTAAGGTTACCGCTGAGAGCACCTTCCTTATCACCCACGCGCAATGCTATTTCGCGCAAGGCTTGAGTTTGAGCTGCATTTGCACCGGCCATCTTTGAAGCGCCAAAACCTAGAATACCTGACACTGCTTCGGTTGCGATGTTCGCCGCACCCAAAGCCCCACCCGTCGCACCGCCGAAAATCTTATCAAGACCTGTTCCTTGCGTAAGATTACCTAAGAGGCCTCCTGGCCCACCGGCGGCATTCAACAAAGCACGCTCATCTGGACGTAAAGCAACCTTGACAATTCCGCCGAGTTGCATTGTTCCGCCCAAGTTGACGACAAGCTCCGCAACGCTTCGGCCGCGGGTGGCGATATCGCCTGACATGTTAAGACCGCCAGAAACACGACGGCCCTGACCACTAAAGGTTTCAGCAATGGTCGAGAGATCCAAGTTTGTTAATTGGTATTTACCTTGCACATCCGCTAGTTGCCCTAAGCTGGCAGTTGCGTTCAGCGTAATGTTGGGCTGACCATTATTAGCGAACGTTTGGCTGCGAAAGTTTTCGACACGCGCAACCCCATCTTTCAAACGTATTGTTCCGCTAACCTTTTCAAAATTATATTTATCAAACTTGAGCCTGTTGCCGGCAAAGGCAATCTGAGCATTGATTTTATCCGCATCGCCAAAATCAAAAACTTCTCGGCTCCAATCCGGATGAAGCGCGCGACCTTGGGGAACTGGGGTAAGTTGCGTACCTGCATTCCCTCCACCGCCGCCACTGCCCCCCGCACTACCGCCGCCGGCAGCGCTGCCTCGGGGCGCAGCTTTGCCACCGCTGGGCGAAACCGCCGCCATGACACGGTCGGCGTCAATCTCGCCGAAAGAAAGCGAGAGATTGGTCGTATAGGCAGGCGCGACGGTCGACAGATTCCCGCGTGCAGCAAGGTTGGTACCAAACGCCCGACTTTGCAGATCGATATTAGAAATTGTCAGGGCGCTTGCCTTGCCGACGATACTTGCCGTGCCTGACAGCGTTTGGATTTCACGCATCAAGGTTTCTTGACTGGTACCCTTAAAGAGCGGCGCCAACGGTTGCAGATTCAAGTTTTGTGCATTGATGCCGATGTTGAGAGCGGCCTCTGTTCCTGTCAGATCGACCATGCCTTTACTGGCGATCGCACCGCCATAAGCCTGGGCATTAAGATCCATATCGACCCGAGGATTCGTTTGCGTCCCGCGCAGCGTCATCCGGCCTGAAACAGTGCCGATACCAGACAACACTCCTGGAGGCACTGCATCCCCCATTAATGGCTCAAATAATGCGACGCGGAAATTCTGCGTTACCGCCGTCATATCAAACGAGCGCTTCTCGCTACCTGGATCGGCTACCGAACCTAAAAGCTTAAGACCGCCTACGCCACCGTTCATATCAAGATCAAGGTTGGCTTTGTTTCCGTTATCCTTCACCGTCCCCTTAAGAGCTAAGGGTCCAAGTTTGGATAAAACTTCAGGGGGAAGTTTACCCGGTGCCGCAGCACCCAACACTGCACCTGCATCGGGATAATTAGCATCAAGCGCTAAATCAATTTTCGGCGATGCACTGGTGGCATCAGTAATATTCCCTTTGGTACTGATGTAGCCACTCATGCCGTCTGCACGAAGATTAACGTCCAGCGTTGGAGCACTGGCCTTGCCTTTAATGTTGGCCGTGCCGTTCACACGCTCAGCCAAGGCGAATGCCGCAACAGGTACGTCACCCCCAATCAACGGTGCAAAAAGCTGCATCCGGAAATCCTGGGCCTTAACTGCCATATCCAAAACAGGATCGGGATCATAAGGCTTAGCGATCGATCCATTGGCGTTAAAATTACCCACGCCATTACCGGTCAGCGCTAAATCGACCCGTAAGGCATCGCTACCGCCGGTCACTTTGCCGTTCATCGCCAGCTGACCTAAACTGCGCTGTGCCTCAGGCGACAACTTACCCGGCGCGATCGCATTGAACAACGGACCCGATTGCGGATAATTTGCCGCCAAAGCAAGATCTATATTCGGCGACCCACTGGCAGCGCCAATAACCTTACCTTTAGCTGTGGTTGATCCACCATAGCCGCCAAAAGCCAGATCAATATCTAGTTGCGGACCCGCCAAAGGCCCTTTGGCAACCAAACTACCGTTTAGCGTATCAGCAACCTTTAGGGCTGCGTCCGGTATGCGATCTTCAAGAAGAGGCGCAAAAAGTTGTACGCGGAAATCACGCGCCGACATTCCCATGTCGATTCCCGCTTTATCCGTTCCAAGGTCAGTCAGTTTACCTTTGGCCCGGAATCCGCCAACACCGTTGCCAACAACAGAAAGGTCGACATCCAGCGCCTTATAACTACCGGTGACAGTACCTTCTCCTTTTAAGTCCCGGATCTGTGCCAGTGTTTCTTGCGGCAGCATACCTGGCGCCAAAATCGCAAACACAGGTGCGGCTTGGGGAAAATCAGCGTTAAATTTGACATCTGCTTTCGGATCGATACTGCTCGGTTCGCGAATAACACCAACAATACTAGTTGCACCACCAAAAGCGTTAATCCGTGTATCGAGATTGACGGCGTTGCTTTCACCTTGCGCCCGCCCGGTGGCCTGAATAGCACCGGGTTTGCTTCCTGCAGGAAGCTCACGACCCAAGGCTTTGAAGGTGCGCGAGGGATCCGGCACTCTCAGGTCAAAGTTCTCCAATGAAAAAGCCAAAGGATTGGCCATTGCCGCGCTGTACCGCGTCACACTAACCGCCGCGCCGGCGATATCATTGATGCGCCCTGTATTCAGCGTCAACTTGCTGTTCTGCAAGGTTACATTAAGATCGATACCTTGCGCAGTTTGTCCGCCAACTGTAACGGCTTGAGCCGTTGCCAAAACATTGGCATCAACCGTATCGTACCACGCACCTGCAGTATTTGACGAAGTCGCTGGCGTTGGTTGTTGTTGAGCAGCACCGCCTGTAAGTACAGTTGGCTTGCCCGCCGTTTTTTTCACCGGCTTACCCCGGTAAGCATCGAGATTAATTCGATCCAAGCTTACGCGAGCGCCAATTCCCGTTCGCTGCCCCAGCTGAATCGTTGCGGCGCCGTCAATCGTTGAACCATCCAATGTGGCGCGTAACCGATTAATTGTCACCTGTTGAGCATTGCCTGAAAATTCTCCGCGCATATTAAAGCTGCGGAGGCGATCTGACGGAACCGCAGTCACGTCTACCCCGACCCATTGCAAAACTTCACGTATATTGTCTGCTTTTGCATCCAACGCGCCGGTCATTGCTAGCGGCTGACGCGATGAGTCGAACGAGCCCGTTAAAGCAACTGTTCCATTTCCGGGAAGCGAGATTTTAGCTTCCTTAATTGTAGTTACTGGGCCCACTGTTGCTAGAAGCACTCGGGCATTTTTTGCCTGTCGCGCATTCCAAATCAAACTACCAATTCGCAAATCAATCGTGCCTTCCGTAGCCGGAACTGGAGTGGCCGTTGCTGAATTATTTGCGGCAACTGTTGGCTGTTGAGCTGAAGTGGTAGACGGTGCCCCCTGCGCAGGGGTCGAGGTCATTCCAGTAGGAACAGGCGCCGTTTTCGCCGGCATTGCCATCCAACGATCAAGATCAACCTGCGGCGCTGCAATCGCAAGATCAAAAAGGGTCCGATCACGCGCAACCACGCGACCCCGTCCGGTGGCACGAAGATCGCCCAGGCTCAAGTTCTCGATCGCTATTTCATGGGTAACCCCATCCCCCGTTATAGTTGCCGCTATGTCTAAGGGTTGAGCCAAGAAGCCCGGTACACTGCCACCACCAGCAAGCAGTAAGCGTGAGGGGTCTGGGCTGTTGGCTTGTAGTTTTCCGTTGACCGCAAATCCTGTCGCGCCGTTGCTTAGACTGCCGGCAAACTCTGCCTTCGTATCTGCAATGGCGGCAGTGATATTGAGTGGCGCTGGTAAGGATCTTAAATCGCCCAGATTTGCTTCAATCTGGGTTTTAAGGCCCCGCGCCACCATTGACCCGTCAACATTAAACGGACCATTCAATGACTCCATTGTAATGTCAGCATCAATATTCGTTACGCGATCGATCGAGCCAGCCGCGTGATCGCGCCAAATCAGCGTGCCATTTTCTACTGTCAAACCGCCAATCGCTGTTTCTTCCCCGCTTGTCGCAGGTGCGGCGGGAGCTGCAACAGGTGGCGGCTGCAATTGTCCTGTAGCAGCAGGTGCGGTTGCCGATGTTGCAAAGTCCCATGTCTTGCGTCCATCGGGCAAAACTTCAAGATTGACCAGCGGCTCAACCAGCGTCACGCCGGATACTGCTAACTCTCCGCTCAGTAACGGAAAGAATTTCAGATGCACATCAACCTGAGGTAATTTAACAAGATCTGCTTCCGCCGCGCCGGGCAGGCTTGCAATTCGCAGACCGCGCACTGTCGCAATTGGACTTGGCAGCAAACTAACGCTGATATCACCATCGATATATGCCTTGCGACCGTTTGTCTGCGCTTCGATCTTGGCAATCACATCAGGCTTATAAGAATTCCAGTTATAAAGTTTCGGTCCAATAAAGGCGGCACCAACCACCAGAATGATCACCGCAATAAAAATAATAAAAATTTTACGCATCTGGTCGGCTCCTACTTGGTGGTCGTGCTTAACTGGGCAGCTAAAGGTGGTAATGATCCCAGGGTTAGATTCTGCGGGACGGGCCATTCTACCTTGTTTTATAAGGTATTGTGCACCCCTGCCCCTGAATAAGTTCTAAACAGGAGTTTGGTTCAAAAAATGGCAGACATTCTGAACCTTCGCCGCTTCAAGAAGCTACGCGACCGCGAAAAAGCGGCTCAAAGAGCGGCAGAAAACCGAACTAAATTTGGCAAAACCAAAGCCGAAAAATCAGCGGAAACCTTACTAAATCTTCGCGCTAACAAGCACTTAGAGGGACACAAGCTGACCACTGACGAAGAGCCGAATAAAGATTAAGGGCCGGCTATCGTGGCTTGCGGGCAGCAGCAATAAACTCCGTTAATTTTGCGGGCGGGAGTGCACCAGGATAAAGGGCATCCCCCACAATAAAGGCTGGCGTCCCTTGAAGGCCCAAGGCCTCGGCATGACGAAAAGCCGTCGCCAATCGTTCTAGAACCGGTTTGGTCTCCATATCGGCTTTTAACTTTTTTGTATCTAAACCCAATTGGGTCGCTACAGCCATAATCGAAGCCTCATCATGGCGCGTTTCTGCTGCCATGAGAGCCGCGTGCATCTCTGAATATTTACCCTGGATGTCTGCGGCCAAAGCAGCTTTCGCCGCAACAACTGACGGCGCACCTAAAATAGGAAACTCCAAAAGGATCAGACGGATTTTTCCATCGCTCTGGACGGTTCGCATAAGATTGGCGGCAACCTGGCGACAATAGGGGCAGTTATAATCAAAAAATTCAACAATCGTTACATCACCCTTTGGGTTACCCAACACGGGTGCATTTAAGCCTTTCACCATTTCCATTTGCAGGGTCTTGAGAGCTGATTTTTCTTTCTCACCTTCGGCAAGTTTTTCGCGTGCCGCCATCTCTTCCAAAGCCTGCGTAATAACTTCCGGATGTTGCTTCAAAAGCGACCTCAGAATCGCTTCAACATCGCGAGCTTGTTGCGCGGTGAGCGACTCCAATTTAAGCGGTGACGCCGTAGGCGTTTCGGTTGGACCTGCAGACCAGGACGGAACCGCCGCGATCAGAATCCCCCCAGCTAAAACAATGACCCGGCATAATGATTGCATATCCACCCTTCGCATCTCGACCCCTTAATTTAAACACCCTATCTCTGATTTGAGATAGCAGCCTCGCTTATTCTGATGCTTCTGAATCTTCACAGCTATGTGAAGATATTATTTTAGTGTCGATCGCGCGATTTTCGGATTTCTTCCGTCGCCGTACGCTCAATATCCTGCGCCCGCAGCCACCCTGGAGACCCGTAAGGTAGAATCCCCTGCGCACGTTTGGCTTGAAGTTGCGCTTCACGGGATGTGCCGCGACGAAGCGCGCTTTCTGCAAGATTCAAGGATGAGTTGCCCATATCACCTAGCCGGCCATAAGCAATAGCCAAGAGACGCCACGGTCCCGGCTCCTCATCGTCACGCGCCACCGATTCTTTAAGATGCGCAATCGCCTCGGGTAACAAAGCCTGATTATTCAATTCGATTTGAACGCGCGCAATCTCAGCCTGCAGGAGTGGCTCTTCCGGCGCCAGCTCAACCGCTTTTGTGTAAGACGGAAGAGATTCTGCCATACGCCCATTATCAAACAAGGTCTGGCCCCGTAATTCGTGGAAATACGGATCATTGGGTAGTTCCGCAATAAGGCCATCGATCAAGGTTAGCGCCGCTGGAACATTGGCCAGGCGGTAATAGGCCATGGCCCGCGCATATCGGGCATACTTTGTTTTTTCGTCAGGATAATAAACATCCAATACGCGCTTCGGCGGCTGCAAGAATCCGATTAACTTGGCACGCATTCTTTCGTGACGGTCGATAAGATCCGCTGAGAATTTTGCATCGGTATATTTCGACGTCTTAAGATGAGCAGCGACAAAGGTAATACGCTCTTCGCTTAAAGGATGGCTTCGTAAGTATAAGCTGCCGTTCGAGCCATATTTTTGTTCTTCAACACGGATAATGTCAAAAAACTCCATAAGTCCTCGGGCCGAATATCCGTTTTCTTCAAGAAAAGTAACGCCGGCTTGGTCAGCAGCCGCTTCTTGACCCCTGCTGTAAGACATGAGGCCGGCTATAGCCATTCCTTGCGCGGCCTGCATACCCATCATTGCCGCATCGGGCCGGCCGGCCGCAAGGCCCGCACCAAGCGCCAAAAGCGTCGTCACAATGGCCTGGGCGTTTGCATTTCTTAACGCTTCATAGGCACGGGCAAGATGGCCGCCCGCGATATGACCAGTTTCATGGGCCATGACTCCGATGACTTGGCCCGGATGCTCGGCGCGAATTAACAAACCGGTATGAAGAAACATACGTTGTCCGCCCGCCACAAAGGCATTCAGACGTGGGTCGTTAACGATGTGCAGCTTTACATCCTCAGGGACCAAACCCGCTGAAAGAAAAATCGGCGTTCCATATGCGCGGAGCGTGTTTTCAATTTCCGCATCGCGAATAAGGGATATTTTTGACTGAGCGCTGGCAGGGAGCGGCAACAGTGCAGTAAGACTGAGCCCTAGCGCGAGCAATCGTGACTTAAGCAAAGGCACCTCGTTATAACGATCTTTACCCTATCATAGCGTTCTGGTTAAGTTATGCACGCATCCTATTACGGCGGCATTGGGGCGACTATGGTTTTAAAGGTTTCAACCCGGGGCCAAGTGGCTCCTTTTCAGGTTATGGAAGTCCTGCGGGCAGCTAATGCCCGGGCGGCGGCTGGACAGCAGATCCTTCACCTTGAAATCGGGCAGCCCGGTGGCGCAGCCCCTGCACCGGTTCTCGAAGCAGCAAAATCAGCTTTGTTAACAGACAGGTTTGGCTATACCGAGGCTCTAGGCTTGCCCCTTTTGCGCCAAAAAATTGCGAAGTTTTATGCTGATCGCTATGGGATCCAACTTCCGCCTGAGCGGATTGCCGTCGTTACCGGATCATCCGCCGCCTTTATTTTAGCCTTCCTAGCCGCCTTTGAGGCGGGGGAGCGCATCGCTCTGGCGGCCCCTGGCTATCCTGCCTACCGCAATATTCTCTCGTCTCTCGGTTTACAACCCGTCGAGGTCTTAAGTGGACCCGAACAACGTTTTCAGCCTACACCCGAACTTCTTGATCAAATTTCCGGACCCTTGGATGGTCTTATCCTTGCTAGCCCGTCAAATCCGGCCGGAACGGTCGTCGATGCCCCCGCAATGTCAGCATTAGTCAATTATTGCCGAGATCGAGGCATCCGACTTATTTCCGATGAAATATATCATGGGATTGTTTATGAAAATCGGCAGGCTGTTACTGCGCTTAACTATTCCGATGATGCCATTGTCATCAATAGTTTTTCCAAATATTTCTGCATGACGGGTTGGCGATTGGGATGGCTGGTCGTTCCCGAAAACCTAATTCGTCCTCTGGAATGTATTGCGCAAAATCTTTATATCTCCGCGCCAGCTATTGCACAAAAAGCCGCCCTTGCTGCCTTTGATTGCATCGATGAACTAGAAGCCAACGTAGCGCGTTATGCGGCAAATCGCGATCTATTGTTACGTGACTTGCCGCGCGCAGGATTTGATCGTCTTGCTCCAGCCGATGGAGCTTTTTATCTTTATGCGGATGTAAGTCATTTGACCAATGACAGCGTCACCTTCTGCGGTCAAATTTTAGATCAGTTAGGAATCGCTTTAACGCCGGGAACCGATTTTGATACAGCACGAGGCCATGGCACCCTGCGATTATCGTATGCGGGCGATCCAAAAGAAATCGCCGAAGCGGCACAGCGACTAGTAAACTGGCGTCGTTAACGCCGAAATTAAATTGAGCGCGCGGCATTACCGCCGCAATTAATTAAGCTTGCAGCGTTATCGCCAGTTAGTTTTACTT
>Ga0075163_10005551_pt1 | contig 16791 bp, 12 predicted proteins | sample JI1023141ADNA_FD_71478 | JGI IMG/M metagenome (GOLD analysis project Ga0075163, IMG submission 71478) | Wastewater effluent complex algal communities from Wisconsin, to seasonally profile nutrient transformation and Carbon sequestration -... | ecosystem: Engineered > WWTP > Effluent > Algae...
CTTTTTAGCCTCAAACATTGTAGTAGTAAAAGATGCTTCTGCGATTAAGTATGGGACTGATGCCTTGGGAGGAGTGGTGATTGTAAATCCTGCAGACCTGCCTACCACTCCCGGAATTGGTGGAACGATTCACTCTGTTATGCAAAGCAACGGAAGATCTGGAATACTTGCGGCAGTTGTGGAAGGCGCTAGCGAGAAATTACCTGGATTAAATTGGCGCACGCACGGTTCTTACAAAAAGTCTGGTGATTTTAACACCCCTGATTACAACCTCACCAATACCGGATTTAGTGAATCAAATTTTTCAGCTGCATTCGGATACCATAAAAACGAAGCCTCTGGTTTTGAGATTTTCTATAGTCATTTTGGAACAGCATTGGGGATTTTAAAGGGCTCTTCAGTGAGCAGCGAAGAGGATTTGAAGAATGCGTATGAGAGCCCCATCCCGCAGTACACTAGCAATTTTAGTTATGATATTGTGGCTCCCAAACAAACCGTAAAGCACGATTTAGTAAAGGCTACTTCGCACTTTCATCGAGGAGCCAATACATATTCCCTTCAATACGCCTTCCAATTAAATCAGCGTAAAGAGTTTGATCTAAGAAGAGGTACTTTGTCTGAAACACCGTCTATAGATTTGACAATGATGACGCACACCCTGGATGCAGAGTGGGAATATGAGCCAAGTGAAAACAACATCCGTTGCATCGGTATCAACGGACTCATGCAAAGCAACGACAACAATCCAGGTACACAACGCATTCCTTTCATTCCTAATTTCTCCAACTATTCTGGGGGTCTGTACTTTATTCAAAAATTAAACTGGCAACAGTGGAAACTGGAGGGTGGAGCGCGTGCTGATTATCGATACTATACAGTTGCCGGTCGTGATTACTTAAACCAAGTTTATAAAGATCAGTTCGATTTTGCCAACGTAAGTGCTACACTTGGCGCAACACACAAGATAAAGAAGAATGGTTTTTTTACAACAGGCCTTAGTACTGCGTGGCGACCTCCTCACGTGGCGGAGTTGTACAGTCAAGGTACGCACCAAAGTGCTGCAGCTATTGAATTTGGGTTATTGTTGGATGAGAACACGAATGAAGTACGAGAGTTTTCTACCGTTGATTTCAAAAATGAAAAGGCCCTCAAGTGGGTGAATACGTATGGTCTTACCACGAAGAATACCCAGGTGGAGCTCAGCGCCTATGTAAATTATATTTTCAACTATTTACACTTAAGACCTGAAGGCATAACGCAAGATGTGCGCGGTACCTATCCTTACTTTCGCTATCGACAAACCGATGCTTCTTTTGTTGGTGTAGATATGTTACTGAACCAAACAATCAGCAAGGGCTTAAGTGCACGCGCGAAAGTCTCGTTGCTGGCCGCAACCGATGTTAGCAATGATTATTATTTCATTTACATGCCTTCCAATCGTATGGATGTTATGATGCGGTATGAGCATCCTTTAGGAAATGTAATGTCTAACGGATTTTTAGAAATGGGTATAAACTATGTTGCCAAGCAACACAGAGCACCCAGAGTAGTGGGTATAGAGGAAATTGAAGATGCGAAAGCACAGGGCATAAATCTGTTTGAAACGGATAACAGAATGTTTGATTTTGTGGAAGCACCGGATGCCTACATGTTGACCTATGCGACACTGGGCAGTACAATAAAATTGGGAGAGAAAAAGTTGGATGTAAGAATCAGTTGCGATAATCTTCTCAATACAAGCTATCGGGAATATACCAACCGACTTCGCTATTTTTCAGATGAAGTGGGGCGTAACGTAAGTTTCAGTTTGAAGTACAGCTTTTAAAAGCCTGCGGAATTTCTTGTAACAAAAGTTTTGGTGTTGAATGATTAATCCTTATAATTGCAACGTTGTTGCATTTAAAATAAACCTATGAAGAATCCCCTTTTTAAACTGAGCAGGTTACACGCCTTTGCTTTGGTACTTATTGGAGTTGTTGTGGTGTCGTGCGATGAAGATGAACCAGCCAAAGAAGACACTCCGGAGTTGATCACAAAAATTACCCTGACCTTTACGCCTGCGACTGGCGCCCCAATTGAGGTAACGGCAGAAGATCCGGATAATATCGGTTCGCAAGATATTGTTACAGGTCCTATTTCCTTAAAGAGTAACACCACCTACACCTTAAGTATGTCCATTATTAACGGGCTCGCTGATCCAGGTGACGAGGCCTATGATATTGGAAAGGAAATAGAGGAAGAAGCAGATGAACACATGTTCTTTTTTTCCTGGACGGGAGGATTCGCCAGCCCAGCTGGGGATGGAAATATCGACAATCGCAGTGACGCTGTTGGTTATGCAGATGACGATGCGAATGGTTTACCTCTTGGATTGATTACCACATGGACTACCAGCAACGAGGCATCCACTGAGAATATATTCAGAATAGTCTTAAAACATCAACCGGATCTTAAATCAGCCACCTCTACCGCACAAGATGGTGAAACGGACATTGATCTGGAATTTGATTTATCAATTGAGTAAGAATTTAGGTGAACACTGAAAAGAAAGGATTGCTTTACGCGATCCTTTTCTATTTTTAGGCAATGAAATTTTTTGCCTCGTTATTTCTTGTCTTCCTCTGCTCACTCGCGCAGGCCCAGCTTCGGTACACCAAATTGGTGCTACAACCAAAACAAGTTTTCTCTTTTGGCACATCCGACATTTTGGTGGTAGACACCTTAATTATGATGGACTCCTCCAGTCTGGTGTTGAACAAAGCCAAGAAGGAGAATTATTTACATGCTAAGGTGATGCGAATTGGTAACAATTGTTTTATCGATGGAAATGGAAATAATGGCAAAGCAGGTAAGCCAGGGAGCGTGGGCGCTTCCTCTTTTGGTCCTTGCAGGAATGGTACGAATGGAGAAGATGCTGTGAAGGGAGAAGATGGTTCACATGGAATTGATTTACTGATTTATTCAAAAGACATCACTATTACCGGGCAACTTTCTGTGCTTTTGGCGGGAGGAAACGGAGGCAATGGAGGGATGGGTGGTGAAGGTGGCAGTGCTGGCTCAGGAACTATACACTGCAAAGGAGGCGATGGAGGCAATGGAGGTAAGGGAGGCGATGGAGGAGTGGGCGGAAATGGTGGAAAGCTTGTTGTGCATGTCCCCATTGGATTTCACAGTGTGGTGGCTCCCAAAATAAAAGTAAACTTTCGGGGAGGACAATTTGGTAAAGGAGGGCGAGGTGGTTACTCTGGAGCAGGAGGATTAGGACCCAAAGGAAAGTCAGGAAGAAATGGGCTACAAGGTAGTGATGGCAACGATGGCTCTCTCGGGAATTATGGAAACTTAAGTTTTGCGGACAATTAAATGAAAGAGAAAACTCTTTTTTGATTATTTAGAGCGGCCGTTCCCACTTCTGGGCTTGGGGCTTTTCACCCTGCGTGCTTTTTTATCTTGCTTCTTGTCCATCTTCACACGTTTTTTCATACTCATCTTTTTCTTCTTTTTCCCTCCCTTCGTCTTTCTATTAGATTCGTGTACAATGCGCTGTTCCTGCGTCATAGTAGCAGATTCACCCCTCGATAGCTTGCGGCCACTTTGCCCATAGGAAACAAGAATGGTAAAAAACAGAAGTAAAAGTGTAAGCGTTGATTTCATGCTGCAAGGTACAAATTCGTTTAGCACTCAATTGGCAGGATGCCCATTGAATCTTACAATGTATCCTTTAAGCAGAGAAGCACCTGCTTAAAGGATACTTTTAAGGGTCGAATAACAGAGGTTGGTTTGATCTACCAGCCAATTCCGTAATCTTCTCCGTGGTTGCTGGATCCTCCCCAGAAACTGCCATGTTCCCAATCGAAGAAAATAGCATTGATGGGACCAGACGTTCGGTCATCGAAGCGCATGCGGTAGCCCATTTTTTGGAGTTCACTTCTTACGTAAGGAGGTGTGCTGTCATGCAACAAAATGGAACCTGGCTTAGGTTTTCGATCTTCTCCGCCTAAGGACAAATACAATTGATCGGTGTTGATGTTGGGTGCCTCACTGGCCTCTTGCACATTCATACCAAACTCCACTACATTCAAAAAGAATTGTAATAAGTTTTGATCCTGTGTATCTCCTCCCTGCACCCCAAAAGCCAGAAAGGGTTTGCCATCTTTCATTGACAAAGTAGGTGTGAGTGTGACACGCGGCCGCTTGCCCGGTTCTACTACATTAAATGGGTTGAGCTTTGGATCGGTTACAAAACTTTGCATGCGTTGACTCATACCAATTCCTGTCTTACCCGCAATAGTGGCCGGTAGCCATCCGCCACTGGGTACTAGTGAAACAATCCAACCCTCTTTGTCCGTAGCCATTACCGAAGTAGTTCCAAGAAATTGGTTCTTCAACCACTCTTCGTCCAAAGGTGATGGAGCTGATTTTTCCACCGAAGCCTGTCCCCATTGTTTCAAATAATCCTGGTAAGGATTTACTTTTCCTTCGAAGGGATAGGGATCACCGGGAGCTGCTTTGGCATCATTGTGGTCGGGATTGATCATCTTCGCTCGTTCTTTCGCATACTCCTTAGAGAGCAATCCTTTAATGGGTTCTTCGGGTACTTTGTGAGGATCGCCATAATAAAAATCACGATCTGCAAAGGTGAGATTCATCGCTTGATAAACGGTGTGAATGTATCGGGCAGAGTTGAAACCCATGGACTTCAAATCGAAGTTCTCTAACACATTAAGCGCTTGCAAGAGTACAGGACCTTGTGTCCATTGCGAAAGTTTGTACACATCAATGCCTTTGTAGTTTACATGTAAAGGTTCTTCTTCCAACACTTTCCACGTTGCCAAGTCTTGTTCCGTAATGAGTCCGCCTTGTTCCTTACTACCACGTACAAATTCTTTTGCGATATCGCCTTTATAGAAACGGTCGTAGGCAGCATAGATGGCCTCTTTTCTGTTCTTACCTTTTTTCAACGCTTGTTGTTCAGCGTCTACTAACTTCTTAAGTGTTTCTAAAAGATCATTTTGCTTAAAAATTTCACCAGCCACTGGCGCTTCCCGTTTCTCACCTGCATGCGGTAAAAAGACTTGCTTGGAGTATGGCCATTCTTTAATTCTTTCTTTGTCACGTTCCATGGCATTGGCCGTTTGTGCTTCGATGGGATAGCCAGCTGCTAATTGCATAGCAGGTTCCAGCACTTGCTTCAAACTCATGGTGCCGTACTCTGCCAACATGTGCATTAAGCCTCCGGGCGTGCCTGGTGTTACGGCAGCCAAGGGCCCGTATTGCGGAGGGTAATTCATTCCTTTTTCCTTATAAAATTCAGGAGTGGCTCCTGTAGGCGCTACACCCAAAGCGTTAATACCAATTATCTTTTTTGTTTTCGGATTGTAGATGATGGCTTGTGTTTCACCTCCCCAACTGAGCACGTCCCACATGGTACAAGTCGCTGCCAACATAGCGCAGGATGCATCTACAGCATTGCCCCCTTGCTGAAATACCATGGCTCCTGCTGTAGCGGCCAGGGGTTTTCCGGTGATGGCCATCCAATTCTTTCCGTGCAGAACAGGTTTTTGTGTTTGTTGGGCCTTTGTAAAAAGAGGCAATAGGAGAAGCAAGCTGAGTATGTACTTTCTCATGACTAAGAATTTAGGTAGGTGAAGATATGCAATTAGCTACCTCTTAAACCCAGACTTACACAAAAGGTTAAAAAGAAAAACCTCCGGAAACTTCTGGATGTTTTTAATCAATCGAAAGTCAAGGTTTATTCCTTTGACAAATACTCTAAAAGCCATCTTCAAAAAAAATTCGATCATTTCTAAATCCCCGCTCACCTACCAAGTCATTTCCTACGCTTACGTGAGTGTACTTGTAATTGCGGAAGCCTAGCCAAGTTCCATTTGCCTTTGAAGCGGCATATTCTTCAAGCGTAGTAACACCTATGAGCTGTAAGATTTCCACTTTGGATTTAGCCCTCCATGAATCGTAACTATATGAAGCAAAATTGGAAGTTATCTCTGCGGGTAGCATGGGGAGGGTAATACTCCCATTGGATTCAACCGAAGCATAGGAATTCCAATTGTAGATTTCATTGTCAGAAATATTAAAATTGAAATCGAACAAAGCAATACCATCACCTCCAGATAAAGAGTAGCTAATCGTTTGTCCAGAAATAGTTAGCCTTGCTTCAATCTTCAAGAAATCAAAATCGCTTCGCTCATTCGTATTGAAATTTTCAAAGTAGGAATTTTCTCTATAAAGCCAGGAACGTGATGCATAGACAGGAAATGCTGATCCTGGGTAATAAATGGTTAGAGGATTGTTGTACGATGTTGATGAACGAGAAACTTCATATAGTTCCCTGTAATTATCTATGGCAGGTCGCCCGTAAAGAGTAACACCAGCGCTAACAAATTCAGGAAAATGAATCACCTCTGTCTGCATAGGGGAATAATTTCCACCAACACTTATCTCATATTTTTGAAGAACAGTATACGTGGTTGATGGAAACAAATAACCTAAAGGCTTTTGATTGGCATCATACTTTAAAACAAATAGTCTTGTTGGATTCTGTGAATACAAATCAAACTCTTGATTATTATTTGGATTAGGCTGCATGTTTGGATTTGACACACAACTTGTGAATCCATTGCCATTGCTAGAAATAGTATAGTGGTAGGCCATATTGTCATCAAAATTCTGTACAGTGAAATTGGAAAAACCAGCATATATATATCCCGGTAATCTTTTCTTCAAAAACAGTTTGGAGCCGCGTTTTATCCCATGAAAGCTTTTCCCAGTAAGATACTTTTGTTGCGCCCCTGTAGTGTACTGGATTGTTTCAACAAACGATAGGGTAAAAGTGCTTTCAGCATAAGAGCTAGAATTGAGTTCAAATGTTTCGTCATTTTCCAATTGTCGATACTCAAGTACATTTCCTTTACTGTCGGATGCTAACAGGTACACCCTTTGACTATTAAAAGAACTAATGAAGCCAGCGGAAACCTGTACGGATGCCAAAAGTGGATTGAGTGGAGGCTCATCATTCTCGCAGGAAAGGGTGAGGAAGAAACTTAAACTAAGCAGCAAGAGAGTTGCTTTTGATGTAAGGGCACAACGAGATCTCATATGTAGAGGGTTTTAGTTTCAATATAATTAGAAGCAATGAAACCCCCATCACCTAAGAGTATCCTACTCTTTCAACACCAAATCAATACACATAACCGCAGCCAAAATCAACTGACGCAGTGGGTGGTTAGCCGGTACTTCTTCACTAATCTGGAGCACATAATTATCCGCTGAGGTAAAGAATTCTTTACCAAAGCCACTCCATTTTTTTGTAACAGTAGCAAACTCCTTGCCATCATTGCTGATGAATTTGAAATCCCAGCTTGTCCATTTTCCTTTTAACCAACAAAGTGATCTTTCATTGGCGTCCAACACCTCAAACTTTCCACCTATTGAGAAAAATTTTTGCTTGAATTTTCCAAGGAGCACATTCTTTTCATCCAGCACCTCAACGGTTGATACAAACCATGTAACCCCTCTTTTCACAGTCAGAATGCGATCGCCATTCGGTGTGTTGATGTCAATTTCAAAAGGAGTCATTCTTTTGTAGTCGGTAAAACGGAACATCTTTGTGAAGAAACCCAAACGTTCCTCACGCGCCTGCATAACCAGTTGTTGTGTTTCCGGATCGAAGATGTCGAAACTGTTAGAGGCTTTAAAAACCTTCACATGCTCTTTTACAAAAAACAAATTCTTGTTAAGGATGGGATGCATTAGGATTGAAGTTTAAGTGAATCTTGATTTAATAACCTTACCATTGCTTGGTATAAATGGGGAAGAGCATTTTTTAACGCTGCGGGTCTTTCAAAAAAATTCTCGACTGTAACCGCAAAAAATTCTTCTGCATTGGTGCGGGCATATTTTCTCAGGAAATGATCTTCTGTTTCCCTCATAGTAGCGAGTTCAACTTCTGCAATTTGCTGATAATGCTCCAATGCCTGCGGATCAAAAATTTCGTAATCGTAAAATTTATTCTCTAACCAGAGAGCGTGCGCTAGTTCGTGCATCAATAAATTGATACCATCGGTACTATTGTCGAATCCTTTTCGAAAACTTGGATAGGAGAGAATGATGTACCCAGCGGAAGGGTTTGTTTCTCCTTTGTGGTATTGCTTGGTTATCCGAGAATAGTAATCATCCGGATAGATGATGATTCGATGGAAAGCATCAAAACAATCTTCTGTCAAAAATAGCGACATTTGTGTGGCCACCGAAGCAATGAGGTAGCGAACGGCATTTTGATTGATAAGCTCGGTTCCGGAAAAACCACGAAATTCAATAGAAGTTGTATTCAAAAAATAAAATGCCCGCCACTCAAAGCTTTTACGCTCTTCGGGGGTGAGATGTTTGTAATAAACATTGATCGGCTTGTGCTGGTGACTTAAGGGGCGCAGGTATCTCGGAAAATAATAAAACAGTATTTTCTTAAACCAGCGCTGTTCGCGCATGGCTCCCATAATTACTGTCCCCATAAGGACGAATAATACTATTAAGACAGCCAACCGTTATCCGATTTTGCGCAAGAGATTGTTAATCGAACAAGCCTCCACCAACTTGGCTCGTAGTTCGGATACAGCCATGCGCTCTTGCTTCATGGTATCGCGCTCACGAATGGTTACTGTATTATCCTCCAGTGTTTGATGATCGATGGTGATGCAATACGGAGTGCCAATGGCATCTTGTCTGCGATAACGTTTTCCAATGGCATCTTTCTCTTCGTAGAAACAGCGCAAATCAAATTTCAATTCGTGCATGATTTCTTTCGCCTTTTCTGGCAAGCCATCTTTTTTCATGAGCGGAAGGATGGCCACTTTATTGGGAGCCAGTGCTGCAGGGATGCGCAACACAACACGTTCACTTCCATCTTCCAGTTTTTCTTCTGTATACGAAGAAGCGAGTACGGAGAGGAACATACGATCCAGACCAACAGAGGTTTCTACCACGTAAGGAATGTAATTCTGATTATCTTCTGAGTCGAAGTACTGTAGTTTTTTACCCGAGAATTTTTCGTGACTTTTTAAATCGAAATCGGTGCGTGAGTGGATTCCCTCCAATTCTTTAAACCCCATCGGGAAATTGAATTGGATATCACAGGCAGCATTGGCATAATGTGCCAGGTTGAGGTGGTCGTGGTAGCGATAGTTCTCTTTGCCCAAACCCAATGCTTTGTGCCATTGCATGCGTTTCTCTTTCCAGTACTCATACCATTGCATTTCTTCTCCTGGCTTCACAAAAAATTGCATCTCCATTTGTTCAAATTCACGCATGCGGAAGATGAACTGGCGGGCGACAATTTCATTTCGAAATGCTTTACCGATTTGAGCAATACCGAAAGGTATTTTCATGCGACCGGTTTTTTGCACGTTCAAAAAGTTTACAAAAATGCCCTGAGCTGTTTCGGGTCTGAGGTAGATCTTGTTAGCATCTTCTGCAACAGAACCCATTTCGGTAGAAAACATTAAGTTGAACTGGCGCACTTCTGTCCAATTCTTGGTGCCGGAAACTGGGCAGGCAATTTCCAAATCAACAATGAGTTGTTTGAAAGCCGCCATGTCTCCATTGCTCATGGATTCTTTGAGGCGAGCGTTAGTCTCATCAATTTTCTTTTGGTATTCGAGCACACGAGGATTGGTGCTTAAGAACATGGCCTTGTCAAAGTTTTCGAAACGCTTGGCCGCCTTCTCTACTTCCTTTTCAATTTTCTCCTCCATTTTGGAGATAGCATCCTCCACTAAAACATCGGCACGATAGCGTTTTTTAGAATCCTTGTTGTCAACCATTGGATCGTTAAAGGCATCTACGTGGCCGGAAGCCTTCCAAATGGTAGGGTGCATGAAGATGGCGGAGTCAATCCCTACGATATTATCATGGAGGAGGGTCATAAATTTCCACCAGTATTCCTTGAGGTTATTTTTCAATTCGGCCCCGTTTTGACCATAGTCATACACAGCACTGAGGCCGTCATAGATTTCGCTGGAAGGGAAAATAAAACCGTACTCCTTTGCGTGGGAGATTACATTCTTTAACAGGTTGTCTTCTGAATTCGCCATAAGGCGCAAAAATAGAAGATAGAAGTTACAAGTTGGAGTTTGATGAAAGAATTATGCAGGAAGCGTGAACCGAAAGGTGCTGCCCTGTCCGGGGTCTGAGCTAACATTTATTTGGCCGCCTAGTTTTTCGATGGTTTCTTTCACAATAAAGAGCCCCAAACCGGTACCCTCTTGTTGGGTGGTAGCCCGGTAAAACATGTCGAAAATTTTAGCTTGATGCTCTTTGCCTATGCCAATACCGTTATCGGTGATGGTAATTTCAATGATTGACGATTTTTCCTCAACTACCACTTTTACCGTGGACTGTGTTTTTGAAGAATCTTTGTATTTAATGGCATTGCCTATCAGATTAGATAGAATAACCTTTACTCTTACCGGATCGCTTTTTAGGATAATGAATCTGGAAGCGAGTATGTCAAAATGGATGGGAGTATCTGATAGATTTTTTAATGAATCGATTACTTCCTGGATCAAATCGGCTAGCACCACTTGTTGAGAGGTAACGGTGGTTTTAGCATTGCGGTTATATTCAACTATGTCCTGAATGTAGCTTTTCATGGACGCCACCTGCTTACCAATAAGAGCGGTGTATTCGGCAGTTTCCTCCTTACTCGCATGCTCCGATAGCGACAATAAGCCTTGAATTGAATTGAGCGGGGCGCGCAGGTCGTGCGTGACGGTGTACACAACCCGATCCAGGTTGCGGTTGGCTTCCTCTACTAAATCTTTTTGCCTGGAGAATTGCTCAGCTCTTGTTTGTAGTTCCTGCTCGTACGTTTTATGCAGGTTGATCAACCACCAAAATACGAGGTAGCACATCACAAAAAAGACGGTGGTGTTGATGAAGAAATACCATTGTAAAAGATCTTGCGAAAAAACCCTTCGTTCTATCGGATCAAATCCAGGAAAGGAGGAGGCCAGGTATACCATGTAGATGATGAACAGGACTGGAAAGAGCACCCTGTGTTTTCCCTCATTCAACACAGCCATCATGATGAGTATTAGCAAGACAATGTGAATATGTGTACCGGTGCGGTAGGGAGCAGTAACGGCAAAGCTGAAGGCAAAGGTGGCCAGGCCTAGAATGTATACAATTTTTCCAAGGGTATATTGTTGAAAGCGAAGAATAACCAATGCAATTCCGGATACAAGAAAGTAGCTCGAGTAAAGGAAGTAAGGAATGTTGCTTACCTGATTAATGATGTTAAAGGACAAAAAAAGAAAAATGGCAACAGAGCCACCGATGATTATTTTAGCGATCAAGCGCAGTCCTTCGTATTCGCGAAACGAAATGATAGAGGGATTCTCGATCTGTAGAAATTTATCAATCCAATCCTTTCCCAACTTCATGTGTGTGATACCAGAAGGTTAGCTTAAAGATAGCGAAAGACGGGGAACGAGAAATGGTGAATTGGAAGAAAGGTTTTTAGACAGATCGATTTGAGCTCTATTGCATGAGCCTGTTCACAATCTCGTCTACTGTAATACCTTCAGCCTCTGCCTTGAAATTGCGAACGATGCGATGACGCAATACAGGTTTTGCAATGGCCTGCACATCTTCAATATCAGGGGAGTATTTACCATTGAATAAAGCATTGCATTTTGCACCCAGTATTAAGTACTGAGAGGCACGGGGTCCTGCTCCCCACTCTAAGTAATCATTCGCCAGGGGTGAGGCAAGGGAAGTTTGCGGCCTTGTTTTAGAAACCAACGACACGGCATATTCAATTACATTATCTGGTACAGGCACCCTCCGCACCAGGTGTTGAAAGGCAACAATCTCTTCGGCACTCACCACTTTATCTGCCTTAAACTGACTGTCGGAGGTGGTATTTTTGACCACCGCCATTTCTTCCGCGAACGCAGGGTAGTTCAGTAAGATGTTAAACATGAAGCGATCTAATTGTGCTTCGGGCAAGGGATAGGTTCCCTCCTGTTCAATCGGATTTTGTGTTGCCAATACAAAAAAGGGCTGGGGCAGCTCATAGCGTATTCCGCCAATGGTTACCGTGTATTCCTGCATGGACTCCAATAAGGCAGCCTGCGTTTTAGGAGGTGTTCTGTTTATTTCATCGGCCAGAATGATGTTCGAGAAAATGGGGCCTTTAATGAATTTTAAATTACGCTCTTTGTCTAACGTCTCGGCACCTACAATATCAGATGGCATGAGATCGGGTGTGAATTGAATGCGTTTGAAATCAAGATCCAGGGCAGAGGCGATGGTTTGAACCAGCAAGGTTTTGGCAAGACCAGGAACACCAACCAGCAGCGAATGTCCATGACAAAAAATACCGGTAAGCACGAGGCGAACTACTTCATTTTGACCGATAATGACTTTGCCAATTTCGGTTTGCATTTTTTTAAATGAAGCGGCCAGGGCATCGGCTGCTTCCACATCATTCGCAAAGGGTTTTGTCATGAGGGTGCTAATTCAAAAGTCCGCAATAATCGTAAGTGGGATCGATGTTAATGAATACATCTTTTCTGGCTTTTTCAAACCACTTATAAAGCACGTTGTTTTTCTTTTCGTTAAGCGTGTAGGCTTCAATTTTATTCCAATCATCTTTTAACGAGGCCTGATGCGGAGGGATGCGTGATTTGTAATAAAGTATACGAACGGCATCTTTTTGCTGATCCGTGCGGTAAGCAATGGGTTTAGAAATATTACCCACCTTCATGGTATCAATGTTAAAGAAAACAACGGGATCCAATTCATCCACAGAAAGAAAAGTGCCACCCTCGGGATCGGAAAAATAGCCACCATTGTTTTTAGTCATCGCATCATCTGAATATTCTTTAGCAGCTTTTGTGAACGTGATGCTGTCATTTTCAATTAAAGTTCGAAGACTGTCGAGGTATTTTGAAGCATCCTTCAAGTCTTGGTCAGAAGGTGTAGGTGACATCAGAATGTGTCGTGAGTGGTACTCATTACCTCTGCGCTCAAGCAGTTGAATAATGTGGAATCCGAAATCAGTTTCTACCGGCATAGAAATTTCACCTGGCTTTAATTTAAAACTCATCGCTTCAAACTCAGGCACCATCATGCCACGGCCCACGAAACCCATGTCTCCGCCATTGGCTACCACACTGGGGTCTGCAGAATACTTCTTAGCAAGGGTTGCGAAATCCTCTCCTTGTAAAATGCGATTGCGAAGCTCGATTAACTGATTTCTTGTTTGCTCTTTCTGTGCAGCACTTACTTTGGCGACCCGTACTATTTGTGAAATTTCTACTTCTGCAGAAAGATAAGGAACAGAGTCTTTCGGGATTTTATTGAAAAAACGTTTTACCTCTGCGGGCGTAACGGTTACATCTTTGGTGATTTCCTCCTGCATTTTCTGAACGATCAATTGTTCTTTGATCTGATCAAACAAATCTGCCTTGATTTGGTCTACGCCTTTCCCATACACGGCTTCGAGTTGTTGGGTAGAGCCACCATATTGCCCCAGAATCATATCGAATCTGCGTTCCATATTATCATCCACCTGGCTGTCGTCTACCAACACCGAATCAGTCTCGGCTTTAGCAACCATCAATTTATTGCGGATTAGAATGGCAAGGTACTGGCAGCGTGCTTCTTGCGAGGGCGAACCGCCATTGGTAATGTAATCCTGATATGCACGTTCCAGTTCTGATTTCAGAACGATGTAGTTATCAACCTTGGCAATAATTTTATCGACTACGAATCCATTATCAGTGCTGGCTGGTTGTGCCATGGCTACCCAGGAAATGCTTACAAAAGCCAGCAGTATTCTCCACTTCACAGACTTACTTATTAAAAATTTCAAACTCATTATTTTCTTGTGCTTTGCTAAAAACCTCATCGTCCAATCGCTTCGCCAATTCTACTTTGCGCTTATTTAAGATAATGTTGGCAATATCATCCCGTACAAATTCAAGTGGGGAAATGTTATCTGAGATTTTGTATTCGTCCACTTTTAAAAAGTATAAAAAGGCCTCATCGCTGGTTTCGTAATAAGGGTTGCGTTTTAAAAACTGAACCTTATCGGGTAATTCTACCAAGGGTGAAGCTTTTACCAACTCGTCAAATTGCATCCAGGATGAATCTGACAAATGATAAGCGGCTGCAAAACTAAGACAATATGATTTAAGTTCGTCACGATCTTTTTCGCGGGTGGAGAAAATCAAATCCTTAATCTTTTTAGTCCGTGGCGCACTTTGGGGTACTTTCAAGAAAGTAGCCCTAACGATGTTCTGTTTTAACACAAAGTTGTCGAGGTGGTCTTTATAATACTGCTCGATGTCGGCCTGTGCCACAACGGTATCCAGATTTTGTTTGATGTAATATGTCTGATATTCGTAGGCGATCAGGCTGTAGCGATAGTCGAGAAGCTTTCGTTCCACTTCGGCTTTGTTAATATCGATTTGCCGACCGGCCTGCCGAATGAGTAGCTGTTTACGAATCCAACTATTTACATAAGCCTCTGCGCGGGAAACGCTGTCTTCTTTGGGTGTGCCAGGGGGTACAATTCCTGTTAACTCGTCTTTGTACAAGTAAGTCTCATCAACGCGAGCTACAGCGGGCCTTTCGGTTCCGCTGTCGGTTTCTTTTTTTCGCTGAATTAAGTCGCAAGCGTTTAACAGCAAGGCACCTGATATCAATAAGATAATGCTGCCTTTCTTGAAAAGAAGTGAAGGGCCCCTTTGCATTGGTAGCGTGCTACTTAGTAGTGATGAGCTTGCCCAAAACATGTTTTTTCCCTTTGCTGTTTATTTTAACACTGTACTTTTTCTCTAAAACCTTTAGCCATTCGTTTTCGAGGGAGGTCTGGTAATCAGAGATCAGCAGCCCCTTTGTTTCTTCAAACGTACGTTCACCAGCAGGCAGTATACGCTCAATTTTCACAAGGTAATAATTTCCGTCTAACTCTGCCCTTTGCAGACCAGCGCTCCAGTTGAGTGTGTTGAATACCGGGCGTTCGGATTTTTCAAATTTCCCCTTTTCAATGCGAATCGCATTCTTCTTGATCAGCTCATCAGAAACCACACTATCCTGTTCGAGTAACCATTGAATCGTGTCTAAGGCATTGATTTTGCTGGCTTTGTAAAGTGTTGCTTCAGCCCGTTCGTCTGCAGTATAGTGATGTTTATTTGCCTCGTAAAACGCACGTTGGCCCAGACTATCTTCCGAAGCACGGTTCCAAACTTCTTTTTCCATAATGTCGAAAAGTAAAATGCCCTCGTAATACTCATTGCTGAGGTATCGGTAATCAGCATTGGTCTGTAGCAACTTCTCTTCCACTTCCTGCTCCAAGTGGGCCGTCACAAAATTTTCGTACAGTGAGCTTAGGTACGCTGACGGAGCCTGCTTGTTTGCTTTTTGATGAGCAAGAACATAGGAGAAAAAATCAGCCACCAGTACGGACTTCCCTGCCAGCGAAAAAAGAACTTCACTTCCCAGGCTGCCAACGGGGGCTTTCCACTTTCCTTGTTGCAGACTCGAATCCCCAAGGGCCAACACTTGAGTTTTTATATTTTGATTTTCAACAAAAGCATATTGTTTTCTCAAACTTTTTTGAATAGCTGCCTTGGCCGTCTGCATGCGTTCGTCTCTGCTAACGCGACTTTTTAGGGAAGCTTCTATTTCTTGATAAGAAGGTACCGGAATCTTTTTTTCGAGACGGACAATGTGCCATCCGTATTGAGTAGCAAAGGGGGCGGAATACTCTTCCGGTGTCGTGAGAGCAAAGGCAGTTCGTTCAAACTCCGGAACACTAGCCATGGCACCCACGCCAAAGGGGCGAAGTTTCCCTCCATTTTCTTTCGAACTCAGGTCTTCAGAATACTGCCTACATAAATCTGACCAGGGCATGCCTCCCTGCAAGCGATCATAGATTTCAAAAATTTGCTTTTTGGCTTTTTCAGAATCTCTGTCCTTTCCTGTGCGAACCAGCAGGTGCGATACCTCCACCTCACCCATGGCCTTACGTCTGTCAATAACCTTGATAAGGTGATAGCCGAAGCGTGTGCGAATAGGGTTGCTCACCTGACCGACAGGGGTGCTATAGGCCCCGGCCTCGAAAGGATATACCATTTGAAAAGCTGTGAAATAACCGAGACTGCCTTCATTGCTTTTTGCTGAGGGATCTTCTGACAGGGTAACAGCCAGTGTTCCAAAATTCTCACCAGCGTCTAGTCGCTTTTTAATATCCATGATTTTAGTGTAAGCGGCCAGCGTATCAGCCGGGAGTGCTTCTGGAGGGAGTTTAATCAAAATGTGAGCTGCGCTCACTTCTTCCTGCAGGTGTTTGTAGGAAAGTTGGGTTAGGCTGTCAACCAATTTGGCATCGGGTAGGTAGGGTTTGCGCAGGGCTTCTTTATAACCGGCAAATTCTTTTTTGAATTTGGTGGTCGTGTCCATGCCGCGTTGGCGGGCTTCTTCTACTTTTAGCTTAAACTTTATGTACAGATTTAGGTATTCTTCGATTTTCTCCTGTGTATGTTCTTCCGGTTTGCCCTTATGATTTTTCTCAAACAGGTAAATAAACTCCTCTGTAGAAACATTTTTTTTATTCACAGAGAAAAGCGTGAGGGGTTTGGGATTGGATTGAGCCAAAACCCCCTGAGCTATAAAGAATGTAAGAACCAGTAAACAAGAACTACGCTTCATAGGGTAAAATTAAGGGCACACAAGAATTGTGGGCTACAAAGAAAGAAAGGGATGATG
>Ga0075163_10005553_pt1 | contig 16787 bp, 16 predicted proteins | sample JI1023141ADNA_FD_71478 | JGI IMG/M metagenome (GOLD analysis project Ga0075163, IMG submission 71478) | Wastewater effluent complex algal communities from Wisconsin, to seasonally profile nutrient transformation and Carbon sequestration -... | ecosystem: Engineered > WWTP > Effluent > Algae...
AGTTCGATCTGTGTCTCGGTCAAGGGCACACGGACGCAAAAGAAAACAACACCCTTTAGCTAAAGGGTGTTGTTTTCTTTTAGTAAGCAATAAATATTGCTTACGTGCGTCCGTGTGAACCGCAGGCATGTTTTTGCTATTCCTAATGCAAAAACAGCCGAGGTGGGGTCGACAGCACTTGTCTAAAATAGAAACGAAGTGAGCTATTTTAGCTAGTGACTGGTGACCAGGACGAATAACTCGTGACCTAATCCAGTCTGGCCTTCCTTGAACTCACATACGCCAACGCTACAAAACAAAGTCCAATCAGTCCCGTCACTACCTCCGGCACATGGGTAATGAGGTTCATGAGCATTGCAACTGCGAGACCCAAAATCGCCCAGTGCGCTCCGTGCTCGAGGTACCGCAATTCCGTGAGGGTATTCTCTTTCACAAAGTAGATCGTCATCGAACGGACGAAGTACGCCCCGATACCAAGACCAATCATAATAATAAAGAGGTTTGTCGTGAGCGCAAAAGCGCCAATGACCCCGTCGAGCGAAAAGGCCGAGTCGAGCACGTTGAGATACATAAAGAGTGAAAATCCTCCCACTGCCACTGTGGAATTGGTGTGGGTGAGGGAACCAGCAATCCCTTCCATCACAATAAAGAGCACGAGCCCTATGAGTCCCGCCACCAAGACACTCGCTTGGTCATAGTGGGTGAGGTAGGAGAGGGTGACGAGGAAGGTGACCGCAGTGGCGATTTCAATCGCTTCGATGTCGCCCCACTTCACCATGTACGATTCAATACTCTTGATCCAATGGACTGACTTGGCTTTATCAAAAAAGTATTTGAGAGACACCATGAGGAGGAAGATGCCACCAAAAGCGGTGATAGACCCATGTACACTTTCAAGGAGGTGACCATAGGCCTCAGGGTCTTGTAAGGCTAATTCTGTTACAGTTACCGGAGACATAAACACCGCGGCACTCACAATCAGGATTGGGAGGACAAACCGTGTTCCAAAGACAGCGAGAAGAATACCCCAGGTCAAAAAACGCTGCTGCCACACCGGGCTCATCCGTTTGAGGACTTTGGCATTAACTACCGCGTTATCAAAGGAGAGGGTGACTTCAAGAACTGACAGTACCACCACGAGAAAGAGCGCCTCAGTCCCAAATTCATACCAGGTGGCGGCAAAGAGGAAGAGGGAAATAAGGATTGGTACCAAGAAGTAGCGACGAACATTTTTAGACATATACGGGCTAGTATACCAATGAAATTGTATTTGGTGATACTGGGGGGCAATTATTTCTGGTGGTATACTACTCCTGTATGACCTATTCGCTTGCGCCACAGTTTCTAAAATCCTTTAAAGATGCCGATATTCGTGGGACGTATCCTGATGAGATTAATGCTGGTGTAGCCTATGCGGTGGCTCGTGCCTTTGTGGAGGAGTTCGCCTATACCAAGGTGGTGGTGGGACGCGATATGCGTTTGTCTTCGCCTGAGCTCCATACGGCCTTTGTGGCTGGGGTGCGAGAAGCGGGTGCGGACGTGATTGATGTGGGGATGGTAGCGACCCCGCAGCTCTACTTTGCTTCCGGGTCAATGAATCTCCCCGGGGTGATGATTACCGCCTCTCATAGTCCAGCCGAATATAATGGGATGAAGCTTGTTCATCCTGAAGCGATACCCCTCACCAAGCGCAATGGTCTCGCGCAAATCCTCAAACGAGTGAAAAAAGGGCAGTGGGTGACACCAAATAAAAAAGGAAAGTTCACCAAAAAGAATATTGATGCTGGGTACCAGAAGAGTGTCCTCGCCGGTATCAAACCAAAGCGCTACGAAGGTATCCGCCTCGCGACTGATATTGGTAATGGGATGGCGCATGATATCGTGCCGCTCTTGGCTGAGAAGCTCCCAATCAAGTTTGATACGATTTTTGCCCGCCGTGATGGTCATTTCCCCAATCGGGACTCCGATCCAAACCTCCGTGAAAATCAATCAGCACTCGATAACAAAATTGATCACGGGCACTATGACTTTGGCATCTCCTTCGATGGCGACGCCGACCGCATTGCCTTCTTAGACGAACGGGGCAACTACGTGAATAGTGCTGCCATCGGCGCTCTGATCGCGAAGCGAATTCTTGCTCGTGAACCAAAGGCGAAGATTGCCTCTACTAATCTCAATAGCCGTATCTACGAGGAAACGATTACCACCCAGGGTGGGAAGGTAGTGATGGCACGTACTGGCCACACCTTTGTGAAAGAAGCGATGCGAAAGCATAAGGCGGTCTTTGGTTGTGAGTACTCAGGACATTTCTTTTTCCGCGATTTCTTTTATACCGACTCGGTTGTGCTGACCCTCCGCGAGGTGCTTGATGCCTATGTTGAGGCGAAGGCGGTGGGGGAGACCTTTAGTCAGCTCATGGCACCACATCTCGTCTACGAACAGACCGAAGATATCGTGATACCGGTCAAAGATAAGGATATAGCGATGGCGAAGGTGCATGAGTACCTGGTGTCCCTCAAGCCAAAGACACTCAAGAAATTTGATGGTTACTTTGTTGATTTTGGTGATGTCTGGGGTGCGATCAAAATGAGTGTGACCGAATACGGCGTGAAATTAATGTTTGAATCAAAGAGCAAAGCGAAAGCGCAGAAGCTCCAGCGGCAGATACAGCAGTTTGTGAAATCGATTTCCAAAGATACCAAGTAGCACTAATCAACCATGACCTCAGGGGCTGCAGGGAAGGAGTTGTACCCGCGAGCACGCATACTCGCACAGTATGCCCCAGTGTCGTAGATACGAACCTCGTCACCCATATGGGCTGTTTTTAGTTTTCTGGGCGCGATTGATTCTGAATCACCTGGTACGGTAGTGAAAATATCACCCGATTCACAGTTGTGTCCGACGACAACATAGTCTTCATAGGTTTCGGCGTCATTGACTACTTCAATGCGGTGCTGAGCACCGTACATAGTGGTACGGAGGAAGTCGTTCATACCAGTGTTGAGCTTGAGGAAGGTATAGCCGTTTTTGCCAGTATCAACAATATCGTCAATGGTAGCGACCAGTGTACCAGCATGGGCAATAAAGTAGGTGCCTGGTTCAATCTCGAGTGCTAACTTACGTCCGGTGGCGTCGGCGAAAGCCTCGAGTTGTTGTTTGAATTCGGCCGCTATAATTGTCACATCAGCTTCTTTTTCTTCGCCAAAGCGATGGACTTTATATCCGCCACCAATATCAAGGGTGGTAACATCTGGGAACAGGGCAACAATTTCAAGCGCACGAGTCATCACCTCACCCCAGACTTTCGGGTCAGCCCCTGAACCGATATGGAGGTGGAGACGACTAATCGTCACCCCAGAGGCTTCAGTGCGCACGAGTACATCCGATATGTATTCATGCCAGATACCAAAACTGGCGGACACCCCACCGGTACTCGTGCGAGCATTATGTCCCATGCCCAAATCAGGATTAATACGGATGGCAACGGTATCTGGACGATTGGGCGTATCCAGAAAAAGCTCAAGTTGATGAATTGAAGTTGCTACAAACTGTACTCCAGCGGAAAGGAGTTCGGGCAAGTTGTGTGGGGTCTGTTGCGACGATAATGAGATATGGTGACCGGGTATACCAAGTGCGAGGAGCTCAGCCGCTTCATAACTTGAACTTGCATCAAAATGCACACCACCTTTGTGCATCATGGCGATGATTTCGGGGAAAGGGTTGGCTTTAATCGCATACCGGACCGTGAGACCATAGGGTAGATCAAGATTGGTCAGGAGGTCTATACGGTCACTAATAACCTGGCGACTATACTCATAACGTGGGGTAGACATAGATATAGTATAAGGGAGGAATAAAAGCGGTGCTATAGGTGTCGTTGAAAGGCGGCTTTTTGTTTGGCTGAGCAGAATTCCTTAGCGCTTGAAAGACTGTTGGAGGGCGCGAATTCGTATGTCCATAAATTGTCTGTATTCGTATACATCACAGCGGTCAATGATGGCAGAGATTTTGCTGCGGAGGAGATCCATCCGTTTATTGATTTCCGGTATGTGTTCATTGCCTGAGCCCTGAAAACCGACTACAAATCGGCCTTTATCGAGTGTGTCTTCGATAGCCAATAATACTTGTAAATGCTCAAAAACATTTTCATCGGTAACTGTGTCACTAATGGCCAGTCCTGCATCTGCAACTTGTAGTAAATGTTCACCGATTGTCATATAGGTAAGTATAGCAGTTTTGCCAACTCGCTAGGAATTAGGAGCGAGAGTTAGTCATAGGAGATAAAGTGAAACCGCCTTAGGGAGGGGCGGTTTCAGTGGGGGCAAGTTTTGCCCAGCGCGTGATAGCTTCGTTGCAGTGCTCGATTGCCACTTTGTTGCCAGCATTCGCTTGTGTTCGGTTGATGCTTTGGTCTAGCCACTTGATGGCGGTAACGACCGACAAGCCTTTCTCGACCAGCCAATCTAGACATCCAGGATCAACGTCGCGGTAGATTTCAGATAAACGACTGTAGAACAGTGCGTCTGCCTGAGCGATTTCCCCTCGGTCGAGGAGGATCGACACTACGAGGGTGTCGTACTGTCTACCATCCTGGTAGAAGAGAACGATCAACTCTTCCGCAGAAATAGACGAATACTGTCCAAAAGCTTCCATGAGCAGCTGGCGGTTCTCGTTTCTGGGAAGCTTGTCCCAAAGCAGCTGCGCAATTTCAAGCAGAGCTGGATTCAGAACACCGTCGATTTGCGTCAGCAAGAGTACGTCTCGGATGGGGTGGCGCAAACCACGGAAGGCGGCAGCGATTCCAACCAAGTGAGCCAACGCAGACCACTTTTCCAAGAGTGCTGCCAGGATTGTAGCAAGGATGTTTGCTCGATCAGTTTCGGGCAGTTTACTTGCAGCAATGTGCTGAAAAGCACGTCGGCATGGTGTGGCTTCGTAATCCTCGAGATCCGTGAAGTCCTTGGACAGATTCTGGTCGTTTCCGAAGAAGTCCATCCAGTCCTTTTGGGTGGCAGTGATTGCATCAAAGTCCATCATCGTCTCCGGTGAAAGATCAGTGCGTGACCTACGCAGCAAGGGTTCTTTGGGTAAAAGAATACAATATAAACAAACCACGTCAATGGAGGGATGTTGTTGAGGATGTTAGAACTGTGTTTGAAAGGTTGGGGATGAGAGAGTATGTATATTCCTACTTTTGTATTAAAAGAAAATACCCCGCCGCCGTATCACGTCGACGGAGTATTTTCTCTGCCTTGTGGGCGCGTGGGTATTTATGCTGCCAGCATCAGCGTTTGGTAGTGTTCGGCGTCCATCAGGCCGAAGAGGGCACCTTCGGACTTCCATATGCAACCGTCATCCCAATATGAGAACTGGCAGCAAGGATGACGGATTTTACCATCTTCGCTGGTGATGACGATCATTGGGAAGACAGCGATAGCTTCCTCGAAGTCATCCACCTGCTTGACCGAGACTTCACGCTTGTAATTCCACCAATTGGGACCAACCCATTTGTCAGCGTGTGACTCTTCTTGGTGCGCCCACAACCATGCCAAGCGTTTTTGGGCGCCCATTGCTACACAGCCTTCGAGCGTAGTCTCGTTTGTCAGAGCAGCAATGATGGCGGCTTCTTCTGGAGTGAAAGCCACCCCAATTTCTTGCCAAGCCAAAAGTGCATTTGAGTTATCGGAGGTAGCTGGTCTTCCGAAACGGTCTTCTGCCCGGGTGAAATGAGCCACTATCGTTCTCCTATCTAATGAATGCCGCGCATGATTCCTTCATGCTAGGGTACTTTGGGAGCAACTATGCAGTAAATAAAGGAAAAATTCAAGAAGAAGTTCAATTCCCGGTAGCCAGCTCCAAACGTCAACGACCCTAAAGCTAAACGCTTTAGGGTCGGACGATTTGGGCGACGTCGTGAAGAAGTTAGAACTATTTTTGAACGAAGGAACGACCCTTCAATCTACATGCCTAACTTTTTTGAGCAATAAAAAGCATTTCAGGACTAGTGTCTGTGAATTGGCTACTGTTCCAATCGCCATATACATTTTTGACTATAAACCCAGCTTCGTTTAGTGATTTCTCGATTACATTTTTAGGTCGAAAAATAATCGTATCTTCAGAAATGACAACCTCATCAGTTTTTAGAAAATGATAGTGCAATTCATAGGTTGCGAGAGTGTCAGTAGTTTCCAAAACCTTGCACCAGTACTCAATTTCTCCTAAGGCAGGGTCAGAAACCTGACGCTTAGCTTGCTCGCTCGGCCATTTTTCAAATGACTCTTTGAGTGACCTCCTAGTATCGAACATTATATGTCCGCCAGGATTTAGAAGAGTATGTGCGTTTTTTAGCATCCCCAGCCATTCCTTATCGCTTAATAAGAATTGAGCTACGTGACTGGTCATTAAGAGTAAATCTGCTTGTATGCCAATTAATTTTGTATAGTCTCCAGCTATCCAAGTCACATTTTCAGCATTTGGTTTTTGTCTAGCCACATCCAACATTGCACTATAAGGGTCTACACCAGTGAGAGAATATCCCAGGCTAGCTAATTCACAGGTGAGTATTCCCGTCCCACAACCAAAATCTACTATTGTTTCTGGCGACAACTTTTTAGTTTCTCTAAGCCAAAAATCAGCATCATCACCCAATGCGTTTATTGAGTCGTATGCGGTAACTAGTAGGAGATTAGAGAATTGTTTTGATTCTGACATAAATTAAGTATAGCAGTCCGTCTTTCAATTCCTAGTAGCCGCCCACTACGTAAAAAACCCCGGAAGGGGATCTTTACTACGTGGGCACGTTCTGCCCCTCAGGCGGAACTAGTTAGAGGGAATGTATTAGGATCAGTTGAGTGAAACAAGGCAGGTTATTGTATAGAAAAAGCCGCCCCAACCGACTCTTTCAAAGAATGGTGGACGGCTTTTGTTGGGGGCCGGTCTTGTCAGGCCTTGTTGCGGTAGAGCGACCTGATATGGTACAGGTACCCAATCCCAGCGATGAACAGGAAGCCGAAGAAGTACGGCCGCAACATGACCTCTTCTTCGAGAGACATGGCATGTTCGCCGGTAATCCGGCCGCCGAGCACCCAGATTTGGAATGCCATGATGATGGCCCCAAGAACCGCAGTAACAGCTCCCAGACAACTGACGAACATCATGAACTGCCGTTCCGTAGGCCAGTGGTCGATAAGCCACCAGAGTGCGTGCTCGATCTTGATGAAGAACTCCCGAAAGGGAATCTCTCGAGAGAAGTTCACGCCCTTGGCGTTTACGGTCAGTCTGAATTCAATGCGGGCCATGCCTGCCTCCGTTGCTGATTTCAATTAGTTATCCTTTGAGAATGATAACATAGAAATATATAAAAGTCAAATATTAGAGCGTCTATCGGGAGGAATTGGTCACAGGTTACTAAGCTTTTTATTTCGCTCTGCTCATAAAAATCTAAGTACTCTCGAACCTTACAGGTTCAGTACACCTTGTCGCTACTTTTTCGTTGTCACTCAAAAGATAGCTGACAAAGTCTTGAGAAATGGGTCCCATCCCATTTCTCACCCGCCTCGCTCATAAATATCGCTGCGCTTTTCAATTCCCGGACGCGAGTGATGTCGGGAATTGTCCTGACGGTCACCAAGCTATATTGTTTCGCATAGCTCACAATCTAACTGGTGCCGCGGGACACGGCTCGCCGGCCCAGAGGGTCCCCGGCTCCGCCGTTCAATTCCCGGTAGCCAGCTCCAACGGCTACTGGGGAATTGGTCACGGATTACTAAGCTTTTTACTTCGCTTTGCTCATAAAAATCTAAGTACCCGCGACCCCGCCTCGCTCATAAATATCGCTGCGGCTTTCAATTCCCGGACGCGAGTGATGCAGATCACTCGCTTAGCCGCCCCAATATAAAAGACCCCGAAGAGGGGTCTTTTATATTGGGGCGACGTCGTAGAGGAAGTTAGAACTGTGTTCGAAAGTAATAATGATACATCGATATTCATACCTACGTTTTTTTGAGCAGAGATCCTGGATAAATAAAAAACCAGTCTGTAGTGACTGGCGGACATCTTTGGCTTTAGTATGGGGTGGCGGTCGGTGGAACAGGCTTTGTTCAACACCGACCGCCGGGACTACTCACCGTGCTGGGTGACAGCTTCCGCTATCGCCACCTTGTTACGACTCGCTCCGTACAAGCACTATAGCATACTTATGAAATTGCGCAAGTCTAGGGCTCTAGCTCCCAGACCCTGTCCACTACCCATACAGTTTCGGGCTTTTTCAGAATAGCGATGTTGTCAAACTTCAGGTTAAAGTTAGGTTGCTGGATAGAGTTTAGATAATGTTTGATTGTTTGAAAATCAAAAGGTTTAAGGGCGCTCATTGTGAGAGTGGCGTGGAAGTCGCTACCATTGTCGTATTCGTCAAAGGTTAGGTTGGGATGCGTGTGTAGTGCGTCCATTAGTTCAAGTACATCACTCTGCATTTTCTTTGACGGATCAACGTCAAGAAACAGAACATCCTCTCGAAAGTTACCAAATTTATTCATCGTGTAGTCGCTTTGAGTGTGCGATTGTGCAAAGTCGTCAAGGACGGTGTGTAATTTCTGAATATCTTCGTCAGAAAGTTCAAACCACCGCTTTAATGTGAAGTGGAAAGGAATACGGTTATGAATTGGGAAGACATCAAATTTTTCCACCAGGTCTTTACTGAGTGAAATGAGATAGTCGTTCGCTTCGCCGCGAACAAGATGTGCGATGATGTGTCTCATAGAAAAAGTATATTAATTCTATCATCTTGGTAGGGTGAAACTATTAATTATTTTCAACAAAATACTTCCTAGCAGTTTCTAATTGCTCTACTTTTCCAGTTTGATGCCAGTACCAAGCCTTCATACAGAAAGCAAGCAAGGTGTAGGCCGTTAGTACCTCGTCGTCACACACTTCATCCTCGAAGTAGCCGCTCAGAATTTGTTCAAAAACCTCTGGAGTATTCTTGGCTGCAATTTGTCCAAATTTTATTCTACCCAAATCATAATAACCGCTGTTAAATTTAGGATTACTGTCAAAAACTGTTATTGGATTAGTCGCAAACATATTTGCAGGGCCAAAGTCTGCGTGACAATAGGTGCTGTCGTTGGTTTGAGCGCGTCTTTTAATTATTTCAAGTGACCTCTCTAGCATATCTCCAAGTCCTTCAATCAGATTGTGTTTGTGAATGTAGTCAAACCGGTTTTTAATATCGTCACCTGCTAACCAGTCTTCAACTGTCTCAAATTCCGGTTTACCATCTACCACAGACCCATACCCGTCTGCACTAACTGAGTGCATGACACGTAGTATTTGACCCATTACTACAAACACCTTTTTACCAAGAAGTTCTTCTTGGCTATAGGTGATATCTACTGTCGGCGCGTCAACAAAGTCCATTAGTGTGTAGGGGAGGCCGTGCATTTCCCCTGTTTCTAAGACATGAGGAACAGAAACGCCGGCTTGTTCCCAGACCCTAAAGAATTGGCCTTCACCAGCAGATAGTTCTTTACTACGGGGGATTTTTAGCACCCATTTATTAGTTGGTGTATCTATAATAGTGATTATCGAAGAAACTCCTTTATGAGCGAATGTAATACCAACTTCATCTTCATTTTTAAACAAATCATGCCCAGTAACAAACTGTTCAATGTACGGAATAAACTCCTTTTTCAATTCATTAAATGGCTGGTCAACACTATGGTCAGACATTTTTGGTTCATTACGAAAAACTACTGTTGGTCTGTGTTGTTCACTAGGCTCTGCTTTTTCACGAGGTTTCATTAATTGAGTATACCAAAAAATTCCCAGTTCTCATTAGGGGGATGAAATATCAGAACTTCTCTTAAAAATTCGTAATCGCAAGCAAAAGTATTCCTGAAGTGACCACAATCAGTCCTAAAGTATTTTTGAAGGAAACGATCTCCTTTAAAAAGGTAATGCCAAGTATAAATACAAAAATTGGTGTGACTGCAGTCAGGGGTGAAGCTATAGATGCTGGTAGTATGGAAAAAGACAACCAAAGCATCAATACTGCCAGAGTACTGAGTAATCCAGAAAGAAATGCATATTTGTAATCATTAAAATGTGAAAAGAAAGTTTTGAATTGTAAGATACTTTGCTTTTGCATTCTTAAAAATAGGAGACCAACTGGTACCTCAGCTATGGCGAGTGCGATTAAGAATGTACCCACGGTTGTTTGATCAATAATGTTTTTACCAGCTACGTCTGAGATTGAAACTGATATAGCTGCCAAAAGTGGCCAAGCAATAAGATGAAACTGCCAGTGAGTAATAGCATTCTTAGCCCATTCTCGTTTTGATGGGGAAGTAACGATAAGTGTCCCAACAATAACGAGCAGAAGTGCAATCCAAGACCAGAATAAAAGTCTTTCTTCTAAAAATAAATAAGCGAAAAATATCGTAAATATTGGATATGTAGAAAAAAGTACTCCAGTAATGATGGTGTCCCCGCGTGCAGTAGCAAAAAATACAAAAGCTTCTGACAAGACGGCACTTAATAGTGCTATTGGTAATACATATAAAACATCACTCCATACACCATCGGTGAATATTGCAAAAGGTATCCAAATAAGAACACCAGTGAGGGCGTTCATCATAAAAGCCACACTTTCTGAAAAGTCTTGTAAGCTGCGCCGCATAAAAATATACGATAGCGCTTGAAACAGAGCTGTGAGGAGACCAAAAATTATACCTAATAACATTCGGATAAGTATATCAGTTCGAACGTCTCGGTAGGGTATCTAGAAAATCCTTATAAAACATACCTCTAAAAATTGGGCGACGTCGTAGAGGATGTTAGAACTATTTTTGAGAGGTTGGGGGATGAAACGGTACATATTCCATTTTTTTGTTAGAATAACATATATGGAAAATATGCAACGAGAATCACTCCCACAGTCGTTTGAAACTAGACTAGCAACTACGGAGGATTGCGAGTTGATGTATCGGTTGCAAAAACTTGATGGGGCTCACCTGAATCAAGATGATGCAGAGCAAGTAGCTAAGTTCGAAGAATACAAGCAGGACTTTAAGCCCGCTGAGATTCAAGTTGTATGTCTCGCTGATGAACCTGTCGGTCGATTACGAATTGTCCGCGGAGCGGAAATATACATAGGTGGTATGCAAATACTCCCCGAATATAGAGGTAGGAGACTCGGGACAACGATACTAGAAAGTTTGATTGCAGAGTCCAAACAAACATTAAAGCCGATCCGATTAGAAGTATTTCACAATAACCTACCAGCATTAAGCCTATACGAAAAAGTAGGCTTCAAGGTAATTGAAGAAAATGATCAACAGAAAATTATGATTTATGAACCAAAGCAGTTCGAACGTCTCGGTAGTGTATCCAGAAAACCCTTATAAAATATACCTCTAAAAATTGGGCGGCTACCGGGAATTGAACCCGAATTGAGAGTTCCACAAACTCCAGTAATAACCATTATACCATAGCCGCCATTTCTGCGGGTGGCTAAAATAAGCTTTAGATGCTGTATTTATATCCACTCGTGACCACTGTTATACCTATTTTTGAGGAAAAAGTCGAGGGTATTAAGCGGGCTTCTGGTTTTGTGTCTGTGCATAGTCAATAAAAGCTTGTATACTCTATGTATATGGATCAAGAAACACTCTTAATCGCCATTTTCTTCACCTTTATGATTGGGGCAGGGATTGGGTTTTACGTCACCAAATTCATCATTGGCGTATGAGTCGTTGGTTGTTTGGGGTGGTCGTTGGTCTCTCACTATTAGTTGGGGGAGTGACAGCCGCGGCCCAAGAGGTGCACCAAGAACTCCAAGAGACGGTGCGAGCGGAGGTGCTGGAGATTGTTGAGCAATATGATCGGGATATCCTTGGTACAGGGGCGACGACCACGGTCCAAGAACTACGCGCCAAGCTCCTATCAGGGAGTAAAGAAGGGGAGGTGGTCCGCTTTGAAAACGACCTCATGGTACTTGAGGTGGGGGACAAGATATTCGTCAATCGTCTCATTGCGATTGATGGAGAGGAATACTATACCTTTAAGGATATTGAACGGCGGCCGCAGTTGCTGATCTTGGCGATAGTGTTGGCGGTACTGGTGGTCGTATTTGCTCGCTGGCAGGGATTACGGGCACTCATGAGTCTCGCCCTCAGTGCGCTCGCGATTATCTTCCTTTTGGTACCGGCTCTCCTTGCGGGCTATGATCCGGCGCTCGCGAGCTTTGCGATTGCGGCAGTCATCCTCGCGCTCACGCTGTTTTTGACTCACGGCTTTGGTGTCTATGTACGGATTGCCTACTTTGGTACCATGGCCGCCGTAGCGGTCACCTGTCTTGTCGCTTGGATCTCGGTCTCGTGGCTTCACCTCACCGGCTTTAGTGCTGACGCATCCGTGTACCTTAACTTCGCCACGGGCGGACAGCTCGATCTCGCTGGGCTCCTCCTTGGGGGAATTATCATCGGACTGCTTGGGGTGCTTGATGATGTCTCGATTACCCAGGCCTCGGTGGTACAAGAGCTCCGTCGCGCGAATCCAACTCTCGGTACCCGTTCACTCTACGAACGGGGAGTTAAGGTCGGACGTGATCACGTTGGGTCGCTGGTTAATACCCTCGCTTTGGCCTATGTCGGTACCGCACTCCCATTGGTGCTCCTGTACGCGCAGTCCCAGGCGCCATTTCTTGATATTCTCAATCAGGAGGTTGTAGCGGCCGAACTCGTTCGTATTATTGTGGGGAGTATTGGACTCGTGCTGGCTGTACCATTTACCACCTTAGTCGCTGCTTACTACTTCTCTCGTCACGAAATTGACAACAGTTTGTCCTCATCGCATAGTCACCATCACCACCATTAGAGGCGTATAATAAAGCTACCTTTATTTAATCGGGGTAATTTTAATACAAAGTTATGAAAGGATTTGTTGAAGAGTTCAAAGCCTTCGCGATGCGAGGCAATGTCGTAGATTTGGCGGTAGCGGTGGTTATTGGAGCCGCTTTTGGCAAGATTGTTTCTTCACTCGTGGAGAATATTTTTATGCCGGTGATTGGTATCATCGTTGGTGGCGTAGACTTTACCGGCTGGGCACTGAAGGTCGGTGAAGTAAACATCACCTACGGCGCGTTTATTCAGAGTGTCTTTGACTTTGTCATTGTGGCGCTCGTTATCTTTATGGTAGTCAAAGCTATGTCTAAAATGAAGAAGACCGAAGAAGCGGCACCAGCGAAGCCAGCTGAACCATCAGCTGAAGCAAAGCTCCTGATGGAGATTCGCGACAGTCTTCGTCACCACCACAACTAAAGGTGGAGTAGGGGATAGTATTCCCGAAAAACAGCCAAAGCGAGCGACCAAACGGTCGCTCGCTTTTGTCTACCCTCTCGCCAAAGTCATAAAACAGTATTCGAATATACACTGTCCACTAGTTATCCACATTTGGTGGGGTGTGGTAGCGAATATAGCTATATTTTTCAACCTTGCCTTCGAAAAGGCTCGTCTTTTTACAAGACGGGGAAACCACACTATGATAGAGATACCGCACGAGTTCTCCAATCGTGCGTGTCGGAGGTATAAGACACGCCACGTGCACGCCAATTTCATGACGTGAACCTTGGCCAGCATGTTCTGGTGTGTCTTTGTTTCCCTCATTCTTTGCCAGACCCAATCGGCACGTAGCGATCTCAGGTTAGCCGCCTTAGTACTATACGCACCACCACAGATTGTGTTTGGATGAGAAACCAATTATTACCGCTGTCGCCTAACTGTTCTTGTTGTGATATGGAAATTAAGCAGATAAAAAAGCGTGACGGTTCAATCAAGCCTTTTGATATTGCCAAGGTTGAACACGCCATTCTGATGGCTCTCACGGAGACCAATGCCGGTGGAGAAGCAGATGCCAAAAAGGTCGCCACTCTCGTCCACCAAAAAGTAGTATCAATGTGTGTCCAAGCCGGCACGGCTGAAACCGGCGACCCAAAGGCGCAAAAGTGTATTGATGGCTACCCAACTGTGGAAGAAATCCAAGACCTCGTTGAAGCATCTTTGATGGAGCTCAACTACTTTGATACCGCCAAGGCGTACATCATTTATCGTAATGAGCGCAAGAAGATGCGTGAGCGAGATATTTTCCGCAAGCGCCAGAACCTCAAGCCGTACGAGTATCCAGAATTGTATGAGTATGTTGATGCTATCCGCCACTCCTACTGGGTACACACCGAATTCAACTTTACCGGCGACGTGCAGCACTTTCACGTGAACGTGAATGATGCTGAACGCAATGCCATCAAGAACACGATGCTCGCTATCGCGCAGATTGAAGTCGCGGTGAAGAGCTTTTGGGGGGACATCTACAAGAAGATGCCCAAGCCAGAGATTGGGGCAGTGGGGTCTACGTTTGCCGAATCAGAGATTCGTCACACCGATGCCTACTCACACCTCCTTGAAATCCTTGGTCTTAACAATGAGTTTTCAAAGATCAAAGATATCCCCGTCATCCAGCAGCGCATGGACTACCTTGATAAGGTGGCTGAGCTCTCACGTACCCAGGAGAACCGCGAGTACGCACATGCCGTCATGCTCTTCTCGCTCTTTATCGAGCATGTGTCTTTGTTCTCGCAGTTCCTCATCATGATGTCATTTAACAAGCACAAGAACTTGTTTAAAGGTATTAGTAATGCGGTCGAGGCAACGAGTAAAGAAGAAAACCTCCACGGGCTCTTTGGTATTGACGTCATCAATATCATCAAAGACGAGCACCCAGAGTGGTTTGATAAGGCGATGCAGGACGCTATTCTCAAGGCTTGTGAAGAAGCCTACGAAGCTGAAAGTCGCGTGGTGGACTGGATCTTCGAAGCTGGCGAACTCGACTTCTTGCCATCACAAAATGTGAAGGAGTTTATCAAGAATCGTCTCAACAATTCATTGTCAGCCATTGGTATGCCTCGTCACTTTGAGGTGAGTGAAGCCCTCCTTGAAGAGACTGATTGGTTTGATAATGAAGTAATTGCAACCAAGCACGTCGACTTCTTCGATAAGCGTTCAATTAACTACAACAAACGATCCGCCAGTGTTACCAGTGAAGATTTATTCTAGTTTGTCGCGCAGCTGACTTAATTTCCGATTATGCAAAAGAATGTACCGTGGAGTTGGATTAACGAAAATACACGTGCGTTCATGTCACGAGGGTATCTCGTAGATGGACAGACGACCGAAGAACGAGTGCGCGCCATTGGTGAGCATGCCGAAAAAATCCTCGGCCAAAAGGGCTTTGCCGACAAGTTCGAAAAGTACATGAGTCTCGGCTGGATTTCACTCGCGACACCAGTGTGGGCCAACTTTGGTCTCAAGCGTGGCTTGCCGATTAGTTGCTTCGGGTCGTATGTGGCTGATGATATGGCGAACATTCTCCATACCCAGGCCGAAGTAGGGATGATGAGTAAGTACGGTGGTGGTTGCTCGGCTTTCTTTGGTGACGTTCGTCCTCGGGGGAGTGAGATTACCCAAAACGGTAACTCATCCGGACCAGTGCACTTTATGCAGCTGTTTGAAAAGATTCTCGATGTGGTTAGTCAGGGAGCAACCCGTCGTGGTGTGTTTGCCGCCTACCTTCCCGTAGAGCACCCGGACATTCACGAGTTCCTTGATATTGGTACTGAAGGAAATCCAATCCAAAAAATCAACCACGCAGTGACGGTCACCAATGCCTGGATGGAATCAATGATTGCTGGCGACGAAGAGAAGCGCAAAGTCTGGGCCAAGATTATCCAGCGTCGTGGTGAAATCGGCTACCCATACATTATCTTTATTGATAATGCGAATAACGGCAAGCCAGAGGTCTATAAAGACAAAAATCTCCCAATCTACGCGAGTAACGTGTGTAGTGAGATTATGTTGCCGAGTAGTCCTGAGTGGTCATTTGTCTGTTGTATCTCATCTATCAACGCTGCTTTCTATGATGACTGGAAGGACAGTGATCTCGTCGAGACCATGATCTACTTCCTTGATGCGGTTATGACCGACTTCATACAGAAGCTCGAAGCCATGCGTGATAGTGAAGATGCTGATAAACGCCTCGCGTTTCGCTTCATGGAGCGACCATACAACTTTGCGGTCGCTAACCGCGCACTTGGTCTTGGGGTCCTCGGGTACCACACCCTCCTCCAGAGTAAGGGCCTCGCCTTTGAAAGTGAGGAAGCTACCGCTATCAATGACGAGCTATTCGCCCTTATCAAGGACCGCTCATATGCAGCGTCAACAGCGATGGCCAAGGAGTTTGGTGAACCAGAACTCCTCAAAGGGTATGGTCGTCGTCATACGACTACCATGGCCATTGCACCAAACACCTCGTCAGCCTTTATTCTCGGTCAGGTGTCACAAGGAATTGAACCAATCTGGTCTAACTGCTACATCAAAGACGTGGCGAAGCTCAAGGTGGTCATCAAGAATCCTATGCTCGAGGCACTCCTCACCGAAAAGGGGAAGAGTACCAAAGAAGTGTGGGACAGTATTCGCGACAACGATGGTTCGGTTCAGCACCTCGACTTCCTCAGCGATCAAGAAAAGGCCGTCTTCCGTACCTTCGCCGAAATTGACCAGTCAAGTATCATTGAACTCGCCGCCAACCGCCAAAAGTTTATTGATCAGGGTCAATCGCTCAACGTGATGGTAGCGCCCGATACGCCAGTGAAGGAAATCAACCAGCTCTACCTCCAGGCGTGGAAGCAGGGTTGCAAGGCGCTCTACTACCAACACAGTATGAACGCCGCGCAGCAGCTG
>Ga0075163_10005555_pt1 | contig 16785 bp, 19 predicted proteins | sample JI1023141ADNA_FD_71478 | JGI IMG/M metagenome (GOLD analysis project Ga0075163, IMG submission 71478) | Wastewater effluent complex algal communities from Wisconsin, to seasonally profile nutrient transformation and Carbon sequestration -... | ecosystem: Engineered > WWTP > Effluent > Algae...
AAAGTTGTCATTAACGAGGCGGTAGAGCTGGCTAAGGCGTTTGGCGGCGAAAACTCGAGCAAGTTTATAAACGGCGTACTCGGCACCGCCCTAAACGGCGGTAAAACCCCGCCGGTCAAAGATGACAAAGACGATGCTGACGCGGAAGAGCCTGAAGAACCACAAACCCCTAAGCCTGAAGAGAAGTAACTATGAGTGAACATAAGCACAAACAGCCTCCGAAAGACGGAGTGAGCGACAGTTTTATACGCAAACCCATCGCGGGCCTGCGTAAATTCGTGCAGCGTAAACCAGCCATCGAAGAGGTTGTGCACGAAACGACCTCGGGCGGCATCGTGTATCGCCGCGGTAAAACGGGCGGACTAGAGATACTCCTCATTAAAGACGCCAAAAATCGCTGGACCATACCCAAAGGTCACGTCGAAGAGGGCGAAGAGCCCAAAGACACTGCTGAGCGCGAGATTCGCGAGGAAACGGGTCTGCAAGAAATGACCGTCAAAAACTGGCTCGGGAAGGTCAATTTCCGTTATCGACGCAATCACACGCTGGTGCTTATGACTATGCATATTTATTTGGTGGAAGGTAAAGGCAACACAAACCGGTTACACCCAGAAGATTGGCTCACGGATATACAGTGGCTGCCATCGGCCAAGGCTATAGACGAGATTGCGTACGAAGACATCGGCAAACTGATGCTTGTCGGCATGAAAAAGGTAAGAGAAGGAAAGGCGTGAGAAGGAGAAGCTACCTAGGAATATAGATTAACGAGTAAAGAGTAACGAGAAAATAATTCGTTAATCCTTAATCTTTAATCCTAATTCGTTTTAACAACTATGGACACGACACCATATCAAGAATTTGCGGTCGCCCATCTAGGCGGCGCATTTACAAATCTACAGGTGCTGATTACGGCGTTTACGCATCGGTCTTACCTAAACGAGCACAAAAAATCTGCGAGCGAGCACAACGAGCGGCTAGAGTTTCTCGGCGACGCGGTTCTCGAGCTCGTTGTAACCGAGTATCTCTACACGAACTACAGTGAACCAGAGGGTATTTTGACCAACTGGCGTAGTAGTTTAGTGCGTACTGAGAGCATTGGCGCGGCTGCGAGTCGGCTTGGGTTTATGCCGCTGCTTAGGCTCAGCCGGGGTGAAAAGCGCGGTACCGAGCGCGCGCACGGCCAAATACTTGCCAACGCTTTTGAGGCAGTACTGGGTGCGCTGTACATAGAACGTGGTTACGAAGCCTGCAAAGTCTTTGTGACCGAGAACATTTTGAGCACGTTTGACAAAATTCTCGAGTCTGGCTCATGGATGGACCCGAAATCGCGCCTGCAAGAGGTGGTGCAGGGGGCTGGCAGCGGTACACCGCAGTACCGTGTGCTGAGCGAAGAAGGCCCAGACCATGAAAAAGAATTTACGGTTGGCGTGTACGTAGACGACAAACTAGCCGGTCAAGGCACTGGCCCGAGCAAACAAGCCGCCCAAGTCGCTGCCGCCCAAACCGCCCTCAAGCGATACAATTGATAAATACAGATTGACAACAGGGGTGGTGAGGTGATACAATCGGGCGAGTTTCATAAAGTAATAGGGAAGGACTAAAACGAAATGTTAGTTATTCGTTTGCAGCGCACTGGCCGCAAAGGCCACGCACAATTCCGCATTGTCGTCCAAGACAGTCGCCGGACCCCTACCAGTGGCAAAATTGTCGCTCAAGTAGGTACATATAACCCACATAGTAAAGAGGTTGTACTCGACAAAGAGCGTGCGAGTGAGTACCTCAAAAACGGTGCGCAGCCAAGTGAGCGTGTTGTTTTTATCTTGAAAAAAGAGGGCATCAAAATGCCAAGTTGGGTCAAAGATGCCACCAAAAAGGAAGGCAAATTGCGCCACGCTGATAAGCTACGCCGCAATCAGCCTAAAGAAGAGGCTCCAAAAGAGGAGTCTAAGGCCGAAGAACCTGCAGATGAAGAAGCATCTGAGGCTCCAGTAGAAGCTGAGGCTACCGCAGAGAAAGCCGACTCCGAAGAAAAGACAGAAGAATAATCAATTTTTCTTGTTGAAGCTAAAGCGCGCCTAGGGAAACCGGGCGCTCTTTGCTATAATAATACGGCTAACTAAGAGGAGAATGCCATGTCTGTCAGTATAGACCAGCAGTTTGTGGAATATGTTGTTAAATCACTCGTCAGCAACCCTGACGCAGTCAAAATTGACCGTCGAGTCGATGAAAAGGGTGTGTTGCTTGAGCTTACTGTACATCCAGATGACCTTGGCCGAGTAATTGGTAAGCGCGGTGCAACCGCCCAGAGCATTCGTACACTACTGCGTGCTCTTGGCACTAAGCAAGAAGCTCGTTATAACCTAAAGATCGTCGACGTTGACCGGCTTGACGAAAACGGCAACCCTATCGAGCGACCAGCTCGGCCACCGCGAGAAGATTCTACCTCTGACGCTCCTTCGGACGACGATCACACCGCCACTGCAGATGATGACGATACTGCCGTTGCTGAGGTTGAAGGGTCTAGCGAAGATGCTGCTTTTGAAACGGCAGAAGAAAAGCGCCAGAGCGACGCTGTAGCACGTACCCGCGCTGAACTAGCCGACCTCGACGACCTTGACATCTAAAACAGTTGTCAAAGTGCTTATGGTGTGGTAGGCTTATAGACAGTCAATTCTTTTGAAAAGACTAACACCGATAAAACAAAAACATGTAACCAGCTCTTGCGAGCAAACGAAACTATTTCGTTTGGAGCTTTATGTGACAAAACCACCTCTGTTAGTAGAGGTGGTTTTGGTTTATAATAGAACCTATGAAAATACAAGTCATTACGCTTTTCCCGGAGATGTTTACAGGAGTGCTCGGCAGCAGCATGCTTTGGAAGGCGGCCGACAGAGACATAGTGCAGTACCAGTTTATAAATTTACGCGATTTTGGTATTGGGCCTCGAAAGCAGGTAGACGACACGCCATATGGTGGGGGTGATGGCATGCTACTCAAGCCAGAGCCGCTTGTGGCGGCGATAGAGCATGCAAAGTCACGAGTCACGAGTCACGAGTCACGAGTCGCGGTGTTGTTGCCGACGCCGAGGGGAAAGCTGTATAAACAGTCGGACGCAAAGCGGTTGGCGGCAGAGATCGATGAATTGATCATCGTTTGTGCAAGGTATGAAGGATACGATGAGCGGGTGACAAAGTGGATAGATGAGCAGTTTTGTGTGGGCAACTATGTGCTAACCGGCGGCGAGCTGCCTGCTATGACCATTATCGATAGCGTCGTGCGCCTGCTGCCAGGTGTGCTCGGCGGCGAAACCAGCGCTGAAGTGGAATCATTCCAAGATGACGACAAAACCATCGAGTACCCGCAGTACACGCGTCCCGAGGAGTTCCAAGGCATGAAAGTACCAGAGGTGCTCCTAAGCGGCCACCACGCTGCCATCGCCAAATGGCGCCTTGACAAGTAGATAAAACAAGAGTATACTATTTTATATGGCTATTGTTCTACCGGAGCATATAAAAGATTTTTACGAATGTGACGTTCTGCGTTTTGATTATGTACAGGGGCGCAGGGGCATTGCTTTAGATACGACTATTGATACCTCTGAGTACGGAGGAGTCATATCTGACCCATCTCTTGCAGGGGCTGACCTAGAGGGCATCGGCGAAAAGGTTAGAGGGCTATATGACTCTGTTCAGGTAGTGAAAACCACCATAGATGGCCGTGAAATTACTACGGAAATGGGTATTTTGCCCGGCGTAGGAAAGCGCGTAAAGGTTCACGATGCCACTTACAGCTCTTCACTAGTTGTCAACCCCGGCAATGGTTTTGAAATAGCGCGGGACGCTTATTATGACCCAGATGTTACACATGTCTACATGGGAGCCCCTGGTATAGGTGGAAGCACCGGGTACTCTCCCGAAGAACAGCGGTATTTGAGGAAATACGGCAGGCTCCTAGTTGACGACTCAGTCGCAAATAGGGTAACAGCTCTTCCGCTAGTGCGAGCTCGAGCAAAAGTACTACAGCAGCTCGGATTATGCGTGACAGATCTACACAGTGATTCGGCGGGGGCTCTACTCAGTCTTGCGTATGGTGCAGTGTATGGGGGCGGCCAGATCGAGACTTCTCATCAAAATGTACGGCCCGGCGTGAAAGACATAGGCCCCTTTGCCCTGGCTTTTGGTATGCTGTATCTTGACGGCGCAATCTCAAAAAAACACGCAGCCGTCTCTCCCGATCTCATGAAAATGGGCCCGGATAAGCTCGCGCTCGTTAAGGCCAATGTTAGTGATGCCTATAGACAAAAAGCGTTTACTAAAAATCGTGACACTGCAACATTGCTGGCAAACCTCGTCGGTCTCGGGAGAGGACCTTATCGCGGTGATCCACTCGTTGCCGATAATATCGCTTTCGCGTATGCAAACCCAGATGCACGTATCCTGTTTACGCTTGGCAGTGAGGACCCGCTAACAAAACGAGAAGATATTGCTGATCGTTTGGATGCAGTATGCCGGAAAGTCTCGCTATTTTCTAACAATTCTGTGAACGCAGTTGTGTTTGAAGGGATGTCGCACAACATACAAACACATTACCCGCAATATCTGCGAGCAATATCACGGTTTATACTTGGCTAGAATGCTATACTGCCTCTAGGAAAAAGGGGGAGTTATGAAATTATTTTCTATAAAACCGGTGTATGCGCACTGTGATTTGCCGTGCGGGGTGTATGACCCGGCGCAGGCGCGGATTGAGGCTGAGAGCGTTTTGGCCATGATGCAGAAGTATGACGGGCTTGATGAGCACAACAAGCTGCGAGCGGTCATGCTTATAGAGCAGCGGGCGGAGCTGGTTAAACAGCATCTCTGGGTACTGTGGACGGATTATTTTAAACCAGAGCACCTAGAAAAACATCCGGACTTGCATGAAAAGTTCTGGCTGGCGACCAAGCAAGCTGGTGAGTGCAAACATCATATGGACGTGGGCGTGGGGCATAAACTGCTGGATATGATCGATGAGATTGCTAAAATCTTCTGGGAAACCAAGAAAAACTAGTAGTAAAAACATAGCCGAGCAGGGTAAATCACCTAGATTATTGCTACGACGAGTTCACGGAGAGAGTATGTACCCCGTGCTTGAAAACGGACAGTTAATTGTAATTTTCTCATGCAAAACGTACAAACGCGGTGATGTCGTAGTGTTTGAGCATGGTGGAATCGAAAAAGTCAAAAGAGTTGACGGTACTGAGGGGAGCTTCATGTACGTACTCGGCGACAACCCACTTGCAAGCACTGATAGCCGGAGCTTCGGATACATTAGTAAGACAGCTGTGGCCGGTAAGGTGGTTTGGCCACGGGTATAGCGACAAGATTATTAACAGGATAGTACCGTAGCTTAAGCGATATCGAAGCAATTAGTAAAGAATGTGGCGATTATAAAGTAAGATTTCTCATAGTAGCTCGGCTTCGTTCCTCGTACTATGAGAGCACGGTAAACGATCCGTAAGCAATAAAGGAGGCGCTTATGGCTAAGGGCGCAGGAGTCGGCAAAGGTTGGCATGGAGACGCAGAAGCACACGCGCGCGCTGGTAGAAAAGGCGGCATGGTGAGTTCGGGCAACTTCCGCAACAACCCCAAGCGGGCAGCCGAAGCCGGAAAGCTGGGTGGTAAGGTCAGCCCTGGTAATTTCAAAAACGACCCCGAGAGAGCGCGCGCAGCCGGCCGTAAAGGCGGCAGCAAAAGCACTCTCACAGAAGTACAATAAACGTAAGGAGAACTAAATATTATGAACATTATTCTATGGATACTACTCGGTGCACTCGCAGGTTGGGTTGCTTCAATGATTGCCGGTACTGACGCACGTCAGGGCGCAGTCGCAAACATTGTCGTTGGTATATTAGGTGCCTTTGTAGGTGGCTGGCTAATGCAGCAATTTGGCAACTCAGACGCCGATCTAGGCACATTTAACCTCTACAGCTTGCTTGTCGCGATCGGCGGCGCAACGCTGCTTCTCTTCCTCTACCGCATGGTTACCAAGCGCTAGGGTAAGACGACTTAAATTAAAAACAGCCCCAAGACAGGGCTGTTTTTAATCCCCGCGAAGACCCGCTTAGTGTTTCCACTCCCAGTTGCGGACCTCGGGCATGTCGAGCCCATTTTCCTGGATGAAGTTAGTGTGTTCGACGAGCGTTTGTTGCATGAGTGTCTTCAGCTTGAAAGCTGCTTCACTCTTAAGACCCGCGCGTTCTATGACATCAACAACCAAATGGAAACGATCCATTTCGTTTTTGACGGTCATATCAAATGCGGTGGTGATGGTGCCTTCCTCTTTATAGCCGCGAACATGCAGACGCTTGTTGGCGCGGCGGTAGGTGAGGCGATGGATGAGCCATGGATAACCGTGGAAAGCAAAAATGATTGGCTTTTCGGTAGTGAATAGTTCGTTATAGTCAATGTCGCTTAGACCGTGCGGGTGCTCTGTATCTGGTTGTAGGCGCATAAGGTCGACAACATTGATGACACGGATTTTTAGCTCTGGTAAGTGCTCGCGCAAGATGGAGGTGGCAGCCATAATCTCGAGAGTCGGAATGTCACCGGCGGCGACCATTACAACATCGGGCTCACCCTCACCATCATTTGATGCCCAATCCCACTTGCTGACACCTTTGCTGCAATGGTCGATGGCTTGTTCCATCGTGAGCCACTGCGGTGCTTCGTGCTTGCCACAGATGGTTAAGTTGACATAGTTGCGGCTGCGAAGACAGTGGTCCATAACACTCAGAAGAGTGTTGGCGTCTGGCGGCAGGTAAACGCGGGCAACTGCGGCTTTTTTGTTGACGATGTGGTCTATGAAGCCTGGATCTTGGTGGGTGAAGCCATTGTGGTCTTGGCGCCAAACGTGGGAAGTTAGAAGGTAGTTGAGCGAAGCTATGGGCTCACGCCACGGGAGTTCATTGCACATCTTGATCCACTTAGCATGCTGGTTGACCATGCCGTCGATGATACGGATGAATGCTTCATAACTGTTTAATATGCCGTGACGGCCAGTGAGTAGATAGCCCTCGAGCCAACCTTCTGCCTGGTGTTCGCTGAGCTGTGAGTCGAGGATGGCACCCTCTTGGCCAAGAAACTCGTCGGTGTCTTTGATGCGGGCGTTCCATTGACGGGGGCTGGCCTCAAACATAGCTTCAAGCCGGTTGCTGACCGTTTCGTCTGGGCAGAACATGCGGAAGTTCTTGCTCTCGGCATTGAGCTTGATGATGTCACGAAGCCACGGACCGAGCATGTGTGTGTTGCCGGCGTTAACGATGCTGGGGTACTTAACCTCTACGGCGTAATCACGAAAGTCAGGTAGGTGTAGTTCGCGCAGTAGTTGGCCACCATTGGCGTACGGTGTTGCGCCCATGCGCTTCGCGCCTTTCGGGGCTAGCTCTTCAAGCTCTGGCTTTAGCCGGCCATCTTCGGTAAACAGCTCTTCCGCATGATAGCTTTTGAGCCATGTTTCGAGTGCGCTGAGATTATCGGTGTGGTCTGCATCAACGATGAGTGGTACTTGGTGAGACCTAAAGTTATTTTCGTTGGCTTTGCCATCGACTACTTTGGGACCGGTCCAACCTTTGGGGGTACGAAGGACAATCATCGGCCAACGTGGGCGGGTACCATCACCAGCTTCTCGGGCGTTTTTCTGAATTCGTTTAATCTCGGCCGTAACTTCGTCGAGTGCAGCGGCCATTTCTTGGTGAACAAGCATTGGGTCGTCGCCCTCCACAAAGTAGGGGGTCCAACCATAGCCGCGGAAAAGCTGGTCAAGCTCCTCGTGCTCTATGCGGGCGAGTAGCGTTGGGTTACTAATTTTATATCCATTGAGATGTAATATAGGCAAGACAACGCCGTCGGTACGGGGGTTTAGAAACTTATTGGAGTGCCATGCAGTAGCGAGTGGTCCTGTTTCTGCCTCGCCGTCACCAACGACACAGGCAGCTATGAGGTTGGGGTTATCAAAAACCGCGCCAAAGGCATGAGAGAGCGAATAGCCAAGCTCACCACCCTCATGGATTGAGCCGGGAACTTGCGGTGAGACGTGACTACTTAACCCCCCCGGCCAAGAGAACTGCTGAAACAAGCGCTTCATACCCGCTTCATTGCGCGGCATATCAGGGTAGATTTCACTCCATGTGCCCTCGAGATACGTATTGCTCATTAGGGCGGGACCACCATGTCCAGGACCTGAGAGGTAGACCATATCGAGGTCGTTTTCTTTGATGATGCGGTTTAGATGTACGTATATAAAGTTTTGGCCAGGCGTTGTTCCCCAGTGGCCGAGCAGCATTTGTTTCACATCGGTCAGTTCGAGGGGGCGTTTTAAGAGGGGGTTATCCCGGAGGTAAATCTGGCCAACTGACAAGTAATTTGAGGCTCGCCAGTAAGCGTGCATTTTTTGCAACTGCTCTTCTGAGAGTGGTGCTTCGACGGTCTTCATTTTGCTTGATTCTCCTTGATTGTCTTTAGTGTTTCGTTTGCAATGGTAATTGATTCGTCGGTGTGAATCACGTGCACGCCGACGTCTGACTCGGGGTCAGATATACAGCGGGAACTGGCATGATTTGCTTCGAGATCAAGTTTTACGCCTAGGTGCTCTATGTTTTTACAGATGCGAGACCGGATTTCGGCCGATCGTTCACCGATGCCCCCCGCAAAAATAAGGCTGTCCAGACCGCCAATGGTTGTCGTTAGACTGCCGATGGCTTTACTGATTTCGTAACAAAAAAATTCGATAGCCTGTGCAGCACGGGGGTCATCTGCCTGAGCTTGAAGTAGGTCGTGCATGTCCGCGGTTGTCTCTGAGACGGCAAGCAAACCAGATTCTTTATTTACCATGTGGTCAAACTCTTCGGCGGTTTGGCCGAGCTCGCGTTGCAGGAAAGAAACAATACCTGGGTCAATATCACCGGTGCGGGTACTCATGGGTACGCCTGACGCAGGCGTGAAGCCCATGGTCATGTCAACCGGCTGACCATTTTTAGTGGCTGCCAAGCTCGCGCCGCTACCTAGGTGCGCCATGATTACACGGCCATGAGCGGCCGTTTCACCTTCATTTTCAGTAAATGATTTGAGTAGATAGGCGTAAGAAAGGCCATGGAAGCCAAGTCGGCGGACGCCCATTTTTCGGATGTGTTTTGGCAGAGCGACAAGTTGCGCTGCCATAGGAATGTGGGCGAAAAAGGCGGTATCAAAGCAGGCGACTTGGGGTGCGTCGGCTAGACGCTCGTTAATAACTGCCATTGTTTCAAGGGCAGCGGGCATGTGGTCGGGGTCAAGGGTGCTCAAGCTGTGCAGAGCATGTATGGTGTCTTGCGTAATTAAGGTCGCACCGGTAAAAATAGTGCCGCCATGGACGATACGGTGTCCAATCGCCTCAACGTCTTCAAGTGGCATCTGCGAGGCGCACCAATCTAATATGAGTTCCATGGCAGTTGTGTGGTTTGGTGCCACGATGTTCGCTGTTACCTCTGGCCCACTCGTGGTCTTAGTAATGAGAACTGCTGAATCTTCGCCGATGTTTTCGACGGCTACCGTGCAGATTTGTTCTGGCTGATCATGAACAACGTATGCTGCGCATTTTATGCTCGATGAGCCAGCATTCACACTCAGCAAAAAACCCATACTCGTCGCCCACTCATTAGAAAATGCATATGCTTACAGTATGACCTCTGTAGTCGCCCCTGTCAATGTGTTTTGTCATCCTTAAGCTTGATCGGGGATCCAGAAAACAAACAAACCCATTTCGCACACCAGCCGTTCCGGCTGGTTTTTGCGACCAACTTTTGCCTGGCCAAAAGTTGGACCAAACCTGGGGTCCCCATGAAACTTGTTTCATGGGGTACTAGTGCCAGGCACACTTCCAACTGCTCGGCAACTGTTGTGACAAGACACAACGCGAAAACACTAACTGGGCACGCATTTTCGCACTTGTTGTGCTGTGCCACAACAGTTGGACCGGGCAGTCTCCAGAGTGCCACTAACCCCGCAGCAACGAACGTCTAATATTTAACGTCCAACGTCTAACATCCAATTTCCAAATAAAGTGAAAGTCACCGAAGTTAAAAATGGATCCCAGGTGAAATACTGCGAAATGCAGTATGAAACGTGAGATAGTCCACACAACTTGAGTAAGCTATCTAACAGCTATCAGCAAGAGTGACAGATACACTGTAAGGGTCAAATCGAAAGGAGCACTACTATGGACAAATTTGCACGAACACAGCTTGGTATCCACGAGCGCTCAGACGATGAACTTCAGTCTGCAGTTAGTCGTTTTCAGGCAAAGTGGGATATGAAAGCGAAGCGCTTCGGTATCGAATAATATAATCGATTTGGAAAAAATAAAGAGCCCTATTTGCGAGAGGGGCTCTTTTTTAGTTGAGATGGAGACTAGCGTGAATTCCTAGAGCCGACTGCTTCAGAGATGTTGCCAAACCCGTCTGCCTTTAAAAGCGAAACAATGTCGCGGTTGATTTGGCCGATGAGCTGTGGTCCTTCAAAGATCATGCCCGTAATGAGTTCTACGAGGTTGGCGCCAAGACATATTTTGCGGTAGGCATCCTCGGCTGAAAAAATACCACCGACGCCTATAATAGTCAAGCGTTCGCCATATGCTGCGTAAGTTTTTGCGATGAGGTCATTGCTCAGCTTCTCGGTTGGTTTACCACTCAGATTTCCTTTGACGTTAACCGGTAGATCAGCTGTCGGTATTTGGCTTCTGTCTTTGTTAAGATTGCCAATAGTCACCCCGGCGATACGATGCTTGAGAATTACCTGTAACAAGGCGTCGAATTCTGCCCAGGGCAAATTGATAGGCATCTTCACCCAGATTGGTTGGTGAAGATCTACCCTGTCGACAGCGTCTAGCAAGCGTCCCAGTCGCATTGGGGTAGTAAAAGGCTCGCCGCCGTAGGTGTTGGGACATGATATGTTGAGCTCAAAGACTTTGACTCGATTTTCGTCCGCGAGATGCTGTAGTGAGGTAACGTAGTCTTGTATTGCCTCATCATCACTGCAGGTTTTAGGTGAATTGGTTTTGGCGACCGAAGCAACGATGGGGAAATTATCAAAAAGGGTTTTTTTATACCCCGCAAGACGTCTGCTGGTAATTAACACGCCGTGATTCGCAAGCCCTACATGGACCACGAGAGACTTTTGTTTCGGCAGACGGTGAAACCATGGACGGGGGTTGCCGGGACAGACCTCAGCGGTTATTGAACCAATAGTGGCAAACCCAAATCCAATTGATTTTACAAGGGGGACAATCTCAGCGTTTTTGTCTAAACCAGCAGAAAGTCCGACAGGGTTAGAGAAGGGTAACCCATTCACCGATTGACTAAGGTAGCGATTGTTTTGATATGCGATGATTCGTGGGAGGTGTCTTGCGAGCGGGAGTTTCATGAGTCTACTTCCGGTGGCGATCATTTTTTCATGAACGTCGTCGGGAGCTTGTCTGAAAAGCTGGGGCTTAACTGCGTGTTTATAAACGTGGCCCGAGGTTTTAGATATAGCTTTGCGCATAGCTCCCATTATACTCCGTGAGCAAATGGGTGTCTGCAAACTTTAGTGGTTATCTTCGCCGAGTCGGTCGAGCATCTCGGAAAGCTCTTTGCAGTCCATCTGGCTGGTATCGATACCACGCTGCTTAGCAATGACATATCCGTGGATAATACGTTTCATTCGCTCGGCATCGGCACGCCAAAAAGGACCGATGTTTATCTCCTGCTCTTTATTCATCACGCGGGTGATGATCATGACGCCGCCAAAAAAAGGCCCTACGGTACTTGAGGCACTCAGGATGTCTTCTATCCGGAAACTTTGCGTTTCAGCCATTAAGAAAAAGAATCTTTTTGTGATAGTAACTTTAGTGCGATCAATTGTCAGTGTGTCCGGGAAAAGCGTGAACGGAAAGATGGTTGATTCCTGCGCCATAATTTCTTCGGCGTCGGTAATGGCTTTTTGTAGCTCGTGACGTGACTCTTCTCTACTAAGAGGTCGAACGTAAACAGGAGGCTGTGCTACAGGAGAATCGGGCAAATGACCAGGTGCGGCGTTATTTGGTTCCATGATTCCTCCAGTCTTTTAAAGCTATTTAGTACTAGTATATGCACATAAAAAAACAAATAGTATGTGAAATCTTACAGAAATTACACACGAAGCGGACCAAAATGAGAGCGGAAACGTAAAGAAAAGAGGATATATGGCAAAGTTTGAGATATATAAGAGCGCAAATGGTTATCGCTGGCGCCTTAAGGCGGGCAACGGTGAAGTGGTTGCAACTGGTGAAGAGTACACCACCAAAGACGGTGCAGTCCGTGGCTGCGAGGCAGTTACTCGTGCAGCTTCTGAAGCAGAAGTTGTTGAGATCGAATCGTAAGCCTGTGCTTCCAAATATAAAAAGCCCTCATTTTAGGCTGAGGGTTTTTTATGTGCGGTGGGCTCGATGATTTTTCCGCGCCGCTCAAATTCTTGTAAAAGCCGCACGTCTTCGAGATCTTTTTCACGTCCCACGGCTTTTTTGCAGGCGATAAGATCACTGACCGACATAAAACTAACGCCGTGGAGCAAAAAGGCGTGCGCAGCTAGATCTTTTAAGCTTTTGCCGACGTATGTCAGCATGAGTTGGTAGCCGTGGTGGGATAGGACGCGCTTGCCGTCGTCTTGCACGTATTCGCGCCAGCCTTTTTTGCGGTAATGACGGTACAATCTTTCGCTGACAACTAAATCAACATCATTTGTCTCCCGTAGTCCTAGTGCCTCGAGAACCCCGCCGCCGATGACCACATAGCTGCCACTAGGAGGATCGAGCCGCTTTATCATATCGATCGTGCTCCGGCGGCTATTTGGCAGATCAAAGACGGCTTCTTCTAGGCTCGCGTATATGTTATTTTTCCCGATGATATCTACGAGGCCGTATTTTTTGAGCAAGGTTTTTAACTCTGGGGGTACGTGAGCGAGCACGAAGCGAATGTCATCTGCGGCTAGCTTTTGTACGAGGTGGCGAATGGTCTCTGAAGCCGTGTAATCGATGTCGTTTATAGAGCCGGCATCGATGATTAGGCAAGTGACAGGTTGTTTTGCGCCCTTAATAGCTCGTAGGACGCGCTGTTTAAAGTAATCTGAGTTTTCAAAAAAGATTGACCCGGCAAATCGGTAGACGATAAGTCCAGGAGGAGAGGAACGGTATTTGTGGTGCTTATCGAGGCGTTCTTTTGCCCAGGGCGCTAGTTTGCGATCGCGAATCATGATGTCGTCTGTCGGATGATATTGTCGCCTCAGTCTTTCAAGTACCGAAACGGTGACCGCAATGGCCACGCCGTAGAGAACGCCAAAAAAAGCCACACCAAGTAGCGCTACAAGGGCAATGAAAAATTCTGTCCGTCGAGTTATGTATATATGGCGAAGTTTACCGATGTCAAAAAGATGAAGTCCAATCGCAAAAACTATAACTGCGAGTACAGCTACAGGTAGCCGCGAAAGCACACTCGAAAAAATAAGCAATACAAGGCCAACAAATATAGCCATAAAGATGTTGACTAATTGAGTGCGTCCTCCAGACATTTCGGCGGCGGCTGTCCGCGGCGGGCTGCCATTGATGGCAAAACCGCCTGTTATGGCAGAGGCGACATTGGCCGCTCCAAGTGCCGTAAGGTCGCGGTTGTCATCGACTTTTTCATCAAATCTGGTCGCTGTGCTACGTATAACACTGGTGCTTTGAGCGAGTATGACGGCTGCAATCGCCAAACTAAATGGAAAGAGCTGCTCAAGGAGTGACATTGATACTGAAGGCAGGACAATTGCCGGCAAGCCACCGTCAATCTCTCCTATCATCCGTACTCCATGTTGTTCAAGCTGGAAACCTATTGAGGCGAGGATGGCGATGAAAAGAACAAGCAGGCTACCTGGCCATGAGCGTCTGTTGGCTAGTAGCAGTAACGCCAGTAAACAGGCAGAGAACGCTAGAGTATATAAGTGAGTGGAAGACAGATGAGTCATAAGGTTAGATAATGCGTGCAGTGTGCTGCCATGTACGTTGAGGCCGAGCATTTCCGGTGCTTTAGTAATCATAAGCTGCAAACCGATGCCGGCCAGGAAGCCAACGAAGACGGGTTTAGAAATGAGATCGGCAAGGAAACCCATCCGAAGTAGAGCCATAACCACGAGAACTGCGCCGGTCATAATCCCGAGCACGGCGACCGCGTTGTCGTATCCGCTTGTTCCGGCAGTAGCGACGGTAGCGGCTCCAGATGCAACTAAGGCAGCCGTGGCCGAGTCTGCGCCAACAACGAGATGCTTTGACGAAGTAAAAATGGCAAAAATGATCGGTGCTAACAGTGCGCAGTAAAGGCCAGTCTGCACAGGCAAGCCGACGATAGCCGCAAAGCCAAGTGATTCTGGGATGGCGATGGCAGTAACGACGAGCGCCGCCAAGAAGTCAGCGCGCACTCTAGCACGTGTAAAGCCCTGAAAACTAACAAATTGTGGAACTATCATATTGCTTATGCCTAATTATACGCTTGGCGACCATTACGACTCAAGGTGTAAAATAAAGCCTATTATGAGTCTGACAAAACACACCTTACGCCGTCAGTTGGTTGGTCGTCGGCAGCAGTTGTCTACTGGTGTCGTGAAGACCACAAGTGAAAGGGTTGCAGAGCTAGTGCTTGATACAAGTGACTTCAGTGACTGTCATGCGGTCCACATATACACACCCATAATTGCCCAAAACGAAATCGATACGCGCGTTTTAGCCTGTAGACTACAGGAAGTGTATCCAAAACTGGTTCTCACATGGGGTGACTCAAGCCTTACGGCGGATATTTCGCATGAGAAATTTGACGTTATTTTCATCCCGATAGTTGGTTTTAGCAGGGATGGATTTCGTCTGGGATTTGGGGGCGGCTGGTATGATCGTTTTTTGTCAGGCCAGCAAAAGGCGCAAAAAATCGGCCTGGCATATGATTGGGCGTGTGTAGACTTTTTACCTGAGCAGCACGACATGCAACTCAACATGATTGTTACTAATAAAAGGGTGGTTACGGTTTCTAGACGTCTTCAATAAGATGACCCTAACTACTGGTGTAGCTAGGGTCATTTACTTACTGAACTAATGACAGGTTATTTAATCTCGAAGACAGTCGCGCGACCGCTTACCTTGATTGTTGCCGTCTTTTTGTCTTTGGAAACGACAACCCGTTCTCCTTTATCGTCGGTGCCATTTGGATAGTCTGCGGTAACGGTGCGGTTACGTCCAAAGTTGAGAACTGCATCGACTGGAGTTGCTGGCGGAGTGTATGTTTTGGTCTTGTTGTCGTAGACAGACTCTGCGCGCCAAGCTACGAGGTAGAATTTTCCGGTGCTTTTTTGGAGTAGTACATAACGAAGGTTATCCGGCTTACTCGTAAATGTGAAGTCAAGTTTTCCTGGCGTGAATGTTGTTGCACCTGTTTTATCATCTATAAGTCGCATGTTCATGTAGTGCATGGATTGGGCAGCTGGCTTGGGGTCTTTACTGCCGCCAACACCGAACATACCAAAGTGCTTTTCATATTCTTTGCTGTTGTGGACTTCATCTATCAGCTGATATGAGTAGGTTTTAACGATGCCAATACGGAAGTTCTCTAAGAAGACACGAGGCATGTAGACGCCGACGGCACGCTTATCGGTGGGCTTATGTAGCTTATCGTTGTTGTCTAGGTAATCATGGAAACCGGTTTCCGTCACTACGATTGGCTTAGTTCCTGATACGCGTGCGCTATATAGCTTTAGGCGCTCTTCTAGGTTGTTTGAGGACTTAGGTAGTTTGTCTGCGGAGACTATGAAGCCATCCTTACCATCGTTATCTGCGAAAGATGTTTCGGGCGCTAGACCGCCGTAATAGCTGTGCATGTTGCCGTAGTCCATGTAAGGGCTAAGTTTTTTGGATTCTAAGGCTTTTGTCGTGTCTTTGACGCTGTAGCCTATGAGAGAAGGGCCAAGCACCTTAAAGTCGGGATTAACCGTCTTTATTTTGCTGTTAGACTCTGACCACATCTTTTTTTGTACCGACTCTAGTGTAGTAGTCCAATTCTTATCAACGTCTGACTTGCCATTGTATTCATTGTACGGCTCTTGAGAATTGGCGGCCATGACATATTTCGTGCCACTTTTTGGGTTTGAGAGAAGATCAGTCGTTCTCTTAGTCACAGAAGCATCATTGAGGGTTTTTTTGGTTGAAAGAGGCTGATTCTTTTTCCCGGGAGTGGGGAGAGTGTAGTTGAATTTTATACCATTTTGCGCAAGGTGTGATCGGACAGTTGACTCCCTAGCAATGTTATCACGAACGTTTCGTATACTAACGTACCTTAGAGCAGATAGCACATCATCTTTGTCAGTGTAAAGATCTTCCTCTGCGTGGATTACTGCTCCTTGAGAGTTGATGAAATCATAAGATCGCTTTGCTTGCACTCCGGTTGGGTCACCTGGAACTGTAGCTGCATTGCTAAGGTTAAGCATGTAGTAGCCGATGCCGCCTACAGCAAGGATTGCTAGAAGTGGCAGTAAGAAGTGATGACTTACTCCGACTTTATTCAAACTTTTTATTCTTACCATGTCAGTATGTTCCTTTTCTAGTTTTTATAGTATTCAAAATTAATTATAGCCATAAGCTCTATGAAGTCAAATAATAATTTTTGGCTTATTGAACTTCTAAAATCGAGATGCGACCCCCCACTTGTACGGTGTAACTTGTTTGGCTCGTGCCTAGTGCCGT
>Ga0075163_10005556_pt1 | contig 16785 bp, 22 predicted proteins | sample JI1023141ADNA_FD_71478 | JGI IMG/M metagenome (GOLD analysis project Ga0075163, IMG submission 71478) | Wastewater effluent complex algal communities from Wisconsin, to seasonally profile nutrient transformation and Carbon sequestration -... | ecosystem: Engineered > WWTP > Effluent > Algae...
AAAATAAAAATTATGAACATCACTCAATTGCTTGGATTGGCTGCGGGATCATGCACGACCATCGCCTTTTTGCCGCAAGTAATTAAAACCTGGAAAAGCGGTTCGGCCAAAGATTTATCGCTGGGCATGTTTTCGTTCTTCTGCTTTGGCGTATTACTCTGGCTTATTTACGGAATCATTATTCAAGATATACCGGTAATTGTAGCCAACATGCTTACCCTGGTGCTGGCTTCATCGCTGTTGTATTTTAAACTTAGGTTTAAGTAGTAAGTGCCGCATAGCTGAAAAGGTTTAGGTCTGTTTTCTGGCTAACCGCTGATTTCAGTTCATCTATACATTGTCTTTTTATAAGATAAGGTCTATCTTTCAGGAGACATTAACCTGTTTAAGATGAACTCACGCAGAATATTCTTACAGCAACTATCTGCTGCGCTGGTGTTACCAGCATTGCCAGCAATCGGAAAAGATGTTTTAACAATCCCGCAAGGCCCCGTATTAAAAGTTGCCATTATGGGATTGGGCAGTTATGGTACACGTGTAGCCGAAGCCATGTTAAGTTGCAAGCGGGCAAAACTTACCGGAGTGATTAGCGGTACGCCATCCAAAATAAAAAACTGGCAAGCCAAATATGGTATTGCTGAAAAGAATTGCTACAACTACGAAAACTTCGATCAGATTAAAAACAATCCTGACATTGATGCGGTCTATATCATTACACCTAATGCGCTGCATCACCAGCAAGCCATACGCGTAGCGCAAGCAGGAAAGCATGTTATCTGCGAAAAGCCAATGGCATTAAATACCATGGAAGGGTTGGAAATGGTAACTGCCTGCAAGAAAGCAAATGTAAAATTGTTGATTGGTTATCGCATGCACTTTGAAGCCAACACACTTGAAGTTGTGCGCATGCGCAAAGCCGGTGCATTTGGTAAACCGCTTTTCTTTCAGGGACTAAGTGGTTTTAGAATTGGTGATCCCGGCCAATGGCGCCTTACCAAAAACCTGGCTGGTGGTGGGGCCATGATGGATATCGGTATTTATTCTATTAACGGATCGCGGTACATGTTAGGTGAAGAACCGATTTGGGTTACTGCGCAGGAAACCAAAACCGATCCGCAAAAATTTAAAGAAGGTGTGGATGAAACGATCCAGTTTCAATTGGGTTTTGCGAGCGGTGCAGTTGCATCTTGTCTTTCTACCTACAGCATGAATAACTTAGATAAATTCTTTTTGAATGGCGAAAAAGGATTTGCCGAACTACAACCTTCAACCGGTTACGGTCCGATACAAGGGCGAACGCATACCGGGCCACTTACGCAGCCACATGTTACTCATCAAACTACGCAGATGGACGAGATGGCACAAATTATTCTGGATAATAAAATACCTGAAATACCAGTTGACGGTGAAGAGGGTTTGAAAGACATGAAAATTGTAGATGCCATTTATCTGGCCGCTAAAACCGGTAAGCGTATAGAGTTGAAACTTTGATTTCTGATCAATACATCCGTTTGGCTATAGTTGGTTTTGCGAGATCAATCCAAAACACATGAACCGGTTCATTGTTTTCTGCCCTTCCATTGGCATTGCGATCATGCCGTGCAAAAATATACATCACATCATTTCCTGAATCATACTGTGATCTTAGCACAGAATAGTCTGGTGGAATGAGTTGCGATGGTTGAATCCCTGAATCCGGATACTGATAAAATCGCCTTAAGTCATTATTATCAATTAGCGAATCGCGGTTAGTGTCTTCATCGTAAACTGAGATCAGATAATAATTTCGATTAATTGGTTTTTCTTTCAGCGAGTCCTGAATAAAAGATGGATAATAAATCGATTTTACTAGTGCTGGCTTACTGAATAATAAATTCAACTTTTCGGTAGTCATATCGTAATGACCAACATTCAAAAGATTATAGCCACTAATCAAATCTATTCCCGGCATATAATGATGCTGATGATCGCTATACCAAGGGTCGTAGTTCTCGTAAGAATTGTATTCGGTAATTCGCTTTTCAAAGCCTTGTTTATAGATCGTAATCAACCGATGATTTACCATTCCGGTTAACACAACACGATGCGGAGTGGTTAAAATCTGATCTGGAGTCAGCGTTCCATCAATGGCATTTGTTAAAATTGTATCTCCGGTAACGGTGTTTCTTAAACTTAATTGTTCCGGTGGTTCGGGCTTTCCTGCGCAAGCAGCAACTAACATAAGCAATAACAAATAATACTCTGCTCGGACTTCTTTCAATTGTATCATCACGTTCTAAATTAAGAATTAGCTTTCAACTGTTGCCAGCTACGCTCCAGAAGTTTTTGTGTTGCTACTATGCCATCCGGCTCAGCCATATCAAATCCTTCAAACTCAATACCTACGTACCCATCAAAGCCAGAATCCTTTACCAACTTTAACAAGCGCAGGTAATCGATTCGCGTTTCATTTCCATCGGCATCAAACGCATACGATTTTGCACTAACACCTTTGGCAAATGGAAGCAGATCGGCTACACCCTGGTAGCGATCATATACTTCAGCACATTCAATTTGCGTGGTGCCCCACTTGGCACTTAAACACCAGTTACCAAAATCGGGCAACGTACCACAATTTGTTTTACCACTTTGCTGTATTACTTCTGCCACCCACTTGCCATCGCTGCTAAACAGTCCATGGTTTTCAATCAATATATTAAGATTAAGCGGAGCAGCATACTCACCCAGGCGTTGCATCGAATCAATCATGGCTTTTTGTACATCTTCGCGGCTGCCTTCGCCAAAAGCATTTACGCGCACCGAATGGCAACCCAACAAATTAGCTGCATGTAACCATTTGTAATGATTTTCGATTGCCGTGGTGCGCGCGGCTGCATCCGGATTTCCCAAATCACCTTCTTCATCAATCATGATCAACAGATTTGTTACACCTTCATTATCGGACGTACGTTTCATCTCATTCCAGAATTTTTCATCCGAACCCTTATCGCGATAAAAACCATTTACATATTCAACCGCATTAATATTATACTGCCGTGCCAATGCTGCAAAGTTTACCGCTTGCAACTCGCCCTTCTCGAAGGCGCGGTGCAGCGACCATTGTGCTAGTGAAATCTTAAGGCCTGTATCCACAGTTTCTTTCTTTTCGGGTTTACACGATAACAAATTGAAAGCGGGAACAAACAATGCTCCGGCCGCAAGGGTTTTTACAAAATGTCTTCTGGATGGCATGGTAGATTCAGGTTAGTATTACTAAAGTAGAAATTTTGAGGGTATTGGCTGCTACCGTTCGGCTAAAACCTGATTTCTCTTTTTAGTAAAATTTCTGGTTTGCTATTGCGAAATCAATTGGTTGCGCATATATTTGCAACCGAACGGTTTCTTAAAAAGAGTTTACCCCATGAGAAGAGATATTTTTCAGGCCATAGCCGACCCTTCCAGGCGCGCGATTATTGCGCTTATTGCTTTACAGGCTATGACACCCAATGCTATTGCCGAACATTTTGATACTTCTCGGCAAGCGGTTTCCAAACACCTTCGCATTCTTACTGAGTGCGAACTGGTAGTACCGGAACAGCGCGGCCGTGAAATTTATTACCAACTTGAAATCAACAAAATGAAAGAGATTGACAAATGGCTGGAGCAGTTTCGTAAAATCTGGGAGAAGCGTTTCAACCAACTTGATACTTTATTAACCACCTTAAAAAAACCAAAAAAATGAACACTAACCTGCTATTCGATTTTACTGTAAACAAAGAAAACAGAACCATTCACGTAAAGCGTGAGTTTGCTGCAGACTTGCCGCTGGTGTGGAAAGCGTGGACTACCGCAGAATTGTTAGACCAATGGTGGGCACCACTACCCTATCAAAACAAAACCAAAGCACTTGACTTTCGTGAAGGTGGCGCGTGGTTGTATTCTATGATCAGTCCTGAAAACCAGGTACACTGGTGCCGATTCGATTATGAAAAGATTGAAGCCGAAAAAAGTTATACCGGGTTAGATGCTTTTTGCGATGAAGCCGGAACACTTAATCCTGATTTCTCAAGAATGCATTGGCAAACTGTTTTTAATAACTCCCCAAACGGTACAGTGGTAAATATTACTATTACTGTTGATACCTTTGATACACTTGAAAAAATTATAGAGATGGGATTCAAAGAAGGATTTACAATGGGTTTAAATCAGCTGGAAAGTTTATTAGCCACGTTAAAGAAATAAATTTATGGCAATTCAGATTGCAAAGGAGATACTGGAATACAATGCTTCCAAAGAAGAGGAAGACAAAGCCATTTGTGAAGTACTGGCGTATGAAATTTCCAAACACTTGCCGGAGGCTGAGAACAAAATCTGGCATCGCCACCCGGTTTGGTTTTTAGATGGCAACCCGATAACCGGATACGATAAACTAAAAGCCGGAGTGCGACTGATGTTCTGGAGCGGAGCCGACTTTGACGAAGAAGCACTTGACAGTCGCGGGAAGAAGTTTAAAGATGCATCCATCTTCTACACATCAGCCGATCAAATTAAGACCAAAGACCTGAAACGTTGGCTTGCAAAAGGCCGTGAGATTCAGTGGGATTATAAAAACATTGTAAAACGAAAAGGAAAACTGGTGCGCTTGAAATAAACGCTTACCTTCAATCAACAAATTACAAAATGAAAAAAGACAAAATTATTTACTGGGTAACCACCATCCTGTTTGCAGGCTTCATGTTGCTTTCGGCTATTCCCAATATCATGCTCGATCAGGCTTCTATTGAATTTATTCATGTGCAGATGGGCTACCCCGAATATTTTATTCGGTTTATAGGGATAGGTAAAGCCGCTGGAAGTATTGCTTTATTGATTCCGGGTCTGGGCCGCATTAAAGACTGGGCCTATGCCGGGCTTATTTTTGATTTGACCGCAGCCGTTTATTCTTTACTTGCTATTGGTTCACCGATAACCGATGTACTCTTGTTTCCGGTGTTCTTTCTTGTAGCGGGCGTGTCATATTACTATCATTTGAAACTAAGTAAGCCATGAAATACTTCAGCATTCTTTGTTTCATCTTTATCTCCATTCAGCTATCAGCTCAAACGCAAGAGTATGTGTGCATGCCCTGTGGCCAGGAGTGCGACAAAGTGGCGCATACCAAACCGGGCACATGCGCTACCTGCCACATGAAACTGGTTTTAAAAAGCAGTCTTCAATTTGAAAATCTTAGCGCAACAGAATTTTGCGATCGCATTGCAGCTAACCCAAATGTTGTTTTGCTGAATGTACGCTCGAAAGGTGAGTTTGAAGGGCGAAGTATGCGAAACACCTATGGCCATTTCAACAACGCCATTAATATCAATATTGATGATTTGGAAAAAAGACTTTCGGAATTAAGTGCTTATAAAGACCGTGAGATACTGGTGTATTGTAGTCATAGCGTAAGAAGTCCGCGGGCGGCTATTCTATTAAACAATAACGGATTTAAGAATGTGAAGAATTTAGCCGGTGGTGTTTCAGAGCTTTCGGTAAATACTCCTTGTCTGAAGAAAAACTTTAAGGTACATGATTAAAATTTAAATATCTGCAGAAAACCCCATATCAAAATCCCTACAATCCCCGCAGAGAGCATCAAAACAGTGACTTTTCGCACATTATCTTCACGATTACTTTTCCAGGTAGCATGAATGAGTTTAATCCTGTCTTGTTCTGACAACTTCTTGTCATTCAGTAAAAGATTTTCGCTCACTTTTGCATGAATACCTAATCTTTCAGTTGCGCTCTTCTTGGTGGCCTTAAGCATTTCACGATTCTGCTTGATCGTATCATTCATTGCCCTCAATGCACCAAAACCTAACATTTACTTTTTTCCATTAAATACTCTTGCCTTTAGTATGGTAATCAATCCTAAGCTAAAAAAAATAAGCGCCCGAGGGCGCCTTTAAATTCCAAAAATCAAACTTGAAACTACTCAGATAAATCCATGTGTTTCTCCGCCAACTGACTATCGCGTGTGTTTTTCTGAACCGCAATTGCACCAAACAAACTCAGCGTAAACGACATGGCATAAAATCCTTTCTCGCTCCGGATTAATTCAGCATTCCATAAACCCACCACCAATAGTACAATAGCCAGCACAGTACTAAACCACGCCAGACTATAATAGATATTGGTAACCGGAATTTTTTCCAATTGATCGCGCACTGCTTTTTGCAGCGAGATTGCTGCAAACAACCCAAACATTAACACTGTAAAATAATATCCCTTTTCATTCAACTCCATTTCGGCATTCCATAAGCCTATGATATAGGCCAGCATACCGGTTAACAGGGCTACCCACGAAGCGGCAATAAAAGCGTTCGAAGGTTTTTGAATCGATTTGTTTTCCATTTTTTGATTTGGTTTAACATATTCAAAAGTAGCGCTACTGTAAACCAATTAATTTGACATAAGTCAAAATAGAAACTATGTTTTACTGCGAATGCGGCTCAGGGTTTCCTGCGTAATGCCCAGATAAGAGGCTATATAACCCAGTGGTACACGTTGCAAAATATGGGGTGTGGCTGTTGCCAGATTTTCGTAACGCTCGCGGGCTTCTTTAAAATGATTGGCTACAAAGCGCTCTTCCAGCATTACATAATATCGCTCATGCATAATCCGGCCCAGGCGTTCTATGTCTGTATGTTTTGCGTACAGCTGTTGCAGTTCATCATAACTGATTGCCCAAAGGGTACAATCCTCCAGCAACTGAATATTCTCTACGCCCGGCTTGCGACTAATGAAACTAAAGAATGAAGTGACAAAATTATTTTCGAATGCAAACCAATAAGTAATATCTTTTCCATCCAGATTATAAAATCCGCGCAAGCAACCTTGTTCCAGAAAATAAACATGGTTGCATGTTTTGCCTTCGGTAGTAAGGAAAGCACCCTTTGGCAATTCAACTTTTTGTAATGCACCAGCTAAGCTTTTAAGCGATGCTTTACCGATGGGGCAATACTGCTGAATATGACTTATGAGTGATTGCATAAAGCCAAGATACGGCTTTATGCAAATTACAATCAAATACTGTTTAGCCTGTTTAGTTTATTTTTTTCAGACCTTTGGATTTGCTCTGCTCCTCTTTGGACTTTTCTTTTTCTTGCTTCTCCTTCGATTTCTCTTTCATCTCCTTTTCTTTCGCTTCTTTTTCCTTTTCGGCCTTCATTTTCTCCTTTTCCTTCTTCAGCAAAAATTCCTCGTCATCGTCCTCGTCATCAAGATCTAGATCGATATCCAGATCAAAATCGTGATCGAAGTCAAAGTCAACATCCTGATCAAAGTCGAAATCGAAATCTTCCAGATCTATTTCGATGGGTTCAATATCCACTTCAATGCGGGGAATATTGATTTCGATAGTGTTGTTTAAACTGTTGAGATTGCTCAGGTTTATCTCAATTGGTTGCAGATGAATCTGAATCGCTTCAAGCGAATGCTCTACTGATCGCAAGGCAAGGCGCAGAGCATTTTCAATATCTTGTTCAATTGCTTTTCCGTCAATGCGGATGTCGAAATTAAAATTACGCGCAGGGGCTGCAATCTTAACCAGACCATCGGAGCGCGTTTCTGCTTTTGACTCCGTTACCGGTTTTTCAGTTTTCTCAGGTTGTTGGGCAAATGCCGGAACCGCCACCATAGCCAGCAGCGCAAATAATAATCGGATGGGTTTCATAGTAATGGGATTTATCTTCCTAATACTACTCCCGAAAGGAAAGGTTACAGCCTCGCCTCAGAATAAAAAAAAATTAAGCGACCGGAAAATGTACCTCCGTAACCTGATCGTTTTCGGGCACTGCACCAGGCATGGTTAAGTACGTTTCGAAAGGATCAATCCCCTTTTTCCACTTAAATACTTTTGCCTGCTGCATATTATACTGCGCACTCCATGCATTACCTAAGTGTTTGTAAGTTCCGGTGTGGGCAATGGTATTTACTTTTACTGCGGGAATATTTCCTGTTACTGCACCTGCTGGTAAAGTAGCCGGAATAGTTTTTACCGGAAACGCGGCCGTGTATTCAACTTTATTTTTTACTACATCCCACTTATGGTAAATCGAAAACGGAATTCCGCTTAACAGATCGGGTTTATCTTTTGTGAAAGTGAAAAGTTTACTAAAATCTGCTTTCATCTTTTCGCCTATCGAATCCATGGTGCACGAAGTTCTGAATCCAACATAAGTACAGCCCGCATAGTCAGTAATGTTTTTGAAGTTGAGTTGTGAAGGTACCGCTCCGGTTTCGAGATAATCTTTTAACATGTTAAGTCCGCGGGTGTAATCCATGCCAATGTAAGCCGTCATCATTTTTTTCATGAAGAACAAAAAGAATGGCAGGCTGCTATCCATATACCACGTAAGTTGTGTACCCGTTGCAACCGGCTTTATGTCAAACCAGGTAGAAGAGGTGGACTTCCACGGTTTTAAAAATGTGACTGTTGTATCTAATCGCTGGGGCGGATTTTCTTTTTCGATTTTCATTTCGCCACTACCGGTACGTTTCCCGTCCCACGCATAATGTTTGCCACCGGGGGCAACCGTTACTTTAGCTTCCGGCTCGAGAATAAGCCAGGGCGACCACACACGCCAATTGTTAAAGTCACTTAAAAAGGCGTACACCACATCGGGGGTAGCTTTAATTTCAATGGATTTTTCTACGTGAAAGGCTGGCATAACTTCGGGGGTTTACGTGAAGTTATGGATTTCGATTCGTTATTTGCAAACACTACTTTTAACTCAAAGGCTCTACTTAAAGATGTTAAACTTGGCCACCATCTCTTTATAAGCAGGCATTATTTTATCGTACGAGGCTTCATCTACTTTTTTGAGGGTATTCATTAATCCGCCAATGCCGGAGTCTTTCAAACTTACTTTTTGAGTTTTGATGTCTTCCATCTTTAAACGAATGGTAGCTTCCAGTTTTCTAAGATCGCGTTCGGTCATTTTAGTTTGATGATTAGTAGTTGCAGAGGCGGAAGGTAAACATTATCCGTACAATACTTAAATAAAATCCTGATACCCCGTCTGTTTTGCTTTGATGCGTTTAAGCTGTGCTACTATTAAGAAACTCACAATAAACAAAAGGAGCCACGCATTTACCTTGCCGTGATGCACCAGCTTCCAGTTGTGTTGTTGATTGGGGTATTGCCATGCCCCCAGAAACGTGGCCAGATTTTCAGCCACCCAGATAAAAAATCCCGTTAGTAAAAAAGCAAGTGCAATGGGCATAGTGAAGGGCTGATCGGCTACTTTAAAATGTACGCGTGTACGCCAATAAATAATGACAACTCCAATCAATAGTGCGTAGCGAATGTCGTAGAAAAAGTGATGCGTAAAAAAGTTAATGTAGATTAAACTCCCCACTAGCACATTTATCCACGTAGGTGGAAAATTCTCCATTTGCAATTTAAGCCTGCGCCACGCTTGTGTAATATAACTGGCTACGCTGGCATACATAAAGCCACCGTACAGTGGCACACCCCACACCTTGCTGTAGGCATCGCCTGGGTACGACCACGAACCCATGTGGACTTTAAAGATTTCCATTGCAGTTCCCAGGATGTGAAACAAACAAATCACTTTCAATTCATCTACTGTTTCCATTTTCAGCACCCATACCATCGCTACTTGCATGAGTACTGCGAACAACAACATGTAGTCGTAACGGGGTAATCCTGGCAACGGATAATAGCGGGTTAGCATCAGCATAGCTAAGATGAACACGGCAAAAAAACACGAGGCTGCCTCCTGCCAGGTAAAGTGGAGCAGTAGTGTAAACCATCTGCGAAGTGAGAACCGCGGGAAATTCATTTGCTGCGAAGTAAATGAACCGTAAGGAATTTAACTATCTTCATCAAAACATTCCCCCAACCATGAAAATTCTGATCACATTCGCCTGCTTAAGTTTTTTACTTTTTTCGTGTGGCCCGTCTACAACCAGTCAAACAGAGAAAGAAATCTTAATTGATTCCACCATCGCAGTTTTTAAAACCCGTTGGAATATTCCGTTAACCGAATTCTGGAAAAATGAAGCACAATTTATTTTGGTTGTACCGAACGATTATGGAGTTGACCTGATGAAGAACAGCACACCGCATAAGATGGACGACCTATTAACGGATACCATTCAAGGTAAAATTTTAGATCGTGCTGTAGAGCCTTTGCTGAATAACGGTTGTGAACCCATGCGTTCACTGCAAGTAGAACTAGGCATTGAACCTAAACAGGCAGGCTGGGTACGGGCCGAAGATGTGTATGAAATTCTGGAGTTAGATGCTGCCACTTTTACGCATGGTGATAAGACATTTAAAGTAGGATTGATGAATCCGTGGTACAGGCAGAGCGATGGGTCTTGTTACTTTGCAACCTTACTCTTTTTGTACGATGACCACTACCTTTATCTGATTGATGCTGAAGGTAGTGATTCTGATGTGCGTTGGGAAAACGCCAACCACTTAAGCATTGTAAATACCATCGGAGGTCTTGCTTTAAGCAGTCGCCAGCAGGGCGACTCGTGGATATTAACATGGGGCGAACCGAATGTAAAAAAAGAATTAACACTCTTCTGGACGGGCGATCATGTAAAGTTTCAATCGCTAACCACCACACCACAAAATGATGTGGATGATATTAATCCCGATGCAGGTATTGACCTTGAAGCTGATGCTGAATCTGTAACGGTTGTATGTACACTTCAGTATATTGGATTGGGCGATTGTCCACATCGTGAATTTGATTGTGGTGATTTTGGTATGGCCCAGACTAATTTATCGGAGGCAGAAAATAAGCTATGGTCTGACCTGGCTCTGGATAAAGATGATGAGTTAACGGCTAACCCAAAGTATGTTGGGAAAAAGTTCGAGATTACCTATCACATTATTATAGCCGAAGGTTGTGGAGACCCCGGTGAAGATCATTCGCGCGATGAAGTGCAGGTTGTAACCGGGTTTAAGTTGAAGGAGTGATGGCGTTTGATTTAACTAGAGCAAAGATTTAAGTATCTCATGCGGGTTTCTTTATTAGGGGATCCTTCGCGCTGCGCACCGCCTGCCCTGCTCAGGATTAGGCTTGGTGATTGAATTTGTGGATTTGGAGACATCATCCTACTCGCGCGCAAGCAATCCTGTCCGAAGGACTCCATTAGAGAGCGAGTGTGTATGATAAACTACGAGTAGAGCATTAATAATAAGGTTTAATTTGAAAGGAGAAGATGAGCGAGGATCTCATTCGGGTTTTTTATTAGGGGATCCTTCGCGCTTCGCACAGTCTGCCCTGCTCTCCAAAGGAGTCCTTCGGACAGGATTGGGTTTAGATGAGTGGCAAGATTAGATTCATTAAGGATTCATATCAAAGATTTCAGCACTCAAGTCAAGCCAATTCGGATTACGCGAATTAATCAGGTCTTCCTTCCACTTTCTTGTTTTGCCTTTAATGTATAACTCCCTTTCGCGTGCTGTTTCTATTGAATCAAAGCCTTGATAATAGATCGGGATAAACACATTATACCGTGCAGAAAAACTTCCTGGATTGATTTTATTCTGATGCTCCCAAAGTCTGGTGCACAAATCGGTAGTCATTCCAACATAAAGAACCGTGTGATGTTTGTTGGTGAGTATGTAAACGTAGGCTGCCGGAAGCATTTGTTAAATTCTAAAATGAAGATAAGGATTTTGTGAGGAATAATCGGGTTTCTTTATTAGGGGATCCTTCGCGCTGTGTATTGTCTGCCCTGCTCAGGATTAGGGCTTAGTGATTGTGTTGGTGTTTGAAGCCACTATCCTACCATCGCGTAAGCAATCCTGTCCGAAGGACTCCATTAGAGAGCGAGTGTGTACGAGGGAATGAGTTGTGAACCTTGAATAACGAGTTTGATTTGAAAGAGAAAATGAGCGAAGGATCTTGTACGGGTTTTTTATTCGGGGATCCTTCGCGCTACGCACCGCCTGCCCAACTCAGGATTAGGGCTTGGGGATTTTTTTGAAGTTCTTACCCATACTCTCGCGCAAGTAATCCTGAGCGGGTGTGTACGATGAAGTGCGATGCGGAGCTTTAATGACAGGTTTTGATTTGAAAGAGAAAATGAGCGAAGGATCTCATGCGGGTTTCTTTATTAGGGGATCCTTCGCGCTGCGCACCACCTGCCCAGCTCAGGATTTCGGTCAAAGGGAAGAAGAGATTCAAAGCCACAACCTTACTGGAGCGTAAGCAATCCTGTCCAAAGGACTCCTTTGGAGAGCGATTGTGTACGATGAATATCAATACAGAGTTTGAATGATTGGTTTGGTTTGAAAAAGAAAATGAGCGAAGGATCTCATTAGGTTTCTTTATTAGGGGATCCTTTCCGCCAAAGGCGGATCCTTCGCGCTGCGCACCACCTGCCCAGCTCAGGATTCTTGCAAAGGGCGCTTGTGCTTCCAGCGCTTGTGCGACCACAACCAATACTCCGGCTGCTTGAGAATATCTTTCTCCAACAGGTCATTCATTCTTTTGGTGATTTCTCCGTAGCCCGTACTTGTTGGATCTTCTATTGATTCAACAAATTCTGTTATGTAATGTCCGCGGCTTACTTTATTTATGCGCGCATACACCACTGGAAGGTTGTATTCTTTTGCATACTTCTCTACACCAAAAAGCATGGCAGTATCTTGATTTAGAAAAGTTGACCAATAACATTTTTTTGCCGATCGCGGAGATTGGTCAAAACCAAAAATGATAGTACGAAGGGGTGCATTATCTCTTTTAAATTCTTCTTCTACTTTTTTTGTAGAAATCATTTCCAAACCATACTTGCTGCGCGACTCCCGCATCTTCTTATCGAAAAACAAACTTGAAAGCGGTTTGTAAATAGCCACCGCCTTGTGTTTAATCGAGGCATCAATAGCCACTGCAAACAACTCCCAGTTATTGTAATGGCCACCGGCCATAATCACATTCTTACCCTGCTCGTAAAACCGATCCATGAAGTCCGGGTTTGCAACTTTCATGCGCTCGGTTACTTCTGCCTGCGAAATGGTAAAGACTTTTAAACTCTCTACCACCAGGTCGCACAAGTGCCGATAAAAATCTTTTACTATTTGTACATGTTCTGCGGCTGTTTTATCAGGAAACGATTGTGCAATATTTTGCAACACTACTTTTTTACGATAGCCAATTACACGGTAGATAATGAAATACAATCCATCTGAGATTACATAAAGTACACGAAACGGCAGGTGAGATATAGGAATGATGAATCCGTAATAGAATATTGCAGTGAGGAGTTTCATAGGTAGGGGTTGGCTGCAAGTTGGTAATTATTCTCGCATTTTTGAATTTAGAGCAGGTGTGATAAGGGTGCTTCTTAGTAATTTTCAATAAAAAAGTATTGTATGAACCAATTGATTAGTGGTATTACCTTAATTGTTTTAGGGACTGTTCTCATTCTGTTTTACAGTAGCCAAGTAAAGAAACAATCAGAAAGCCCTCTTTTTGAAAAACCTTATTTGAAGAATGGGGGTATTGGATTTGTTCTTTTTGGGGTTTACTATCTGTTGAGGTTTTTTATAGAATAATTTCTCATGAGCGGGTGTTAGTGAAAAGTAGGAGTTGAAATTGAATGCAGGATGGTGGTTGAAAGAAAAATGAGCAGAGGATCTCATCGCGTTTTCGAATAAGGGGATCCTTCGCGCTGCGCACCAATCCGCCCCCGGCTCAGGATTATTGTACAGATTGAGATTTGAAGCTCACTCCTACTCACGGGCAAGCAATCCTGTCCAAAGGACTCCCTTGGAGAGCTGGTGTGTACGCTAAGCTGCGAGCGAAGTTTTAATAATTGTATTTGATTTGAGAAGAGAAACGAGCGAAGGATCTCAAGTAGGTTCACTATTAGGGGATCCTTCACGCTGCACACCGTCTGCCCAAGCTCAGGATTGGGCTCTCAGATAGCAAATCGTTTCAACACCACTTCGCAATGATCGGCTACAAACTTCCTGATCTCATCGGCTACCGGATGTGTAACATCGACTACCGGTAAATACTCCTTTACTTTTTTAGCCTGATCAATCACTCTTCGTTTTACCAGCGGTTTGGCAAACCCGATCTGTTCGGCCAGTTTTTCAAATTGCCGTGGGTTAACATCATCCAACGCATAAGCGTCACCAATCTTCATCGCCATCTTTTTACTGAGGTTCGGATACACCGGTGTGCAGATCAGATCATACAACGGTGCCAGGCGTATCTTTCCAGGCGAGGTTACGGCATCAGGCTTTCGATACAACAACGAAAAATTTTTACCATGCGCATCGTGGTTGCCAATCAGAAAATTAAAGATGATGGCATCGAGCAGTGCATTTAAATCCAAAACAGGTACGCTGGATACTTTGCGAACCAAATCAAAACAATCTTTAATGGATGGTCCGCCTTCAGCCTGATACTTTCTATCAGGCACAATACCCAGTGCCTGACAAAAATCTTCCTGATGGATGCGGTGCAACTTGACTTTGTTGTCAACTTGTGTTTGCGTTCGGTCGTAGCGTTCAATCAGCAAATAGTCAACAGTGCTTGCCACAGCCGTTGTTACGGGTGCTACGGGCAGACCAACATGTGCCGCCAGTTTCATGCAAAAAGCTTCGTTGAAAACAATGCCTTTATATGCTTCTATGTCTGGCTTCAGAATGTGTGAACTTGGGGTGTTATGTAAGGGAAGGAATAAATCATTGTCTTTTTTATAGACCGCAATTTTATCCTGCGCACCAGCAAGGGAAAGACGAACTCCCGCTTCGCCCGCCATGAGCGGCCGTTTGGGCAACTCTATTACTATTCTTTCCAACGCACTTACTGAAAGTAATTTGTAGTCAGTTGCGTACTCAGCTAATTTTTCGCCCGCATTTACAACCGTAATAGCTCCGGCACATTCGCCTCCAATTTCCTTCAGCATAGCGAAGTCATTATTCGCGCTGATGCCCAGATTGCGCGCAATGAGCGTACGCTTCGCAGGGTCGGGCAGCACTCCGGCAAAAAACGGTTTGCACTGTTTCTCTTCAAATGGTTCTTTCTGCAAGGGAAGACTTAGCGACAACGGGATAGCGTTGGTGTTGGCAAGCCATGCTGCTGAATATTGAAACAACGTTTGGCCATGCTCATCTTGTACAAGGTGACCCACCAGATCAGTATGCAGATACACATCTAAGGTTGCTGTCATCGTGATGGGTTATTTTGTAGCGGCCCGGTTAGCTGCACGGCAATGCCGAGGGTTTGTAAAACGGTGAGCACCTTACCCAACTGGCAGGTAGGCTTGCCCTGCTCTAACTCAATAATAAAGCGAAGGCCGGTGCCCGAAGTAAGCGCCAGGTCTTTTTGGGTGATGTTGAGGCTTTTCCGTGTTTTCTTTACAAAATCGCCTATTGATTGTGGATTTGAAGCATTCATAATATTCCCGTACGGTAATATTATGACTAATTTTTATAATTTAAAACGAAATATTCCCGTACAGTAATATTTTGTACTGCTATTTTGCAAATGCATAAAATATTCCCGATCGGGAATTAACACCAAAGTCATTTTGATAATCTCCAATAATGGCTAAAATATCATTGGCTAGCTTTTGTATAAGAACTTAGTTGGAATACTTCTTAAAATTCTCAGCCTGTTCAAAAATCTCTACATACACTTCATCCCTCTCCACTGGAGGATAACCAAACTCATCAAGAATTAAGATTAACTCTACTTTTAAAGCTGATTTGATATCGTCCCGTTTATTCCAATCGGGGAACTTGGCTTGATTGTCCACAATTACTTTAACAGCTTTTGATAAATCAATCAACCTGTCTTCCGGATAGGTGAAGTCGTATTTTTTGCAGAGCTCTTTCAGGATGTCATAAAAAGCTTTCTCCTCAAAATCAATTCCTAATTCATCCCCGGCTTTAAACTCTTTATGAATATCCCAAATCAGATTGGTCAATGCCTCGGCCATTTCCTCATATACTTCACTCCGCAACACATCATTTTCATCACGCTGATTATAGCGTTCAACAATTGCTTCCATTTTTTTAGTGAAGTCAATTCCTTTTACCCGATTTACTTTGCGCAGTTCACCAATCACTTTTGCCAGAAGTTGCTGCAACAATTTGATTTTGGTATTCGGCAATTTGATTTTATCAATCTTCGCCAAATAGTCTTCATCAAAAATGTCTTGCTCACTTTCTGCTTCCTCACCGAGTTTGAAGATTTCTTCTACCCCGTCACTCTGCAAAGCATCTTTTATCATCTCCCGAACTCTTGCGTTCATTTGCGCGGTATCCGGTGCATTGCCTTTGGTGAGCTTGAACACGATGGAGCGAATGGCTAAATAAAAGTGCGTGTAATCGCGTTCAGCTTGTGTAAGTTTTTCACTTCCCGCACAAATATCATAAGCGGCTTTTAGTCGCTTGACCAAACCCATAAAGCGGGTTTCTATTTCTTTGGTCTGCTGAACAAACTCAGCACCCATGTTTAAGGTGTTTAATTGCTCAATGGTTGAACCTTTGAAATATTTGGTACTATCAAACCCGCCTGCCGCTTCGCTTTGGTGGGCAGGCTTGTGCATCAGTTTGGCCAATAAATCCAAATGGTCCCTTACAACAACAAGCGATTGCTCAATATCTTCAAAGTTGTCCTCATCACCCTTGTTGTACTTGGCAAGAGCCAGATTCATTTGCTTTTTGATTCCGATATAGTCAACCACCAAGCCTTTGTTTTTACCTTGAAACTTGCGGTTAACCCTTGAAATAGTCTGAATCAGGTTATGTTGCTGAAT
>Ga0075163_10005558_pt1 | contig 16773 bp, 14 predicted proteins | sample JI1023141ADNA_FD_71478 | JGI IMG/M metagenome (GOLD analysis project Ga0075163, IMG submission 71478) | Wastewater effluent complex algal communities from Wisconsin, to seasonally profile nutrient transformation and Carbon sequestration -... | ecosystem: Engineered > WWTP > Effluent > Algae...
TGTTCTTCGTGGATACCTGCCATGCGGGCAACGTGCTGGGGGCCAATCGGCGGGCCGGACCCAACGATATCAGCGGCGTGATCAACGAACTGGCCAGCGCCGAAAACGGGGTGGTGGTGTTCAGCAGCTCCACCGGTCGGCAGTACAGCCTGGAGGACGCCGCCTGGGGGAATGGCGCCTTCACCAAGGCGCTGGTGGAGGGCCTGGATGGCAAGGCCGCCTACGGTAAAAACGGCCGTATCACCCACACGATGCTCAATCTATACGTCAGCGAACGGGTCAAGGATCTGACCCGGGGCAAGCAGAGCCCCGTAACCCAGGCCCCGGGTGGCGTACCGGATTTTCCTTTGGCGGTGGTGAAATGATGAAACAACTGATGACGCTGGCCGGCCACCTGGCAAGGGCCTGGATGCTGATGGTAATGCTGCTCATGGGCGCCCACCCGGTTTTCGCTGCCCCGGCGCCTGTCCAGCGCTTGGCTCTGGTGATCGGTAACACGAGCTACCCGCAGAAGCCCCTCAAGAATCCCGCCAATGATGCCGCCGATCTGGCCGCCGCCCTCAAACGCCTGGGCTTCGAGGTGATCGAGCGCAAGAACCGCAACGCCGAGGAGATGCGTCGGGATGTGATCGAGTTCCAGGGCAAGTTGCGGGCTGGCGGTGTGGGCCTGTTCTATTTCGCCGGCCACGGCGTACAGGCCGGCCGGGGGCAAAACTTCCTGCTGCCCGTGGGAACCGAGTTCAAGCGCGAGCGGGATGCGGAGCTCTATGGCCTGGAAGTGGGCTGGGTGCTGCGCAACATGGAAGATTCCGGGGTCAGCCTGAGTGTGGTCATTCTTGATGCCTGTCGGGACTCCCCCTTGCCGGCGGAGGGCCGTAGCGTGTCCAGCCGTGGTCTGGGGCGCATGGAGGCACCCTCCGGCTCCCTGATCGCTTTTGCCACCGCACCGGGGAGTACCGCCGACGAGAACGCCACCAGCCGTAACGGGCTGTACACCGAACATTTGCTGAAAGCCATCGAGACCCCGGGGCTGCGCCTGGAGGACGTTTTCAAGCGGGTGAGGAGAGGCGTGGAGGCGGCCAGCAATCGCCAGCAAAGCCCGGAAGAGATCATGAAGCTGACCAGCGACGAGCCCTTCTATTTCAAACCGGGACAGGCTGCGGTGCAGGTGGCCAGCGCAGCCACGCCGCAACAGATTGAAGAGCAAGCCTGGAACACCGCCCGCTCGGCCAATACGGCGGAGGCTTACAAGGCCTTCCTGGATGAGTTCCCCCGTAGCGCGTATGCCCCCTCCGCGCGAATCGGCCTGCAAGCGGCTCCCAAGCCCATGGGGCGCCCGTCCAACGGCCCGACGCCCAGTGCCGGCAAGGCTTTTGCCGATTGTCCCAACTGCCCGAAGATGATCGCCGTGGCCGCAGGCCTGCTGCCCAAGTCCGGCCGGACCATGAACATGGAATACATGATCGGAAGCCGCTTTGCGGTGGGCATCTACGAGGTCACCTTCAAGGAGTGGGACGCCTGCGTCAGTGACGGGGGCTGTTCATCCAACGTCTCGGATGAAGACTGGGGACGCGACAACCAGCCCGTGGTGAATGTCAGCTGGGACGACGCCAAGGCCTATGTGGCGTGGTTGAGCCACAAGACCGGAAAGAACTATCGGCTCTTGCGGGATGCGGAGTGGGAGTACGTCGCCCGGGGCGGAAGCGGCACACCCTATCCGTGGGGGCAGGACTCCGGGCTGGACAACGCCAACTGCATCCAGTGCGGGGCGGCGGGCTACGCCGGCAAGCAACCCGCCCCAGTGGGCTCGTTTTCGAGAAATGGATTTGGCCTGTATGACGTGATCGGCAACGTCTGGGAGTGGACGGAAGACTGCGACACGCCGGACATGAAGTCCATCGACGAGGCTGTTTCTGACACGAGCGCGGCCTGTACGTCCAGGGTATTGCGGGGTGGAAGCTTCAAGACCGCTGCCCAGGATGCAACCCTGGATCGGCGGCGCGTGGCCAACCGTACGGTACGCAGTCCGCAGAATGGCTTTCGCGTCGCCATGGATTTTTAAAGATCTTGCCGACACCGAGCCATTGCGTCGGGGCAGACCTGGTTCAGCCAAATCAGATTTTTGCAGCACCTGTCTTCAATCGTAACAAGGGGAGTTTGATCATGTTCGGGAAGCAAATCGGGCGGTTCCTTTCGGTCGTGCCGGCGGTGGTAGGGGTAGTGGGGCTGCTGAGCCTGCAGGGCTGTGCGGACAACATCCGCAAGGACGACCCGCTCGGGACTTTTGGTTGTAAGGTCGGTATGGCTACATGCGTGAATGTGATCATGCCGCCGGAACTGGTGGAAGCCGGTGGCTTGCGCAACTTTGCGGTAGTCCCCGGTACAGGGGCGGGTGCAGCTTCCCTGGCAACGCAGCTTGAAGCCCGGCTCAGCAAGGTCACCGTGGACGACAAGGCCTTTTATTCCACGGTCAAGGCCAAGGATGCGTCTCGTCAGGCCTTGTTCGAGGTCAGCTCGACCGTATGGACAGTGACCGATGCGCGGGAGTCCCAGGACCGTACGCAGTGCATCGACAAATCCTGCAAGAACAGCCGGAATTACAAGGTTAGCTGCACCGTGCGCAAGGCTACGGTCGGAGCCGTCATTCGGCTGAAGAACAAACTGGAGACCGTCATTGCAACCCGGGAAGCGAGCGGCCTCGCGGAGAGCACCCAGTGCCAGGGCGAATCCGGGACACTCTCCGAAGCCCCCGTGCTCCTCGGGAGCGCGTCTTCAAAGGTGCTGGATGACTTTCAGAATGCGCTGACTGTTCGCACAGCCCAGAAGAAATTGCGCCTGATGGACAGCTCCAACGACATCTCGAATGCCGGAAACCGCAAGCGCTTTGCCGACGCCGTCGAGTTCTCCAAGGCTGGGCGCATGGATCGGGCCTGCCCGATCTATGACGAGCTGATCGAGGCGGAAGCGGCCTCGGTATCAGCCTTTTACAACGCCGGCTTCTGCGCCCAGGCCAAGGGCGACTGGCGCCTGGCTTACCAGCTGTACTCCAAGGCGGACGGCAACAGCACCAAACCCTTGCCGGAACTTAAGCAGGCGCTGGAGGAGACCCGCGCTTATGGGGTGCTGACCAAGACCCAGGCGTTGGAGAAGAAGCTGCGCTAGCAGGTGTGGGGTCTCGGTGGAACAGAGGGCGGACGCATGCGAAGGGCTGATTGGAGGGCTGTCATGGAAATCTCGATGCGTGCGTCGTGGATATTGCCGTGTCTGACGGGGGCTGTTCGTCGGCTCCCCGCCAGCCGGGGCAGGGCAGTATGGCTGCTTGGAATAGTAATGGCGGCGCTGGTGTCCGCCCCCGATGGTCAGGCTACCGAGCCTCCCGCCGAGCCCCTGCTGCGCATCGAAGCCGGCATGCACACGGCGATGATTCGCCGCATCGATACCGATGCCGCCGGCCGCATCGCGGTCACAGCAAGTGATGACAAGACCGCCCGGATCTGGGAGGTGGCCAGCGGGCGCCTGCTGCGGGTACTGCGCCCCCCCATCGGACCGGGGAATGAGGGCAAGCTTTACGCGGTGGCGATATCACCGGATGGCGCGGTGGTGGCCGCAGCAGGCTGGACAGGCTACGACTGGAACCAGCAATACCACATCTACCTGCTGGATGCTCGCAGCGGCCAGCTCCTGCGCCGCCTGAACGGTCTGCCCAATGTGATCAATCACCTGGCCTTCAGCCCCGACGGGCGCTGGCTGGCGGCCACCCTGTGGGGCAAGAACGGCGTGCGGGTGTGGGACTGGCGCCAGGGCGGGAGCGCCCTGGCCGACAGCCGCTACGGGGATGATAGCTATGGAGCCAGTTGGAGCACCGATGGCCGCCTGGTGGTATCGAGCTTTGACGGCAAGCTGCGTCTCTATCGCCCCCAGGCTGGCAGCCTTAGCCCCCTGGCCGAAGCCGACGCCCCCGGCGGAAAACGCCCCTTTGGCGTGGCGTTTTCCCCGGACGGGGGCCGCGTGGCGGTAGGCTACTACGACACCCGCCGTGTGGACGTGGTGGACGGCAACAGCCTGGCGCTGCAGTTTTCCCCCAGCACAGCGGGGGTGGAGAACGGAAATCTCTTCAATGTGGCCTGGAGCCGGGACGGCCAGACCCTGGTGGCCGGCGGGATGTGGGATGTAGATGGCCGCAGACCTGTCCGCCGCTGGCCCGAGGCAGGGCGCGGTAAGCCGGTGGACACCCCTACGGCCGGCAACTCGCTGATGCAGCTCCGCCCCCTGGCCGGCGGCGGCTGGTTGGTGGGGGCGGCGGATCCGGCCTGGGGGGGGCTCGGTGCCGATGGGCGCTGGCAGGCCCGCGGCCAAGCCCCCATCGCCGACCTGCGGGGCAGCCGGCGCAAGGCCTTTCAGGTGGATGCCAGCGGTTCCCGCCTGCAATTCGGCTATGAACCGGGTGGGCAGGCCTCCCATAATTTCGACCTGCGCACCCGCCAACTCCGGCCCGGCCCCCTCGCCGACGGTCTGGAGCCCCGCATCAGCGGCTTGGCCGTTGAGAACTGGATCGACACCACCACCCCGACCCTGGCCGGTAAGGCCCTCAAACTGAAGCCTTACGAAATCTCCCGCAGCCTGGCCATCACCCCGGACGGCGCCGGTTTTGCCCTGGGCGCTGACTACTGGTTGCGCTTCTTCGACGCCCAGGGCGGGGAGCGCTGGAAACAAGCGGTGCCGGGTACGGTGTGGGGCGTCCACATCCCACCCCAGGCCAAGGTGGTGGTCGCGGCCTACGACGACGGCACGATCCGCTGGCATCGCCTCTCCGATGGCCTGGAACTCCTGGCCTTCTTTCCCCATGCCGACCGCCAGCGCTGGGTGCTGTGGACCCCCTCGGGCTACTACGATGCCTCCCCCGGCGCCGAAGATCTGATCGGCTGGCACCTGAACCGGGGCATGGACCAGGCGGCGGACTTCTTTCCGGCCTCGCGCTTTCGCAGCAAGTTCTACCGCCCGGACGTGATCGACCGGGTGCTGGAGACCCTGGACGAAGGCGCCGCCCTGCGTCAGGCCGACCAGGCCGCCAACCGCCGCCAGGAAGCCCCGGTGGCGGTAAGCCAGGTGCTCCCCCCGGTGGTGGATCTGGTGTCGCCCGGCGAAGTGCGCAGCGCCAGCACCGAGGTGAGCCTGCGGGTACGTGGGCGCAGCGCCGCCGATGCCCCGGTGAGCGGCTGGCGCATCCGGGTGAACGGCCAGGTCGTGCCGGACGTGCGCGGCCTGGGCCGCCAGGACATGGCCGCCGGGGCCGAACGGGAATTCACCGTCACCATCCCGCCCCAGGACAGCGAGATCCAGGTGTTCGCCGAGAACCGCCACGGCGTGTCCACCCCGGCCACGCTGCGGGTGCGCTGGGCCGGCGCCGCAGCGCCGCCGACCGTGGCCGGCGACGCCTTCCAGATCCAGCCCAAGCTCTATGTACTGGCGGTGGGGGTGGCCCAATACCAGCATGCGGATATCGGCAAACTCAACTTGCCGGCCAAGGACGCGCGGGACTTTGCCGCGGCGATGAAGCGCCAGGAAGGCAAACTCTACCGCCAGGTGGAAGTGAAGCTCCTCACCGACGCCCAGGCCACCCGCGACGACGTGGTGGACGGGCTGGAGTGGCTGCAGAAGCAGGTCACCCAGCACGATGTGGGCATGGTGTTCATCGCCGGACACGGCGTGAACGATCCCACCCAGGGCTATACCTTCCTGCCGGTGAATGCCGATCCGGACCGCCTGAAGCGCACGGGCGTCACCGTGGCCGATATCCGTACCACCCTGTCCAGCCTGGCCGGGAAGGCATTGTTCTTCGTGGATACCTGCCATGCGGGCAACGTGCTGGGGGCCAATCGACGGTCTGGACCCAACGATATCAGCGGCGTGATCAACGAACTGGCCAGCGCAGAAAACGGGGTGGTGGTGTTCAGCAGTTCCACCGGTCGGCAGTACAGCCTGGAAGACGCCGCCTGGGGGAATGGCGCCTTTACCAAGGCGCTGGTGGAGGGCATCAACGGCGCCGCAGCGCGCCCGGGAAACAAGCGCATCACCCACAAGATGCTGGACTTATATATCAGCGACCGCGTCAAGCAGCTTACCAATGGACGTCAAACGCCGGTCACCCAGGCGGCTGGCAGCGTACCGGACTTTCCCCTGGCGCTGTCCCAGTGAACATCGTGAATCTGACGTATTTTCGCCAGCCCCGTCTGTACGGGTGTCGTTATCTTCCTCTTCACACCTAGGAGCAAACAATGAGGATCCAATACAAAGCTGCGATCACCGCGCTGGCCCTTGTAGCCGCCGGGTTCGCCCACTCTGCGAGCACCAAGGACATTGTTCTTGATCGCGTCACCATGCCGATCGCGGCGGCCGCCCCCGGAACTGTCGCGAACGACGCCATGGCAGTGAGCGTACTTCTGGAATCGCCGGACGGAACCCTGTCTCCCCGTTCGACCAACACCCTGTTCCATACCGGTGACCGCTTCCGTGTGAAGCTCCTTTCCTCCCGCGATGCCAAGGTGTCCTTGTACAACACCAATCCCCGGGGAGAACTTTCCCAGGCGCCTATTTGGGAAGGAACGGTGAAAGTCGGCCTTGAGACGATTACGCCCCGGCTGAAGCTGGAGGGCGACTCCGGCGTGGATCTGCTTCACGTCGTTCTCGAGCCGACTCGGGAAACAGGCGTGTTCTCGTGGGTCAGCGGCTGGCTTGGCGCCTTCAAGGAAGGCAGCAATAAGGATATTCGGCTGGATGTGCAGAACACCGCCAGCACTACCTATTTGCTAAGTACCAGTGGCGAAGGCTTGATCACTACGATCCGGATCGCCCACCGCTAAGTCTGGCATTCATTCAGAAACAAACCTTCAGGAGTGATCATGCAAACCCGTACCTGCAATTGGCGCTATGCGCTGCTGATGGCGGCTTCACTGATGGCACTGGGAAATTCGGCCACGGCCGAGGAAAAATCCATTGCCGTGGAACCGGCGCCAGCCTTTCCGGCTTTTGGCCAATGGGTTTCGACCTTCGTCCTGGCAAGTCCCGAAGCCCCAACTACCCCGGCTGCGATCGAAACCATTTCCCTTCTCCGCGTCGTTCCTGCCCAGGCAGCCAGCTATGAGCCGGCCCCCATGATCGTCGGAATGCCGGAACTGCCCCTGGTGGGCGACGGTGTGGCCCAGGCCGCCCGCAACTGGGGGACCAATCTGAACTACCAGGGCATGCACATGAAGCTTCTTGTACTCAATGCCAAGGGGGACAAGCGGGAACTGCGGCCGATGTCTGCGCCGGTTCGGCCCGGTGAGCGCTTCAAGATCCGGATCGCCTCGACGTTTTCCGCAGTAGCGGCGGTGGATCAGGTAATCGGCGATACCTGGTATGGCCAGCGGGCTGGTCAGGTCTATCCGTCAGCGGGGATGTCCGTACAGATGAATGCCGGTGAGACCGTTGAACTCCCGCTCAAGGGCAACGAATACTTCGTGATGGATCGGTCGATGAACCAGCGCTTGCTGGTCACTGTCCGCCACGCCAAGGCGGTGGATGATGCCAGGAGCAATCAGCCCAGTTATCGCCAGGACAGCAAGACCGGGTCCAGCTACCTGCAACTCGTACCGCGGGGAAGCTTTCCGGCCCTTGAGCAACTTGTTTTCCCTGCCCGCTGAACCTTCCAGGAGTTCAACATGAAGATCAAAATTTCCGCACTGCTGCTGTGTCTGGCGTTTCCCCTGGCCCTTATGGCCCAGCAGGAGCCGGACGCCCGGGTAGTGAATGCCCCCCAGATTGTGAAGGCCCTGAGTGCCAAGGACATTGTTGTCGACAGGCCGGGGCCGGCGCGGGTGGTGCAAGGTCCGTCGATCAGCCTCCAGGTTCAGTTCAATTTTGACTCGGCGGAGTTGCGGCCCCAAGGCAAGCGCCAGCTGGATGAGCTGGCCATGGCGTTCAGCCACAAGTCTCTTGTCGCTGCCGGGTTCGAGTTGGCGGGGCATACCGACCGGGTGGGAGACGAGGCTTACAACAAGAAACTGTCCCTGGAGAGGGCCAATGCGGTGAAGGCCTATCTGCAGGAAGCCCACGGCATCGCGCCCGAGCGACTCCAGGCGCTGGGATTTGGCTTCGAGCGCCTGGCCGATCCTGCCCACCCGACTGCAGCCATCAACCGCCGGGTAGAAGTCCGGAAAGTCTCCTTGGCGGTCCGTCCATCCCCGGCGCCTGCCGCCAGTAATGGTGGCCGTCTCGTGGTCACGCCGAAATGAGTGGAAAGGATAGAACCATGAGTCGTCCCGTGAATGTCCTGGCCGCAGTCTTTGTGACGGGCGCATTGCTTCTTTCAGGATGTGCCTCGACCCCTGCCGGTGGACTCAATACGGCCGATACCGTGCTGCGCGGAGCATCGACCCGCAATACGGTGACGCTGAAAGTTACGCCGGGCGAAGTGCGAACCGGCGAGCAGCTCCGTGCCGACATCACAGCGAGCGAACCGGGTTACCTCTACCTCTATCAGTTGGGTACGGATGGCAAGACCGTCAATCTGGTGTTCCCCAACGCGATCGACGGCTCCAACTACCTGGCTCTCGGGAGCCATAGCCTGCCGCGGCCAGGCTGGCGGATGTCCGCAAGAGGACCTGTGGGTGTCGGCTATTTTCTTGCGGTAGTCGCAGCCCGTCAGCAGGATCTGCTGGCGATTGAAGCCCGGGTGCGCGAGGGGCGTATCGAAACCGAGGGGCCCTACGCAGCCGCCATGACAAGCATTCGCGAACTCGCACCCTGACGCCGGGCTTGGGGGGGCCTTACAACTCATCTTGGGAGGGATAAGTAATGAACACCGGTATTTCACTGACCCGCATCCTCTTTTTCGCCCTTGCACTGGGGGGAAGTGCCAGCGCCCTGGCGGCACAGCAGGTACTGACCAATCCGTCGGTAGCGGATCTGGTTCGGGAACTGTCGCCGGACGATGAGGGCCCGAGCGCCAAGCGTCTCGACTTTGCACGCACGGCGCCGCCAAATCCCGGAACCCATCTCTGCGCCGGATCGGACGCTGCGGGGCGTGCGTCTGGCGGTTCGGCAAACAAGACCCTGGAGGTGGTTCCCTACGCTGCAGAGGGGGCCGCAAACGTGAATCTGGCCATCCAGTTTGAAACAGGGACGGACAAACTGAGCAGTAGTGATCAGGGGGTGCTCAACCGGCTTGCCAACGCATTGCAGCAGCGCGAGCTTCTCAGCGTGCGTTTTGCAGTGGCGGGCCATACGGATCGCGTGGGCGGTGATGAGATCAACCTTCCCCTGTCCTGCGCTCGCGCCAACTCGGTACGGAAGTACCTGATTTCCCGTGGTGTGGCGGCCGATCGGCTGACCGCGTACGGCTTTGGCAGCAGCGTACCCCTGAATTCCGATCGCCGGGATGCACCCGAGAATCGCAGAGTGGAAATTCGCCGCGGCGATCAGTGAGTTGATGAAGCGGCCGGGTGCTCCTGGTATCCAGGCCCCGTGGTCAGCGCCAAACGGACAAGGAAAGGTGTCGATGAAGCCCGAGCATAAATCGAAGGAAGACGAAATCCTCGGCCAGGTTTTTGATCTTGTCGCCCAGGGCGGCCGCAAACAGCTCAACACAGCCGCCTTGCTGCTCGACAAACATCTGACCGGCCGGGTCACGGGCTACTTCGTACGCCACAAAGTCAGCCCTGACGCCGCGGAGGAACTCACCAACGACCTCTGGCTCAAGTTGATCACCAGTCGCTTCGAAGGACGTACCCGTCCCGTGGTGTGGATGTGGACCCTGGCCCGCTCGATGTTGTTCGACTGGCATCGGGTTGAAGCCGCGGCAAAACGGGGCAAGAACCTGCAGGCCAGCCTTGACGAGGATGATTGGCTGGCGCTGATGGAGTCCAGGGCGGGGGTGTCCGTGCCGACCTGGATACGTCTCTGTATCGAGCGGGCCATGTGGCAGATGGAGCAGGATGATCCTGCCCGGGCGGAAGTTCTGCGGATGGTCTTCGAAGGGTGGACCGATATCGAGATCGCGATTTACTACGGGGCCGACCCAGACACCCTTACCGACAAGCAACGCGGTGCGGCGCGGGATCGAAGCTACCAGGCCCGCAAGCGGGCACGGGATTACTTCGCCGATTGCAAGGAGTAGGCATCATGGCCAAGGACAACGAACACCAGAATGACGAGCACTGGCTGAAAGTGTTGGCGGGTGACATCGTCGCGGACGACGGTGACAGCCGCCAGGCCGAGGCTTTGCGCCAGTATTTCACCCAGCGTGCCGCTATCGAATTTGATGCGCCCCAGGATCCGGAACGCACCAAGCGCATGCTCAATCATCTGGAAGCCCGGGGCGCCTTCCAGGCCATCAAACCGTCTGTCCGGCAGCGATCACAAGAAGAGACGACGTGGCTGGGGCGATTCAGGACCTGGCTCCTCCCGCCCGGTGGTGGGCACGCCGGACGCTTTGCCCTGGTGGCGACCCTTACATTGGCGGTACTGGCCGTGCCGGTCCTGCGAGGAATCCTCACTGAGCCGCAGGACGATGTGGGCGAATACAAGGCCGCACCGAGCTCTGCCCACGAGGCGACGATCCTTGCCGTCTCTCCTCCACAGGAGGCACTGCAGCTCCAGGCCCTGCTTGCGCGCTATGGCGTCGGTGCCGACATTGCATCCCAGGGCGACGACCGGATTGTGACGGCCGCCATTCCCCAAGGTGTCCGCGACGCCGTCCGTGCCGAGCTTGCACGGCAGGGAATTCCCGGCCCGCAGGACGGGGAGCTCAAGATCCGCATTCAGCCGTTTCCCAAATAAACACTGGAACTGACGAGTCATGAAGCACCTCAATCGCATCCTGATGGCGCTCCCAGCCGTGCTGGTGTGCGGAGCCGCAACGGCTGAACCCCGCAATCATGCCCTGCTGGTCGGCGTGTCGAAGTATCAGTATTCCGAGCAGCTCCGTAACGAAGGTCGAAAGCCCATGGACCTGGAGGGCCCCGAAAATGACGTGGTGGCCCTTAAGGATGTCCTGATTCGCCGCTGGGATTTCCGGCCGGAAGACGTGGTGACCCTGAGCAACGCCCAGGCTACCCGGCGGGGGATTCTCCAGGCGATTGCCGAGCTCGAAAAGCGCAGCAGCCCCGGAGACAGTGTCCTGATCTATCTTTCCGGTCACGGGACCAACGCCATCGCGGGAGGAGCGGGCGCAGCGGTGCCCCATGGCAGCGGGGCCTTTGTTCCCTACGACTTTTCGCAGGAAGCTGGGGTATCCAGCCTTCTTGTCGGACGTACTGACCTGCGTCCGGCCCTGGAACGCCTCGACCGCGGGCAACGCAAGACCTGGGTGATAGCCGATGCCTGTTACTCCGGGCAGATGGTCCGCAGCGTCAGCGCCTCCGGAGGCCTGCCGAGCCGATTTCTGCCTGTTCTGGGTCGCGATGCCAGGACCAACCTGGCGCAGGTCGATGTTCTGGCGGATCGTCCCGTCGAGCCCTATCCCTACACCTCCACCGCCTTTATCTCTGCTGCTGCTGAAGGCGAGGTGGCTGCCGACTTCACCAGCCAGTTGCTCAAACGCTATCCCACCCGGGACGGCAAGGCCCATGGCGCCCTCACCGACGCCTTGTTGCGCGTCCTTGAAGGCGAACTACCCGCCGATGCCGATGGCTCCGGCCAGCTCAGTCTGGAGGAAGCCCACCGCAGCATGACGGCCTACCTCGCCGCAATGGGTGTCGGGCAAAGCCCCCAGCGCCTGCCCAGCCTGGCCGAAGACACGAGCGGACTCGGCCAGCGCGCGGTACTGGCCGCCACAGGCAAAGTCGCGGCGCCGGCACGGCGTGCCCCGGACCCCCTGAGCCTTGTGGTTCAGGGTGATGTGCCGGCCAGCGTCTCGGGCCGCCTCGGGAGCATCAGCGGCTTGCGGCTCAGGGACAAGGCCCCGGCCGACCTCATCCTCGCCCAGCGCAAGGGAAATGTGGATCTGCTTACGGCAAGCCTCGATCTGGTCACCCGTGTTCCGGCCGACGACGCCAAAGGTGTCCTGGGCAGCCTGCAGCAGTTCGTGTGGGCCAAGCGTCTGCGCCAGCTTGCCGAGCAACATCAGCGGGCCATCCTGCCTGCCGAGATCACCCCGTCCGTTTTTGGCGGTAATTTTCTGTTCGGACAAAAGATTGCGTTTGTCGTCAAGCCCGATAGAAACGCCTACATCCTGCTCCTCAACGTCGACGCCAGCGGCAAGGTGTCCGTCCTCTTTCCGGGGCGCCGGCACGAACTCCAGCCCATTCCGGGGGGTAAGGCCAGGCACATCCCCGGGGAAAATCCGGCGGATCAGATCGTGGTTCAGGCCCCGGAAGGCATGGACATCCAGTTCATCTTTGCCTTCGACGAAGCCCCGCCGGGGATAGAACGGCTGATCGGCATGCAGGAGGCCCCCGCTACAGATCCGCGTCTCGTAGCCCTGGAAGAGCTCCTGCCGCAAATGGCCGGAAAATACGCCTTCGCCAGTACGGAATTGCGCAGCCTGCCGGGCCCACAGCCATGACAGACTCCATGGAATAATCCGCGGCAATCTCCACCCGTTTCAATCTAACCCAGACCCCGCCATGGACTACCGGCCATCGACCCCCCTTCCGTCCTCGATTGCCCGCTGGCTGGCGATACTCCTCGTTTTTTGCGGCGTATTGCCGGCCCTCGCCGCCGAGGGGCGGGTGGCCCTGATCATCGGCAACGCCGCCTACACCCAAAAGCCCCTGCAAAACCCGGTCAATGATGCCGAGGATCTGGCCGACACCCTCAAGGGCCTGGGCTTTGAGGTCCTGCTGCGCAAAAACCGCAGCGAAGAGCAGATGAAGCAGGATCTGGTGGATTTCCAGGACCGTCTGGAACGCAACAAGGGCGTGGGCCTGTTCTACTTCTCGGGCCACGGCATGCAGGCCGGCCGCGGCCGCAACTTCCTGCTGCCGGTGGGCCGGGAATACAAGCGCGAGCGGGACGTGGAAACCTTCGGCGTGGATGCCGGCATGGTCCTCGCGCGGATGGAAGAAGCCGGCAGTACCCTCAACATCGTGATCCTCGACGCCTGCCGGGATAGCCCCCTGCCGGCGGAAAGCCGCTCGGCAGGCAGCCGCGGCCTGGGCCGTATGGAGGCCCCCAGTGGCTCCCTGATCGCCTTCTCCACCGCCCCCGGCAGCGTCGCCGACGATAACGCCGCCGGCCGCAACGGGCTGTATACCAAGCACCTCATCAGCGCCCTGCGCGCCACCGACCTGCGCCTGGAAGACGTGTTCAAGCAGGTGGGCCGCGAGGTGGAAAAGGAAAGCAGCCGCCGCCAGAGCCCGGAGGAAGTCTCCAAGCTGCGGGACGTCAAACCCTTTTACTTCAATCTCCGCGGCGCCTCGCCGGTGACCCCGGTGGCGCGTCCGGGAGCGAGCAGTTTCGATCTGGGCGATCTGGAAGAACAAAGGAAGGCGCGAGCCGAGTGGTCGGCGTGGCAAAGCAGGATGCAGGCGGACTACGAGCGGGTGGCGGGCTTCAAGGACGAGCCGGAACAGCAGGTGAAGGCGTGGGAGCGCTTTCTCTCCGCCTACGCGGGAGACAACCCGTTCAGCAGTGACGATGACAGGCTGCGGGAGCAGGCACGGGGTCAGAAGAGTCAGCTGGAGGCACGGCTTGCCGAGCGACAGCGCACCGCCGCGAGCAGGCCGGCGGTGGTGCCGGCCCCGGCCGGGTCGGGTCGGCGTGCGGGCGAGGTGTTCAAGGACTGCGCTGAGTGTCCGGAGCTGGTGGTGATCCCTGCGGGGAGTTTCAACATGGGATCGCCGAAGTCGGAAAAGGAACGGTTTTCAGACGAAGGCCCTATGCACCGCGTGTCGATCGGCTACAGCTTGGCGGTGGGCCGCTTTGAAGTGACGCAAGGTGAATGGAAAGCACTGATGGGGAGCAACCCAAGCGGCTTCAAAGTCTGCGGCGAGCGTTGCCCGGTAGAGAACGTAAGCTGGGAGGATGCACAAGGGTACATCCGCAAGCTTAAGGAGAAGACGGGGAAGGCCTACCGGCTATTGAGCGAATCGGAATGGGAGTACGTTGCCCGTGCGGGTACGACCGGCCCGTTCTCGACGGGGCAGACCATCACGTCAGACCAAGCGAATTTTGATGGGAAGTACACCTACAACGGCAGTGCTAATGGCGAGTACCGCCAGACGACAGTGAAAGTGGGTAGTTTCCCGCCGAACGCTTTCGGCCTTTACGACGTTCATGGGAACGTATGGGAATGGGTACAGGACGTATGGCACGACAACTACAGCGGTGCACCGAGTGATGGCAGTGCGTGGGAGAGCGGCGGAGATGGACGTAGCCGGGTGTTGCGCGGCGGTGGCTGGTTCATCAACTCACCAGACCTCGCCCGCTCCGCCATCCGTAACAGGGACGAACCGGACTACCGGAGCAACGACTCTGGTTTCCGTCTCGCCCGGACGCTCCCATAAGGGAGCTTAAGTCCTTCTCCTTTAAATCTTTACGCAGCCTGCGCGGCGCAGCCGCGCCGCCGTGATAATTTCCCCTTCCTCGCCGGGCCCGCGCCACCTCTTCAAGCCACGCGACGCCCACCGCCTTACTACAGGTGCCAGATTTGAATGATCTGCGCGTTTTTTCCGTGATGACTGCCCGGCCCCTGGGCGCTGAAACGGATGCGCAGGGTTTCCAGCCCCTGGGTGCCTTCCAGGCGCAGGCGCGGGGTGAGGGTCGGGCCGGCGGCGGAGATGAAGCCGGTCCATAGCGGGGCGGCGGTGGATTCTCCGTCCGGGTTGATGGCCTCGATCTGCACCACCCCGTCCGTCGCGCTGGATAGCCGCAGCTGGAAGGCGGTGCCGTCGGGCAGGGCAATGCGCTCCGCCGGGTTGTAGGCACGGGTGCCGACGATCAGCTCGGCCCGCAGGGGCTCCGCGCCCACGCTGGCACGGGCCGGTGCCGCGCGGTGGATGACCGGCGCTGCGCGGGGCGACTCCGCCATGTCGGGCGCCATATAGCGGGGGATGATCGGCGCGGCGGCAGCTTCCGGTCCGGCACTGTGTCGGCTTGCTCCCAGGTAGTGGGTGCCGGCCCAGCCGATCACCAGCGCGCCGACGGCGGCGAGAGGGGTAATCACCAAGGTGTTGATTCGTGAGGCCATGATGGGCTCCTTGCGGTGAAGGGTTTGGGGAAGTTCTGCCCCTAAGGACGGCAAGCATCAGCGCTTGTCAGATCGGCGTTTGTTTACGCGTCGGTGTGTGTAGGTGCGTGCTCTGACGTTTTCGCGGCGCGTCCGTCCGAGGGGGTGATGTATCCCACCGGTGCCCTGTCCATGAATGCCATCGCCACACCTCCTTGCGCCGAACAGGCGCAGCCCGTCTGGTTTGCTGCCAGTTCCCGGCTTATCAATGGCCGCCCCGACGCCCGCTACGGCTGGCTGGAAGATGCGGCCGGTCCCTGCATCGTCAAGGCGCTGGATAGTCAGCTCGCGGAGTTCTCGGCCGGTCTGCTGGATCACGAGCAGCGTGTGCTGGATCGCCTGCGGGACGAGGACGCGCCCGTGCCGGACCTGGTTTCCACCCCACAGGCCGATTGGCTGGTGACCCGCTTTGCCGGCCTGAGCATGGAGTCCCTTGCCTGCGCGCCCCAGGCGGAGGCGCGTTTCCCGACCCGCGAGCGGATTGCCGCATGGGTCCATTTCCTCGGCCGGGCGCAGGTGTTCGTGGAGGCCGGGGCCCTGCCTATCGATCTGTGGGCGGGCAACCTGGTGCTGCCCTTGACCGGGCAAACTGCGGGGCAGCTGAGCCTGCACCGGCCGGTGCTGATCGACCACGCCCACACCGTGGTGGTGGGCATGGACATGCGCAGGCCGGTGTGGATCCATTCCGGCATGGAGCGGGTGGCGCCGGAGCTGCGCAGCTACCTGCAGGACGATCAGGCCGTGCTGATACGCTGCTTTCGCGACGCCGGCGCCGCTCTGCCCGGCACGGCCTCGTCGGATGCGGAGGCCTGCCGGCGCAGCGCGCGCCTGTGGGCCCGCTACGATGCCCCCCAGCAGTTGCAGGCCGCCCTTGACCGGGGCGAGCTGGACCCGGCGGCGGCTATCCAGTTCGCGGTGGGGGTGGCCCTGCGCAAGTTGATGGATGCTGCGCCCCCCGGGGTCGTGGCCGGCGAGGGCGATGCGGTCGTGGCGAAAATGCTGTCCGCCGATCCGGCACAACGCTTCCCTTCCCTTGATGCGGCCCGTGCGGCATGCGCCGGCTTGCTGCCCGCGCTGCCGCGGGTGGGGGACTACCTGCATCCCCAGGTGCGCCCGGCCCAGCTGGGCGGCGAGCGGGAAGCGACGCTGGCGTCGGTGCCGCCGCAGCCCGCCGCTGAGGACGAGGAGGGGACGCTCTTCAGCAGCGCCGGCGAGGGGCATGGCAGCCCGGCCGGGTTCTGCAGCGCGCTTGCCGAGGCGCCTGCTGAGGACGAGGTCCCGGCACCTGTTAGTGCCGCCTTCCCAGGTCGACGCCTCGCGTGGTTGGCGGCACTGACCCTGCTTGGGGCGGTGATCGAGCAATTCCTTCCCTGGCCCTTGGGTTTCTGAGCTCAGTTTCCCGTCCCGGCAATCCGTAAAACTCTGTAGGGGCGAATTCATTCGCTTCAGACTGCTGACAAAGTCCCACGCCCCCGCCCGTCGGGGGCGTCGTTTTTTTATAATAGCGGCATGCTCAAGCCTGCCGCCGCCACCGCTCAGACCGAACTGGAAATGGTGACGCTGGA
>Ga0075163_10005559_pt1 | contig 16772 bp, 15 predicted proteins | sample JI1023141ADNA_FD_71478 | JGI IMG/M metagenome (GOLD analysis project Ga0075163, IMG submission 71478) | Wastewater effluent complex algal communities from Wisconsin, to seasonally profile nutrient transformation and Carbon sequestration -... | ecosystem: Engineered > WWTP > Effluent > Algae...
GCTCGCCCGAAGGCCGTAAAACGGCCGACCGAACTACCGAGCAAAGGCCCGGCGAGACCCACGCAAGTACGCGGGTGGTCGAACACCCTCGATTGGTTCGTCCACGACATCGTCGATGCGCGCCTCCGGATGTGGGGCGTCGTGCTGGTCATGATCGGTTTTGCGAGCGTGCCGATCTGGTGGCTATTCGCGGCGCTTCAATGGAGGGCCTTCGGGCTGGTACCGATCACGATCGTGCTGTTGGCCGGCGGCGTGTTCTCCATGATCGTGCCGATCCTGATTCGCGTCAGCCGTAGCCCCGGGCTGGCGATGTTCGCGTTCGCGGCGATCCCATTCCTCGGGATCACGGCGATCGCCATCATCAGCGGCGGGTTTCGCGCCGAGATCCTGATCTGGACCACGCTGATCCCGATCCTCGGTGCGCAGCAACGCGAGTTTCGGTACTTCACGCTCTTCTGGAGCCTGGCCGTCGCGGCACAGATCGTCGTCGTCTTCGTCCTCGCCAAGATCGACCTCACCAGTCCACCCCTACGACCAGAGTCCGTGATGGTCGACGAACAACTCACGATTCTGCTCTGTCTGCTCGGGCTCCTCGCGTTCGGGTTTCGCGCTGCGTCGCGAGTTGGAGCCCAGTTGGCGAGGGAACGCGACGACTACGCGACGACCCTCATCAAGTCGCAGGACTTCGAGGTACTCGGCACGTTGGCGAGCTCGATCGCTCACGATCTCAACAACATCCTCACGACACTCGAGTTTGGCATCGAGCTCATCCGCTCGGAGTTGTCAGCCACGGCTCCAGCCGCCTCTCATCTCGACGAGCTACAGGTCGCGACCGCCAAGATCCAGGACCTCTCCCGCCAGCTGACCCGGTTCGGCCGCACCAACACCCAGAGCAACCACGCCATCCCCGACACCGCCCTCGAGGCCCTGGCAAAGATGCTCGGCCCCATCGTCGGTAGTCACATCAAGATCTCCATGCACCTCGATTCGGGGGCCTCCGCGATCCGTCTTCGCAGTCACGAGCTCGACCAGCTGATCATCAACCTTGCACTCAACGCCCGCGACGCGATGCCGGAGGGCGGCGAGCTCCACATCGCGACGGCCGTGGTCGACGGCGTGGTCGAGATCACGGTGCGCGACCAGGGTATCGGCATTCCACAGCCGCTGCTCGCCCGGATCTTCGAACCCTTCTTCACGACCTCCAATGATCGGGTTGGGCTCGGCCTCTGGGTGAGCCGAGAGATCGTTCGGGAGGTTCAGGGAACGGTCGCCGTCGAGAGTACGGTCGGCGTGGGAACCACGGTCCGCTTGATCATTCCACGCGCGCTCGCACGCTCCAGCGATTCGATGCGACGTGTGCGCCATGGCGGCGTATCGGGAGAGCTCGCGAAGCCGGGGGCGAGCGACCTGGTCGTCCCAGCATCCACCTCTTCGACAAGGATCCGTCGTGAGTCCTGACCGCCCCCCATCGCCACCCTCCACGGTCGTGGTCGACCGCCATCACGTCGCCGAGACGATGGTGGCCGCGACCGGACAGCTCCTGCCGAAACTGTCGATCGTCGGAGTGGCGATCTACATCGGCTTCACCGCGCTGTACGTCGTACAAGGTCAAGCCATCGCGGTGGTCACCGCGGTCACGGCGGTCTTCCTCCTGCTCCTCGGCCACACGACTCGTCGCCCCTGCTCGATCCCGCGGGTCCATGCTGCGGTGGCCGTGGTCGTCGCGTTGGTAGTCGCGAACACCACGATCGAATACGCGTGGTCACGGTCCTATCTCCACGGGCTCGGTTTCGTGGCGACCGTGATGGCCGCCGGGATCCTGCTACCGACCGTGTTCTGGTGGCTGACGTTCGTCGCCACGAGCGTGGTTGCGTGGGCGACCATCACGTTCACCTTCGGGATCCAGATCGACCCGTTCGAGGCAGTCATGGCGCTGTTCATGTCGACCGGGCTGGGTGGGCTACTGCTGTTCATGCGGTTGCGAATGACAGCACTTACCGAGTCTCTGCGATTGTCTCTCGAGGCGACGCGTGACCGCGAGCTCCGCGAGATCCTCGACACCAGCGCCGATCCGATCCTGCTCCATCGCATGGGGACGATCGCATACGCCAACCCCGCACTCGCAACCTTGCTCGCGACGACCACCAAGGGGCTCGTCGGGCGCCGGATCACGGAGCTGACCTCACAGGTGTCGCTCGATCGCCTGGCCGAGATCCTCGAACAGCGCGAGCTCAGCTCGGTCCGTACCGATGGACCTCCGACGATCGGTCCGCATCCGATCACGCTGACGCGCAGTGATGGTACCGGGGTGACGTTCGAGCTCGCCGAACCGCGCACGATCTGGTTCGAAGGCGGCACGGCGATGATGTGGTCCGGGCGCGACCTCACGGCATCGCAGCAGGCGTTGCATGCACGGCTGCAAGCTGCCGATCGCATGGCGGTTACTGGTTCCCTCGCCTCGGGGCTCGCGCACGAGATCAACAATCCCCTCACCGTGGTGCGACTCAACCTGCCGCTGCTCGCCGACTCGAGCCCGTCGGAGCAGATCGAGCTCGTCGAGGAGATGCAGGCGAGCGTCGCGCGGATCGAGGCGATCGTCGGCGACCTCGCCGCCCTGTCGCCGGCGCGCGTGGATGCGATCGAGGATGTCGCGGTCGATCGCGCGCTCCAGCACGCGGTCACGCTGGCGTCCAACGAGCTCCGGCATCGCGCGGAGATCGCGATCGAGACCGCGGCCGCACCGGCGGTCCGGATCGCGCGCACCAAGCTGACGCAGGCGATGGTGAACGTGCTGATCCATCTCGCGCGACAGCTCGAGCAGACCGCGAGCCCGAAACTGATCGTGCGAACGCTGAGCGCCCCCGACGGCCGCGCGCTCGTCGAGCTGGTCGCCTCGAGTGTCGTGTTTGGCAGTGAGGAGAAGCGTCGGATGTTCGAGCCGTTCTTCTCGACCCGCGTCGACGGCTTCGGCGGAGGGCTCGGGCTGTACTACTCGCACTCGGTGGTCACCGGCGCCGGTGGCACGATCGACGTCGACAGTGATCCCGCGAGCGGCACGACGATCCGCTTCGCGTTCCCGCCGGCCAAGCCGGTGGTCGCCGCGGCCCCGCAGCCCGCGGCGGGCCAGCAGCGCGTACGTGTCCTCGTGATCGATGATGAAGCGGCGGTGGGGCGAGCGATCAAGCGCGTGCTGTCGAACTGCGAGGTCGAGGTCACGACAAGCGGCGCTGATGGCATCTCCCGCTACGAGGATCTGCAGCCCGATCTGGTGCTCTGCGACCTGATGATGCCCGAGATCTCGGGCCCGGTGGTCTACGAGACACTGCGCGCCAGGTTCCCCGACATCGACCAGCACATCGTGTTCATGACCGGCGGCGTGTTCACGACGAAGACGCAGACCTTCGTCGACACCACCGCCCTCCCCGTCCTCAAGAAGCCCGTCGCCCTGACGCAGCTGCGCGACCTGGTCACGCGCTACGCGAGGACGTAGCGGCAGCTGCCGTGCTCGTCCACGTACACGCCTCGCAAGCAGGATCATTCATGTCGTCAGGTCGTGGGCGTCGTCGTCCAAGCAAGTCGTGTTGATCGTGCACGTCGACGGGCACGTGCACGCTCAACGACAGTTCGTCTCGGCCTTGGTGCATTTGAAGCGCACGTGGATGTGGTGCGCGTGATTGCGGTAGTGGCGCACCAGGCCCTGGTTCGCCCACTGACCGTGCGGGTACTGGAACACGCGAGCGAGCCGATCCTCGGACACGCCGTGGCGCTTGGCCCACCGGTAGATCACCCCCTGGACGTTGTAGTCGAGGAAGATCGCCCACACGCCGCCGTCCTTGCTGGCGGTGCGCGTGAGCTTGTTGATCAGCGTCCACATCGCCGGCGTGTCGAGGTTCGCCTCGGTGCCGTCGATGAACGCGTTCGGATAGCCCTCCGGCTTCTTCTTGTAGAACAGGCCGAGGTCGACATCGCGCCCCGACTGATGCGAGCGGTGATCGCTGACCGGCCCGCCGAAGTGCGCCGACAGATCGCCGACCGCGAGCACGTGCGCCTTGGGATGGAGCTCGCGGGTCTCCTCGATCGCCTGCTTGGTGAAGTCGACCGTGGTGCGGGTCCCGAACGCGCGGTAGGGCCGCCGGATGTACGCGCCCTCGCCGAGCCGGAGCTGGACCGGGTTCTTGAGGAAGCCGTTCCACGGGGCGCCGTACGATTGGGGCACCACGGCGTCTCGCTTGCCGCGCCGCTTCGGCCGGTCCTCGTCGGTGACCGCGATGTCCGGGGTGCGGGTCTCGTCGAGCTTGCGCCGCTCGCGCTTACTACTCTGGCCCTGCTTTCGCGGCTTGGCTTCCGAGCTGGAAGTGGCGGCGACGAGCAGACAGAGCGCAACAGCGAGCAGACGCATGGAGGACCTCCCGTGGATGGATACCCAGAATGGGGATCCGGTGTACAGGGGGCCAGTTTCGGGATTCTTCGATAAGTCGATCAGTTCTTGATCGTCTTGCAGCGCTCGCCGAGCAGCTTGCCGATCGGCCGCAGGTCTTCCTGCAGCTTCTTCTGGAAATCACTGCGTTTCAGCGTGCGCCCCGCGAGCACCAGCTTGCGGAGATCGCCACACGCGCGGTGCGCCTCGATGATCGGGTCGAGGCCGCCGTTATAGACGCGGGTCTCGGTCAGCGAGGCGTTGTTGGGGCGCCGGCGAATCCGGAGATCGGCGACCAGCTCGTCGATGATCCGGACTTTCTCTTTGAGCTTTTGCGCGCGTGGGAGCTTCGAGTCGTAGAGCTTCTTGAGCTCCGTATAGGTCTGGAGCTGGCGGGCTGCGCGCGGGAGGTGCAGCGCCTGGCCGAGCGTCCACGAGAGCTCCTCGTTGGAGCCGCGGCCGAAATGGACCTGCACCCAGTGATCGGTGAGGACGTCGGCCACGTACGACGCGAAGCTCTCGTTGAAGAACGGCTGATCGGGGACCAGCACGGTGGCGTGCACCGACTCGTGCAGGATCACGTTCGCGAGCGACGGATACGCATCCTCGCCACCCGACAGCATCGACGACAGCACGGGATCGGGGAACCAGCCACCGGTCGAGTACGCACCGGCGGGCCGCACGATCGCGTCGTAGCCCTTGCTCTCGAGCGCGAGCTTCTGCTGTACCGCCTCGTCCTCGTCGAACCAGCCGAGCCCGGCGAAGCAGCCGACGATCGGGAAGCACCAGCGCAGCGGCTTGAACGCCAGGGGATCGGCGGCGCCGACGAACCACACCGCGGCGGGTCGATTGAGCAGCACGTAGTGCTTGTAGTTGTGCTTGATGTTGAGGCCGTAGGTCTGGCCGTACTTGCGGATCTCCGGGATCGCGGCGAGCAACATCGCGGTGCGCGTCGGCGTGTCGGGGTCTTTGATCACGTCCTCGATCTTCTCGGCCTTGCCGAGGAGCTCGAGCTGCCCGTGCGCGCCCTGCGCGAGGTAGCGCGTCATCAAGCAGCCGCTCGTCAGCGTGAGGAGCGCGAGGACGACTGCCTTCACAGCTTGCCTGCGATCGAGCTGGCGAGCTCCGCCCCGTCGGCGAGCTTGCCCGGGCGCCACTCGATCCCGAGGCCGGTGCCATCGGCGTGCATCGGGATGATGTGGAAGTGGACGTGGAACACGGCCTGGTGCGCCGCGGCGCCGTTGTTCTGGAGGATGTTGAAGTCCTTCGCCCCGGTGACCTCGAGCACGGCGCGCGCGATCCGCGGCAGCACGCGACCGATCGCGGCGGCGGATTCGGCGGACAGCTGATCGAGCGTCTCGGCCGGCTCGCGCGGAATCACCAGCGTGTGCCCACGCGAGATCGGGTTGATGTCGAGGAACGCGAGGACATGCTCGTCCTCGTAGATCCGGTGGCAGGGAATCTCGTCGCGCAGGATCTTCGAGAAGATCGTCTCTCCCATCCCGCTACGGTATCACCGGTCGAAGCGATAACCGGAGCCGCGCACGGTGATGAAGTGACGCGGCTGCTCGGGATTGACCTCGAACCGCTTGCGCAGCTGCCCGACGAAGTTGTCGACGGTGCGCACCGAGCCGGCCGACTGGCCCCAGACCATGCTGAACAGCTGGTTGCGCGAGAACACCTGGCTGGGGTGGCGCACGAAGAAGATCAGCAGCTCGAACTCGAGGTGCGTCAGCTTGATCTCCTCGCCGGCACGCGTGGCCGTGCGCTGCGCGAGATCGATGACCACGTCGCCGAACGTCAGCGAGGGATCGGGGATCGCGACCGGCGTGGCGGTGGTCTGGCCGGTGCGCCGGAGCACGGCCTCGATGCGCGCCATCAGCTCGGCGAGCGCGAACGGCTTGGTGACGTAGTCGTCCGCGCCGAGCCGGAGGGCCGCGACCTTGTCGAACTCGCCGTCGCGCGCCGACAGCACGATCACCGGCACCAGGTTGTCGGTGGCGCGCAGCGTGGACAGCACCTCCAGGCCGTTCTTCTTCGGCAGGTTGATATCGAGCAGGATCAGCGCGAAGTCCTCGCTGGTCGCGGCGGCGATCGCCTGGTCGCCATCGCGCGCGATCTGGGTGGCGCGGCCGGCGAGCTTGAGGTTGAGCGCGAGCCCGGTGGCGATCGCTTCGTCATCCTCGACGATCAGGATGCTCACGTGCGCACCTCGTAGAGTGGGGCCGGCGACGGCTTGGGCTCGCGGCGGCGCTTGATCCGGATCCGGAACGCGGTGTCGCCCGGGGTCGACTGGAGATCGATCTTGCCGCGATGCCCGCGCACGATCGCGCGGACGAACGACAGCCCGAGCCCCACACCGGCGGCGCCACCCTCGTGCGCGGCGCGTCCGCGCGAGAATTGCTCGAAGATCGCGCTCTGCTCGTCGCGCTTGATGCCCGGCCCGTTGTCGCGCACGACCAGCTCCACCCAGCGCGGACTCGACGTCGCCTCGACGGCGATCTTCTTGTCCTCGCCGGTGTACTTCCATGCGTTGGTCAGCAGGTTCGCGAGCGCGCTCACCAGCGTGGGCCGATCGCCGACGACGGTCAGCCCGGGCTCGATCCGGCGATCGATCTTCATCGGATTTGACAGCGTCTGCGCATCGAACGCGGCGATCGCCTCCTCGACCAGCGTCCCCACGTCGAGCCGCTCGCGCGCGTAGTGATAGCTCGATTGCAGCCGCGACAGCTCGAGCACGCGATTGACGAGCTGCTCGAGCCGCTTGGTCTCGCGCCCGAGCAACGACAGCACCTGCGTGCGATCCGCCTCCTCGAGGCGCCCGTCGCGCAGCGACTCGATCAGCAGGTTGATCGACGTGATCGGCGTGCGCAGCTCGTGCGACACGCTCGACACGAAGTCATTCTGGACCAGCACCAGCGACGCGCCCTTGCCGACGAAGATCGCGCCGAGGATGTAGCCGGTGATCACGCTGGTGCAGAACGTCAGGATCAGGATGCTGAGGATCAGCACGGTGATCGACTGCCCCGAGATCAGGAGCACGATCGCGATCGCCGTCATCGCGATCGTGGGCAGCAGCGTCGCGAGCATCAGCACGAGCTGCGCGCGCCGGAGCTGCAGGTTGGCGGGTGGGAAACGCACCGCGGCGAACTCTACCCGGAGTCTGCGGCTCGCGGGAGCCACGATTCGATCAGCGAAACGCTTCGAGGACCTCGGGATCCGCGGAGGTCACCGACTCGAGCTTGGTGACGCGCCGGATCGATTCGATGTCGTCGACGAGCATGCTCAGCTGGGGTCGACCGCCGGCACCGACGTCGAGCCTCGACCATTGCCCGGTCGGGCCGCGGGTGAACCGGAGGATGTAGTGAGCCCGCGTCGGGCCCTGGATCGGGATCCACCAGCGCCGCAGCTCGAGCGTCGTCAGGTTCTCGAGCTCCCGCGTCCGCCGCATCCACTCGCCCGCCGCCGCGTAGGTGGTGAGGCCGAGCGTCTCGACGAGCCGGATCACGGGCAGCGACAGCAGCTGCATCCCGTCGTCGTGCATCGTGAAGCCGAGCTTGGTCAGGTTCGGCAGCGACGCGAGGTTGTCGATCTCGTCGATCGTCACGACGGGCTCGCCCCGGTCCTCGTCGTCGCCGGTCCAGATCGACGTCAACGGCAACGGCCGCGGATTGCGCGCCAGCCGCGCGAACACCTGGTTCGCGCCGACGTAGATCACCTCGCGCAGCGACCGCATCGCGGGATCGGCGAGCAGGGGCACGATCCGCGGGTCCCACGCGAAGCGGTCGCAGAAGTGGACCGAGCGCACGGTCGACCACAGCGGCGAGCCGATCGCGGCGTCGAGCCCCGCGAGGTTCTTGACCTGGATCTGACACGCGCCGAGCAGCCCGCGCTCGAACACCAGGCCCTCGCGCGACTGCACGATGCCGGCGAGCTCGCCGAGCCACGCGCCGCGATGCTTCGCGAGCAGCGATCGCATCCGCTTGTCCTGCGCCGGGGTCAGCTGGCCGGCCTCGGCGCGGCTCTGCAACGTGATCAGCTCGCCGCGTGGATCGCCCTGTTCGATCAGGGCGTCGGCCCACACGCTGCGCAGCTCCAGATCCTCGGGGTTCGCGAGGATGTCGTCGAACAGCGCGTCGCGCTTCACAGCTCGTCAGGATACCGCGTGGAGTGGTCGACGCGGAGGCGTCGGTAGAAGTCCTCGAGCGTGCGCGCGATCGTACCGTGACGCGCGCAGATCTCGTCCGTGGGGTTCCAGTGCACGAGCTCGCGGCGCAGCACGTGCTCGTCGTAGCGCACGTGGCGCTCGAAGAACGCGAGCTCCTCGGCAGACAGCTCGAAGCTGCGCGAGAGCGCGAGGCCAAGATCCGCCGCGTAGACTCGCTGACCGTCGGTCAGCAGGTTCCCCCAGTGCGCATCCATGTGGAGCAGACCGTGCGAGCGCAGCTGGGCGACGATCCGCGGCATCTCGCGTTCGATCGCCGCACACTCCCCGTGCTCGGCGAACCAGTCGCGGACCGTGGAGGGGACGTGCTCGAGGAACAGCACGACGCTCGACGTGGCCTGTGCGATCGCCTCGAGCCGCGCGCGGATCGCCGGCGAGCCATGCCACGACGCGACGAGCTCGTCGACCGGCACGCGAGCCGGTGACGATGGCAACACGCGCGCGTGATACAGCAGGGGAAACACATCGCAGCGCCCCTCGACGACCCAGGCCGTGGTGAGCTCGTGTGCCGCGAGCTCGCGCCAGACGCCGAAGCCCGACGAGCCGATGCCGTACTGATAGGCCAGTGGGAGCTCGAACAGATTCTTGGTCGACCGCGGATACGCCGCTTCGAGGTCGGTCAGCGCGACGCGCTTGACGAACACGAGCGTGCCGGCGATCTCGATCGTCGTGGTGCCGCCGCCGATCGACATTCGAAACGGGTGATCCTCGAGCAGTTGTGCGAGCTGACGGTCGTCGAGCCCAGCGAGGGTGCGCGCGATCGCGCCATGTCGCTCGAGCCGCTTCGCCCCGTCCATCGGGGTCACGGTAACAGCTCGATCGAGAGCCCGAGGATCACGTCGCCGTCACGGGGAACAGGAACTGCTTCCCCGTGCACATCCGTCTCCACAGCACGTCGAGCTCGACCTCCCGGATCACGGCGTGGTCGTAGCAGGTGTGGATCACGCCCTTGGGTTGTTTGCCGACGCGCGGGGTCTCGTAGTTGCCATAGATGAACACCTTCTTCACGGTCGTCCCGCCCGCGACCACGAGGCCGAAGCTGTCGAACACGATGTAGTCCGCGGCGACGCTACCCTCCACGAGCAGGAGGGTGCCGAAGCTGACGCGCAGGTAGGGCACCTTGATCGACCCGGTGACCAACACGATCGTCTGGGTCTGGGAGTCGAACGCGAGCGAGTGCGTCGCGGTGAGGTTCCCGTCGATCACGTAGACGCCTGGGAGCTTGTTCTTGACCTTCAGGTCCTCCCCTTTCAGACGTCCGGGGTGGACCCAGGCACAGGCAACCTCGACGTCTGCCTCCGGTGAGAGCGCCTCCGGGATGGTCACCTTCTTGTTGTCGATCTTCTTGAGGAGTGCCTCGATCCGTTTCGCGTAGTGGTCGAGCGGAGCGGAGGTGAAGTCGCCGAGTGCTGCGAACGCGCGCTCGGCACGAGGAGTCGGCATGGGCGCCGAACATAGCGCTCAGCGGCTGGCGGTCGACAGCATCACGATCGTCTGTTCGCCGGTCTTCGGCTTGGTCTCGCAGTGCGGGAGCTTGTCGTTGCTCGCGACCGGGTAGATCGTGACGTGGCGATCGCCGACCTTGATCGACTTCGCCCCGTCATCCTCGGCCGTCGCCTTCGCGGCGAGCGCCTTCTCGTAGTGGGCGACCACCTTCGCCAGCGCGTCCTTGGTCGCGTGCGATGACCACATGATGTGCATGCCGCCCTTGCCGCCGTTGATGTGCTGGGTGCACAGCTGCCGTGACCCGGGATACGCCGCGAAGCCCTGCGGCACCGGGGTCGCATCCCGCGGCTGCGCGACCGCCGAGGTCGCGAGTACCGCGATCAGCAGCAGGCTCCTCAACTGCGCAGCTTCCTGAACAGATCGCCGGCCTTCGCGACGACGCCCTCGCCGTACAGCGTCTTGATCATGCCTTTGAGGCGCTTGGTCATGTCCTTGGGCTGGCGGAACGACATCATGTTGATCGGCAGCGAGAACGCCTGCTCTGCGGTCGACTTGATGCGCGTGAACTCGCGGATGCCTTCGTCGCCATGGATCCGGCCGAAGCCGGAGTCACCGACGCCACCGAACGGCAGGCTCGGGATGCCGGCGAAGCCCATCACCGAGTTGACCGAGGTCATGCCGGCGCGGATCCGATCGCCGATCTTGCGCGCCACGCTCGCATCGCCGGCGAACACCGACGAGCCGAGGCCGAACGAGGTGTCGTTCGCGAGCTTGACCGCCTCGTCGAGCGAGCCGACGCGCTGGATCGGGATCACCGGTCCGAACGTCTCGTCGGACATCACCTTCATCGCGTGGGTGACGTCGGTCAGCACGGTGGGCTGGATGTACGAGCCGCTGATCGCGTCGACGCCACCCGTCTTGACCTTCGCACCCTTCGCGACGGCGTCGGCGAGGTGGTCCTTGACGATCGCGACCTGGGCCGGCGAGGTCATCGCGCCGAGGTCGCCGTCGTCGCCGCCGGTCTTGAGCGCGCGGACGTTCTCGATCACCTTGTCGACGAACCGGTCGTGCACGGCGTCGGCGACGTAGACGCGCTCGACCGAGATGCACGCCTGACCGGTGTTGGTGAGCGCGCCGTAGACGCAGGCCTCGGCCGCCTTATCGAGATCGGCATCCTCGGCGATGATCATCGGATCCTTGCCGCCGAGCTCGAGCAGCACCGGGGTGAGGCGCTCGGCCGCCGCGATCATCACGCGCTTGCCGGTGCCCGCGGAGCCGGTGAACGCGATCTTGTCGACCGCCGCCTTGGCGAGGGCCGCGCCCGTGGCGCCCGCGCCGGTGACGACCTGCAGCAGATCGGGCAGCGCGAACGTGGCGCGCGCGATCTCGGCGAGCTTGACGGCGACGAGCGGCGTCAGCTCCGACGGCTTGAACACGACGGCGTTGCCGGCGGCGAGCGCGTACGCGATCGAGCCCATCGGCGTGTACAGCGGGTAGTTCCACGGCCCGATCACGCCGACCACGCCGAGCGGGTGATAGCTGATGGTCGCGCGGAAGTTCGCGAGGATTCCCGACGACACCTTCTTCGGCTCCATCGCGTGCTCCGCGCGGGCGGTGGCGTGCTGGACGTGGCCGAGCGCCATCATCACCTCGGTGTACGCCTCGCCGATCGGCTTGCCGTTCTCGCGGTGGAGCAGCTCCGCGAGCTCGTCGGCCGCGGCGGCGATCGCCTTGCGAAAGGCGGTGAGCTCCTCGGCGCGTGCGGCGAACGATCGCGTGGACCACGTCTGCGCGGCGATGCGCGCGCGTGCGACCACGGCGTCGACCTCGGCCGCCGTCATGATCGGCACGCTGCCGATCACCTGGCCGGTCGAGGGATCGTAGCTCTGCAGCCGCTCGCTGGTCGTCGTCGTCGTCGAGATCGTCGTAGCCATGCGGCCACCATGGCACCGGCCTAGCTCCGCCTCAAGAGCGAATCTCGGCGGCTCGCCTTACTAAAACGTCTTCAGCTCCACAGCATGATCGCCGCGATACCACCGCCCGCGGCGATCAAGATCACGATCGCGACCACCAGCCAGCTGCGGCCGGAGTCGATCCTGTAGTCGGCGAGCTCGCTCGGGAGGCGCGTGCCCGCCGGCTGCACCAAGCCCTGCTGTGCATTGATGCCGGTGTCCCAGCCGAGCTTCATGTCGTCGACCAGCGGCTTCGCGCCGACCTCGCTGAGCGGCTCGGACGGCGTGTTCATGACGTGCCGGTACCCGGGAGGAGGCACGACCGGGGGCGCGCCCTGGAACGAGTGCGTGGCCATCGGCGTGTCGATCTCGGGCTGCTCGTACTGCGGAGGTGGCGTCCGGTTCACACCCGCGCGGCTGATGTCGTGTGCGCTCTTGCGCTGTTTGCTCGTCGACTCCGCGTTCACCCACAGCCCGGCATCCTGGTCGTGGGCCGGCAGGACATCGCCGCGCCCCTCGACGAGCTGCGTCTTCTCGTTGTCGAGCGGATCGTCGCCGCCGGTGATCTCGGTGACCTCGCCGGGCAACGCGTTGCGCGCCCCTTCGACCCACGGCTCCTTCTTGCTGCCGAACAGCTGGGTCATGAACCGACCCATCGCGGTGTTCGAGCCGGTCAGCTTCGCGCGCACCGTGAACGTATCGAGCGCTTCGATCAGCTCCTGCGCGGTTTGAAAGCGCGACGCCGGATCGCCTGCGAGCGCGGTGAGCACGATCGCCTCGAGCTCGCGCGGATAGCCCGGCACCGCGACCGACGGCGGGATGATGTCGTTCGACACGATCCGCTTCATGGTCTCGAAGTCGTCGTTGCCCTTGAACGCGCGGCGCAGCGTGGTCAGCTCGTAGAGGCAGATCCCCAGCGCGAAGATGTCCGAGCGGCGATCGATCGGCTTGCCCTTGCACTGCTCGGGCGACATGTACCCGTACTTGCCCTTGATCGTGCCACCGACGGTCTTGGTCGCGCGCTCCTCGGCCTTCGCGATGCCGAAGTCGAGCACCTTCACGCTGCCGTCGTAGCCGACCATGATGTTGGCGGGCGAGACATCGCGATGGACGATGTTGAGCGGCTGGCCGTTCTTGCCGCGCCGCTCGTGCGCGTGATGCAAGCCGGCGGCAGCGCCGCTGATGATCATCACCGCGAGCTCGAGCGGGATCGTCCAGCCGCGCCGCAGCGTGGTCTCGAGGATCGCGCGCGCGTTCTCGCCGTGCACGTACTCCATCGCCATGAAGTAGGCGCCGTCGGCCTGATCGACCTCGTAGACCTGCGCGACGTTCTGGTGATTGAGCGTCGCGGCGAGCTTCGCCTCGTCCAGGAACATCGTGACGAACCGCTGATCGCTCGCACGTTCCCGCAGGATCGTCTTGAGCACGACGTGGCGCTCGAACGAGCCGAGCCCCGACTGGCGCGCGAGATAGATCTGCGCCATGCCGCCGGTCGCGAGGTGAGTGATCACCTCGTACCGGCCGACCCGCAATGGGGCGCCCGTGGCCTCCGGCACTGATCAAAGGATCGGACGGGTGGCGAGTTGTGTCAAGCAACCCTCCGTCGACAAAACACTACGGTGCGAGCGGCTTACCCCGCAGCACCAGGATCGCCGAGGTCGCGCCCAGCGCGATCGCCGCGATGAACAGCAGGGCGCCACGCCCCAGCTCGGCGGCCGGGTACTCGGCACGCGGGAACTGCCAGGCGAACAGCGCCCCGGCGAGGCCTGCGGTGACCACCGACACCAGCACCGTCTTCGCCGCGAGCCGCGGGATCTTCTTTGCCGCCAGCGCCGCGGACATCACGACCAGCACGAACGCCGCGATCAAGCCACCCGCCCAGGTGCCCATGCCGACGCGCATCCAGCGCTCGCCGTTGCCGAGCCAGTTGAGCTTCGCGGGGACGCAGACACTATCGACGCAGCGATTCGATCCCGATGGCCCGATCTCGGTGTCACCGATCATCCACCATCCGCCGAGCTGCACCGACATCGCAAACGCGACGCACGCACACAATGCAATCGCGATGGTCAACCAGCGTCCTCTCACAACGGGCGGCATTCTGGATGTGCCGATAAGTAGGCGCAACCCTTTCCTAACAAACGCTGAGTCGGTGGTGAAAATGACCGTACCTACATTGACGCTCGGGCATGGTCTCGGCGAGACCTGATCCCGCCCAAAAGCCCCAATGCGCGCCCCTGTCACGCCCATCCTAGCCGTGGTCGCCGCGACGATGTTCTCGTCGACGAGCCACAGCGATCCGAGTCCAGTCGTGGATCCGATTGAGCAGGTGAAGCAGCAGGTGATGGCAGGCCTCGACCGCGAGGTCCTGTCTCCCGCCGGCTACCTCGGGGATCTTCTCGGCGCCGCCGGTGACAAGGTGGTCTCCACTCTCGACGCGCTGCGCGCGCACACCAACATCGCCGCGCCGGATCTGACGGCGCTCTCGGTGATGCCGGTGGCGAACACCACCACGTCCGGCTTCGGCTGGCGCGAGGATCCGATCAACAAGCGCCGCAAGTTCCACAGCGGTGCGGACCTCCGTGGCAAGTCCGGCACGCCGGTGCTCGCTGCCGGTGGCGGCATCGTGATCTGCGCCGAGTCGAAGAACGGCTACGGCAACCTCGTGATGATCGATCACGGCAATGGCCTGACCACGCGGTACGGCCACCTCCGCAAGTTCGACGTCAAGAAGGGCGCGGTCGTCACGGCCGGTCAGCTCGTCGGTCAGGTCGGCTCGACGGGCCGCACCACCGGGCCGCATCTCCACTTCGAAGTCCGGATCGAGGGCAACCCCGTCGATCCCACCACCGCGCTCCTCGTCGGTGAGCTCGAGCGCGAATCGCCGGCGATGGGCCGGCTCGCGGCGCAGGTGCTCCAGCCGGAGCTGCAGCGCGGCAAGCACTCGGATCTCGACGCGCCTGCCAAGGCGGCGACGCCGCGGCCCGAGCGCAAGAACGCGACGAAGCGCGAACGCAAGCCGCTCTCGTAAGTGACGCCGGGTGCGGTGGTCGTGTGGACCGACGGTCGGCCGCGCCTGACCACGCATCGCATTCCCGAGCAGGGGATGATCATCGATCGCACCCTGATCGGCAACGATCCAGATCTGCGGTCCGCCCATGCGCATGTCGAGCTGGCCGCGAGGCCGAATCCGCCGGGTTCATTTCGCGCGGCGTGGACGATGGACCAAGAGATCGGCGTCAGGGCCTGGCCGCATGGCGATGCGGTCGTCGAGCTCGACGGCCGCAGACTCACGGCGCCGAGTGATCTCGAGCTGCCTGCTTACCTCGCGACCGGTAGCTCGGTGATCGCGCTGGTGCCCGATCTCGGCGAATTCGAGCACCCGATCGCGCGCGAGGGGAGCGTCGTGATCGGCAGCGCGCTGCGCCCCGTGGTGAAGCAGATCGACGACGCGGCAAACGCCGAGGACCATCTGTCGCTGAAGGGCCCCGACGAGATCACGCGCGCCCTCGCCGAGCGCTACGGCAACAAGCTCGGAGCGCACGTCTGGTTTCGCCCCGGTGGTGATCAGCACCTCGATCATTTCCTGTCGACGCGTGGCCCCGTACGCACCGTGATCCTCGAGCTGTCGCGCGTGCTGTTCGAGCACGACGTGCGCGCGATCGGGATGCTGCTCGAGACCGATCTGCGGTTCGTCGTCGTCCGCCCCGACGATCACTACCTCCAGTGGCTACCGCCTGCGCTCGCCGAGCGCACGATCGAGGTGCCGCGTTACGCGTGCGACGAGCGCGTCGTGGCGATCGCGGATCGAGCAAAGGACCGACGCTTGCGCGCGCCGACCGTGGCCGGCCTGCTCGATCTCGCCGAGCGGCTGCCCGAGGAGCGATGGAACCGTCTGTTCGATCGCGTGCTCGACAGCTGGAACGACGCAACCCCGCCGCAGCTCGAGACGATCCTGCTGAACCTACGCTAGGCGCTTGCCGTCGGCGCCCCATCGGTAGAAGCCCTCGCCGGACTTCTTGCCGAGCTTGCCGGCGGCGACCTTGTCACGCAGTACCTGCGGCGGCTGGAATGCGGGCCCGATCTCGCCCGCGAGGTACTCCGCGATCCCGAGGCGAACGTCGAGCCCGACCAGATCGGTGAGCTCGAGCGGCCCCATCGGATGGCCGTAGCCGAGCTTCATCGCGGTATCGATATCCGCCGGCGATCCGACGCCCTGCTCCACCATCCGCATCGCCTCGAGGCCGATCACCAGCCCGAGCCGGCTCGACGCGAAGCCCGGGCTATCGGCGACCACGATCGGCGTCTTGCCGAAGCGCTCCGACAGCGCCACCGCGAGCGCGACGGTTGTCTCGGCGGAAGCGGCATGGCGGACGACCTCGACGAGCTTCATCACGTGCACCGGGTTGAAGAAGTGCATGCCGACGACGCGCGACGGATCGCGCACGCTGGCGGCGATCTGCGCGACCGACAGCGACGACGTGTTGGTCGCGAGCAGCGCGTGCTCCGGGGCGTGCGTGTCCGCGGTGATGAAGATCTCGCGCTTGAGCTCGAGCTTCTCGGGGACGGCCTCGATCACGCAATCGACGCCGCTGCACGCCGCCGCGAGATCCTCGACGGCGGTGATCCGTGCGAGCGCCGCCTCGCGATCCGCCGCGGTGACCTTGCCGAGCTCGACGCCCTTCGCGAGGTTCTTGTCGACCTTCGCGCGCCCCGCCGACGCGGCACCGGA
>Ga0075163_10005560_pt1 | contig 16771 bp, 15 predicted proteins | sample JI1023141ADNA_FD_71478 | JGI IMG/M metagenome (GOLD analysis project Ga0075163, IMG submission 71478) | Wastewater effluent complex algal communities from Wisconsin, to seasonally profile nutrient transformation and Carbon sequestration -... | ecosystem: Engineered > WWTP > Effluent > Algae...
GTGATCGTGATCACGCTGGGCATGGGTGCCTTCTATGGCCGCTACTTTGCCCGCCACATCGCTGAAGACGCAGCCCGCGCAGGCAAGCAGTCCCAGTAGATTCAGCACCGAGGCACCAGTCCGCCTGCCTCCTGCGGCACACGAGTCAGGGCGCTTCGCCGGCCTGACGATCGAGCCAAGCCAGCACCTGCTCAGGGGGGCAGTCCAACGCCACGCGCTTGCGCCGGGCGGTGTCCCCGGCGATCAGTTCGACGGCGCGGCGCGGCAAGCCCAGCGACTCGCCGAGCCAGGCGACCAACGCGGCGTTGGCGCGGCCCTCGATGGCCGGTGCGGCCAGGCGCACCTTCAAGGCGCCATCGTGCAGACCGGCGCATGCCGTGCGGCCAGCGTTCGGCACCACTTGCACGCGCAGTTCACAGCCGGCGGCCCTGGCCGTCAGGCAGGGCCATCGGGCCCGAGGATCGTCTTCCAATGGCATCACGGGCTTGAGAAAGAAAAAAGCCCGGCACATGCCGGGCTCTCAGAGCCACGGTCAGCGGGAGGTGCTTTCGCACTTCCCGACTGACGCGCCTCAGGGCTTGTTGCCCGTCGGGAAGGGCCAGGCCGCAGCCGGGCTCAACGCAGTCTTTGCCGCAGGGGCCGCAGGCGCAGGGGCTGCAGGCGCAGCGGGCGCCGGGGGCGCCGCCTTTTTCGCAGCCTTCTTCGCGGCAGGCTTCTTGGCAGCAGGCTTCTTGGCAGCAGCGGCCTTCTTCGCCGGTGCAGCCTTCTTCGCCGGCGCGGCCTTCTTGGCCGGTGCCGCCTTCTTCGCTGCCGCCTTCTTGGCCGGAGCAGCCTTCTTCGCCGCCGCCTTCTTGGCCGGGGCAGCCTTCTTCGCCGGTGCGGCCTTCTTCGCCGGTGCGGCCTTCTTGGCCGGTGCAGCCTTCTTCGCCGGGGCCTTCTTCGCCGCAGCCTTCTTGGCCGGAGCGGCCTTCTTCGCAGTTGCCATAACGATCTCCTTGATCAAGTTGCAAAGAGCACCGCGCTGCTCGATACAGCACGGCGATTCACTGCCCGATGGTCTGCCACGGAGATGGAACTCCGCGACCGTTGCCCCAGTGCAGTGAATGGGGGTGCAGCATGGCCTGTCGCATCTGACGACGACATGATCCGCGCTGCGAATCTTGATCTCTCAACGTGGGTGCCGAAGCACCCGGAAACGGCTGCGGGCATCGAGATCCCTGCAGCCGAACTCTTGTGCGGCAGGTCAGATGACCTGCCTGCCCGCAACATGCGAAGCCTGGCGATGAAGCAAGGGTCGCGTTTCAGATTCAGTCCCAGCTCAACGCGCCACCGGTCTGGTAGTCGATGACGCGGGTTTCGAAGAAGTTTCTTTCCTTCTTCAGGTCGATCATTTCGCTCATCCAGGGGAACGGGTTCTCCTCGTTCGGGAAGAGCGCGTCGAGGCCGATCTGCGTGGCGCGGCGGTTCGCGATGTAGCGCAGGTAGCCCTTGAACATCGATGCATTCATGCCGAGCACACCACGCGGCATGGTGTCTTCGGCATAGCGGTATTCCAGATCGACGGCTCGCTCGAACAGAGCACGGATCTCGGCCTTGAAGGAAGCCGTCCAGAGATGGGGGTTCTCGAGCTTGATCTGGTTGATCAGGTCGATGCCGAAGTTGCAGTGCATCGACTCGTCGCGCAGGATGTACTGGTACTGTTCCGCCGCGCCGGTCATCTTGTTCTGCCGGCCCAGCGCCAGGATCTGCGTGAAGCCGACGTAGAAGAACAGGCCTTCCATCAGGCAGGCGAAGACGATCAGACTCTTCAGCAGGGTCTGGTCGTTCTCCGATGTGCCGGTGACGAAGTTCGGATCCATGATCGCGTCGATGAACGGGATCAGGAACTCGTCCTTGTCGCGGATCGAAGTCACCTCGTGATAGGCGTTGAAGATCTCGCCTTCGTCGAGGCCGAGCGACTCGACGATGTACTGGTAGGCGTGCGTGTGGATCGCTTCTTCGAAGGCCTGGCGCAACAGGAACTGCCGGCACTCGGGCGCCGTGATGTGGCGATAGGTGCCCAGAACGATGTTGTTGGCGGCCAGCGAATCGGCCGTCACGAAGAAGCCGAGATTGCGCTTGACGATGCGACGCTCGTCTTCGGTGAGGCCGTTGGGATCCTTCCAGGTCGCGATGTCACGCGACATGTTGACCTCCTGCGGCATCCAGTGATTGGCACAGGTGGCAAGGTACTTCTCCCACGCCCACTTGTACTTGAACGGGACCAGCTGGTTGACGTCGGTCTTGCCGTTGATGATGCGCTTGTCGGCGGCATTGACGCGGCGGCGGGCGACACCTTCATCGAGCGCTGCGACCTTGGCGGGCGACGCTGCACCCTTTGCCACAGCGGGCCGCGTGTCGATGGAGGCAAGTGGGCGAGAAGCACCGACAACGGTCGCTGGTGAAGAGATCGAAATGGCTTCGACTTCAAGGGGCAGCGATGCCGCGCCGACCACAGCGGCATTCGATGATGAACCTTTGACTTCTTCTTCCCAGACCAGCATGTGTCTATGTCCTGTGACCCGGAATTATCCGAGTGTTGTGAGAGAACACCAAGCACTTGTTGACATTCAAGCGCTCACGATGTTGCGACCCTGCATCGACTTCTCATCGAAGCACCACACGCTGCTTGCGTGTGGTGCCTTCGATCACTGACAGGCTTCGCAATCGGGGTTGTCGATCGAGCAGAACTTGATGTCGGTGGCAGGGTCCGATGCCACTGCCGCAGGCGCACTCGCAGCCATCTGACCCTTCATCGAGACGGCGTTCATCGCACCGGGCGCGACAGTCGATTTCTCGGCGTAGGTCGCACTCGTCGTGCGCAGGTAGTAGGTGGTCTTGAGCCCACGCAGCCACGCCAGTTTGTAGGTCTCGTCGAGCTTCTTGCCAGATGCACCGGCCATGTAGATGTTCAACGACTGGGCCTGGTCGATCCACTTCTGGCGACGCGCCGCAGCCTCGACGAGCCACACCGCATCGATCTCGAAGGCCGTGGCGTAGAGCCGCTTGAGTTCATCGGGCACGCGGTCGATCGGCAGCAGCGATCCATCGAAGTGCTTCAAATCCATGACCATCACTTCGTCCCACAGGCCCAGACGCTTGAGGTCACGAACCAGATACTCGTTGACGACCGTGAACTCCCCGGAGAGATTCGACTTCACCGACAGATTGCCGAAGCAGGGCTCGATCGACGCATCGACACCGATGATGTTGGAGATGGTCGCGGTCGGCGCGATCGCAACGCAATTGGAGTTGCGCATGCCATGGGTGCGGATGCGTTGGCGCAGCGACTCCCAGTCCATCGTCGACGAGAGGTCGACCTCGACATGGCCGCCGCGCTGCTCGGCCAGCAGGCCCAGGCTGTCGAGTGGCAGCACGCCACGATCCCACAGCGAACCGCGATAGCTGGAGTAGCGGCCGCGCTCTTCGGCCAGTTCGGTCGACGCCCAGTAGGCGTGGTAGCAGACGGCTTCCATCGAGCGGTCGGCGAACGCCACTGCCTCATCGCTGGCGTAGGGCACGCGAAGTTGGTAGAGGCTGTCCTGGAAGCCCATGATGCCCAGACCCACCGGCCGGTGCCGCAGGTTGGAATCGCGCGCCTTCTTGACCGCGTAGTAGTTGATGTCGATGACGTTGTCGAGCATGCGCATCGCCGTCGAGACGGTGCGCTTGAGCTTGTCCTGGTCGATCTGTCCGTCCTTCAGGTGCTGCGCCAGGTTGACCGAACCGAGGTTGCAGACGGCGATCTCGGTGTCGCTGGTGTTGAGCGTGATCTCGGTGCACAGGTTCGACGAGTGGACCACGCCAACGTGCTGCTGCGGCGAACGCACGTTGCAGGCATCCTTGAAGGTGATCCAGGGATGTCCGGTCTCGAACAGCATCGACAGCATCTTGCGCCAGAGGTCCTTGGCGGGCATGCGCTTGAAGAGCTTGATCTCGCCGCGGTCGACCTTGGCTTCGTAGGCGGTGTAGGCGGTCTCGAAGTCCTTGCCGAACTTGTCGTGCAGATCCGGGCAGGTCGACGGCGAGAACAGGGTCCACGAACCGCCTTCGACCACACGCCGCATGAACAGGTCCGGAATCCAGTTCGCGGTGTTCATGTCGTGGGTGCGCCGACGGTCGTCACCGGTGTTCTTGCGGAGTTCGAGGAACTCCTCGAGATCGAGGTGCCAGGTCTCCAGGTAGGCACAGACCGCACCCTTGCGCTTGCCGCCCTGGTTCACCGCCACGGCCGTGTCGTTGACGACCTTCAGGAAGGGCACCACTCCCTGGCTCTTGCCGTTGGTCCCCTTGATGTAGGAGCCCAGGGCACGGACTCGCGTCCAGTCGTTGCCCAGGCCGCCGGCGAACTTGGACAACAGCGCGTTCTCCTTCAGCGCCTCGTAGATGCCGTCGAGGTCGTCGGCCACCGTCGTGAGGTAGCAGCTCGACAGCTGCGAGCGCCGCGTGCCTGCATTGAAGAGCGTCGGCGTGCTGGACATGAAGTCGAACGTCGACAGCACGTTGTAGAACTCGATGGCACGCGCTTCTCGATCGATCTCGCCCAGCGCCAGACCCATTGCAACGCGCATGAAGAAGGCTTGGGGCAGTTCGATGCGGACTTCGTCGACGTGCAGGAAGTAGCGGTCGTAAAGGGTCTGCAGGCCCAGGTAGTCGAACTGCATGTCGCGGCTGGCGTCGAGCGCCGCACCTAGCCGGGACAGGTCGAACTGGAGCAGCTTGTCGTCGAGCAGTTCAGCTTCGACACCCCGCTTGATGAAGCGCGGGAAGTACTCCGCGTAGCGCTCCTTCATCTGTTCCTGAAGGACTTCGCCGCCGAGGATCTCGCGGCGAATCGTGTGCAGCAGCAGGCGCGCGGTGGCGCGTGTGTAGGCCGGGTCCTTTTCGATCAGCGTGCGGGCTGCCAGGATCGCCGCCTTGTAGACCTCGTCGATCGGAACGCCGTCGTAGAGGTTGCGGCGCGTCTCGGCCAGGATCGGCTCGGCGCTGACGTCCTTGCCGAGACCGGCACAGGCCGATTCGATCAAGGCCCGCAGTGCTGCCAGGTCGAGCGCGACACGCTGACCACCGTCGATGACGAACAGCTCGGCCACCTTGGCCGGGGCCGCTGTCGTGACCTGCCGAGCCCGTTCTTGCGAGCGCCGTTCGCGATACAGCACATAGGCCCGGGCCACCTCGTGGTGGCCTCCGCGCATCAGCCCGAGTTCGACATGGTCCTGCACGTCCTCGATGTGGAACGTGCCACCACCCGGCCGCGAACGAAGCAGCGCCCGCACCACGGTCTCGGTCAGGCGGTCGACCGTCTCGCGCACGCTCGCCGACGCCGCGCCCTGCGTGCCATGCACGGCCAGGAAGGCCTTCATCAGGGCCACCGCGATCTTGTTCGGCTCGAAGCCGACGACTGCACCATTGCGCCGGATGATCTGGTAGCCGGCATAGGCGCTGGCGATCGGCGCACTGGCGGATGCAGCAACGCGCGCGTGCACCGGCACGTCGTCAGAGGTGGGCAGGACTGTTTGCATGGATTCCCCTGTAGGACCTGGAATTGTTCGGTGGAGGGCAAGAGCCGCGCGAGCGCGCTGATCAGACCGAGAGCGCTGGCTGGCGATGAAACTGAGAGTGAGAAAAGGCGTCGGCAGCAGCCTTGACCACGCTGAATGACCTGCATTGACCGACCCTGCGACACGTCGTCGACATCCCACGATGGGCCGCCGAGTGAAGCGTGTGCGGGCGACGCGGCATGACGTGGTTGTCTCTCATCGACGATGGTGACAGGGCCGTGACGATATCACGACGCCACACTATATCTGGGGCCGCGCGTGCCTACAAGCCACTACCGGTAGCGTTTTCTACGGACCTTCCCCGATGTGCGGCCAGAGCCGGGGGGAGCGTCGGCGCAACAGTTTGCGCAGCAGCGGCCAGTCGAAGCCAGGGCCGGGGTCACGCTTGCGTCCCGGTGACACGTGCTCGTGTCCGACGACCTCCGTGAGCGGATAGCGCGTGGCCAGCGCACGCAGCGTGCCGGCAAGCACCTGGTACTGAACGAGATCGAAGGTTTCGCCCTCGAGGCCTTCGAGTTCGATGCCGATCGAGTAGTCGTTGCAGCTGGGACGCTCATGCCACCGCGACGCACCGGCATGCCACGCGCGGTCATCGCAGGACACGAATTGAATCAGACCGCCGTCGCGGCGGACGAGGAAGTGCGCCGACACCTCGAGGCCTCGCAGGCCAGCGTAGAAGGGATGCGCAGAGACATCCAGCCGATTGGTGAACAGCGCTTCGACGTCATTGCCACCGAACACGCCCGGTGGCAGGCTGATCGAGTGCACGACGACCAGGTCGACTGGCAGGCCAGGGGGCCGCGCATTGAAGTTGGACGATGGGACCTGCTGAGCTCTGGACCACCAGCCCTCCTTCCAGGTGCTGGAGCCCTGCCTTCGGTTCACGAGGCGTCGTTGCGATCCGCGCCGGACTCGCCCACCGATATGCCCAGGCGTGCCATGCGATAGCGCATCTGGCGCAACGAGAGCCCGAGGCTGGCGCCTGCCGCGGTGCGGTTGAAACGATGCCGATCCAGCGCGCGTTCGAGGATGTCGCGCTCGACATCATCCAGGTACGCCGTGAGGTCGCGGGGCAAGGGCGGCAATGGCGCCGGGGGCCCCATCGCAGGCGCCGCCGGCGAGGCATCGTGTGTCAGGGGCAGCAGTTCGCTCTCGGTCTCGGTGTCGCCGAACTGACCGTCGGGCAGACCGAGGTCGCTCCGCTCGATGACCAGCCCACCCGACAAGGCGAGGGCCCGATGCAGGAGGTTCTCCAGTTCGCGCACGTTGCCAGGGAAACCGTAGAGGCGCAGGGCATCGATCGCATCCGGCGCCAGCGTCGGCACCGGCGTCACGCCGGCGTCGTTGGCGATGCGTTCCAGCACCGCGCGACAGATGGCCTCCAGGTCGCCCAGCCGGTCCCGCAGGGGCGGTACCGTGATCTGAATGACGTTGAGTCGGTAGAACAGGTCCTGGCGAAAGCGACCGGCCTGGACTTCTGCGCCGAGGTCCTTGTGCGTCGCACTGGCGACCCTGACGTTGATCGGCGTCTCCGCCACTGCACCGAGCGGGCGTACGGCGCGTTCCTGGATCACCCGCAGCAGCTTGCTCTGCATCGAGAGCGGCAGTTCACCGATCTCGTCGAGAAACAAGGTGCCGCCTTGCGCTGCCTGAAAGAAGCCCTCCCGGTCCTCGTTGGCACCCGTGAAGGCGCCCTTTCGGTAGCCGAAGAACTCCGCCTCGAGCAACATCTCCGGTATGGCGCCGCAGTTGACTGCCACGAAGGCTTGGCCGGCGCGCGGCGAGACATCATGGATGGCGCGCGCGACCAGTTCCTTGCCGGTGCCCGACTCACCGAAGACGAGCACCGGAGCCATGCTGCGCGCCACCTTCTCGATCAGCGAGCGCACCTGCTGGATCGCCGACGAGGTGCCGACCAATCGGTCCAGGGAGGCCAGACCGTCGCGGTGGCCGAGCGCCCGTCCGACCACCGGACGCTCACGGTGTCTCGCTGGCGACTCGACAGGCGTCGGCGCAGGCGCTGGGGTCCGACCCAGGGCCGAGGCCACCACGGCACGGAACTGGCGCAGGTCCACCGGTTTGGTGAGGTAGTCGTAGGCGCCGGCCTTGAGCGCCTCGACGGCATTCTCGGCAGAACCGTAGGCCGTGATCACGATGCCCTTTTCGCGCCGCCCGGCTTCGTCCATCCGCCGCAGCAGGTCGAGCCCGGTACCGTCGGGAAGCCGCATGTCGGTGATCACGGCATTGAACCGCTGCTGGCCCAGCAGCGCCCAGGCCTCCTCGACCGTGCCCGCACTCTCGACGTCGTAGCCTTCGCGAACGAGAGTCAGCTCGTACAGCGTGCGCAGGTCGGGCTCGTCGTCGACGACCAGCAGGCGGTGGGAATGGGTAGGGGTCACGAATGAAGGTGCAGCGGTGACGTGGTAGGGCTCAGCAGGCCGCGTCGCATCGTGACGTGGAACTCGTTGCGCAATCGTTCGGCTCCAGGGCGCGGGCGGAACTCCATCTCGGCACCGTAACGCTCGCACAACTCTCGACAAATGTACAGGCCAAGCCCGGTACCCCGGCTGCGCGTCGAAAAGAAGGGTTCGAAGAGGTAGCGCTCGACCTCTGGCGGAATCGGGGGGCCATCGCTCAGCACCGACAGGTCCACCAGCGCATCGTCGCGGATCGTGACGCGCAGGTAGATCGCACCGGCGTCTTCGCTGCCGTGACGGCGGGCGTTGTCCAGCAGGTTGACCAGGACTCGGCGCAGATGCTCCGGGTCGAAAACCACGCCAACGGGTTCGGCCGGCAGTTCGACCCGCAGACGACTCGACGACCCCAGCGGCAAGCCGACCGTCTGCGCCCACTCCGACGCTGTCGCACCGACCTCCAGGGTGGCATCGATCACTCGCGGCACCGGCGTGGCACCGGGCGCCACCTCCATCACGTCGTCGATGATGCGTTTGAGACGCTCGACGTTGTCGGCCACCATTCGCGCCAGGCGCTGCTGCGCCGGCGGCAGCTCGTCCTCGAGCAACAGCGCGTTGGCCTGCGCGATGGCCGCCAGCGGGTTGCGGATCTCGTGGGCGATGCCTGCCGACACACGCCCCATGGCCGCCAGCTTCTCCTGCCGCAGGCGCGCCTGGGCCGTTCGCACGTCTTCGAGCAGCAGCACACAGAACTCCTCGCCGCCCGGCGCATCCTCGTCGATGGCACGCTGGCGCATGAAGCGCACACGGACCCGCAGCGTTCGCGTGTGGCCGGCGTCGAAAACCAGGGTGACGTCGCTGCCAGCCTCGGGCCAGGCGCCGTCGAGCAGCGCCTTTTCGACGGCCCGAGCCAGGTCCGCCCAGGCCGGACGGGCATTGACCGGAAACGGCGCTGCCGGACTCAGGCCCTGCTCGACCAGAAGGGCCCGCGCGGCCGGGTTCGCGGCACGCACACGCAGGCGGTGGTCGACCACAAGCACGCCATCGACCATCTCCTCGATCACGAGGCGATTCAGCTGCGCCTGCTGTCGAGCGAGTTCCAGGCTGCCCCGTGCCGCGAGTTCTTCGCGGGCAAGACGTCCGGCGAGCTCGCCGGACAGCAAGGTGATGACGAACAGGCCCAGCCCCGCCAGCCCCGACTGCAGCATCAGGGCGGCTGCGTCACCACCGGCCGCCGCGCCGCGCCAGGCGACGACCAGCAACATGATGGTGACGGCCGAGGCCGTTGCCAGCGAACGCAGACGACTGGTCAGCACACCGGCCATCAGGACCGGCAGCACCAGCAAGGCCGCGAAGTTGAAGGTCGAACCTGCCTCGATGACATGCAAGCTGGTGAAGGCCAGCAGATCGACCCCGATGGTGGCCAGCCATTGGACGCGGCGCCGCTGGGCCTGCGCCTGTGGAGCGGTCAGCGGACGGTAGCGCGGCAGCAGCCAGAGCGTGATCGCCTGCACCGCATAGGCGATGCACAACAGTACCGAGGCCAGCAAGGGACGCGCGCCCAGCAGGCTGCCGATGCCTTGTGCGGCCACCAGCACCACGCCGACAACTGCACGCGCCGCAGCGTAGGTTCGGTACACCCGGGCCAGTGCGTTGTCGTGGGCCGCGGCGACGCGACGCGCTTCGCGGGAGATGAACCGGCTGTCGGGCGGAGTGTCGCCGGCCGCCAGCCAGCCTGGATCGAAGAAGGATTCGCGGCCATCGCTCTGGGAGTCGGCCGCCATGCCCAGCGCGCCGAACCAGGACTCGTCTTCGGTGCGGCCGACAGGTCGCCGGCGATCCCCCTTGCGGCGGTCGACCTGCCTGCGATCACCGACCCGGCCGTCGGTGGGTGCAGCACGCCGTCGTTCCTGCCCCTGTGGCGGCAGTGCGGATGGCTCAGCCATGGCACGGCGTCATCAGGTCCATGCCCGGTGGCGAAGCCTGGCCTCAGCGAGGCCCGGCATCGCGGTGTGCCGACGAGCAAAAGAGTCGGCCGTGCGCGTCGACTGCCGACTCGGATCGGGGCATGTGAACCCCACAGTGCACGCATGCGACCATCTCGGTCACCGCCACCGGTTTGCTCGCCGCCTTGTCGACCGGAGGCGGCTTGCGCGCCTCGCTGTCCGGCCGGCTGCGCTTGAGCAGCATCCAGATCACGCCGGTCACCACCAGCAGTACCAGCAGGTATTTCATGAATGTCCTCGCTGGTCCGAGCGGAAGCCGATCACGCGCTCGGCCGGCTCAGCAGCACTTCGAACACGAATCGCGAACCCACGTACGCCAGCAGCAACAGCGCCACGCCGACATAGAGCCAGCGGGTGGCGCGCGGGCCCCGCCATCCGCGAGCCCGTCGCCCAGCCAGAAGCCCTGCGAAGACCAGCCAACCCAGCAGCGAAAAGACGGTCTTGTGATCCCAGCGCCATTGAGCGGTGGACACATAGCCCAGCAGCAGAGCTGCCGACAGCACGGCGAACCCGGCTTCGACGAAGCGGAAGGTCAGTCGCTCGAGTTGCAGCAACGGGATGCCCAGGGTTTCGTGCGCTGCCGACTTGGAGCGCAGCCGCCGCTCGGCAGAATCGAGCAAGGCCGCATGCAGCACGGCCGCGCCGAACAGACCGTAGGATCCGACGCCCAGCACGAAGTGGAGTGGTGCAAAGGGCGACGCGTATTGGCGGGATTCACCGGGGAACAGGGCTGCAACCAGCACCACGACAGCCCCTGCTGGCGCGAGCCAACGGCGTACGGCGGGCAGAGGAACCAGTCGGCTTTCGATCGCGTGCACCGCGATCACCAGCCACACGGTCATCGACAACACCGGGGCAAAACCGAGGCGGGCACCCGGGGTGGCCGAGCCCCAGCCGCCGATGTCGAGCACCAGCGCCATCAGATGCAACAGCCAGCCGACCGGCAACGCCATCGCACTGAGGCGTTCGATGGCTGTCACCGGAGCGGCGGCCACGGCGTAGACCAGCGCCGACAGCACCGCCACGAGCAGCGGAACCTGCCCGCCGACCGTCGCGGAGGCGGAAGATAGAATCATTTCGAGAGTGTACTTTCGCGGGACCGGCAGCGGCCCCGCCCGCCCGATGGCCTCGACCCTATCCGACCGCCTTTCCAGGCTGGTCAAGACGATGCGCGGCCAGGCCCGCATCACCGAAGGCAACGTGCAGGACATGCTGCGCGAGGTGCGCATGGCACTGCTCGAGGCTGACGTCGCGCTGCCCGTCGTTCGCGACTTCATCGCCCGCGTCAAGGAGAAGGCACTCGGCCAGGAGGTGGCGGGCTCCTTGAACCCTGGCCAGGCGCTGGTCGGCATCGTGCACCGCGAACTGGCCGCCACGATGGGTGAAGGCGTTGCCGACCTCGACCTGACGACACAACCCCCTGCGGTGATCCTGATGGCCGGCCTGCAGGGCTCGGGCAAGACCACGACGACGGCCAAGCTGGCGCGGCACCTGATCGGCAAACGCAAGAAGAAGGTGCTGACGGTGTCGGCGGACGTGTATCGGCCGGCTGCCATCGAGCAACTCAAGACCGTCACCGCCCAGGCGGGGGCCGAGTGGTTCGCCTCCGCCCCCGATCAGAAGCCGCACGACATCGCGCTGGCCGCACTCGATCATGCGCGCCGCCACTACTTCGACGTGCTGATCGTCGATACCGCGGGGCGACTGGGCATCGACACCGCGTTGATGGACGAGATCCGCGATCTGCATGCGACCCTCAAGCCCATCGAGACTCTCTTCGTGGTCGACGCGATGCAGGGGCAGGATGCCATCAATGTCGCCAAGGCCTTCAAGGAGGCCTTGCCATTGACCGGCATCGTGCTGACCAAGCTCGACGGCGACTCGCGCGGTGGCGCGGCACTCTCAGTGCGGCAGGTGACGGGCGCTCCGATCAAGTTCGCGGGCGTGTCGGAGAAGATCGACGGTCTCGAAGTGTTCGACTCCGACCGCCACGCTGGGCGCGTGCTCGGCATGGGCGACATCGTCGCGCTGGTCGAGGAAGTCCAGAAGGGCGTCGATCTCGATGCGGCCCAGAAACTGGCCGACAAGGTCAAGACCGGTGGCGGCTTCGACCTCAATGACTTCCTGCAACAGATCTCCCAGATGAAGAAGATGGGCGGGCTGGCCGGCCTGATGGACAAGTTGCCGAGTCAGATGGCCCAGAAGGCCGCGGGCGCCGACATGGACCGAGCCGAGCGCGATGTTCGCCGCATGGAGGGCATCATCTGCGCGATGACGCCGCTCGAGCGGCGCAAGCCGGACCTGATCAAGGCCAGCCGCAAGCGCCGCATCGCGGCGGGAGCGGGTGTACCGGTGCAGGAAGTCAATCGCATGCTCAATCAGTTCGACCAGATGCAGGGCATGATGAAGAAGATGAAGGGCGGCGGCCTGATGAAGATGATGCGCCGCATGGGCGGCGGGGGTTTTCCAGGGATGCCGCGTTGACATCAGCCAGGCGGCCGATTCCAGAAACGCCAGAAACAATTGGATACGGCCGTCATGCCCAGGTCGTTGACCTGACCCCGCGGCTGTCGTAGCGTCTCGCTTCCTGCCGGCCCGACACGATACAGAGCGCATCGCCATGGACTTCATCGCATCCGGTTCCTCCACCGCTCTGGTCGCAGCAGCCCTGCTCTTGCTGACCCTCCTGGCGGTCCGCCGCCGCAGCCGAGGCGCTTCTCAGCAAGGTCCTCGCGAGGCCCTCGACACGGTTCAGGCCTGGCCTCCCGAGCCAGCGCGCGTGATGACCACGCACGAACGGCAAGCCTTCGAACTGCTAAAGCGTGCCCTCCCCGGGTACATGGTGCTTGCCCAGGTGCCGCTGTCTCGCTTCGTTCGGGTGCCGATGCGTCATTCCTATTCGGAGTGGCTGCAGCGAGTCGGTGCCCTGGGCGCCGACCTGCTGGTGTGCGATGCCGGTTCGCGGGTGCTGGCGGTGATCGACATCCGCCCGGAGGAAGAGTCGCAACGCAGTCGCAAACGGCACGAGCGGCTGGCGAGGGTGCTTCAGGCCGCTGGCGTTCGTGTACATGTCTGGCGCGAAGGAAAGTTTCCGACGGCTGCCGAGGTGCGCACTGCGCTGGCGCACGACCTTGCGCGAGGTGCACCGCCGGTGGTTGCCAAGGCCTCGGAGTCGCGCCCGATGCCGCTGGCACAGGTGCCGAGCATCCAGGACCTCTTGGCCGATGGCGATGCGGCATCACGCGAAGCCAGCCTGGAACCGGTCCCCTCTGGCTTCTACGACGAATTCGAACCCGCTGCACCCACCCGTCGTTGAAGCCTCGGTCCTGGTCGTTCAGCCGAGCAGCGCAGCAGCGAACTCACGGGCGTCGAACGCCTGCAGGTCCTCTACGCGCTCACCGATGCCGATGAAGTAGACAGGCAGTGGAGCGCCGCGTTCGTCGCACCAGCGAGCGATCGCCGCCAGCACGCCGCCCTTGGCGGTGCCATCCAGCTTGGTGACGATCAAGCCGGTCAGGCCCAGAGCCGCATCGAAGGCCTTGACCTGAGCCAGGGCGTTCTGCCCGGTGTTGCCATCGACGACCAGCAGGACCTCGTGAGGCGCGCCCTCCTGCGCCTTGCCGATCACTCGCTGGATCTTCTTCAGTTCCTCCATCAGGTGCAACTGGGTCGGCAAGCGACCAGCAGTGTCGGCGATGACGACGTCGCACCCGCGTGCGCGTCCGGCCGTCACGGCATCGAAGGTCACGGCAGCAGGATCGCCACCCTGCTGGCTGACCACCTCGACCCGGTTGCGATCGGCCCAGACGGCCAGTTGTTCACGGGCGGCAGCGCGGAAGGTGTCGGCGGCGGCCAACAATACCTTCTGGTCGGCCTCGGCAAGATGTCTTGTGAGCTTGCCGATCGTCGTGGTCTTGCCGGCCCCATTGACGCCCACGACCATGATCACGGTCGGCGGGGACTGTCCGATCGACAACGAGCGCTGCAAGGGCTGAAGCAGATCGGTGACAGCCTCCGCCAGCAGACCACGAACGGCAGCGGGCTCGGTTGCCTTGGCCTCCTTGACTCGGCGCTTCAGGTCGATCAACAAGTGCTGAGTGGCGGCAACCCCTGCATCAGCCTGCAGAAGAGCGGCCTCCAGGTCTTCGTACAGCGCATCGTCGATGCGGGTACCGACGAACACCTGCGCAATGCCCGCACCGGTCTTGGACAAGCCACGACGCAGTCGGTCGAACCAGCTCGGCGCGGGACCGGGGTCAGGTGGCGGTGGGGCCACAGACTGAACCTCCACGGCCGGGGCAGCCACGTCGCCAATGACCTCGGGCTTGGCCTTCTTCTTGAAGAAACTGAACATCGATTCCGATCGTGCCGGACGGCTTTGAGGCCGCGAGCGCCTGGCTATAATGCGCGGCTGTTGGCGCTTTAGCTCAGCTGGTTAGAGCGACGGAATCATAATCCGCAGGTCCGGGGTTCAAATCCCTGAAGCGCCACCAAAGTTTCTTGCGTTCTCCTGTGTCGATGGGCGCTTGCAGACCCTTCCCACCTACTCCGCCGGTGAAAAAGGCGGATTCGTGAATGGAAGGTCTGAAATGCCGAAATCACTCTCATCCGCCGGTCAACCGGGCGTCGTTCGTTGCAGCGAGTCGACAACAGGTCCTGCAGGCGCGGCAACCGCTGGCGCCCCTCCCCCCGCAGACGCGCGTTTCGCCGCTGCGGCAGATGCGCTGGAGCACGTCAGCGAGTCTCTGGTCACGCTGATGTGCATGCGGGATGCCGTCGAGCGGCTGCTTCCGGAGTTCGCAGACATCGACGACGTGCTGGCCGTGCTGCAGGGCATGGACGCCTACGGCCTGGCGCTCAGTCATCGCCTGTGGGACGACATGGTGCGATTGGGACTGCGCTCGAACACCGAAGGCCTCGAATCCCTCGGCGGCGTTGGGGGTGTGCAATGAACGCCGCCACGGACTCCAACAAGGAGCCTCCTGCCATTGCGGCGGCTGAGGTGGTGTCACACGCGGCCCTGAATGAAATCGCCGGCCTCGCCCGCATGGCCCTCGATGTCCTGAACTACGCGGTAGAGCACGAAGACTCCAACATGGCCGCCGCGGCCGCAACCCAGATCCAGGCCATCGGGTTCATTGCCGATGCAGCAACCATGCGCCTGGGCCACGTGCCGTTTTCTGGCGGCGCCGAGTGGTGGTTGATGTCGCCGGTGTGCAGACGGGCTTTCGACCCTGCAGGGGGTGCCGAATGAGCGCCTCCGCTGTTGTGGCCCCTGCTGTCGCTCCTGCGGCCCCCCTCGCCGCTCAAGCGCCGGCCCTCGCGGCACCTCTACCGCTGCGCGATGGGTCGCTGACCATCGCCGCGCTGTGCGACCTCTACATGGCGCAGTACACCGGCCGCGACCGTTCCGGGACCCAGCGCCTGGCCTGGTGGCGTGACCATCTCGGCACGGTGCGCCTGGACGAAGTGTCGGACGATCACTTGCACCTGGCGCTGGACGGCCTGTCCACCAAGACCGCGCGCTTCTACGCGGGCAAGGATGCCGACGGCCGTCCCATCTACAAGGCCAAGACCACCGGCAAGCCGCTGGCCGGCTCGACGATCAATCGGTACATCTCGGCCATCGCCGCGGTCCTGACCTGGGCCATCCGCAAGCGCATCGCGCCGAAGGGATTCGACCACCCGGCCAGGCGCCTGGAGTACACCACCGAGAAGGCCGAGAAGACCCGATTTCTCAGCGACGACGAACGGGCGCGGCTGCTGACGGCCTGCAAGGCTTCGAAGTGGCCGCGCCTGTACGTGCTGGTGCTCATGGCGCTGACCACCGGCGCCCGCAAGGGCGAGTTGATCGGCCTGCGCTGGCAGGACATCGACTTCGGCCTGAAGGTGCTGCATGTCGGGCGCAGCAAGAACGGCGACAGCAAGGTGTTGCCCCTGGTGCCCGCGGTGGTCGAGCAGCTGCTGCAGTTCAAGGGGGCGCCTGGGGGTCTGGTCTTCCCCTCGCGCCTGGACCCGTTCAAGCCGATGGCGTTCGAGTCACGCTGGCACCAGGCCCTGCGGGCCGCGAAGGTGCGGGACTTCCGGTTCCACGACTGCCGGCACAGCTGCGCGAGCTACCTGGCTCAGCACGGGGCCACCCTGCTGGAGATTGGGGACCTCCTAGGCCACCGTCAGGCATCGATGACGAAGAGGTATGCGCACCTGGCCGCCGGACATCGCTCGGCGCTGGTGGAGCGGGTGATGGGCGGCCTGAGGTAGCAGGGTGATCCAGAAGCCGCGACCCAGCGACATAGCGTACTTACGCGTCGCCATGCGTAGGGCTGCAGAGGTGGTCGCAAAAGCGGCCGCAACCCCATCTTGCCCCGAGGTCGTGGACTTGGCGAATCGAGTGCAGGTCGCCCTCGATATGGTGCGGCAAATGACCATCACCAGCGATGGGGCGACATTCGCGATATGCGCCGTTGAGGGGGCTGCGGACTACCTAGATTGGTACATCACAGACCCTGCGTGGCGTGGGGACCCTCAGGCGCTGATCCAGGCGGCGTGGCTATGTGGGAAGGCAGAGGCCTTCGCCAGCTTGCAGTCGAGCGCCAATCGGGGTCGCACGGGGCGGCCAAAGGGTGCGCCCGGGGCAGACCGCATTTTGGCGGCGGTGAAGGCCGCACCTAATGGGAGCCACAAAGCTATCGCCGACGCGGCGTACGTCACCGAAGAGTACGTTCGGAAGGTGCGGCCAAGGCGGTAGAGA
>Ga0075163_10005561_pt1 | contig 16771 bp, 14 predicted proteins | sample JI1023141ADNA_FD_71478 | JGI IMG/M metagenome (GOLD analysis project Ga0075163, IMG submission 71478) | Wastewater effluent complex algal communities from Wisconsin, to seasonally profile nutrient transformation and Carbon sequestration -... | ecosystem: Engineered > WWTP > Effluent > Algae...
GTCGCGCGAGCCCCCGGCGGCGTGGGATCGGGCGCAGGACGTCGCGTCGCACGCGGCGACCCCCGCGGCGCCCGGCTTCGTCGTGATCGCGGGGCCGAACCGCTACGAGGTCGATCCGCGGCTGACCGCCGGCGACGTCGCGGCGATCCACCGCGGGCGCTGCGTCGAGGGTCCGCGCGCCGGGACGGAGGTCGTCGCCAAGGTCGCGCTCGACCGCGCCGACAACGGCCTCATCCTCGCCGAGGTGGACGCGCTGCGCCTGCTGCATCGCGCGGACGGGGCCCAGCGCCGGCAGCTGCCCGCGGTGCTGGACCTGTTTCAGGGCGGCGAGGGCAACGCGGGGGTCGTGCTGGCGTGGAGCGAGGGCCTCGACGGCGCGGCCCTGCGCGCGCGCTTCCCCGCCGGCATCCCGCCGGAGCACGTGATCTGGATCGGTCGGCGGCTGCTGAGCGTCGCCGGCTTCGCGCACCGCCACGGGGTCGTCCACGCGAACATCGAGCCGGCGCACGCGATCGTGCGGGCGCACGATCATCACGTGGCGCTGATCGACTGGTGCTGGTCGGTGATCGAGCCGGCGCGCACGCACCAGGGCTTTCGCGTGTTCAACCCCGACTTCAGCGCGCCCGAGGTCGCCGAGAAGAAGCCGCCGCTCCCCGCGGCCGACCTGTATTCGATCGGGCGCTGCATGCTGTTCTTGATGGGGGGCGACCTCGCGACCGGGGCGGTGCCGGAGGCGGTGCCGGATCGGCTGCAGCGCTTCGTCCGCTACCTGACCCGGCCGAGCCCGTTGCAGCGGGCGCAGGACGCCTGGGAGATGTTCGCGGAGCTCGAGCGCGTGCGCGCGGCGGTCTACGGGGCGCACAGCTTCCAGGAGTTCGTGGTCCCGGACGCCTGATTGATGACAGCGGGCCGGGGGTGGTGATATCGTGCCGGCGATGCAACTCGCACGTGTCCATATCCCAGTCGCGGCGCTCCTCGGCGTCAGCTTCACCGCATGCAAGGACGAGACGGACCCCATCGTCGGCGACTGGAAGGTCATCGAGGTCGGCGGCGAGGCGATCCCCGCGGAGTACGCCGACGAGTACAACATCCAGATGCACATCGAGGACGACCTCAAGGGCGAGCTCGTGACGTACTATAATTATGACGGCAAGGAGATGGACTACCGCTACGACATCGTGGTCGACGCCGACGCGGCGCCGAAGTATCGCATCGACATCAAGATCGAGGGCGAGTCCGACTCGCTGAACTGTACGCTCGGCGGCGATCGCCTGGTGTGCGACGGCGTCGACGGCTTCACGTTCAAGCGCCAGTGAGCCCGGCGCGGGGCGTCGCTGCTCCTTCGCAGTTCCTCCGCAGGGATGGCGCCCGATCGCCCGGGGCTTCGGCGGTCACTCCTCGCCGGGGGTGGCCTGCAATTTGGCGAGCACGCCGAGGTCCTCGAGCGTGCTCGTGTCCCCGGTCGTCGCCTTGCCGGCCGCGATCTCCTTTAAAAAGCGGCGCATGATCTTGCCGCTGCGCGTCTTGGGCAAGGCGTCGGTGAAGCGGATCTCGTCGGGGCGGGCGAACTTGCCGACCTCGTGGGCGACCTGCTCGCGCACGGCCTCGCGCAGGGCCTCGGTCGCGCTCTGACCGTTGCGCAGGGTCACGAACACGACCAGAGCCTGGCCCTTGAGGTCGTCGGGGCGGCCGACGGCGGCGGCCTCGGCGACGGCCGGGTGGGTGCCGACGGCGGCCTCGATCTCGGCGGTGCCGATGCGGTGGCCGGCGACGTTGAGCACGTCGTCGACGCGGCCGAGCACCGTCACATAGCCGTTGGCGTCGACGCGGGCGCTGTCGCCGGTGAGGTAGACGCCAGGCATCGGCGCGAAGTATCCGGCGATGAAGCGCTCCTCGTTGCCGTGGATCGTGCGCAGCATCGACGGCCAGCCGCGCCTCAGCACGAGCAGGCCGGTCTCGTCGGGGCCGCAGGCGCTGCCGTCCGCGCGCACGACGGCCGGCTCGACGCCGAAGAACGGCAGGCCGGTGGAGCCGGGTTTGGCCGCGACGGCGCCGGGGAGCGTCGCCAGCATGATCGAGCCGGTCTCGGTCTGCCACCAGGTGTCGACGACGGGGCAGCGGTCGCCGCCGACGACGCGCGCGTACCAGTGCCACGCCTCGGGCCCGATCGGCTCGCCCACCGAGCCGAGCAGGCGCAGGCGCGAGAGGTCGCTCTTTCGCGGCCACTCGTCGCCCCAGCGCATGAAGGCGCGGATCGCCGTCGGCGCGGTGTAGAGAATGCTGACGCGGTGGCGCTCGATCAGCCGCCAGAACCGCCCCGGATCCGGCGCGTTCGGGGCGCCCTCGTAGATCAGCACGGTGGCGCCGTTGGCCAGCGGGCCATACACGACATAGCTGTGCCCCGTGATCCAGCCGATGTCGGCGGTGCACCACAATACGTCGTCCGCGCGCAGGTCGAGGACGTAGCGCGCGCTGAGATAGGCGCCCGCGAGATATCCACCGCTGCTGTGCAGCACGCCCTTCGGCTTGCCGGTCGAGCCCGAGGTGTAGAGGATGAACAGCGGGTGCTCGGCGTCGAGCTGCGGTGGATCCGCCGCGGCGCCGGCGTCGGCCGCGAGCGCGTCGTCCCACCACAGGTCGCGGTCGGCCTGCATCTCGACCGGCAGGGCCTCGCCGACGCGGCGCAGCACGACGACCCTCTCGACCGTGCCGTGGGTCCCCGCGGCGCGCAGCGCCTGGTCGACGACGGGCTTCATCGGCACGACGGCGCCGCGGCGCCACGCGCCGTCCTGGGTGATGACGACGCGCGCCTGGCAGTCGACGATCCGGCTGTGCAGGGCCTCCGCCGCGAAGCCGCCGAACACGACCGAGTGGACCGCGCCGAGCCGCGCGCACGCGAGCATGGCGATCACGGCCTCCGGGACCATGCCCATGTAGACGATCACGCGATCGCCCGCGCGGACGCCGAGCGCCGCGAGGGCGCCGGCGAGGCGCACGACCTCGGCGTGCAATTGTTGGTAGGTCAGCGTGCGGGTCTCGCCGTGGCCTCGCGCCCCCTCCGGCTCGCCCTCCCAGATCAGCGCGGGGCGGTCGCGCGTCGGCGTGCCGAGGTGACGGTCGAGGCAGCGCTCGCTGACGTTGAGGCGCGCGCCGACGAACCATTTCAGGTGCGGCAATTCCCCGGTGTGCACCTGCTGCCAGCCGTCGACGACGCCGGCCAATTCGCGGCGCCAGAAGCCGTCCGGGTCGGCGAGGCTCTCGCGGTGCAGGGCCTCGTAGTCGGCGCGCGTGCGCACGTGCGCGGCCGCGCGAAACTCCGGGTCGGGCTCGACGAGGTCGGTGGGGGCATGCTGCGGGTCTGCGGACATCGATGACTCCGTGGCGCGGTCGCGATCGCGGCGCTGCAGTCGCTCTTGTACCGCCTTCCGGGGTTTGATAATCGGGAAAAGTTGCGGCGCTGGGCCGCAGCAGGTCGGAGGGAGCGGGCGTATGCGTCGGTCGGAACGGGGTCGTGGTCTCAAGCAGTGGTTGTCGGCGGCGGTCGTGGGCATGAACGTGTGGCTCGCGGCCGGCGCGGCGCAAGCGCTGGTGCCCCCGACGATCACCCATCAGGGCCGCCTGTTCGACTCGCAGGGCGCGCCGGTGGTCGACAGCATGGACATCCTGTTCGCGATCTACGCCGACCCGGTCGACCCGGCGCCGCTGTGGATGGAGCTGCACACGGTCACGTTCGACGAGGGCTTCTTCTCGGTGCAGCTCGGGTCGCTCGACCCGTTCGACGCGACGATCTTCGACGGCTCGTCGCGCTGGCTCGGCATCACCGTCGGCGCCGACCCGGAGATGACACCCCGCGCCGAGATCGCCAGCGTCCCGTATGCGCTGGTCTGCAACGACGCGATCGGCGTGATCAACCCCGAGTCCGTCAACATCCAGGGCTTCGGTCCGGTCATCGATAACAATGGTCAATGGGTCGGCGACCCGACCGGCCTCATCGGCCCCGCAGGCCCCGCAGGCCCCGCAGGCCCGGCCGGCGCGGACGGTGCGGCAGGACCCGCAGGCCCCGCGGGCGCGGACGGTCCGGTCGGCCCCGCAGGCCCCGCAGGCCCCGCGGGCGCGGCCGGTCCGGCAGGCCCCGCGGGTCCGGCGGGCGCGGACGGTGCCGCAGGCCCGGCGGGTCCGGCGGGTCCGGCGGGTCCGGCGGGCGCACAGGGCCCCGCAGGCCCGGCCGGTCCGATGGGCGCGATGGGCCCTGCCGGTCCGGCGGGTCCGACGGGCCCCGCAGGTCCGACGGGCCCCGCGGGTCCGACGGGCCCCGCCGGCGCGCAGGGGGCGATCGGCCCGGCGGGTCCGCAGGGCCCGCAGGGCATCCCGGGCCCGACGAGCATCGCCGCGTGTCCGGCCGGCTACACGACCGTCAACCTGACGCGCTCGACGCTGTGCCTGCGCCGCGAGATCTTCACGACGACGTGGGTCGGCGCGCAGGACCGCTGCAACAATGTCAACTCGGGCGGGCAGCTGTGCACATACGCCCAGGTGCGCCGCGCCTGCGCCAACGGCGGCCCCGCGCCGGTGGCCGGCGCCTGGCTCGCGGACCGCATCAATGACGACGCGTCGCTGATCACCAACGGCGCAGATTGCAACAACTTCGACGGCGAGTCCGGCGCGCTCAACCAGACGCAGACGTCGATGTATTGCTGCCTCGAGTGGATGAAGTACTGACGCCCGCACCTCTCAGATCGGCCCAATTACCCGACCCGCGCCCTTTCCGCGCGTTGGGCCGATCTGGTGCCAGTGACAGGACGCGCGCCTACGAGGCGGTCCAGGCCATGGAACGTCGCGGTGTTTTGGACGACGATCTCTTCGACGCCCTGGTGGCCGAGCGCCCCCGCAGGGAGGTCGATATCCGCCGGGTTCAACATGGCGGAGACCAGAAGTCGGCTTGATCCCGAGGAGGATCGACCGCCGCTCAGGGTTCGCCCGCAGCGGCGGTTTCGTCGCGAGGTCATGACGTCGAGCTCGGTCGCTCGAACCTCATCGGATCTTCACCCAGAAGGCTCACCGCCACCGCGTGAGACGGCCGCCCGATCGTGGTTGACAAAATTGACCCGGGGGTCCAACAGTCGCGCCGATGAGCGAGGCGCACGAGACTCCGCGCGAGGGCCAGTCCATGAAGGTCATCATCTTCGGTAGCACCGGCATGGTCGGGCAGGGCGCGCTGCGCGAGTGTCTGCAGGACCCGGAGGTCACGGAGGTGGTCGCGGTGGTGCGGGCGGCGACCGGGCAGGTGCACCCGAAGCTGCGCGAGCTGGTGCACGCGGACTTCACCGACTTCTCGGGGGTCGAGCTCGACGGCGACGCCTGCTTCTGGTGCCTCGGCGTCAGCTCCAACGGCATGAGCGAGGCCGACTATACGCGCATCACCCACGATTACACGCTCGCGGCGGCGAAGGTGATGGCCCGCCCGACGATGACCTTCGTCTTCGTGTCCGGCACCGGCGCGCAGGGCAACGCGATGTGGGCCCGGGTCAAGCGCCGGACCGAGGAGGCGCTGCAGGCCATGCCGTTCAGGGCGGTGTACGTGTTTCGCCCGGGGATGATCCAGCCGCTGCACGGCATCCGCTCGCGCACCCGCCTGTACAACGTGCTCTACCCGATCCTGTATCCGGTGATGCTGCTGGTCCGGCTGGTGAGCCCGAAGTTCGTCACGACGACCGAGCGCGTGGGGCAGGCGATGCTGCGCGTGTGCAGGGAGGGCTTCCCGAAGCAGGTGCTCGAGAACCCCGACATCAACGCGGCCGCGGGCCGCTGAGCGCGGCGCACTGCGCGGCGTCGAACGTCCCCGCCGACCCGGGCCCGAACCATGATACACGCCGGGCCACCGATGCAGCCGGGCCTCGCCGCACTCATTCACCCGCGCTCCAGCCAGGAGTTCTTCGCCAGCTTCGCGGCCGACGAGCCCTTCGTGGTGCACGGGCTCGGGCCGTCGATCCGCGCGCTGACCTCGCTCTCGTTCCTGGCCTCGCTGGACGCCCTGAGCCGATCGTGGCCGAACCCGGTGCAGGTGCACCTGCCCGATGTCGCCGACGAGGCGAGCGCCATCGACGCCTCGCCGGGCGACGCGCGCAAGCTGTTCGCAAACGGCATGGGCCTGCTGTTCAACGACGTCCACCAGATCTCGGCCGAGCTTGCGCAGTGGCTCGCGGCGATCCGCGGCGACCTCGGCCTGTCGGCGCTGACCCAGGGCCGGTGCCTCGTCTACGCCACGCCCGCGGGCAAGGGCACCGGGCCGCACTTCGACCAGAACGTGAACTTCGTGCTGCAGCTCCACGGGACCAAGGAGTGGACGCTCGCGCCCAACCTCCACGTCGACAGGCCGATGACGCGGCACACCATGGGCCTGCCCGTGGACCCCGAGCTCGAGACCTACGCGCGGATGCCCATGCCGGAGCGCATGCCGTCGAAGAGTCGATCGATCGTGCTCGAGCCGGGCTCGCTGCTGTTCGTCCCGCGCGGCGTCTGGCACGCCACCCGCGCGGCGACGGACGCGATGTCGCTCAACTTCACGTACACCGCGCCGACCTGGATCGACCTGCTGCTGGCCGCGCTGCGCAGTCGGCTCGCGCTCGCCGGCGAATGGCGGGAGACCGCGCTCCCGGCCGCGGCCGACAACTTCGAAGATCTCCTGCGCGAGCTCGCCGAGGATGTCCCGCACTGGAACGCGGCGGACATCCTGGCCGCCACCGAGGGCGAGCCCGTCGACCCGCTGCAGTGACCGCGGTGGGACGGCCCCCGAGTGCGGTCGCACGTCGGGCCAGCCACGCGAACGCGGCGATCGGCGGCGCGGATTGACACGATCGCGGGCCTCGCGGTACGCCAGGGTCGTGGCGACGGCTTTGTCAATGAGAGGACTGTCGCGCGGGCAGCTCGCGGTCGGTTCGGTGCTCGTGCTGCTGGCCGCGCCGATCGCCGCGGAGGCGGTCGCGCGGGTGGTCGCGGGCTGGAGCGGCGAGCCGTTCGCCGCGGTCCCGGTGATCGCCGGCACGCTGGGCCCGGCGGCGATCGCCGGCGCGGCCGCGGTGGCCCGCGGGCGGCCGTCGCCGCTCGTCGGCTGGCTCGCCGCGGGGCTCGCGGGTGCGGTGCTCGCCGCGACGACGGGGGCGCCGGTGACGGCGGTCTGCGTCGCGGCGGCGGTCGGGTGGCTCGCGGCGCACGGGCTCGCGTGGGCGGCCGCGCGGGCGCCGGTGCCGCGCGGGCGGGCGGCTATTTTGTGGGGTGTGCTCGCGGGCGTCGGTGTGCTGCAGGTCGGGCGCATGAGCGCGTTCATGGCCGACCCGACGCTGCGCTGGGGCGCGCTGGTGCCGGAGGGGTTCGCTACGCGGCACTCGTGCCTGTCGAGCTATGTGCACGGCGCCGAGCTGGCGCGCCGCGGCGACGCCAATATCTACGACGATCGCTATGGCAACGCGGATTCCGCGGCCGCCCCGGAGCTGCCGTCGGTGATCGACGTCGGGCCGCTGACGATGGACACCTACGAGTATCCGCCGGCGTTTTTGCCGCTGCCGCGGCTGATGCTGGCGGTCTCGCGGGACTTCATGGTGATCCGCGCGCTGTGGTTCGCGCTGACGGCCGCGGTGTTCGCGGCGTGCGCGGTCGGGCTGGCGCGCTGGCTCGGCGGCGAGACCGGGCGCCGGGCCGGACTGCTGACATTGCTGGTGGCGCTCAGCCCCCATTTGCTGATGACGGCGTACTTCGGCAACTTCCAGCTCGCGGCGATGGGCCTGTCGGCGCTGGCGATGGTGTGGATCTGGCGCGGGCGCACGCGCAGCGGCGCGGCGATCCTCGCGTTCACGGTCGGCGCCAAGATCTTCCCGGGGATCCTCATCATTTATTTGCTGACGGCGCGGCGGTTCGCGGCGGTCGCGTGGACGGCGGTGTTCGGCGCCGGATATGCACTGCTGGCGCTCGCCGTGTTCGGGTCCCGGCCCTATCTCGACTTCTTCAATTATCACCTGCCGCGGCTGGCGAGCGGCGAGACCTTCGCGTTCCTCGCGGAGGAGGGGTCGATCCCGTTCAACCTGGCGGTGTTCGGCCTGCCGTTCAAGCTGCGCGCGCTCGGCTGGGCCGGCAGCGAGGCCGACGCGTGGGCGCTCGCGGCCCGGCTGTCGTGGGTGTACACGGCGGTGGTCGTGGCGATCGCGGCGGCGGCGGGGCTGCGGGCGCGCGCGGCGGGCTCGGAGGCCGAGCGTGCGCGGCTGGGCGGGCTGTGGTTCGGGCTGCTCGCCCTCGCGGCGCTGCGCAGCCCGTTCTCGCCGCCGGCGGCGCTGATCCCGGTGTTCTGGGGGCTGTCGCTGCGGGCGGCGACGGTGCACGGGCGGCGCGCGGTGGTCGGCGTCGTGCTGCTGTGGGTGGCGCTGCACATGATCGTGCCGGGCCCGTCGACGCCGGCGATGGCGGCGACGATGGTGACGCAGGCGCTGCTCTATTCGACGGCGATCGGGCTGGCGCTGGCGCGGACCGGGCCGCGCGCGTGAGCGCGGAACGCCGCGGGCGCGGTCCTGACAATAGTTGACATCATGTTGACATGCGGCCGCGGTACACCGGCGACACGGAGGAACACATGACGAAGATCCAGGTCGAACAGAGCAGGCACCCCGGGAGCTGTCACTGCGGCGCGGTCCGCTTCGAGGTCGAGGTCGACGCGAGCGCGGGCAGCCGCTGCAACTGCAGCGTGTGCACGAAGATCGGGGCGACGACGGCGATCGTGCGGCCGGAGGCGTTCGCGCTGCTCGCCGACGAGGCGGCGCTCGGCGAGTACGTGTGGGGCGCGGCGATCGGGCGGCGATATTTCTGCAAGCGCTGCGGCGTGCACTGCTTCGGCCGCGGCCACCTCGAGCAGCTCGGCGGGGACTACGTCTCGGTCAACCTGCACTGCCTCGACGACGTCGACCCGGCCGACGTGAAGGTCGTCCACTGGGACGGTCGCCACGACAACTGGGCGGCCGGGCCGCGCGACACGCCGTACCCGATCGCGTCCGGCCCGACGTGACGACGTGCGGGCGCGGAGCGCGGGTGTGGCGCGGCGGCGTGCGATCGCGGCCCACGGGCGCCGCATTTGGATACACTCCGCCGCCATGCTCCTCCCCTTCAGCGTGAGCGCCACCGACCCGGGCTCCCGCGCCCGCTGCGGCGCGATCGTCACGCCGCACGGACCTATCAAAACGCCGGCGTTCATGGCGGTCGGGACCCGGGCCACCGTCACCGGCCTCAGTCCCGCGGACCTCGCCGAGGTCGGCGCCCAGGTCGTGCTCGGCAACACCTATCATTTGCTGCTGCGGCCCGGCGTCGAGCTGTTCCGCCGGGTCGGCGGGATCCACAAATTCATGGGGTGGGGCGGGCCGGTGCTGACCGACTCGGGGGGCTATCAGATCTTCTCGCTCGCGGAGGACCGCACGATCTCCGAGAAGGGCGCGAGGTTTCGCAGCTACACCGACCGGCAGATGCACCTGCTGTCGCCGGAGCGGTCGATCGCGGTCCAGACGGCGATCGGCGCCGACATCATGATGGTGCTCGACGTCTGCGTCGACGCCCGCTCCGACCTGGCGACCACGCGCGCGGCGATGGAGCGCACCCATCGCTGGGCGCTGCGCAGCCTCGCGGCCCGCACGGACACGCCGCAGGCGCTGTTTGCGATCATGCAGGGCGGCATCTTCCCGGAGCTGCGCCGCGAGTCGGCGGCGTTCTTGACCGCGCATCCCTTCGACGGCTTTGCGATCGGCGGGCTCGCGGTCGGCGACACCCGGGCCGAGCGCGAGGAGGTCACGCACATGGCGGCGGAGCTGCTGCCGGCCGATCGCCCGCGCTACCTGATGGGCGTGGGCACGCCGCCGGACCTGCTGCACGCGATGCTCGCGGGCGTCGACATGTTCGACTGCATCCTGCCGACGCACCTGGCCTGGCAGGGCACCGCGTTCACGTCGACGGGGCGGGTCAAGGTGACGCGCGCGTACCATGCCGACGCCGACCGGCCGCTCGACGCGGCGTGCGCGTGCTCGACCTGCCGCACGTTCACGCGCGCGTATCTCCATCATCTTTTCAAATGTGGGGAGTCGCTGGGGCCGCGGCTGCTGTCGATCCACAACCTGCATCATTATCTGGCGCTGATGGCCGAGGCGCGGCGCCAGATCGCCGGCGGAGGCTTCGCGGCGTGGGCCCGGGGCCAGCTCGACGCGATCGATCGCCACGAGCACAGCGGGCGGCGCATGGGCGCCGCCGGGGCGGCCGCGTGAGCTGCGAGGTGGTGGTCACCCGCGGGGGCGCGCGGGCGATGCTCGACCGGGCCACCGGCGAGGTGATGCACCCGGTGGTCGGCCCGGCGCTCGAGTCGATGCGCCTGTACTGCGAGCCCGCGCGCCTGGTCGAGCGGCTGGCGCGGCCGCATCACGAGCCGCTGGTGTTGTTCGACGTCGGCCTCGGCGCGGGGTCCAACGCGGGCGCGGCGTGGCGCCTGGCCGCGGGCCTGCCCGCCGCGGCGCGGCGCCTCGAGATCGTCAGCTTCGATCGCGACCTCGCCGCGTTCGCCCTCGCGGCCGAGCCGGGGCACGCGGCCGACTTCGGCCTCGACGGCGAGGCCGGCCTCGCCGCGCGCGACCTGCTGGCGACCGGGTATCATTCATCGGCGCGCGGGAGCTGGCGGATCGTGCACGCGCAATTGCCGGAGGCGCTGATTCGCGAGCCCGCGGCGGCGGCGGACGTCGTGTTCTGGGACCCGTTCTCGCCGCGCGCCAACCCCGAGCTGTGGTGCCTCGCCGCGTTCACGGCGCTGCGCCGCTGCTGCCGCGCCGGGGCCACCGTGCACACCTACAGCGGCGCGACGGCGACCCGCTCGGCGCTGCTGCTCGCGGGCTTCGCGGTCGGCGTCGGCGAGCCGACCGGCGAGCACAAGGCGGCCACCTGCGCGGCGGTCGACGTCGCGGACGTGCAGCGCCCGCTCGACCGCCGCTGGCTCGCGCGCCTGGCTCGCTCGTCGGCGGCGTTCCCCGCGGACGCGCCGCCCGACGCGCTGGCGCGGGTCGCCGCGCTGCCGCAATTCGCCTGACGCGCGCTCACAGCGGGTCGGGCAGCAGCTCGGCGGCGAGGCGGAAGATCAGGAATTGCTTGTCCGGGTTGCCGCCGCCGCCGGGCCACAGGAACGGGCTCATCGGCGGCTTCACGTTGGCCGGGTCCCAGTTGTACCACATCCACCGCGCCTCCGCGGGCATCACGTCGGGGCACACCAGCGGGAACTCGTTGCCCGCCTTCGGGCCGCCGTCGTAGGGCGTGGTGTTGGCCTCGCCGAACGCGACGGCGCCGTTGGCCACGCCGGCCGCGTCGACCCAGCCCTTGCTCGAGACCGCGGGGTCGAGCTCGCCCTTGTTGCAGTGGCCGATATACTCGTTGATCTGCGCGAGCGGCGGGCCGCCCTGACCGGGTTGATAGTCGACGCCCGTGGCGCACGCCTCCCAGCCGTCGGTGCCGGTGAACACGTTCTCGCCGAAGCCGCCGCCGCCGCCGAGCCGGCGGAAGCGGCCGAGCACGCCCTGGGTCACCGCGGAGTCGGCCCAGGCGATGATGTAGAGATAGGTCGCGTTCTCGGTCTCCTCGGCGGGCACGACGTAGGTCTCGGGGCCCTCGCCGCAGTTGAAGATCTGGCCGGCGGTGACGGCCTCGACGCCGCCGTAGTACTTGGCGATGCCGACCTCGGTCCCGTACGCGAACGCATATGCATTGTCGGCGGTGATCACGATCTCGATGTCGCTGAGCGCCGGCGCGCCGGTGGTGTCGTCGGCGGTGGTCCCGGTGCTGGTGTCGCCCTGCGTGGTGTCGCTCGTGCCCGTGGTGGTGGTGTCGGCGACGGTCGAGCTCTGGGTGTCGATCGGCGAGGTGCTCGAGCCGTGGGTGTCGCTGCCGGGGTCGCCGCTCGCGTCGGTCGTCGCGCCGATGGTGGTGTCGGTGCCGTCGGTGCCGAGGCTCTCCGCGGTGACGCCGGTGGTCGGGGTCACGCCCGTGCCGGTGGTCGGCGCGCTCGTCGAGGTCGGGGGATCCTCGGTGGTCGGCGAGCCGGAGCCCTGGGTCGTGTCACTGGCAGAGTCGCTGTCCTTGCCGCCGCTGCCGGAGCAGGCGGTCAGGAGGGCGAGGGCGAGGGCGGGTCGTAAGCGGAAAGCATGCGGCATGCCGGGCATGATACGCGCGCCGTGGGCCGGGCGCGCGCCCGCGCGTCTCAGCCCCGAAACAGGCGCACCCGCATCACCATCAGCGCGAACGCCATATAGCGGCCGAGCGCGCTCGACCCCGCGACCAGCCGCGCCGTCCCCGTCGCCCCCAGCGCCTCGCGCACGCCGGCGTGCGCCAGCACCTTCGCCTCGGTCGCCCGCCCGACCAGCACCCCATGCGCCGGCGAATTCACGGCGATCCGCTCGCCCTGGTACGTGAACGCGACGTCGCGCCGGCCCCGCCCGCGCCCGCGCCCCGCCGCCGTCTCGGCCCGCCGCGGGTCGCCCTCCGCGTACTTCAGCGAGCGCCAGAACGCGAACAGGCTGGCGTACAAAACTCCGTCGAGCGCGAACTCCGTCGGGGCCCAACTCCCGAGCGCCGTCCCCGAGATCGTGTGCGTCCGCTCCGTCCCGATGAACCGCGACTGCAGCCAGCGCGGCGCGTCCTCCTCGGTCCACACCCGCCGCTCGTACAGCGCCCCCGCCAGGCCCGCGTCCTCGGGATCGAAGCGCTGGCACAGCGCCGCCATGTCGGTCTTGCGCAGCAGCTCGCGGACCCGCCGCGCCTCGTGCTCCCCGGCCACCCTGCGAGTCTACCATTCGAAGCGCGGAGATGAGGTACTGCGTCGAGGCATGACCGCGGTGTGGACTCCGTGCTATCGATCGGTCGTGGACGACACGTCACCGATCGGGCTGCTCGAGGTCAAGGCGTCGCGCCGCGCTGGCGCGCTCGAGCGCTGGATCGCCGCGCGAGAGAGCCCCGCTGCGGCGGCGCAGCTGGTGATCGACGAGCTCGCCCCGCTGCTGACCGAGCACGAGCTCACGCGCTTCCTCGACGCCGAGGGGCTGCACCGGCCGCTCGCGGCGCTGGCGGACGCGGTCACGGGCCGCCCGGCGTCGACGCTGTATGCGTGGGCGGCGAGCTCGGCGCTGGTGTGTGGCGAGCTCGCCGACATTCCGGCCTGCCACGCGACCCGGGCCGTGCTCGCGGACCCCGACGACGAGCTCGCGTGGGACGCGTTCGTGGACGCCGTGCGGTCGTACTGTCCGCCGGATCTGTTCGACGACGTGCGCGGGTGGGCCGACGATCCGCAGCGGCCCGCGACGCTGGTCGATCGGGCGCTGGAGAGCCTCGCCGCGGCCGCGGACGACTGGGACGAGGACGAGCGCGAGGCGCTCGCCGAGCTACGCGCGGCGCTCGGGCGCTGACCACGAACTTGCAGCGGGCCGGCCCAATGGCCGCGGCCCCTCGTGCTTCCTGCCGCGCGAGGGGCCTCCTTCGAGTCGTTCAGCCGATCGCTCGCGCGTCACATCGACGGCACATCGCGTGGGCCCATCTGCATCGCTACAGACTGAAAAGAAAAGGGGGCGACGACGAGGAGTCGAACCCGTGGCCGTCTGTTCTCACAGAAGCTCTACCACTGAGCTACGCCACCCCCCGCGACCTTTGTACTCGGCCCCGACGTGGCGATCAACACATTTTTTGTCCGCCGTTATGCGCCGCTTCGCTCATAAGAGGTTCAAGAGAGGAGGTCGGTCAAGGGCCGAGTATCGCCGATATCTGGCCAACCCGTGGATCACCACGCACGCGCGGCCGCGAGCTTCGCCGCGGGTGTGCTGGACGACCCGCGGGCCGCGTGATAGCCGTGCCCTGTGGGTCTCCTGTGGTCGGTGATGAGGGGCGCGTTGTCGGCCGCGTGCGGCGGGTCGTGGCTCATCGCGTGCTCCCCGGGCGCGCCTGCGGACACGACCGGCACCCCCGGCGCGACGACCGACCCGCCCGGCACCTCCAGCTCTGCGGGGACTTCCAGCGGCGTCGAGCCCACGAGCACCACCACCGGCACGACGAGCGCCACCACCGGCACGACGAGCATCACCACTGGCACGACGAGCGCCAGCGCGTCACCGACGACCGGCGCGCCGCCGCTGACGACCGATGGCGGGACGACCGGCGGGACCGGCTCGACCGGCCCGGACACGACGACCGGCGACGCCGCTGGCACGAGCACCGGCGCGGCCGGCCCGGCGCTGCACATCGAGCCCGCGGACGCGCAGCTCGAGATCGCCAGCGGCTGGTCGTTCCCGACCCAGTTCACGGCCGTCCTCGGCGACGCCCCGGTGCCCGCGCTGTGGAGCGTCGACGACCCCTCGCTCGGACGGATCACCCGGCACGGCGGGAGCTTCAGCGCGCGCAACACCGCCGCCGGGCAGGTCCAGATCTCCGCCGAATATGACGGCCAGACCGCGACCGCGGCGCTCGAGCTCGTGCTCGTCGACGACCACCCCGTGTGTCCGCCGAGGCCGCCGCTGACCGACGGCGAGTTGGCGCCCGGGGCCTTCGTTCGGGTCGTCGCGCCCGAGTACGCGGGCACCGGGGTCTACCACGGGGTCTATCTGCCGCCCGACTGGACCCCCGGTCGACGATATCCGGTGATCGTCGAGTCCCCGTGCAACAAGTACGGGACCTTCACCGGCAAGGTCGACGACACCCGGCTCGGCTACCATATCGCGGGCTGCCGCAGCTACATCTATATCGTCGTCCCCTATATCAAGGCCAAGGCCAACCTCGACTACGGCTGGGGCGAGCTCGACACCAACCTCGCGTACTGGCAGCTCAACGTCCGGCGCACGCTCGAGGCGGTCGGCGGCGACCCGGGCGCGGTGATCGTCGGCGGCTTCTCGCGCGGGGCGATCGGCGCCGGCTACGTCGCCCTGCAAGACGACGTGATCGCCGACGCCTGGCTCGGCTTCTTCCTGCACAGTCACGCCGACGTCGTCTCCAACCTGACGCCCGACGGCGGCGCCGGCTCGGCCACCCGCATGGCCCGCACCGCCGGCCGCGCGTCCCTGCTCTCGTGGGGCGCCGCCAACGACGGCGGCAGCGGCAACAGCCTCAAGGGCGTCGAGCTGCTCACCTCCTTCGGGTACCCCGTCCAGACCCTCGCCGTGCCCGACGTCGGCCACACCGACGTGTGGAGCATCGACGACGAGGCCAGCCGCGCGATCGCCCAGAGCTGGCTGTTCGCCACCGTCGCCGCCCGCACCGGCACCGGCGCCGTCCACGGCCGCGTCACCGACGCGCAGGCCCTGGGCGTGCCCGGCGTGCGCGTCGAGGCCGGCCCCGCGCACTTCGCCACCACGGACGCCGCCGGCCACTACGCCCTGCGCGGCCTCCTGCACGGCCCGCGCACCGTCGCCTGTCAGGACCCGGCCTGCAGCGGCCCGCAGATGGTCGTTGTCGCCGACGCGGACCTGGACGACGTCGACTTCACGATCGCCCCCTGACCGCTCCTCTGCGGACACTTCCGTCCGTGAGCATCAGCCCGGGCTGGGATACGATGCGCGCATGAGCTGCCCGCGCGCGGTCGCCCCGATCCTGGTCCTTGTGCTGGCCGCGTGCGGCGGCGAGGCTGGCGATGACTCGGGGACCGGGGCCGCGACGGGGACGGACAGCGCGAACACGGGTGGGAGCACCGCGGCGACGACCGCCCCGACGACGACCACGGCGACGACCGCCCCCACGACGACCATGGAGGGCGCGACCGGGGGCGATGATGATGACTGCGACGACCGTCCGGGCGGTGAATGGAACGCGTGCAGCAAGGATGGGAACACCCAAAACTCGCTGTGCAACTGGGTGATGGGCCCGGGCGAGGGCAGCATCACCTGTCTCGTGCCGGCGAGCGGCGGCTACAACGTGTGCGGCATCAGCCAGTGCGCGGATGACTGCGATTGCTTCGCGCCGCCCGTGACGGGCACGGCGCTCGTGAAGTGCAAGGCGGTGTTCGCCGACGGGGGCAAGGCCTGCGTGCTGTACTGCCTCAACGGCCAGATCTGCCCCGACGGCATGGAGTGCGTCGGCGGGACCTGCTACTGGCCCAACTGAGGGGGTCAGCGCGGGCTTCGTCGAGATGGGCGCAGCCGAAGTCGAGCAGGGTCACCGCGCCGCGCCCACCCCGGTGGGCCTGGGCCGCACCGCGGCGGCGGCGAGCGGGTCCGGGCGCGGCCAGGGCAGGGGTGGGTGGACGCGGTGCGAGCCGGTATGGGTGCGACGGATCGTGTGGTAGGGTCGACGGGGTGTGCGAGCGTCCCGAGGACGATGGGATCTGTGGGGCTGTCGGCGGTCGACCGCGAGCCTCGTGGGCGATCGGCGCGGTGCTGCTCGTCGCGTGTGGGCCGAGGCAGGTCGCGCCGGTCGCCGTGCCCGCGCCGACGGCTGTGGCGCCGGTGCCCGCGCCGTCCGTATCGCCCCCGAGTACATCCATGCCGACCGCCGACGCACCGAGCTCGAGCGCTGCTTCATCTGTCCACGTGATCGTACCCGCGAGCGGCGAGGCCCGGGTGCATGACCTCGTGCTCACCGCGCTCGAGGTGCGCGAGGAGCAGCACGATCAAGACCCGGACCACGGCGACGTGCTGATGGCCAGGTTGCATGTCCGCAGGGTCGGGAGCGCGGCGCTGTCGGCCGCGGACATGGCGGCGCAGCTGCCGGCGCTCGTCACGGTGCGCTCGAGCGACGGCGC